>ERZ813253.177-NODE-177-length-25351-cov-4.094949_pt1 | contig 25351 bp, 22 predicted proteins | sample MGYA00520893_ERZ813253 | MGnify/ENA primary metagenome ERZ813253 (study PRJEB31669, sample SAMD00080414) | marine metagenome | biome: oceanic hadal pelagic zone biome; feature: marine hadalpelagic zone; material: sea water | place: Pacific Ocean:Izu-Bonin Trench...
GTACTGGCTCGGGTCCACGGTATCTGTCGCGGTCGTCTCCGCTGCCGGCGGCTCAGCGGCCGGTTCCTCGGCGACCTCCTCAGGCGCCTCGGCGGGTGGTCCGGAGGGCGCAGCGACCGGTGGTCCGGAGGGTGGCTCGGCGGGTGGGCCGGAGGGGGGCTCGGCCTGTGGTTCAACTGGAGGTCCAGACGGAGTCGGTTCATCCACGGATTCCCCACTCTCCACCTGCGGCCCTCCATCGGTGTCGCCGCGCTCCTCCTCGGCGGCGTCGAGCACCTCATCCTCAAGTGAACGGGCGGCCGCCCGCTCGGGCTGGGCCACCTCCTTCCACGCCTTGCCAGCCCTCTGCGCACCGATGAACCCGAACGCGGCGAGGATGCCGAAGATGAGCATCAACGGCGCCAGCAGCGGACGGGGCCAGTTCGCCTGCACCTCGGCGTCCACGGTCGCCAACCATCCGTTCTCGATCACCGGTTCGATGTACTCGAACACGAAGCAGTAACGGCCAGCGGGCACGTTCATCTCGATGGTCGTGGGGACCTCGATGAGCAATGGCTCGCTTCCTACGTAGCGCAGGTCTTCAGGCAGGTCAGAAATCGAATCACCGAGCAGCAGCGAACAGCGTTGGGGGAACATCCCGATGCGGTAGTTCGTGGCCTGCCCATCTCCTCGGTAGGAGACTATGGTGATCTTCAGCGGCACGGTGGTGATGCCATCGATTGCCATCGGGAATCCGTAGAGGTTCAGGTCATGCTGGATGGCTCCTGAGAACTGGTCGCCGCCATCCCAGATCTTCTTGTCCATCAGGTCGATCTCGTCCTGCTGCCAAGTCATCGGATGGTTCGGGTTGTGCAGTTTCTGCAGGTCTACCTCATTGAACCCGTCATGCGGATTGTCAGAGGTGTCACCGTAGGTCACTGGCAGCCATGCGAACGTCCCGAAGATGACCAACAGACAGACCATGAACACGACATTCCATCGCTTGAGATTCCGGGTCCGCTTCAACGACTTCGACTGTCCGCGTCGGTCGAGTTCACGCTGCCGCGCCAGATTACGCTCAGCGAGTTGCGAGAACGCTCCCTCGCCGTCCCGTTCCTTTCCGGGTGGTCCGGACGAACGACGTTTCGGGGGGCCGCGACCCGGTGTACCCGACGACACCGACTTCGGCGGTCCGCTCGGTCCGCTGGGTGGGCCTGAGGGACCGGGCTGCATGGCCCCCGGCAGACAGGTTGAACCTTTCAAGCCGCCGACCCGCACCACGGGTGCGCAAGGTCGTCATCGTATGGATTCGAGTTGGTCCCGGCGCGCGACGGCACACCAAGGTCTCAAAAAAGAAGCCGGACACGCACGCCGCGATGACGATGCGGCTGGCCATACTCTCGCGCGGCCTCAGGCTCTACAGCACCCAGCGTCTGATGGAAGAGGCGGTGGCGCGCGGATGCAGCGTCGAAGTGCTGGACCCGTTGCAACTCAGCATCGCGGTGGGCAACGAGGACGTGCGCATCCTCAACGAGGGCTGGCCGGTCGAAGTCGACGCGGTGCTGCCGCGCATCGGCTACTCGATCACCCGGCACGGCGTGGCTCTGGTGCGTCAGTTCGAGCGCCAGGGAGTCTACGTCGCCAACAGCAGCAAGGGCATCACGCAGAGCCGTGACAAACTGCACGCGGGGCAACTGCTCAGTCACAACCGAATTCCGATTCCGACCACCTGTTACGTGCGTACCTGGCAGGATGTGGAGCGGGCCATTCGATTGATCGGTGGGATGCCGGTGGTGATCAAGGTGAACGAGGGCACCCAAGGGAGCGGTGTCCATCTCATCCACTCCAGGGAGCAGGCGGAGCAGAAGACCTACAAGATGCTCTCAGAGGGTCACGACGTGCTGGTGCAGCAGTACATCGAGGAGAGTCATGGGAGTGACGTGCGCGTGCTGGTCGTCGGCGGCCGAGCGGTCGCCGCCATGCGCCGTCGGGCGCGCGGCAACGAATTTCGCAGCAACTTCCATCGAGGCGGAATAGTCGAGCCGGTCGACCTGACATCGGAATACGTCGATATCGCCTGCAGGGCAGCGCGGCTGCTCGATCTGAACATCGCCGGAGTCGACCTGCTGGAGTCCAAAGCGGGCCCCCTCGTGCTCGAGGTGAACTCGTCACCCGGATTGGAGGGCATCGAACGGGCATCTGGAGTCAACGTCGCCGGAGCGATCATCGAGCACCTGATGCAGAACCACGCGTTCAGCCAGGTCGAACTCGACCAGTTGCTGCGCAGCAAGCCGAACCATGGTGTGCTGAGCCTATCTGTCAACCGCCATCCAAGCCTTGTGGGACGACAGATCGGTGATATGTTCCAGGATCCCTCCGAGCAGGTGGTGTTCGCCATCGCCCGCGAGGGAATGCACGTCTGGAGGCCACGGCGCACGTTCATGCTGCGCGCGGGTGACGAGTTGGTGTGCTATGGAGAGTTCAGTCGGATCCGCGAACTGCTGAGGCCGTGGATGCAAGAAGAATCCGAGACCTCCGCGGAATCCTCAGTCGACCCGTTCGACGAGGGCCGCGACGAAGTTCCCAGCTGGTGAGTCAGGACACCGTCGGCGTTCGGCACCTCGGCGAACGCTCTGCGTTGGACGGATAATCCCGCGTCATCCGGGAAGCATTGATAGTCATGCAATCTGGAGCCGGGTTCCCCAGTAGGGGATGGGATAGCCCCGCGTGGCTGAAAGCGCGGTCGAAGAAGAAGGTTCGAGATGACGGAACGGAAAAACGGTGGGACGCCGCCTTGGGCGGCTGCGGTCAGGCAAGGCCAGCAGAACCACCGTTTCGATGATTCGATCGTCGGTCATCCACCCACCGTACTCTCACGCGTCCAACGGCTCGCGAGCCTGCCGTGGCTGGCCAGTTGGATGCAGCAGTTGAAGTCGGAGAACAAGAGCATTCACACCGTTCGCTCCTATCTCATCTCGGCCAAAGGGCTGGCTTCGGCCACGCTGCCCGGCGAGCCGAACCTGTCCGATTCCGCCATCGAGCACATGAACGTGCAGATCATGCACAAGCGCATCGATCCCAACAACGGACGCATCGATGTCTGGATGCAATCGCTCAGCCACCTCGCCCCCTCGACCGTCCACGCCCGCCTGGCAGGCGCGACCCACCTGCTCAAGTGGTTGGGCTACCACATCCCCGACCACATCGTCCGCCCCAAGAAGGGGAAACATCTCCCCCGACCGTTGGAGCCTGACGAACTCACTCGACTGCGCGCGGTGGCGCAGATATCCGAGAATCCGCTGGCGAACGTGGTGGTCACCGTGCTGCTGCAGACCGGGCTGCGCGTGAGCGAGTTGTGCGCGCTCGACGACCGGGACGTCAACGTGCACACCCTGTCAGCACGGGTCTCCTCAGGAAAGGGGGACAAGGACAGGATGGTGATGTTCTCTGGATCGGGTGCGGAGGTGATAGGATGCTGGCGCAGGCACAGGAACGGCAGGCGCACCTGCGACCGCGACGCCTTCCTCGTCAACTCGCGCGGAAACCGGCTCACCTCGCGCAATGTGCAGAAACTGATGGACAGGCTGGCCGACGACTCGGACATACCTCGTTCACGCCTCTCCCCGCACACGCTGCGACACAACTTCGCCACCGGACTGCTGAACGGGGGAGCCGACATCGTCTCCATCCAGAAGCTGATGGGACACACGAACATCACTGCCACTCGGGTCTATCTCGATGTCACCGACCCGGCGCTGCGCGAGGTCTACAACCGGGCGCAGGCGAACGAGCTGGAGGAACTGCTCAGCCGCGAGCGGGAGGCAGGAACTGAAGACGTTGCCGAGGTCGAGACCGTCGAGGATGCTGACCAGATCTCAATTGATCCTGCGGAACTGGCCTGAACTGGAACCATCCGATGCGTCTGCATCATTTGTGGTTCTTCTTGCCGGGGCGCTTCTTGAGTTGCTGCGGGCCTGTCCAGTCCTTCCGGGGAGTCACAGCGTTTCCCGAATGTCCGGGGATGGGGCAGTGCTTGCCTGAACGACAGCGGGAGCAGTTCTCCTTCGAGGGGAGTTCGACCACCTTGCGCAGCCGCCCGTACTTCCGCCTCGGCATGACGGTTCACAGGGTGGACCACTCGATGAAGATGGCGCACACTCTCTGGCTCATGCAGAGGTGAACTCCCTCACCCATGCATATTCCTCGACCGTCTCGGGATTCTGGCCGTTCACCCACTTCATGTGGAACTTCAGCCTGCGACTCGCATCATCGGAGCCGCCATCGGACTTCACCGGCTTGTGCATCACCTTCGCCTTGGAATCGTCAGCAACGATGTGTGCGGCGGCAGCCGATCTTGCTGTGGTGTCACTGATCTTCTTCGCCCTGCTCTTGTTGGTGGCATCACGGGCGCGAATGAGTTTGACCTGCGCGAAGCCTGCTCGCCTCGCCGCGTCCGCCTCTTCCGCCTCCTGCTTGCGCTTGGCCGCGGCTCTCGCCTGGCGCTGAGCCCATCTCTCGGCTACGGCCTTCTCCTCCGCCTGGCGCCTGCGGGTTGCAGCCCCCTTCCTGGCAGCGGCCTTGCGCTTCTCCTTCGCATCGGCCGCGGCCTTCTCCTCAATGTTACGCGCCCGACTGACTGCTGCCTTCTTCCCCGCCGCCTTGCGCTTGCGCTTCAACGCCGCTTCGGCCTTCGCCTTCGCCGCCTCCTCGGCTCGGCGCTTACGGGTGGCCGCCGCCTTCTTCGCGGCTGCGCTGCGCTTGGCAGCCGCCTCGGCCGCAGCCTTCTCCTTGGCTCGGCGCCTGCGAGTGGCGGCCGCCTTCTTGGCTGCAGCCTCGCGCTTGGCCGCCGTTCCGGCTTTCGCCTTCTCCGCTGCTGCTGCATTCCGCTTGCGAGTTGCAGCCGCCTTCTTGGCCGTCGCTTGGCGCTTTACCTTCGCCTCGGCTTCGATTGATTCCTTGCGCGCCGCCTCCGCTCTGCGCTTGCGGGTGGCGGCTGCTTTCTTGGCGGCCGCCGACCTCTTGGCCTTGTCCGCGTCGGACTTCTTCACAGCCATCATCCCCACTCCGCGCCGATACAATTCAGGGATGCGTATCAATGTCACGCTCCGTGATTGAGAAGGCAGGTGCAACGTGCGGCAATGATGATGCGGAGGACGCCCCAGCCGATGACGTGGCTGATGCGGTTGACGAGCACCCGACCGAGCCGGACGCAGTGACTGGAATCGACCCGCTGCAGAGCAGGTTGTGGGCGCAGGTGCGCAAGGGTGAGCCAGCGATGACGACCGACGCCGACGGACGACTCCGTCACCGAAACTGGCCCGACTCACACGGAAGCCTGTTCCTCGGCGATGTGTGCGAGGCGCTGCTGCGCTGCTTCGGCGCTCACGAGCCGCCGCAGGTGACCGAACAGCCGGGATTGGACCAGCAGCGCTGGACCATCGTCATCACCGACGGGGTGCTGGATGTGACCGTGCGCAGCCGCTCGTACTGGGGCTGGGGGCTGTTCAACCGCTGCTTCCTCAACGAGATCGTGCTGACCGGCCCGCTCGAGCGCAGGAGCCGACTGATGTTCGACCTGACGGCCGCGCTGGGGCGCAACCCCTGGGAGGCGAGCATGGGCATCTTCTGGCGGAAGGCCACGCGAGCGGGGGAAGGTGAGCACAGAAGCGCCTGGCAGGAGTTGATCGCGCACGCCAACGAGCACATGAACGAGGAGATCCACACCTACGCACATCGGTTGGAGAACCTGCACGGCAGCATGGAAGAACATGAGCGAGGCAACCATCCCGGATGGGAGCGAGGCGCAGCGGAGGAACTGCTCAGACGGGCGGAGGAACATCTGGACACGGCCCGCGGCGCGTTGCACGACCGCAACGCGGCGGGCCTGGAAAGGGCGCTCGGACGCTGCGAGGCGGCGATGGTCGAGGCTGACCCCACGACCGAGGTGCGTCGGTCGACATTCCAGGAGGCCGAGGATCTGCTGCTGCCGGATGTCGTCGAGGTCGACGAAGAGGACCTGCGCGATCAAGTGCTCGAGCACAAGGAGCTCCCGGATGAGGTGAAACGCATCACCCCCGACGAGGTGGCTGTTGGAACCAGCGACGTGCAAGCCGAGGACCTGCTCACGGGTGTCGACGACGAACCGGTCGACGAAGTCCCGCTGGTCGACCTCACCGAGTCTGAATGATCAGCCCGTGAGGCGCTCCCACATCCACATCCAGAGGTTGTCATCCGGGGTGGGTTGATTGCCGAGATAGACGACGATGGAGAATACGATGCAGACGGCGTAGATCATCCCCTTGGAGATCTGCCAGGCGTCCTCGGACTCCTCGTCGAAGTAGCGGATGAGCCCAGCGGCCTGCTGGATGTTGGGCCCCTTGCTCTTCTTGTCCTTCTTGACCGCCATGCGGACTGGCCGACCTGTCCCCCCTTTATCAAGCGAGCGCAGCAGGTCGAAACGGCTCACGGGTCGAAAGTTTCGATGAGCACGACTCCGTCGCTGAACTCGACTATGCGGCTGGCTGCGCTGACCGCCTCATCCAGCGTGCGTGTACAGAACAACTCGCGCCGCTCACCGGCATTCGTCTTGAGCACGACCCGGTGGCTGAGTTCCTCTAGGGTGTCCTCATCCACCGACTGGTAGACCCACTCCTCGTCCTCGACCACCATCTCCGCCACCACGGGCACGAGCGGACCCTGACCGACCTGACTGTCCTGGGCGCGATCCTGCAGTGTGCGCAGTTCATCCCTCACCTGATGACTGATGCTGAACACCTCGCGCGTCTTCTGCGCGCGCTCTCGGGCAGCGCGGAACGCCTCTCTGTTCGCGCGGGCCATCGGACTGACCCTGTTCTGCTTCCGTGCTACCGGCTCTCGCTTGTCTGACATCGCATCCCATCCTATCGGCTGTGAACAGCCAACTGAGCCTCAGGCGCGCTGTCAGTGGTATAACCGTTGCAGGTTGGGATCTGCGCCAGACGCCGGTTCCGACGGGTCATTCCTGTTCGCCGACTGCGCTGGCTTCAGGGGTCGGGCGACAGGCCATATGGGCGAACAGCGCCTGCGACGTCAGCAGCAGGATCCCGGCGAACAGCCACTTGCTCGATTCGAGACCCATGTGCAGTGCGATCAGCGCGGCGACGCTGGTCGTGATGATGACCACCGACTCGATGGCGCGTGTCTGCCGCGGCAGGTCGACTCTCCCCTCAGGGTGGGTGGCGAGCAACGGCGTGGTCGTCATGGCGGCGAACAGGCCGGGTGCGAGCAGCGCGGTGAGCGGCTCGTGCATCGTCAGGAACGGGAGCGAGAGTGCCATGCCCAGATTGAATCCCCACGCCTCAGGGCGTTGGCGGGCGTCGAGTCCAGTGAGCGGGAGCAAGGTGCCGAGCAGGCCGAACAGGGCCAGCGGGAGCAGCAGGGTGAACGCCTCCCACATGGCTGAGTGCCAGCCGCTTACCGAGGGCAGGGGTTCGAGCAGGAACGTGCCGGACAACCAGCAGAAGACGAGCGTGTGCCCGAACGTGCGCGCCAGTCCGAGGAAGCGGCGACCTGAAGCCTGTCCGCGCGCAGCGTGCACCCTCGCCAGCAGACTCAGGAACAGAGGGTAACCGATGAATGCGACGACCAGGCTGGTCACCAGTAGCAACCCAGGGACCCCGAGCGCGATGTGCTCGGTACCAGCAACCCAATCCATGCCCGCCGTCCTCTCCGGGAGAGCGGCGGTGAGCAGGAGTGCGGACGCGATCCCACCCGATACGAGCACGGAGCGCTGTCCACCCTCTCCCGTGAGGGTGGATTGGGAGAACCTTCCAAGCGCATTGATCCAGACGGCCAGCAACACCGCTCCCGCACAGGTGAACAACACCGCGGAGTTGCCCACTGCCTCACCGGTCACTGTCTGGGGCTCGGAGTGAACGGCGAACACATCGGACGAGATGAAACCGAGCAGGATGATCGGCCACAGCCATCCGTTCCAGCGCAGTGTCTGCTGGCGCGAGCCCGCTCCATCTCCATCCACGTCGAACAGGCTGTCTCGACCATTCCGCCCTTCCATGACCAACTGAGCCACCGAGAAGACGACCGCGGCCGAGAACCACAGCGAGCCCTCGGAGTAGAACGGAGTGACGAGCAAGCGCTTCCAGGAAGGCAGGTCGGCGTCACCATATGCAGCCACGTGCGCGTAGGTCAGGTCGTAGGCGAGGTGGGCGCGACTGAGGTCGAGGGCGGCGATGATCAGCAACAGCGCCGGCACCAAGGTGAGCGCTCGATCGAACCACCTCATCTGGTCGGGTGATTCAGGGTAACGCTTCGCAAGCCCAGGCAGCCACCACGGAGCGGTCCACTGCAGCAGGGACCAGAGCAGCACCAGAGTCAGGCACAGGGCTGGAACGCTGTTGACATCGCCTCCGCCGACCGCCATCGGTGAGGCCACGAGCAGTCGTACTCATCTGTTTGGCGCACCCCAATCCTTGAGTCGAGTCGTCGCGACCGCGGTATGTGATGGACGACCGCTGGCCCGACCCCGCTGAGTCCCTGCTGTGGGAAGCGGTGCAGAGCTGGCGCGACGATGCCGAGCCGTGGCTCGAGGCTGCCTACCCTCGCCTTCCTGAGACCGTGAGGGTCAATCCGCTGCGACCCGACCAGGCGTGGACCGAGGCACGGCTGACCGAGATGGGAGGGGAGCCGATCCCGTGGCTGCCCGAGGGAGGGGGCGGGGCCGGCTGGAGGCTGCCATGGCCGAAGGGTCGCTGCGAAGACGAGCGAGCGAAGTTGCTCTTGCGTGCGTTACACGCCACCGGCCGCGTCACCCAGCAGGAGGCGGTGTCGATGATCCCGGTGAAACTCCTCGACTGCCGTCCCGGGATGCACGTCCTCGACATGTGCGCCGCGCCCGGCTCCAAGGCGACTCAACTGGCCGAGGCGATCGCAGACGAGGGCGTGGTGCTGGCGAACGAGTCCAATCCGGGCCGAGGCAACATGCTCGTCTCGAACGCCCAGAGAGCGGGTGTCACCAGCCTCGTCACCACCCAGCACGACGGCAGGGGCCTGCCGCGACCGCCCCTGCCGGGCTTCGACCGCGTGCTCGTGGACACACCCTGCACCGGAAACGCCACCACGCGCAAGAACCCTGAACTGTGGGCGAACTGGACTCCATCATCCGGGCCCTCTCTGCAGACGCTGCAGATCGACCTGCTGCGCAAGGGAGCGATGCTGCTCGCACCGGGAGGTCTGCTCGTATACTCGACCTGCTCACTCGACCCGGTCGAGAACGAGGCGGTGGTCGCCGATATCCTCGCTGGATGCGAGTTCCTGAGGCTGGTCGGGCCTGACCTCTCCGCCCACCTGCCCGGACTGGTGAGCAGACCGGGCATGGTCGATTGGCCCGCACTCGACGACAGCATCGAGGCAGACATCCTCGAGCAACTGCCGCGATGCGTGCGCGTGTGGAACGACGAGAACGACTCGGGCGGATTCTTCGTGGCGTTGTTCGAACACATCGGCGAGAAGGAATGCGCCGAGGCGCTCGCCACCGCGGACGAGATGGCTCGGATGCCTCTCAGGAATCCACCCGATCACGGTCGCAACACCCAGGCCCCCGCAAGTGCGGAGATGCTCGAACAGGTGGGTTCCGAGTGGGGTGAGGCGGCGGCGGTGGGACCTCTTTTCGAACGAGGGAAGCGGCTGAACATCTCCAGTTCCGCCATCCACGACTGGCTCTGGGCCGAGGAACGGAGCCTGCGCCGCGGTCGCCGGCTTCCGGGCGGCCACTGGCACCCGTTCCATGTCACCCAGGTGGGCCTGCCCGCGTGGGAGATGCGCAAGGGCAGGGTGCAACGCCCGCTGTCCAAGGCGATGCACATCATCGGACCGAGAATCAGTCAACATGTCCATTCGGTCCCACCCGACATGCTCGCTGACATGCTGCTGCGAGGAGGACCCGACCTGGAGGCGGCAACGGAACTCATCCCCACCCTCTCCGGTGAACGGGGCGGCAGCCTGCTGTTGACATTGGAAGCTGAAGGACAGACCTGGTGGGTGCCCGCCTGGCTGGGAGCCAGACTCACCCTCATGCTTCCTGACGCGGAACGCCACCTGCTCGAAAGGTTGCTCGGAGTGGAGGTGGATGGGTGAGAATCGCGCTGCTCCTGACCGCCCTTCTGTGCCTGCCGTTGCTCTGGCACACGCCGACAGCCCAAGCCGAACTCGGTTCCCGACCACCGGTCAGGGAATGGTTCGCTGACGATGACGGCTGCGACGGTCGCCCGCCGGTCCGTGCGGATGACAGCACGATCGAGATCGTCTGGGCTCTGGGGGAGGAGGCGATGCTCGCCGCCGAGCAGAGAGCCGTCGCGCTGGATGCGGATGCGTGCTCCTACTGGCAGGAAGGTTCTCCATTCGGTGGCGCAGACGAGATGAACGAAGGAAACGTGCCCGGCCCGGTGTTGGCTGACCTGGAAATTGAGGTCCATGTGAGCGAAGATCCGGAACCCCGCGAATTGCAGGTGACGGTTGGCATAACGCCGCTCGAGAACCTCTCTGATTCAATTGGCTTGAGATTGCTGATCACGGTCGACCATGTGCAGATCGGTGAGACGACATCACACTCCGTCGTACGCCACTACCAATGGTCGAGTGCCTTCCATCACCAGGCCAACATCACGACTGAATGGAATGAGACGATTGACGCCTCGCGCCTGATTTCTGACGAGGTGCCGTTCACCCACTCCGACCTCTGGCGACTCAACGTCGTGGTTCTGCTCGTCGATGACCTCGACCACTCGATCCACGCCGCCGCCGAATCGCCTGTCGAGACGCCGAGTTCAGTTCTGCCTACCCCAGACGCCGCCCACCTCTACCTGCTCGGCCTGGGCATCCTCGCAGGCCTCGGCATGATCGTCCGCGCCGAGTGGAAGCGTGAGGTGTGTCTGCCGAAACTGACCGGCCGGATCGCGTGCAGAGGTCAGGCCTGGACCGCACACGTGACCCTGGTCGCTGGCCGCAGCCCGGTGACGCTGAAGGGCGCCGACGCCGATGCACCGTGGCGGGTTGCGAAGCAACCGAAGGAGCTGGTGATCAAACCCGGAGAATCTGTCGATGTCAGCCTCAAGCTGAAGGTCACGGAACAGCCGCCACCATCCGCCCGCACCCACTGGTCCGTCGAGGTGGAACAACTCGGCGGCTGGGTGCTCGACCTGTCGCTCACCCCGGAAGAGAGCGCAAGCGACGATTCTGCTGATTGAACGAATGACGAAATGTGGGCTGATACCTGCGCGTACGTGCAATCTGAACCGCTGCTCGACAGCGAATGTTCAAGTGCCGTCCGGCCGGGGCTGGCGGCTGCCCTCGATGGAGTGAGCGCGACTGGTGGCTTTGCGGCGGCGGTGAATGGTATGCTGGACGATACGGATCGCAAGCTGATAGAGGCTCTTCAGGAGGATTCGCGCACGTCGATGCGCAAGCTGGCGGAGAAGATCGGCGTCTCCTTCGGGACGGTGGGCAACCGGCTGGTGCGATTGGAGGAGAGGGGGGTCATCAAGGGCTACGGAGTCAGGCTCGATGCGGACAAGATCGGCTGGGACCTGACGGTCGTCATCGGGCTGCGCATCGTCAAGGGACAGCTGCTCGAGGTGCAGCATCGCATCGCAGCCGACCCCCGCGTGTTCGGGGTCTACGACGTGACCGGGGAGATGGATTCGCTGATCCTCGTCCGCGTACAGGACCGGGAAGACCTGAACGACTTCACCAAGACCGTGCTCTCGTCCGAGGGCGTCGTGCGCTCGGTCACCCACGTCGTGCTCAACACCGTCAAGGAGGACACCGTTCGCCTGCCCCCCTGACTGAACCTGCCCCTGCACCGCTCTCCCATGTCCCGCACGCCGGGAAACCACCACCTGAATCACAGTTCCTCCGTGTGTCAGTTGGCAGTCTTCAATAACGGTCGCAGGCCCGTCGTCGGATGTTGAGCGATTACGACGAACAAATCGGAGAGGCGGCGTATGCCGACCGAAAGGTGCACTGGGCGCTGCTGCGCACGGACCTCGACATCCGGTTTCCGCCCTCGGACTCCTGCCCGCTGCTCAGGTTCGGCCGCTGGGATGACCAGCCGCACCAGCACCTGCCAGCATCACGACTGGCCGCCAGCCACTGGAAGGGAATGCTGATCGCCGACGAGGTCGGGCTGGGCAAGACCATCTCAGCGCTGCACGTGCTCAGACGACTGCATGTGCTGGGCGAGCGCGGCGGGGTGCTGATCGTCGTCCCGGGGGGACTGCGCTCGAAATGGATGCAGGAACTCTACCACCGCACCGACCTGCAGGGATTCGAGGCGGACACAGGAGCGAAGTTGCGTCAAGCACTGCGGACCATCGAGGAGGGTGAACCGCTCATCGTCGTCACCAGCCACGGCATCCTGCGCCAGTCCAGTCTGGTTTCAGAACTGCTGGAGAACGGGATGCCCGAGATGATGCTCTGCATCGTCGACGAGGCGCACCACGTGCGCAATCCCAACAGCCGGCTGCACGACGCGGTCCAGATGCTCACGCTCAACAGCCGCAACATGCTGTTCCTCACCGCCACTCCGATCAACCTGCGCAACGAGGACCTGTGGGTGCAGCTCTCCCTGCTCGCACCCGACCGCTGGCCCGACTTCAGAGCCTTCGAGAGTACCATGCGCCCGATGCGCCAACTCAACACGGCTCTCGACGCTCTCAGCAAGCAGGAACCCGACCTCGAGGAGGCGCGTGCCGCGCTGCAGATCCTGGCACTCACACCGGGATTCGCAGGCGACCCCCGGTTGACCCAGGCGATCGAACTGGTCGCCGACGCGTTGGCTTGGAGCGGGGAGAAAGGTGCAACCCGTACGCGACGTGAGGTTGCGAGTCTGCTCAGGCAGATCCGTCCGCTTAACGACCTGATGGTGCGCACCCGACGTCAGGACGTGGACCTCACTCTCGCTCGACGAGATGCGATCACACTCGATGTCGGCTTGACCGATGCCGAGTGGCGCCTCTACGAGGCGGCACGGCTCTGGACTCGCCGGCTGGTGCAGATGCGCAACCCCGATTCCGGCCGCGTCGACTGGGCGCTGGTCATGCCCGAGCGGATGGCGAGCAGTTGCCTGCCTGCATATGCCATCCACGTCCGGCAGCAGGTGCGCGAAGCCGCTCGCCTGGCGCTCGACTTCGGGGCCGAAGGTGATGATGAGCCCGACGAACTGAACTTACGGGAAGCAGACCGACGCCTGTTCACACGACTGGGAGTCTTCGATGAGTTGCTCGAAGCGGCGGAGGAGCTGGGAGATGTCGACTCGAAGTACGATGCGCTCCGGGTGTGGTTGCTGGATGAACTGGAGAACGACCCAGAGGGCGGCATCCTGTTGTTCAGCCATTTCCGCGGCACGCTGGCCCACCTGGACCGACGCCTGTCGGCGGAGGGGGTCAGGTGCGAGGTGCTGAGCGGGGAGACGCCGATGGCCGGGCGCGATGCGCTGCGCCGGCGCTTCGCCGAGGGTGACATCCAGGTGCTGCTCTCGAGTGAGGTCGGCAGCGAGGGCCTCGACCAGCAACACTGCCATCGACTGGTCAACTACGACCTTCCGTGGAACCCAATGCGCATCGAACAGCGTATCGGAAGGCTCGATCGCTTCGGCCAGCAGGCCGAGGTGATCACCATCCTCAATCTGGCTGTCGAGGGAACCATCGACGCCGCCATCCTGAACCGTCTGTACCACCGTATCCGTCTGTTCGAGGACTCGGTGGGGATGCTCGACCCGCTGCTTGGAAAGGCGATGCGGCTGGTGGCTCAGGAGGAACTGGCGCGACCGCTCGGCAGGGAGATCGCAGGGGGACGGATGCGCATGGTCGAAGGGTGGGAAGCGCAGCGATTCAGCACCGCGGAGGGCCCCAACACAGGTGGGGGTGATGTCGAATCACTGCTCATCCAGAGAGAGAGATGGCTCGTTGAGAGGGCGAACGAGGAGCGCGAATGGCTCGGCCCTGACCCCGGCATCGAGCACCTGCGCGAGGATGCCGAGCGTTTGGAACTCGGAATCGAACCGGAGGAACTGCTCGAATGGGCGAGCGCACGACTGGAACTCAAGGACCCCGATGCGGGTTTCCATCTGGCCGGTGGCGTGCGCCAGCTGCGCCTGTCGGACGAGGGCATCGAAGCACTGCTGGAGCGCGCCAGGGATCGCACGCGCATCGACGGGTTGACCGTCGATTGGACCGAACTGCTCGAGCGGATCTCCGGACAGGCGGGTCCGAACATCCTGCCGTTCACGCTCACCCGTGAGGAGGCGCGTGACCACCCGGACCGCATCCTGCTCGCACCGTGGCATCCGGTCATCCAATGGCTGCGCGAACCTATCTACGGAATCCCCGATGAGGATGCGCTGCTCCCCGGCTGGCAGGACGCAGGGATCCCCCCGAGCCACAGGCTGCAGGCACACAGGCCTGAGTCATGGTCCCCGTCCGCGCACACCGTGGTCTGCCTGGACTGGGCTGTGCAAGGGCTCGCCGAACACTGCGTCCGGCGCTGGCTCGTGCTCGACGCAGAAGGGATGCCGGTCCTGAACCAACCTGACAGGCCCTGGACGGCGTTGGAAGACCTGCACACGTCCCATCCGAGCGATGAGGAGGAAGAGAAGCTGGAGGTGACGCTCGACCGGCTGCACGGGTGGCTGCTCGATGACGAGCGGGCGCGGCTCGGACCGCTGCTCGATGAACTGCGGCACAACGTGCAGCAGGCGTGGATGGGCAGGATCGAAAGGGAGCGGGACCAGGTGGCGCTGGCGCGCTGGCGCGAGTACCATCAGAACAGGCCGGTCGATATCCGCTGGCTGCGCATGAAGCAGGGGATGATCCGCCGGCTGACGACCGAACTGGACGACCGCATCGAACGGCTCGACCGGGTGCGCGAGGGACTCCAAGCGGAACTGTCAGCGCGCATCGTCATCAAACTGGAACCCTGACCGACCGAGTCGAATGCTGGTCATTCCTCCTCGCCTTCAGGGTCGTGCTCGCGCATCGCTTCCCGCAGCGCGGGCGCGTGCGCACCGAGTGATTCCACGGTCCTGCCCTCGGGCTTCATCGCGCGTGCGAGTTCCATGCGCGTACGCGTATCGATTCTCACATCGAATCCCTCCAGGCTGTTGCCGATGTCATGCTGCAGCCTGCCTCCGGTGCGGTCCCAGTCCATCAGCAGGATGATCGCATCGCCATTGTCGACCTGGTTGCGCGTGCCGTAGGTCTCGTAGAGATGGGCCGCCAGACGTTCCCGGTCCCAACCGCGGTTCACCCGCTCCACAGGCCCGGTGAATCCGAGTCTCCTGAGCGCCACCTCGTCCTTCTTTCCCTCGATGAGAACTGGGCAGGCTGCACCTCCATCATCGACTGGACGATTGCGCTGACGAGCCTCTCCCAACGCTCTACCCGCCACCTGGAACCGCACCTCCCGGTCGGGTGGACCTGCCGCCTTCGCCCGTTTGCTCGCCCAGTCATCTGATGCCATTCCTCACCCCTCCAAAGCCGCGCGGAGAATGTTCAGCACCGCATCTCTGCTCGCCCCTTCGATGCGCACGCGCTTGCGCCGGCTGCGATCTCCCTTCACCAGTGCGAGTGTGGCCCCGGTGTCGACGAGGGCGGAGGCCAACAGGTCGCACACCGCCTTGTTGGCAGCGCCCTTGCGCGGCCGGGCGCGCACCGCCACCTGCAGGGTGTCGCGCCAGGTGTTGAGGGCGACCACGGCATCACGCGATGATCCGGGAGTCACCTCGATGGCGAGCAGCAGGCTGCCGTCGGGCTCCTCTGTGAGCACCTCGTCCCACTCTTCCATGCTGGGCGCAGCCCGTCAACACCCATCAGCGGAGCGGTCAATCCAGTGAGTGGCCGCCTTCCTCGAGCTGCTCATCGATGACGCGGTAGAGTTCCTCACGGCGCACCGGCTTGGGCACGAACGCGTCGCAGCCGGCCTCGAGCGCCTTGCGGCGGTCCTCCGGCGAGGAGAAGGCGGTCACCGCGATGATGCGGCTGTCGCGCACGAGCGGGTGGTTGCGTATGTTAGCGGTGAGTTGCAATCCATCGGTCCACGGCAGCTGGATGTCCATGAAGATCAGTTCGTAATGACCGTCCTGCAGCGCCTCGAACGCCTGATTCGCATCCTCGGCGATGGTCACGTCGTCGATTCCCTTGCCGGCGAGCAACGCCTTCATCAGGCGAATGTTCACGTCGTTGTCCTCGACCACCAGTGCGCGCATCTCTCTCGGGGCAGGATTCGAGCCGCTCCAATTCAACCCTTTGCATCAGCGGGTGGGATATGACGGCACTGAAAGCACGTTCAGACCATCTCGGACACGGGTGCTGTCGACGTGATTCACAGCACCCCATAGGGGTGCCTGCCAACGCTTAAACACGGACCGCATAACGAGCGGCCGCTGAGGGTACGTCATGGAGTTCGGGGGCGACATCTTCCAAGAACTCTACGTCGAATTCATGTTCTGGTCGCTCATCGTCGGCGTCATCACCTTCGTCTGGATGATTCACCACTCATTCGTCTATCGCACATCCGACGGCGACCTGTCCGGCAAGCGCCACCACCTGCGCACGCAACTCGACTCGCTGCGCCACGAGATGAAGCGAGCGGGCATGGATATGGAGTTCGAGATCGAGGAGGAGGAGGACAAACGGGCGTGGCCGAATGTGGACAACATCAAGGTCGGTGTTTTCCCCAAGGAGAACGACAACCTGAAACTCGAACTCTTCTGGACGATCATTCCCTTCATCCTCATCTGCTACCTCTGTTGGATCTCCTGGGCTCCGACCGACGCCATCTGGCCAGCCGCCTACGAGTTGGAGGACGCTCACGAGGTAGGAGTGACAGGCCAGCAGTGGTTCTGGGACTTCGATTGCAAGGGGCTGACCTCCGACTTGTGCGATGTGGGCGTTGACAGCGATACCGGTCTGACCGTTCTGAGTCTGAAACTGGACGAGACCTATATCCTGAACCTCTCTTCGAGAGATGTGCTGCACGCGCCGAAGATCGTGCAGTATGGACTCACGGAAGATGCCGTGCCGGGGATGTACACCACGATTGTCTTCACGCCTTATGAGACGGGCAAGTACTTCCTCGACTGCGCCGAGTACTGCGGGGACAACCACGCCTACATGACGGCGATCATCGAGATACACACTTAGGGGAAATGGGGATGCAACTACGCAACGTCTGGACCGTCCGTGCGATGGTGATCGTGGCGGTGCTGTTCGCCGCGCTGATGTTCTCCCCCGAGCACGAGGCGCGACCCATCGGAATCACCGGCGTCGACAGCGGCTGCTACTGTCACGCCCCGGACGGTCCCAGCGGAGCCGTCGTGCCGAGCATCACGCTGGCGAACGGCTCGGAGCTGCCTGAGAACTACGACCCAGGCACCACCTACACCTTGCTCATCTCATTCACCGGAGGACCAGCCGAGGATTACAATCCAGACCGGTTGAACACAGGTGGTTTCAACCTCGTTGCGAGCAAGGGAACTCTGACCCCGATAGACAACACGACGCAGATCATGGCGGGTGAACTCACCCACACCGATGCTGGCAACGACCAGCAGACGTGGTATGCCAACTGGACGGCGCCCACCAGCGGTTCGGCGGTGCTGCGGCTGATGGTCAACTCGGTCAACGGTGACAACTTGGCGACCCCTGACGACAGTTGGAACGCGGTGAGTTACACGGTCTCGGGCGCGGGTGGCGAGGCCCCGACGATGAAGGCGAACGGCCTGACCGTGCTGTTCAGCGGCATCCTGCTGACAGCCATCCTGTTCGCCATCGCCCTCACTTACGTCTTCTACGTGCGCGACCCGGAGTCGTTCTCGTGGGCGCGCTTCAAGCCGTGGATCACCCACTGGCTGACCTCGACGGACCACAAGAGCGTCGGTACGCTCTACTTCGTCTCAGGGCTGTTCTTCCTCGGTGTCGGCGGCATCCTGGCGATGATGATACGAATCCAGTTGTCCTCTCCGGGCAACGATTTCCTCACCAAGGACGAGTACAACTCGTTCTTCACGCTGCACGGAACGGTGATGATCTTCCTGGCGGCGATGCCGCTCATCAACGGCTTCGCCAACTGGATCGTGCCACTGCAGATCGGTGCCAGGGACCTCTGCTTCCCACGACTCAACGCGATGTCGTTCTGGCTGCAGCCTGCCGGTGCCATCCTGTTGCTGACAGGCATGTTCAGCGGCATGGGTGCGGATGTCGGCTGGACCGGCTACCAGCCGATAACGTCCACGACGGACCATTACGGGGCGACCTTCTGGCTCGGCGGACAGGTCCTGCTGGTCGCCTCGTCGACCTTGACGGGAATCAACTTCATCGTGACGATCGCGACGATGCGGGCTCCTGGGATGGGCTGGATGCAGATGCCGCTGTTCACCTGGTCGATCCTCGTGTCGGTGATGATGCTGTTCATCTCCATCCCGACGTTCGGCATCGGGCTGATCGAAGCCTATCTCGATAGGACCATCTCGACGACGTTCTACAACACCGCAGCCGGAGGTGACCCGCTGCTGTGGAGCCACCTGTTCTGGTACTTCGGCCACCCTGAGGTGTACGTGGTGGTCGTACCCGCCTTCGGAGTCATATCCGAAGTGATCGCGACGAGCGCTCGGCGGACGATCTTCGGCTATCGCTCGATGGTCTACGCGCTGGCAGGAATCGGATTCGTCGCCTTCATCGTCTACGGACACCACATGCTCACCAGCGGGATGTCGCCGCTGCTCCGCTTCGTGGTCATGCTCACCACCATGCTGGTGGCAGTGCCGACCGGCATCAAAATTTTCAATTGGCTGAAGACGATGCATGGCGGATCGCTCGTTTACAGAACGCATACCCTGTGGGCGCTCGGCTTCCTGGTGACGTTCACCTTGGGTGGCATCTCGGGGATGTTCTTCCCAGCCATCGCCATGGACGTGCACCTGCACGAGACCTACTTCGTGGTCGCCCACTTCCACTACGTGCTGGTCGGCGGAACCCTGTTCGGACTGTTCGCCGCCTTCTACTACTGGTATCCCAAGATCACGGGACGGATGATGAGCGAACGACTGGGGATCCTGCACTTCCTGACCGCCTTCATCTCCTACAACGGGGTGTTCTGGCCGATGCACAAACTCGGGCTGTTGGGGATGACCCGGCGGCATCACACCTACTACATCCGGGCAGACGAGTACAGCGACATCATCGGCACGCTGCCGCCCGAAGCAGCCCAGTGGAACTTCTTCATCACCGTGTGCGCCTTCATGTTCTTCCTGTCCAACCTGATAATGGTGTACAACATCATCTCCTCGTGGCTGAATGGCCGCAAGGCGCCGGCCGACCCGTGGGGCGGCTGGTCGTTCGAGTGGCTGGTATCCTCGCCTCCGCCGACGCCGAGCTTCGCTGAGATTCCGACGCTGCTGAACGCCAACCCGGACCGTGAGCCGGGCAGGTTGACAGGGATGCTGGAACGGATCATGACTCCCGATCCGGGTGACGAAGGAGAGGAGGCGGGACATTGAGCGACGACCACGGATACCACCACGGCCCGCACGATTGGAGCCATGGTGCTCCGCACAACAGCTGGGCGCCGATCGTCATCAGCCTCGGCTCGGGCGTGTTCCTGTTCTTCTTCGCCAAGGCGTTCACGATGAACGAAGGCATGAACGGATACATCTACGACAGCGCGCCGCTGCCGCTGGCCATCGCCGGACTGGCGATCATCTTCGCAGGCCTGATCGCCTGGTGGAAGCAGGACTTCTCCTTCGATGGCTCCTACGAGCCGCAGGCGACGCATGGCAGCGCCCCGTTCTCCAACGTGGACATCCGCAAGGTCGGCATGTGGGTCTTCCTGATGTCTGAGATGATGATCTTCTCGTCACTGTTCTCCACCTACATCCGCTATCGCACCAGCATCGTCTCCTGCTACTCGCTGGAGGGCACGGTGGTCGAGCCGGGGACCGCCTGCTGGCTGCCCGCCTCGTACTTCATCGCCAAGGGTGGCGAGCACGCCAATTCGACACTCGGATTCATGCCCGACGCGCTGGTACCCGGCGCGATCAACACCTTCGCACTGATCATCTCGTCGTACACCATCGTGATGGCGCTGAAGACCGCCAAGCGCACCGACTTGGAGCACGCAGAGCGCAGCATCAAGGTGCGCAACTACCTCGGCGCCACATTCTGCTTGGCTACCTTGTTCCTCGTGATGAAGATGGTCGAGTGGTTCATCGGCTTCCACATCGGGCCGTTCGAGGCGCCCTCGCTGCTCTCCGACCAGTTCACCATCCACAACGACGCCTACACCTACAACTACGGCCATGGGGCGGAGGCGGGCGCGATGACGGTCGACATACGCATGGCGGCCTCCGCATTCTACCTCACCACGGGTACGCACGGAGTACACGTGTTCGCGGGGATCATAGGTTTGGGTTACATGGTCGTCAAGGCGCACAAGGGCGGCTACGGGCCCGGCAACGCGGTGAGCATCGAGTACTTCGGGCTCTACTGGCACTTCGTCGACCTGGCATGGGTGGCGGTGTTCCCGGCGTTCTATCTGTATTGATGAGGAGAGTGATTCGAGATGAGTGCGAAGATAATGGGATTCGATGCGTACAACTTCAACTTCTTCTGGCTGATGCTGCTGACCGCAGTCGAGGTCGGCGTGGTGGCACAGTCGGAGAACATGGCGTGGGCGACGCTGGTGTTCGTGCTCGTCTCGATCGGGATCGTGAAGTTCGTCGGCATCGCGGCGGTGTTCATGCACCTGCGCTTCGCGCCGGAGTCGAACGTGCTGACCGCTACAGCGCTGTTCCCAGTGATTTTCATCGTCCTGTTGGTGCTGATGGTCGGCCTGACCAGCCCCAGCGCGGTTGAGAACCTGCCAGCCTTCTGCAGGCCGGGATACTACGGCCTTTGACGGTATTCAACCTGAATCCATTTGATGGAGAGCCTTCTGGGTCGAGATGTGCGGACGTCGCATAGCCTGGTATCGCGCCGGATTTGAAATCCGGTGACCTTGTGTCTCGGGAGTTCGAATCTCTCCGTCCGCGCCTCTCTGACAATGAGTGGTGAACCGAACAAGTCACATGCGCAACGCTGGTCGTCCGGTCATGCGCAGACTGCTCAGCGCCCTGCTGCTGGCAACAATGCTGCTGCTGCCCGGTTGCTTGGATGGGAGTGATGGTCAGGACACCCAGAAATTCAACGGGCTCGACTACAATCCGCCGATCACCGCGCCCGACTTCACGCTCACCAACCAGTACAACACGACGACCACGCTGTCCGACCACTCTGGCAAGGTGGTGGTGGTGGCGTTCACCTACACGCACTGCCCCGATGTCTGCCTGGACCTCGAGGCCAACCTTCTCACGCTGATGAGCGAACTCGGGTCGGACTACGGCATCGAGGTCGAGATCATCTCGATCACCGTGGACCCGGTACGCGACACCCCTGAGCATCTGGCGAACTGGACGAGTGTGCGCGGCTACACCTGGCCGCACGTCACCAGCGACAACCACACGCTGCTGGTGGAGCTGTGGAACGACTGGGGCGTGGCGGTGTTCAACGAGCACATCAACAGCAATCATTCGGAGGGTGATGGGCACGAGAACGACGAGCATGAGGATGATGCCTATGAGGTCGGGCACAGCACCACGATCACCTTCCTCGTCGACCGCAACGGCATGAAGAGAGTCGCATGGTCGGGTTCTAGCTGGTCAGTCGACGACCTGCTTGCGGACGTACACGTCCTCATCGACGAGGGTCAATAGTTCACCCAAGGGCACCGCAGCCACCCTCCATCATGCGATTCAGGTGGTCTGTGACGCTTGAAAAGCGTCATCAATGCGGGCCCGCCTGCGCGAGGCGTGCCTCAAGGTCTGCGACTGGTCGGAATCCTGCTGCTGGCAGCGATGCTCTCCGGGTGCGTGACCAATCCGGTGGCGGAGTGGGGACCCGACGGCATCACGGCGAATGTGGACGAGGAGGCGGGCACCGCTGTGTTCAGTAACAATCTGGGGGATGACTCGGGCGAGGATGTGCTCGTGAACCTCATCGGGTGTGATACCTCCAACATGATCCCCGAAGACAGCGGGGACGTCAGCGGCGGACCGTACAAGCAGAAGGTGCACGTCGACGGCTGGCTGGCGGCGAGCAAGAACTTCCCCGATGGAGCCGATGTCGTAGGTGGTGGAGCGGAGGCGATGAGCGTGGCGGCGGTCGTCGTGAAGTTGACCGAGTTCGAGAATGCTAGCCAGCCTGAGAACGGCCGATTCGACATCAGCATCAGCAAGTGGGACACCCCCGCCGGGGGCGGTTACGTCGGCGGCATCAAGGCGCGGCCTCCCGGCTACACGAAAACGGGTGATTTCCCACAATCCGGGTGGTCCATCGTGGGTCTCGTTCCCGCCAACGAGAACGTGCTCAAGGGATTCGGAGCGCTCGACTGGAACCAGAAGGCGTCGTTCGAGGGCTGGCTGATGGCCGGCAACGATTCTTCTGGCGTGTGGTATCCACACGGGGTGCGTGCCACGGAGAACGGGGACTGCCGCATCTTCGCCGGCATCCTGAACGGGGGGTTCAGCGGTTGGATGCTGGTCACCTCGATGACGCTCGGGGAGCATGGCACCATCGATGCGAACAACGCGTATGACCCATACAGCGTGAGTTTCATTGGCGGCTACGGCTACCTGGGCCTGCTGATGCTCGCCGGAGTGGGAGCGTTCGTGCTCTACGCCGGCTCAACCGGAGCGATTCGCACCGGCGCCAGATGGAGCGCCAAACAGATGCTCTCCGAGGCGCAGATGATCGCTGCCAGGGGGATGCGTCGCGAACTGAAGGAGGCCAAGACCACGGTCGAGGAGGCGACCGGCAGCGCGATGGACCTTGAGAAGCCTGATATTGAGAAGCGGAAGAAACTGTCCAGACTCGACGCGGGAGCGAGCGTCGAACTCGATGAGTTCGATGTGATGGGTGCCCTAACAAGCCATCGCCGCGACCCGCGCGCGCTAGGCTCGCGCCAAGGAGGTGGTGTCATCTCCACCGAGGAGGCCGATGAGATGGACGCTGAACTCACCGAGCTGCAGGAGGGTCTCACCGCCCAGCGAGAGTACGAGATGGAGGCCAAGAAGGGCGGGCGGCGAGGCGTGTTCGTCCCAGAGTCTGAGGCACCCGAAGAGCCAACGGAGCCGGAAAAGGCGCTCAAGATCCGGCGTAATCGGAAGGTGAAGGAGCCGAAACCTGAACCTGAACCTGAGCCTGAGAAGCCGAAGCGGAAGGGGCCGTCCGTGGCAGAGGATGATGACTTCTCCGACTTCTCGCTGTGAGTCATCCATCAGCGGGTGTCCCAAGGGACATCCGGCGAGCCGCGGATCCAGAGTTGCTTCGGGTGGAACTCGAGCAGCGCGGGGGTCTGCATGCAGGGCTCGCCATCGGCCTGCACGATCAGCGAGGGGGTGTGCGAGGCATCGGTGGGGTTGCCGTCAGCATCGACAGCGCGGATCTCCAGCCGCTTGCAGTGCCTGAGCTCGATGCCCCACTTGCCCACATGCTTGCCCTTCTTGAGCGGACCCATCAGGTTGAGCATCTGGAACTTGCTCAGACCCCATGCCGTGCACAGGTGGCCGTGGTCGACGATCGGGGAGGCGTTCGGAGCGACCTTGTAACCGCCACCGAACATCTCTGACATCGAGAAGCAGAGCATCGACAGATCGACGACTTCTCCCTCTTCCTCGTTCACCTTGACCCACGCCGTCTTCTTCTTCCACGGGAAGATCTCCGTCATGCCGAGATAGGTGTATTTGATGGATCCACGAATCCACTTCCCGCGAGTGAGTTTCGCCCGCGCGGTGGCAGATGTGACGCCACAGTCGGACTCCAGGAACACCCAGCGCACCACCCTTCCCTCGATGTCCGCCGGCCCATCCCACTCAGGGTTGTTCTGTGGTTCGGGGTAGCTTCCCTCGCGTGCCGCCGGCACTCCCTGCAGGCGCAGCGCTCCGACATGCCGGTCGATTCCTGAAGTCAGGATGGAGACGACCCCGTCCACTCCCTTCATCGGGTAGCCGTGCGCCCGCGCCACGTCGTTGCCCGTCCCGCCGGGTATGATGCCGAGTGGAATCCTGCTGCCGCGCATTCCCGATGCCACCTCATGCACCGTTCCGTCGCCGCCGCAGGCGACTATCATCTCCAGATCGTCCCGTCCCTTGAGGCTGAATGCGATCTCGCTGGCGTGGCCGATACGCTCGGTGTGGTGCACTTCGGCATCGAATCCCGCTGCTTCGAGGGCTGGTTCCGCCTTGCGCCAGCGCTTGAGCGAGGCGCCGTCGCGGCCGGCCGGATTCACGATGCAGGCTATGCGCGGCATGGAGGGTGAGAGGTAGGTCTGCACATCAGCCTTCGGCAAGATGGAGGTGGGCACCGGCAGGTGCGAACCGACAAAGAGGGGGGGACGCTCGCGCGGGCGGGCGTGGGGCTGCGATGGGCGAGTGGAGCGAGCTCGACATCCGCTGCATGCGCCTCGCGCTCGAGCAGGCGGAGAAGGGCTGCGGCAACGTCTCGCCGAACCCACCGGTCGGGTGCGTGCTGGCGAGTGGCGCTGAGATCGTCGCTTCCGGGTGGCATGACCATCTGGGCGGGCTGCACGCGGAGCAGGCGGCCATCGCCGACGCCGAGGAGCGCGGTCTGGCCACGCACGGAAGCGTCGCTTACGTCACGCTCGAGCCGTGCAACCACCACGGAAGGACACCCCCGTGCACCGAGGCCCTGCTGTGGGCGGGCGTGCGCGAGGTGGTGCTCGCCGCCGCCGACCCGAACCCCACCGTGCGCGGAGGAGGGGCTGAGTTCCTGCGTGAAGCGGGTATCACCGTCCGCTCGGGACTGCTGGAAGAGGAGGCGCGCCGGCAGATGGCTCCGTTCATGCACTGGTGCGAGCAGCGTCGTCCGCTGGTGACGTTGAAGGCAGCCATCGACGCTGATGGAGTGATCGATGCCGAGAACGAGGCGGCGGGGCGGTTCACCAGCGAGGCTAGCCTGAGGCGTGTGCACGAACTGCGACGAGAGTCGGATGCGGTGCTCGTCGGGGTGAACACGGTGATTCGAGACGACCCGGAACTCACTGTGCGGCTGGTGCCACTCGCAGCAGGACGGCAACCGCTGCGAATCGTGCTCGACCACACCCTCAGGACACCACCCGCATCCCGATTGGTCAGCGACGGCCAGGCGACCCCGATCCTGCACCCCGCCCGGGCCGACCAGCGGGCCGCCGCGCCCGTCTCGCCCTCCGTCGAGCGCCTCCACACTCCGCCCCCCCACCCGCCCCCCCCCCCGCGTCTCCAACCCCACCCGCC
>ERZ813253.178-NODE-178-length-25330-cov-9.326152_pt1 | contig 25330 bp, 24 predicted proteins | sample MGYA00520893_ERZ813253 | MGnify/ENA primary metagenome ERZ813253 (study PRJEB31669, sample SAMD00080414) | marine metagenome | biome: oceanic hadal pelagic zone biome; feature: marine hadalpelagic zone; material: sea water | place: Pacific Ocean:Izu-Bonin Trench...
CGGCTGCTTCTTCTGCGGCTGCTGCGGCTGCTTCTTCTGCGGCTGCTGCGGCTGCTTCTTCTTCGGCTGCTGCCTCTTCGGCTGCTGCTTCGGCTGCGGCTGCTGCTGCTGCTGCCTCCGACTCTGCGGCTGCAGCAATTTGTTCAGCAGTTTCTTCTTCTATAGCATCTTGTTGCGAAAGGGCTGGATAGCCGCTGACTATGAATAATGAGATGATTAAATATGTAAGAAATCTTTTAATCGCTTATCTCCCCGTACGGAAAATTAAATTTTGACACATCTTACCTGTTTAGTAGGCGAGTGCAAAACAATATATGACTGATAATACCTAATATCTACGAATAATTACAAGTAAATACTCTTTTTAATATTTCACTTCTTTGATGGTATTTAGATGTCACTTTTTCTAATCATCTTAACAATCTTTTGATAAAGTGTACTATTCACAATCTAATTAATGATTACAAAGGTGTACATATGAAGTCAATAATCTCTGTTGGCCTGCTTATTGGGTCTTTGGGCTATGCTCAATTGACACTGGCAAACTGCAACTATCCAAAAATGAACTTTGTTATTCCGAATGGCGCCACAGCAACGATGGAAAACATGGTAGCAGGACAAACCAATTTTAAATCTTATAATGCCGACATGGAAGCATACTTAACTTGCCTTGACAGCGAATTGTCTAAAGTTTCTAAGAAACTTGATAACTATAAGAAAATACAATCCCTTAGTGATAATAAATTCAACGCAGCAGTGGATGAATTGAGCGAAGCTGCAAATCAATGGAATGAGGCTGTTCGAGCCTATAAGGCACAATAAACGAATGTAAATACAACCGTCTATTCTGATAACAGAATTCCATGTCTATAAAAACCATCACCATTACCGGAGCTGCCGGTCAAATTGGCTACCAACTGGCGTTTAGAATTGCCTCTGGACAGTTGTTGGGCCTGAACGAAAAAATAAATTTAAGATTATTGGAAATTCCAGCCGTATTGAATGCCCTGAATGGGGTGGCAATGGAACTTGATGACTGTGCCTTTCCCTGCCTTGAGGCCATAACTGTGACCGACGATGCCTCAATTGCATTCCAAGATTGTGATTATGCTTTCTTGGTTGGAGCAAAACCAAGAGGTCCGGGCATGGAACGGAGTGATTTACTCATCGGTAATGCCGGAATTTTTTCGATCCAGGGACAAGCAATCAATGCTTGTGCGAGCAGAGATGTTAAGGTCTTGGTGGTTGGCAATCCGGCGAACACAAATGCATTAATAACCATGGCCAATGCACCGGAAATTGATCCAAGCGCTTTCACTGCAATGATGCGACTTGATCACAACCGCGCCTTGGCGCAACTGGCAGCAAAAACCGATGCGCACGTTAGCAAAATCAAAAAATTAACCGTTTGGGGCAACCATTCCACCACCCAGTACCCTGACATTCATCATGCAACAGTTAACGATCAACCAGCAGTTGACCTGGTCAGCCTTGATTGGATGAAAAACACCTTTATCCCCAACGTGCAACAGCGGGGAGCAGAAATAATTCAGGCGAGAGGATTATCCAGTGCCGCATCTGCTGCATCCGCTGCAATTGATCAGGTTAAAAACTGGATTTTTGGATCCGCAAACAACGATTGGGTCAGTATGGCCATTCCCAGCGATGGCAGTTATGGAATCAGTGAAGGGGTCATTTACTCCTTTCCGGTTGTTTGCAAAGATGGAGCCTATGAAATTGTCCAGGGACTTGAGATGAATGAATTTAGTGAAGATTGTCTAAGGGCAAGTGAGGCAGAACTACTTGCAGAGCGGAAGGCCATCGAGCATTTGCTCTGAGATCCATGGCTTTAACATGTTAAACAGAGACCGCGCGCGAACAAATGGATAAGGATATACTGGTGCAATGGGTTTGCTAAGTTTTATTTTTTGGACGCTTGTTTTTTTCACGGCTCTTGTTGTGTTGTGTTATAAAGCGGTGGAGCTCAGAACCGCAACCATCACAGTTGGTGTAGTTCTTCTCGTCTATACTATTTTTGGACATCCTGCTAATGTCATTTTAGCAATCGATTGGGTGATGTTTGCACTCTTGGTGAGTTTCAATATTCCTGAAATCAGACGCAATTACGTCAGCTCACAAATTCTAAAGTTTTATAAATCTGTACTGCCTTCAATCTCACAAACCGAAAAAGAAGCAATCGATGCAGGGAGTATTTGGTGGGATGGAGAAATTTTCAGTGGCAACCCCGACTGGGATGTTTTAAGAAGGAACCCTAAACCCAAATTATCAACAGAAGAACAGGCGTTCCTTGATGGTCCTGTAGAAGATGTTTGCCAAATGACCGATAATTGGGCGGTTAACCATAAAGACTATGACTTGCCTGAAGAGGTCTGGGACTTCCTTAAAGCCAAAGGGTTTTTCTCCATGATTATTCCAAAGAAATACGGTGGTTTGGAATTTTCACCCTTGGCTGTAGCCACCGTGATGAGCAAAATAACCACCCGAAGCGGTGTCTTAAATTCCATTGTGGGTGTGCCCAATTCATTGGGACCAGCAGAGTTGTTACTCCATTATGGGACACCAGAACAAAGGAACGAATTGCTGCCAAAGCTGGCAACTGGTGAAGAAATTCCTTGTTTTGCCCTCACCGGACCCAGAGCAGGATCCGATGCTGCAGCCATGCCGGATACAGGAGTTGTTTGCAAAGGTAAATTTGAAGGCAAAGAAATTATTGGCATGAAGCTCAATTTCAATAAACGTTATATTACACTTGCCCCGGTTGCAACATTGGTGGGCTTGGCATTTAAGCTGTATGACCCGGATCATCTGATCGGGGAGCAAAGCGATTACGGTATTACTTGTGCCCTAATTCCATCAAAAACCAAAGGCCTACAAATAGGACGAAGGCATTTACCTCTTGGTATTCCGTTCATGAATGGAACCATCATTGGCACCGATATTTTTGTACCCCTGGATTATATTATTGGCGGTACCGAGCAGGCCGGAAAGGGGTGGAGAATGCTGGTTGAATGTTTGTCGGCAGGCAGAGCCATTTCACTGCCATCAGGCGCTATGGGCGGGGCCAAAGCCACAGCATGCGCTACCGGTGCTTATGCCAGAGTCAGGGAGCAGTTTAATGTCCCGATAGCAGAATTTGAAGGCATTGCAGAGCCCTTGGGTAGAATTGCAGGCTACACGTATATTATCACCGCTTCTGTCAACACCACTGCCATGGCCATAGGCGCAGGCGAAAAACCAGCGGTCATCTCTGCCATTATGAAATACCACACAACCGAGATGGCACGAAAAATTAGTAACGATGCCATGGACATTCATGGCGGAAAAGCGGTGATGCGCGGACCAAAGAATTATATGGCTTCAGGCCACGAAGCGTCTCCAATCGGCATCACCGTTGAAGGCGCAAATATTTTGACCCGCAGCTTGATCATTTTTGGCCAAGGTGCTTTTCGTTGCCACCCCTATGTCCTTAAAGAAATTGCAGCGGTGGAACAAGAGGATGCAGGTGAGGCGTTGGAGCAGTTTGATCGGCATTTCTTCAACCACGTCGCTTATGCCTTGTCCAATGTAGCACGATCCTTGGTTTTGGGAATCTCGAATAGATTTGGCAACTCCCCAGTTGCTGGCGAGACAGAAAGTTACTACAAACAAATTAATCGCTTCAGTGCAGCGTTTGCATTGTTAACCGATGTTTCGATGCTCGTACTCGGTGGCAGCCTTAAACGAAAAGAAACCCTGTCTGCAAGGCTTGGTGACGTTTTAAGTGCACTCTACCTTGCCAGCACCACGTTAAAATATTATGAAGATCAAGGCGACAAGGAAACGGACCTGCCATTGGTTCATTGGGCATGCAAGACCTTAATTTTCGAAGCGCAGAACAAAATTCATGAAATTTTAGTCAATTTTCCAAACCGATTTATTGCTGGTATCCTCCGATTTTTTATTTTTCCATTGGGAAGGAATGTCTCTGGCCCATCGATCAAAAATACACTGGAAATTGGAGGTCTCATTTCAAGAAAAACTAAAACAAGAGAAAAATTGTGCCAAGGCGTTTATTCAAGGGACGAACCCACCAACCATTTGGCAACGCTGGAGCGTGCACTTGGGCTCTATGAAACCGCTCATCCAATCAAAGCTGATGTAATGAGAGCACGCAAAAAAGGCCTGATTGAGGGCAATACCTTGGAGGAGTTGATGGATGCTGCGGTGAATCAAGATGTAATCACCGAAGAACAGGCGAATCAATTGAGTGCATACGATCAATTGGTAATGGATATTATTAGTGTTGACGATTTCTCAGAAGAAGAACTGAAAACAATCCGTTAACCCATCGGCTGTTTAGTCCAGGCAATCAATATTCCAAGCGTCTGTACCGATCGCATCTGAAAAATCACTTAATGCATCCAGAGAGGAACTGAAAGCAAGACCGATGTCCCCACCGCCTGCACCTGAGGGTTTGTAAAACACATTGTGTCTTGAAGCAATATTTTGAATATCGGCATGCACTTGGGTGTAAATACCGATGCCTCCGATCTTATCTAGTTTTTTGATTTGAACATCGTAAGCTCTCAACAAATCAATGATCAGATCCACATCTTCTGACTTCCAAGCATGGGAAAGGCTTTGGGTAATTTCCAGAAATTGGTCCAGAGCACTTTTAAATTCCTTGGGATACAAATTGCTAGCCCTTTGATAATTTGCAACCAGTCTATTGGTTGATCCATATTGACTGGTTGTTAATGCTTTTAGATACAGCCCATTGGGCCAATTGAGAATCGACCAGGTGTGATTTTTGACCGAGTCTTTGGTGCATTCGATGACGCCCTGGTCTGCAAAACAGCAAGTAACATCAATGCCGCTCCCTTGTTTGCCTTGAAGGCCTTGATGAATTGAGTTTGCTTGGCTTAGTAGATTCTCTGGTGACGATCGAATGGCTTGATATTGAGACAATGCTTGGGTGATTCCCACTGAAACTGCAGCACTGGAGCCTATGCCCAATTTAATGGCTGTCCCATCTTTTGCAGTTCGAAAAAATTCGGAGCTGTCAACAGCAATCCAAATATTTTCCTTGAGCTTGGGTTTGAGAATCTTCAAAGCATGCTGAAGCAACAAACCGAATACCCCTGGGTCTGCTTCGAACCAAAGAACATTGGCATCGTCATCCATGGTGAATGGGAAAACACCTTGCAATACCGAAGTTGTATAAATATTGTGCTTCTTATCACTCTTCTGGATTGTAATATTGACCTTTTGCTTGAGCGTTGAAACAATTGCTGGAGCCCCATCCAGGACAGCATATTCCCCGGATATTACAATTTTCCCTGGAATTGAAACCTGGATTTCATTGTTCATTAATTACTCTTGCACCTTTCCCGAGACGACTCTCTATAATCGATTGAACTCCAGGCACCTTCTCCATTAGCGACACCACATTTTTGCAAACATCCGGCTCACATATAATTTTAACTTGCGGTCCAGCATCAATGGTGAAAAAAACAGGAATGCCTTTCCTTTGCATATCTTTCACAGTTTCTACACAAGTGTATGTCGCCGGGTTCCAGTAATCGATTGGCGGTTGCGAAGTTTTCATCACCTTGTGCATTTTTAGACAGTTTTGCTCTGCGATTTTGCCCAATTGATCGAAGTTTTTTGCTGTAATTGCTTGCAGAGCAAGTTTCATATCTTCCTGATGATTACGCACCCAATCTTGGTACATTGGCGAGGTCTTTCTCGAGATTTCCATGCCTCGCCTTGAACTAATTGTCTTCTGCTTGGTTGAGGTAACACAAACGATGACGTTTAAAGGCCATTCTTCTGCTGCCAAAATGGTTGCACAGTTTAATTGATCCTGAACCACCTCGAGGTGGACAAATCCTGAAAACAACGACCTGGCAGCTGAACCTGAGCCAAGCATTGCAGCTTCAATCATTTGTTGATTGGAAAGTTTTGTCCCCAGAGCATTATCCAAAGCGGTTATCAATGAAGCAATCCCAGATGCTGATGACGCAAGCCCTGCGGCCGTGGGAAAGTTGTTGGTAGATTCAATCAGGCAAGGCTGCTCAATTTGACTTATTTTTTTCAGATGCTCGCAAGGCAACTGGATTTGCCCCAATGAGGGTTGCTCCACTCCATTTAGCATCCAAGTGTCCTGTTCTAAATTATGGGGAAAAGAAACCGTGGTCTCCGATGTCATGGAATCGAGTGTGATGGCCAGTGAACTCATTGCTGGGATATTGCCGCTAACATTTGATTTACCCCAATATTTGATCAAGGCAAAATTTGGGTGGGCAATCGCTGTTGATGACTTCAAACCTATATCCTTATTTGTAAATCACAAATTTAATGCAAGTAGTATACTTTAATAGTTATTTTGCAAGGAGCAACTGGGGAAAACATTTTTATGGAGTCTTTCGACCAAAGAATGGAAGGTTACATTGACGAGATAGATAATTATCTTGAAGAAATTCTGCCAAAAACGACAATTCCACCGGTCAAACTGCATGAAGCGATGCATTATGCGGTAATGAATGGGGGTAAAAGGATCAGGCCACTTTTAGTCTATACATCGGGAGAGGCCTTGCAAATTGACACAGAACAGTTGACACCGGCAGCGGCTGCAATTGAATTGTTGCATTGTTTCTCCTTGGTACACGACGACTTGCCCTCAATGGATGATGACAACTTGAGAAGAGGTCAACCCTCTGTTCACATTGCATTTAATGAGGCAACGGCAATATTGGCAGCAGACGCATTGCAGTCATTGGCATTTCATATTTTGGCGGTAGACGCTGTTTATCCTAACCAAAAAAACGTTCCAGCGACTCTTATATCCCTTCTTGCACAAGCTGCAGGCACGAATGGCATGAGTGGTGGTCAAGCACTTGACTTAGCAGCTGAAGGGCAAGCATTGGATCAAAGCGAACTGGAACATATTTATCGACTAAAAACTGGAAAACTGCTGCGTGCCTGTGTGCTTTCAGCGGTTTGTGTTGCACCCTCGGTTAGTTTAGAAAAGCATCAATTACTGGAACGCTTCATTGATGCCATTGGCTTGGCCTTCCAAATAAAAGATGACATTTTGGATGTCGAGGGCCATACAAAAACCATAGGTAAACCTGCAGGATCTGATGAGAAAAAAGTCAAGGCAACCTATCCAAGTCTGTTTGGACTGGCAGCATCCAAACAAAGAATTAACGAGTTGCTAACAACGGGACTTGGATTATTAGAGCCATTCGGTAAAGCCGCTGATGGGCTAAGGCACCTAGCCATGATCATCGTACAAAGGGAAATGTGACTGCTGACCTGTTGTCGCGCTTTTCTTATTTGTTTAGAATTTACTCCCTGATCCCAACTCCTTTTTTGAGAAGGTAAATTGCGGTGCATAACAGCATTATAAAAAACGCTAGAATAACGAGAATACCAGTAAAGATATCGATATCTGACTTACCCAAAACGCTGAATCTCATGGCATTAACCATATAAAGTATTGGATTAAAATAAGACACTTTTTGCCAAAAATCTGGCAGCAATGTAACCGTATAAAAAACACCTCCCAAATAGGTTAATGGTGCCAAAACAAATGAAGGTATGATTGCAATATCATCAAATTTTTTAGCAAAGATAGCATTTAACAATCCTGCTAATGAAAATACCCCAGCAGTCATTACAATCACAAGAATAGCCAAGACAGGATGTTGAATGTTTAACTTGGTGAAGAAAAGGGCAATCAGTGAAACCACAGCAGCAACAAAAATCCCTCGAATGATTCCACCTGCTAAATAACCAGTTACAATTGAAATTTCGCTCATGGGAGAAACCAACATTTCTTCGATGTGCCTTTGTATTTTTGCATTAAAGAAACTGCCCACCACATTGCCATAAGAATTGGTAATCACTGACATCATAATTAAGCCTGGAGCAATGTATTCCATGTATTGAAACCCATCCATTTGCCCAATTCTACGGCCTATCAAAGTTCCAAAAATAATGAAATACAAGGACATTGTTATGCCAGGTGGAATGATGGTTTGAACCCATATCCTCAACACGCGTCTGGTCTCCTTTCTGATCAGAGCAACCATGCCGATTATCTGTCTATTCATAATCATTGATTGTGACTCCACTATTGCTATCTGCTCGGGTCAATTCAATAAACAGCTCTTCCAATCGATTGGTCTTGTTTCTCATGCTCAAAACACCAATCCCTAAGGATGCAAGTTTTTCAAACACTGGGTTTAGAGTTTGGGCTTGTTTTACATGGACCTCAATCTCCTTTGGATTGGTGATCTCAATGAAGTAATCTTCAATTTCTGGTACTGCATCTATGGATTGATCCAAATTGAGTACAAACACTTCCAATTTGACTTTAGTCAAAACGTTATACATGGAATCGTTTTCGACAATCTCGCCATCATCAATAATTGCCAGTTGGTTGCAAAGTTGTTCTGCTTCTTCCAGATAATGTGTCGTTAATATTATTGTTGTCCCATTGCGGTTGATCTTCCTCAAAAAATTCCACATTGCCCTTCTTGTTTCTATATCAACCCCTGCTGTTGGTTCATCGAGAAGTAAGAGTCGTGGCTCACTAACCAAAGCCCTTGCAATCATCAACCGTCTTTTCATCCCTCCGGAGAGGCTTCTAGCCATCTCTTTTCTTTTGTCCCACAACTCCATTTGTCTGAGATAATGTTCTGCCCTTTTCAGGCTTTCCTTTCTGGGCACGCCATAAAACCCAGCTTGATTGACGAGGATGTTAAAAATCCCATCAAATAGATTTAAATTGATTTCTTGGGGAACAACCCCTATACAGGATTTGGCAGCACTAAGATTCTTTTCAATATTGTGTTCAAACACCTCAATCCTACCAGAGGTTTTGTTAACCAGAGATGTAACGATGCCTATTACCGTAGTTTTTCCAGCACCATTCGGTCCCAGAAGGGCAAAAAAATCGCCCTCTGCAACATTAAAATTGATGGATTTTAATGCTTCGACCCCATTGGCGTAGGTCTTGGTAAGGTTTTGAATAGTTAATGCATTCATGCATCAGCATTTTGCACCTCTGGAAAAATAAAGCAATAATGCGATTTAATTTAGTTTAACCAGGATGGATCAATGGCAAAGATATGGCACCCAAACAACACCGTCAGTTTGGACAGAATTAACAAACTGAATCAAAACACTGTAATAGGATACCTGGATATAAAAATCACACACATCGGCGATGACTTTATCCAAGGTACGATGCCAGTAAACCAAAAAACGATACAACCGCAAGGGTTACTTCATGGAGGGGCTTCTTTAACCTTAGCAGAGTCATTGGCCAGTCTGGGCGCTGCCCTTTACGTTGACATGTCAAAATACAATGTTGTTGGGCATGGTATTAATGCAAATCATTTGCGTTCAGCAACAAAAGGTATGGTCACTGGCATTGCCAAACCAGTGTATCTGGGCGGCAAAACCCAAGTATGGGAAATAAAAATTTATAAATCGGAAACAGAATTTGTTGATGAAACGCTTTGTTGTGTTTCAAGAATGACGGCCCTTAGAATGGCTCGGAGATAACTATTATCGCTTTAGTCTTTGGATTTTTAATCACCGCATTTCTCTATGCTTCAGTAGGCTTTGGAGGCGGCTCAACCTACAATGCACTGTTAATTCTTGCCGAGACAGACTACCAATTGGTTCCCAAAATTGCTTTGTGTTGCAACTTAATCGTCGTCAGTGGTGGGGTGCTTCGCTACCATAAAAATAAGCTCATACCTTGGAATTTAGCGTTGCCTTTGGTTGTTGTTTCTGTCCCATTTGCCTGGCTGGGTGGCTACACTTCCATCAGTCAATATTGGTTCAGTATTGCCCTTGGTTTATCCCTGTTCTTAGCCGGTATTACTATGCTGCTAAGACCAAGTGAAGTGTTGAAAACTGCGGATTGGGTGAACACGAAATTGGGGTACTTTGGTTTATCTATTGCAAGCGGAGGCTTGGGATTTTTAGCTGGATTGGTCGGTATCGGTGGGGGTATTTTCTTCTCCCCTTTGCTGCATTTATTAAAAACTGCACCATCAAAAAATATTGCTGCATTTTCCAGCTTCTTCATCTTGGTCAATTCAATATCAGGGCTGATCGGACAGTTTATGAAGCACGACGATATACAAGTCGTGGGTCAATTCTTTGAATACGCATGGCTCTTTGCAATGGTCCTCGTTGGTGGGCAGATTGGAAACCATTTCGGCATTAAGATATTTCGTCCAGAGATTGTTCGGCGTTTAACAGCGGTGTTGGTATTATATGTTGGAGTAAGATTAATTCTCATGGCCATCAAAATACTAGGATGACAATGACTGAAAACATGAGTGATTCTATTAACATTAAGATCCAATATTTTGCCGCACTTAGGGAGATAACGGGTTGTGCTTGTGAAACATTATCAGTGCAAGTTGGCAGCAATCCTAAAACCGTCTATCAACAACTTAACAATCAGTACGATTTGCCAACTCAAAAACGCTTAAAAATTGCAATCAACGATTGTTTTTGCTCTTGGGAAAGCGTATTAACCAGCGACGATACCCTTGTGTTTATTCCACCTGTAACCGGAGGATGACAAACTTTAGCATTACCTCTGAGCCTATTGTCTCAGCTGAGCTAATCATTCAGCTGGAAGACCCTGATTGTGGTGCAGTTGCAACTTTTTCAGGCATTGTAAGACAACACAACAAAGACCGGGAAGTGACTCAACTTCATTATCAAAGTTATAAAACACTTGCGGTGAAAGAAGGCAATAAAATTTTAGGAGAAGCGAAGGAACAATTTAACATTGTTAACGCCCTGTGTGTGCACAGGGTCGGAGATTTGAACATTGGAGAAACAGCCGTTTGGGTTGGCGTGAACGCAAGCCATAGGGATGCCGCTTTCAATGCTTGCCGTTATGTTATTGATGAAATCAAGACTAGGGTTCCCATCTGGAAAAAGGAAATATATGTCGATGGAGATTCCGGTTGGTTGGAAGGTGCGGGCTAAGTCAAGGACTCTGTCGAGCTAAATACTCTCGTTGAGCCAATTCTTTGGTCACCGATAACATCTCTTCCAAAGTTCTTATAGCTGGACCGTTGGCTGCGAATTTTCCATTGATAACCAATGTTGGTGTGGACCTGATCTTGTATTTTTTAGTCAGTCGTTCGGCCCGGTTGAGCTTGCTTTCAACAGTAAAGGATCTAAAACGACTCTCAAACTGGTTTTTACTTACCCCATGTTTCTCAAACAATGCATAAATCTCTTTTTCGTTCATCAAACGTTTTCGATCGAGGTGTATGGCTTTAAAGACTTCTAAGTGTATGACATCCAATTTCCCCAATGATTCCGCTGTGTAATAAATCCTTGCGTGCATTTTATACCCTTCGCTGTAGACAACCGGCATTCTTACGAAATCAATGTAACTTGCTTTGTTTTTCTCGAACACCTCAAGATTACTTTCAAAATTGAAACAGTGGTTACATGAGTAGGCAAACACTTCAAGAACTTCAACCTTATCATTTTCAATTCTCACGTTTTCTGCCAATGGCAGAGTTCGATAATGTTTGTTCTCTTCGTATTTCCATCGGTTTTGGGCATTGCTTGGAGAGATTGCAAAAACCAACGATCCCAAAAGGAACCATAGAACAGGAGTCAGTACTCTAGATTTCATGCTTTTATTTCGAGCCAAGGGCTTGGATGTATTCTGACACTGCCTCTATTTCTTCTGCCGTCAGACGTGTTGCTAATGATTGCATCATGTCGTTGAGCCCCGCTTTTCTTTCAGTATTTGTGTAACCCTTCAATGCATCTTCTGTGTATTCAGCGTGCTGGCCAGCAAGGGAAGGATAACCCGCACCTGGATTGCCCCTGCCTGTTGGACCATGGCATGCAATGCAAGCAGCAACCCCTGTGGATGCATTGCCACCCCTGTATAAAGACTCGCCCTTTTTTGCCAGTCCATAATCGTAGTCTTTCTTCTGCATTGTTTGTGCATTGTAGTACGCGGCAATGTCTTCTATATCTTGTTCCGTTAATGCCATCACTTGCGCTTGCATCACTGCGTCCACTCTGGTCCCATTTTGGTAAGCTCTTAACGTATGGATCGTATATTGTTTGTGCTGACCAGCCAGGCTAGGCCATAATGGGTTCATGCTGTTGCCATCCTGGCCGTGGCAAGCAGAACACACAATCGACTTGCTTTTACCTGCCTCAACATCACCAGCCATCGTGAATGAAATCGGAGCGATCAACAGCAGTATCAACGTAACAGAAATGCAAAATTGTCTTGTAAACAGGCTTTTTTCTTTACTCACAAGGTCTCCTTTGTTTTTTGACATTCAACATATACAACAGAATCAGCTATCATCTATTTTTCTATTGTAATTAAACCGGTGCATTTTACACCAATCATACAATACAGGCAGTAATCTTGAACTTTGAAAACATAAAATTTATTAAAAGCGCAAGCCAAGTGTCGCAATTTCCAGAAGATTCTGGGAGTGAAATTGCATTTGTGGGAAGATCCAATGCTGGAAAATCAACTGCATTGAATGCCATTTTCGGACGAAAAAACATTGCCAAAACAAGTAAAACACCAGGCCGAACGCAGTTGATCAATTTCTTTGCTGTTGATGATGATTGCCGAGTTGTTGACCTTCCAGGTTATGGCTTTGCTGCTGTCTCCAAAGAGAAACGAAAGCAATGGGGTGAATTGATTTCTGATTATTTCAGAACAAGAGATGCGCTGAAGGGAGTTTTTTTAATTGTTGACAGTAGGCGAATTCTCACAGAATTGGATCATCTCTTTATTGATTTTTATCTGCCGTTTGATAAATCACTACATGTAATATTGACCAAGTCAGACAAATTAAAAAAATTGGGACAAATTGAGGCACTGCGAAGCACTCAAACATCTTTAGGAAAAGTTGCCACAATACAGTTGTTTTCTGGAACTAAGAAAGACGGGGTTGCTATCGCAAAGCAAAGACTGTGTGAAATTTTTGAGTACTAAAAAAACAAATTTTTATGGCTTTGTTGTAAATGCAACAGTAAATACAATTTAGTGCGCTTGATCCCAATTCTCGCCAACACCAAGATCAACTTTTAAGGCAACATCCAAATCAGCAGCTTTTCCCATTGCCTCTGTTACCAATTCACTCACAGCACCCACAGAACTGTCTTCAACTTCCAAAACCAGTTCGTCGTGGACCTGCATGATAATTTTGGCATTGATGGATTCTGCAACCAACCGTTGCTGAAGATCAATCATCGCCTTTTTGATAATATCTGCTGCGGTGCCCTGCATAGGGGCATTGATGGCGCTTCTTTCTGCATATTGTCTTCGTTGGTAGTTACGCGAATCAATATCTGGAAGGTAGAGTCGCCTGCCAAAAACTGTCTCCACAAAACCGGATTCCCTTGCCTGATTTCTGATTGCATCCATGTATTCCTTGACCTTTGGATACCTTGCAAAATAGAGTTCAATGTATTCTTGGGCATCCCCTCGTGTGATGCCCAGCTGTCGGGTCAGTCCAAACGCCGACATGCCATAAATCAAGCCAAAATTGATGGCCTTTGCGGAGCGTCTCTGTTCTGCTGAAACCGATTGCAAATCAACAGCAAAAATTTCAGCAGCAGTTGCTTGGTGAATATCCAAACCCGCCTGAAAAGCGTCCAAAAGACCAGGGTCCTGGGAGTTGTGTGCCATGATCCTAAGTTCAATTTGTGAGTAGTCTGCAGCTAAGATTTGAAACCCCTTGGGTGCAATAAAAGCTTGCCTGATGCGTCTGCCTTCGGCAGTTCTGATGGGTATATTTTGTAAATTTGGGTCGGATGAGGATAGTCTGCCTGTAGCTGTGACAGCTTGATGATACGACGTGTGCACCCGGCCCGTGTCCTGATTAATCATCAGCGGTAATTTGTCAGTGTATGTGGTCTTTAGTTTAGCTGTTGTTCGATAATTAAGAATTGTTTGCACAATTGGAAAATCTTCAGCAAGCCTTTGCAAGACACTTTCAGCGGTTGACGGTTGGCCTTTCGGTGTTTTTTTCAAAATAGGCAGAGACAACTTGTCGTAGAGGATTTCCTGCAGTTGCTTGGGTGAATTTAAGTTAAACTCTGCTCCGGCTAAGGAATGAGCTTTGGATTCAAGCTCTTTTAGAGTTATTGCAAATTGATCACTTTGTTTTTGTAACATGGATTCGTCAATCAGCACGCCGTTGCGCTCAATTGTCTGCAAGACCTTAAGCAATGGAACTTCAATATTAGTGTAGAGCTTAGCAAGAGAATTTATTGCCATAAGTTTAGGGTGCAAGGTTTGGTGTAGCTGAAAACTTACGTCTGCATCTTCAGCCGCGTAGTGGATGGCATCCTCAAGATTGACTTGATTGAATCCAATCTGCTTTGCTCCTTTGCCCGCAACATCTTCATAGCTGGTGGTATCCAAGTTCAAATAGCGTTTTGCTACGGCATTTAGGTTGTGTCGGGTGGCCGTGCTGTTCAGCACATAGGACTCCAGCATGCTATCGAAATCAGTGCCATTCAATTCGATCCCGTGGTTGGCGAAGATATGACTGTCGTATTTAAGGTTGTGGCCAATTTTCTTGGCCTCTTTGTCTTCCAACCACGGTTTCAATTTTTGCAGAACATATTCCCTGTCCAACTGCTTGGGGACCCCATCGTACTCGTGCATGAGTGGTATGTAATACGCTTCGTTTGATACGATGGCTACAGAGATACCTACAATTTCTGCTTGCATATAATTCAGGCTAGTGGTCTCAGTGTCAATGGCAGCAATCTCAGCCCGACTCAGTCTATCCAAGAGTGCTTCAAACTCTTTGTTTGTTAGGATTCCTTGATAAACAGTGTCTCTTCTGATTTTTGTAATTGGTTCTTCAATGCTAAATTGCTTAATCAATGCATGCAGACCCAGGTTCTTGAACTGAGCAAACAACTCATCATCCTTTGACTCTCTGATCACAAGATCGTCAACCGTACAATCCAGCTCTAGAGAACAATCGATGGTAGCTAGCTGTTGATACAAGTTCAGTCTTGGTATGCTCTTTCGAAGAGCTTCTCCAACTTTTCCTGAAATCTCCTCTGCATGTTCAATAACCCCGGCTAAACTGGAATATTGCTGCAGCCATTTTACCGCCGTCTTCGGACCGACCGTAGGAACTCCAGGAATATTGTCCGAAGCATCCCCCGACAAGGTTAAAAAATCTATGATTTGCTCAGGAGGCAATCCAAATTTCTCAATCACACCAGACCGGTCTGTTAACCTATTTTTCATGGTATCCAGCAGGGTTATTTTATCTGAAACAAGTTGTGTAAAGTCTTTATCGCTAGTTGCAATTAGGGTGTTCATACCTCTTTGCTCTGCCTCCTTGGCAAGAGTTCCAATGACGTCATCTGCTTCAACGCCGTTTACCCGAATTAAAGGCAAACCAAGATTTTCAATCGCTGCAAGAAGGGGTTCTATTTGGATGATAAGATCCTCTGGAGTTCTTGCACGGTTGGCTTTGTACTCCGGAAACAACTCATGCCTAAAAGTTTTTCCAGGTGCATCAAAGACAATACCAAGCAAATTTGGTCTCTCGTCTTTGATCAGTTTATGCAACATCATCAACACACCATAAATTGCCCCTGTTGGTTGCCCTGAAGGCGCAGTAAGTCCTGGCAGTGCATAAAAAGCACGGTAAAGATACGAAGAGCCATCAATTAAAACTAGTGATTTTACTTCACTCATCAAGGACGTTTTGCTCGGCTGGCTTTATTGAGGTGGGTTGCAACAACGATGGCGGCATCATCTGTTGTGAGGGATCATCGGGTAAGTACAGCTCGCCTTTTTGACCACAAGATGCAATTGAAAATATCAGAATTAGATAAAATCCTTTGGCAAAAAAAATTTTTGGTAACATATTCTGAAACTAAATTTAAACGTACTTGTGTCTTTCTATTTTATCAGTATTGAATGCAAATAAATAATGGGTTAATCGAGCAATGACCGAGCCATGGTATCAAGAATATCAGGACTTGCTTCTTGAAAGGGGTATGGTTGGATTGGACCTTGAAACCACGGGTGTGGGCAACTTTGCATACGAGCGCCCGACTTCTGCCGCTGTCCTCGGGCAAGATGAGAATATGGGGTCTCCAGAAATTATCATTGACAACAAATGTCGACTGCCCGCACATATTTTACCTAGTGCACGTGCCTTGGAAATCAGTAACATTAATCCCATTGATTTGATGAAAGAAGAACTCTCCTTGTATGGCTTGATCAGCAAACTCGCCGATTACTTTATTGCCCACCCCAATAAAATACTAACCACTTACAACGGTGCGTTTTACGACCTTATCATTCTGAGACATTCCTTTTTTTCCTCCCTCTATAACCCTTACTTACTGTTGAACGCCTTTGAAGATCGCCTTCATATTGACATGTACAAAATGGCCCAAACAATTTTCTGCTTTGAACCCGATAGCATCGCTTTTTTTAAAGATCAAACAGGAAAAGTAATTCTCAAACAAGAAGCAATGGCAAGAGAAAATGGCATTGATCCCGGCGACGCTCATACTGCGCTGGATGACGTCAAAGCACTGTTAAAACTGGCTGATTTGTTTAGGCGCCAAGCACCTGATATCTTTTTTGCAGGCATTGCTTCTGGCAACAAAAAAAGAACTGTGAAATTAATGACGGAGCAGTTATTTTTCAACTACGGTGAAGTGAAATACAAAGAACGTCAAGCAATAAAGCGAACGCCCACCTTCATCTGTGAAGATCCAACTTTGCCCAACCGCATGATTTTTTTTGATCTTTGTTCTGATCCAGAAGATTACCTCTATATGACTGCAGAAGAAATAGCGGCGTTGATTGATAAAAAGAATTCGCCCTTATTTTCCATTAAATCGAACGGTAGCCCAGTCATCCTGCCCCCTCTTTTTTGCTCCAAAAATGCACTGACTGAAGAAGAAGCAACATACAAAGCTACCAAAATACAAGAAAACAATGGGTTCAAGGAAAATGTTTATTTAGCTTGTGACATAAACAGCAAGCGAAGACGTCCCTGGACTGTCGAAGAATATCCAGAGTCTCAAATCTATAATGATTTTATCGATAATTCCAACCGTATGCTCAGCGATGCTTTCCGTAAAACCCGAGATTTCGATCGCCGATTGGATATTCTCAACGAAATGAGTGATCCAAGACTGATTGATTTTGCTAAAAGGATCCTGGCTACTGAAAACCCTGATTGCACACCAGAACTGCTCAAAGATTACCATGAATTCGAAGCCAACAGACTTTTGGATGAAGAAGAGGTACCTTGGAGAACGTTGAAAAAAGCTTGGGATTCGCTGGCAAAAGCAGAACAATTAGCAAACGATGATTTAACAATTTTGGCAGCAACAAAAAAATACTATAAATTGATTGAAAACAAGATGAGGTAAATTAGATGAATTTTACATATACCAAAAAAGTCACCGATTTAATTGAGCAGTTAACCGTTTTTATGGATAAACACATTTACCCAAACGATCAGGCTTACCGGGATCATTTCAAAACAACAGACAATATATGGCAACAACCTCCCTTGATGTCAGATTTAAAGATGAAAGCTCAAGCAGAGGGCCTGTGGAATCTGTTTCTGCCTGACTCGGATCACGGTGCTGGCCTTAGCAACTTAGAATACGCCCCACTCGCTGAAATAATGGGCCATATTCCTTGGTCGTCCGAAGTCTTCAATTGCAGCGCACCTGATACTGGCAACATGGAAGTTTTGGATCGATATGGAACAAAAGCTCAGCAAGAGCAGTGGCTGGATCCTCTACTCAGAGGAGAAATTAGATCTGCGTTTGCAATGACCGAACCCGCGGTTGCTTCTTCGGACGCAAGCAACATACAAACACCCATTGTCCTCGATGGAGACAATTATGTAATTAACGGTCGAAAATGGTGGACTTCTGGGGCGATGAATACAGCTTGCAAAATATTAATTTTGATGGGCAAAACAGATCCAGAAAACCCCAATCGTCACAAACAACAATCTATGATTTTAGTTCCTAAGGACACTGAGGGCGTTGAAATTATTAGGCCTATGTCGGTGTTTGGATCTGTCGACCCACCGCACGGCCATCCCGAAATCGCCTTCACAGATGTCAGGGTTCCAAAAGAAAACATTCTTCTGGGAGAGGGTCGAGGTTTTGAAATTGCACAAGGTCGGCTTGGGCCGGGAAGAATTCACCACTGCATGCGTCTTGTCGGAATTGCTGAACGGGCACTTACTGCAATGTGCGAGCGTGCCAATAATAGAGTAGCATTCGGCAAACTCTTGAGTGCACAGGGTTCCGTTCGAGAAAGCATTGCCATTTCAGCCAGTGAAATCGAACAAGCCCGTCTGTTGACTTTAATGGCCGCAGACAAAATGGATCGCTATGGCAACAAAGAAGCCAGTGACCTTATTAGCATGATCAAAGTTGTTGCTCCACAGATGGCCTGTCGTGTAATTGATCGAGCAATACAAATACACGGCGCAGCTGGTGTGAGTGGAGATTTTTTTCTTGCAGAAGCTTACGCTGGAGTCCGTACCTTAAGATTGGCGGATGGACCAGATGAGGTTCACTTGGCATCTTTGGCAAAAAAGATGCTTAAAAAACACACCGCTTAATAATGAGTTTAAGTGTTCACACTATTGATGAGAGCAAACTTAGTGAATATCTGGAAGATCACATCCCAGAGTTTCAAGGACCTGTCCAATCAACAAAATTCAAAACTGGCCAGTCCAATCCAACTTTTTTAATAGAAACAGCCGACAGAAAATTTGTCCTGAGGAAAAAACCACCGGGAAAACTTTTGCCCTCAGCACACGCTGTTGATAGAGAATTCAAAGTCTTAAAAGCACTGGAAGAAACCAATGTCCCTGTACCAAAAGTTTTTCATCTTTGTGAGGATGCTGCCATTGTCGGCACAATGTTCTATATCATGGAGTATGTTGAAGGTAGGATTTTTTGGGATCCTACGCTTCCTGAAGTTGATAATAAAACCCGAGGTCAGATTTACGAAGCAACCAATGAAGTGCTGGCATATTTACATCAAGTAAATATAGAAAAGGTAGGACTTTCAGATTTCGGTAAACCAGGAAGTTATTTTGAACGTCAGGTCAGTCGATGGATCAGGCAATATCGATCCGCAGAAACTGAAGTTTACTCCGATGTTGAAGATTTAATTGTTTGGCTGGGAAAGAATACGCCTAACGATGATGGTCTCGTTAGTTTGGTACATGGAGATTATAGACTTTACAACATAATGTTTGATTACGAGAAACCGGAAGTGCTGGCTGTACTTGATTGGGAGCTTTCAACTCTGGGACACCCATATGCAGATTTAGCTTATCAATGTTTGCAATGGCATTTGCCTAAGATGGGAATCACCCCAGGACTTGATGAAATTGATACCAAAAAGTTGGGAATTCCTTCAGAGGGAGATTACATTAAGAGTTACTGCCAAAAAATGGGCATTGACAGTATTCCCAACTGGTCGTTTTATTTGGCTTTTGGTTTTTTTCGCATAGCAGGCATCGCTCAAGGTGTGTATAAAAGATTTTTACAAGGTAACGCATCCGCGGAAAATGCTATGGAATTGGGTGCCGCAGTTCCAATCCTTGGGAAGCTTGGTATGGCAATCATTAAGGGAAAATAAAATGGAAGTGTTGCTTGCATTAACCCCACAATACATAAACAAAATCAAACATGGCCTCCTCGCGATCATGGCCTTTTTGCTAATGTCGATTTATTGCCCATCTTGGGCTGAAGTGACAATCGAAAAACTGACCGAAGATGTTTTGGTGTTTGATCAAGGAGAGAATCGGGGATTACTGATCATAGGAAATAAAGGGATTGCTGTGATTGACCCTCTCAACCAACAGGTAGTAATAGAGCTTAATAGGTTCATAGCTAAGAACTACAAACAAAGGGTTACCCATGTTGTCTACACCCACTCGCACTGGGACCGCATAACGGGAGGAGAAGTGTTTAAAAAACAGGGAGCAAAATTTATTGCAAACAAAGAATGCAGGTTATTTTTGTCTGGCAATCAAAACCCAAATGTTGTTGAACCCGATGTATATTTCGATAGGACCTATGTTATTGAATTAGGCAACCAGACAATAGAATTGTCTTATTTTGGGCCCAGTCATGGTGAATGTCTTATTGCAGTTCAGATCCAACCTGCACGTCTTCTCTTTATCGCAGACTTATTAAATACAAAAGGGCCTAGTTTTCCAAACGACCCAACATTGCCTTATCTCAGGCCTGCAACACTCATAGCGGTATTGAATGCAATGGAAAAATTAGCTGAGACCAATGACATTAATTCTTTCATCGGTGGGCAATCTTCGGCAAACATATTAGGTTCGATCGAAACGATAAGCGAACAAAGAGAATTTTGGCAACTTGTCCAGTCCACTGCTGAGGAAGCCGAGAAAAACGGCAACGTAGACCTTAATAACTTTATTGCGATGGGCAAAATTGATCTGGAGCCTTTCCAAAAATTCCATAATTATAATCAAGAAGACTTGTCAAATATCCTCAGGAGATACACTTCCTTCTTAAACATGGGACGATAAGATTAAGTCAGAATGAAGAGAATTTTCTATTTTGCTGTTATCTGGATGTGTATATCTACTGTCAGCCATGCTATGCAGCCTGCTCCTGAAACAATTGCTGAATCTGAAAAGACATTGTTTGGGAAATTAAAACTTTGGGAGATAGAAAAAATTTCCCCGCATTTGTATACCTACCGTTACACGTTTTATCGTAATTTTTTTCTAATTGGAGAAGACGGTATTATTCTCACGGACCCTTTAACCGTCGAGGCCGCCAAAATACTGGATACTGAGCTTCGAAAAATAAGCGACAAGCCCATCAAATATGTGGCTTATTCGCATTCGCATTGGGACCACATTTCAGGAGGACAGATTTTTAAAGATCAAGGCGCTGAATTTGTTGCCCACCAGAAATGCCAAGAGAATTGGCTCAACAACCCCAATCCAAACGTCGTCAAACCTGATATTGTTTTTGACAAAACATACACCATCTCAGTTGGAACCCCTTCACTGGAAATGCATTATTGGGGGCCATCACATGACAATTGTAGAGTTGGTTTTCTGATTAGACCCGACAGGATTATGTTTATAGCCGATGATGCAAATCCTCCCAACGGTTGGAACATGCTCTATGGCGCGGGATTGGCTGATACTTACATCTTCAATCTTGTGCCGTTCTTCTTGCAAGCAGAAAAACTGGCTGAAAGAGAGGGAGTGGAGTCGGTTATCGGTTCGCACATGAGCTTTGACAAGAACCCCATGAATTTGGTTTCTGGAACCATTGGCTCTGCTCGGGTCATCAAAGAACAACGCCTGTTTTATCAAAGCGTTATTGAAGCTGTTGAAAAGGCGATGGCAAATGGTATAGCAAATAAAAACATTCCTGATTACTTGATAGAACAAAAAGTTTTGGCAGATAAAATTATTGGTTACGATGAAGCCAAAATGAAAGTACTCTATAAAAGAATCACTAATTTCTTAATTACTGGGGAGTAATTCAGATCTCAGAATAACAAGGAGGTTTGCTCTAGGGGGTTATTTTGGACAAGCAAATTACCCAAGACTGGAAAGATTGGATTGAACTAAACGTAAGCCGGGGTTGCGACAAGGACGGTATATATAAAATACTCCTCGATGAAGGCTTTAACCCAATCGACATAGAAAAAGAAATGGGCCACGTGCCGCAGATGGATGTGACCACTATAGTTAACCCCTTAAAGACAGAGCAACGGACAGAGTTTACAGAGGACTTTCACTTTGAAAAAAACAGTATCTACATTCCCAACGCCCAAAAACTGGACACAGAGTTAGCTGAATTCTACACATTACCTAACTTTCTCAACTCAGAAGAATGCGACCAAGTTACAGAGCTGATCAAAAAGAAACTACGTCCATCAACCATAGCTGCTGATGGTGAGGCGGATGAGAATTACAGAACCAGTAGGACATGTGACCTTGGAGAATTCAGTGACCCTTTAATTGCTGACATTGACCGGCGTATATGCGCTTTATTGGGCATACACCCTTCTTATTCCGAGATAACACAAGGGCAGTATTATAAAACTGATGAAGAATTCAAAGTTCACACAGATTTTTTTGAAGGCCCTGCTTTTGAAGAACATGCGAGGGAACGGGGCCAGCGAACTTTCACCTTCATGGTCTACTTGAATGATGTGGAATCAGGCGGTGAAACGGAGTTCATACGACTTAAACAAACGATAAAACCAAAAAAAGGTATGGCGATCATATGGAACAGTTTAAATGAGGACGGTTCCAACAATTACAATACACTTCATCAAGCTCATCCTGTTCGTTCTGGGGTTAAGTCAATTATTACCAAATGGTTCAGAACTAAAGGACAAGGCCCTATGTTTACTAAAGAGCCGAATGAATACATTCCAAATTACACCCAAGTGGGTTTTAAAAAAGAAAAGCTCGACGGTCAATTGTTTGAAAAAATCTTAAAATTTTATACATCAAATCAAGAGAACAATAAGCCAGAGTTTGTTGAAGGGGGGTTCGTAGAAATAGAGGAAACTGGAGAATATGGTAGTGATGTTATCGAGTTGCCAGATGAATTGCGAAAAGAGATACACAACTCCTTAAAACCTCAATTGGAAGCATGGAGCAAAACCGAGCTTATACCGACTTTTGTCTATGGGATAAGAGTTTACAAAAAAGGGTCGGTTTTAATTTCTCACAGAGACAGGCTCAAGACACATATTATTAGTGCCATCATTAACGTGGACCAAGAGGTTGAGGAAGAATGGCCCATCATCATTGATGATAATTATTATCGAAAACATCAAGTATTTCTCAATCCTGGTGAAATTGTTTTCTATGAGAGTGCCCGGTTGATCCATGGTCGCCCACTGCCACTGAAAGGCAACAAGTTTGCTAACATTTTTTGTCACTTTATGCCTGTGAACATGGAAAAAGGTTAAATGCTCTCAAATTACAAGGCCCTGTGTGTTGGCTCTTTCATTCTAATTGGCTCGTTTACGTTAAGGTTTTTGTATTTAGGTGATATTCCTGGATCTACATTTGATGAAGTTTTTTACCCCCGTTATGGTTTTAATTACCTAACCGGTGAAAATTTTTTCTATTCACACCCTCCACTCGGCAACTATATTTATGCCGCTGCTATCTGGATCTATTCTCAACTGCCTTGGATTGATCTAGCTTCCATTGATACCCTGTCATTTGAACAATTACCTCCACTAAGCTACCGATGGATTAATGCGTTATTTGGCTCGTTATTGTGTCTGCTTGCTTATTTTGTTTCATATGCGGTATGGAAGAATAAAAATTTTGCCCTAATCGTTTGCTTTTTTGTTGCTATTGATGGGTCTCTGTTGGTTGATTCCCGATTTGCTTTGCCTAATATCTTCATTGTCATCTTTGGTCTCTCTGCCTTGTTGTGTGCAGCCAAGTCACAATCTTCGAATGGTAATTCTCGTTATTGGTTATTGTCCTGTGGCATTTTTTTGGGCCTTGCTGCTTCTGTGAAATGGAACGGATTGGGTTATTTGTTGGTCATTTTATCCTTTTTTGTGGCTCTTTATAGCATGCAAAAAATTGATTTGTATGAACTGAGATTCACTCAAACTCAGGTTGATAGATTACGTACCCAAAAAACTGTCAATAACATACAACAAAAAATTAGCGTCACAGATTCAGTCCCTCAATGGGAATATTTAATGTATTTTTTAGCTGTTCCTTTGTTGGTATATGTAGTGATATCTATTCCGGACCTCCAGTTTAATACAGAGTATGGTTTTCTTGAAAAACAACAGCAAATGTTGGGCTACCACCAAACTATGGTGGAGGAAAACGAACACCCGTATTGTTCAAAATGGTATTCATGGCCTTTCATGATCAGGCCTATTGGTTATTTCTTTAGCAATCGTGATGCTATAGATGCATTCGGTAACAAAATCATGTTGTTTCAAGACGTGCATTTGTTCCCAAACCCTTTCCTATACTGGTTTTCAGCTATTGCAATTTTAACGATGGGAGTGCAATGGCTGAAATTATTCTGGCAATGGATCAACCAAGGAGTTGTTTCGCATAAGTTGTACTTATTTTTGTTCATACTGCTGGGGTACTTTGCCAACCTTCTGCCTTGGGCATTCGTGTCTCGCTGTCTGTTTCTCTATCATTATCAACCCGCTTCTGTGTTTGCTTTTCTTGCCCTTGCTTGGTACCTGACACAGCTAATAAGATCTGAATCGTTAAAAAATAAAATTCTTTCCTGGGGAATTCTCACAATTATTGTCGTCTCTTTTCTTTATTGGCTTCCATTACAACTTGGTATCGACTTGGAAAGTGATGCTTTTTCTAGAAGAATGTGGTTTCAATCGTGGATATAAATTAACTCTAGCCTGACCTTTGTATGAAGCAACATAGCTCACAAAAAAATGAATCGTTATTAAAAGCCTGTTTGGTTTTACCAACATATAACGAAGCAGAAAACATTGAGTCGATTACAAAAGCAATTTTTGCCATGCAATCTAATATTGACACACACCAACTGTATGTAATCGTTGTGGATGATAATTCACCAGATGGCACCCAAGAAATTGTCAAAAAACAAATGCAAAAACACCCCTACCTTCGTTTAGTCACTGGCAACAAGGTGGGGTTGGGTGACGCTTATAAAAGAGGCATCTCGTTTGCAATGTCAACATTCAACCCTGATCTTTTGTTACAAATGGATGCAGACGGTCAACACGATCCAACACTCATTCCTAAATTCATCAATCTTGCTAACGATGGATTTTCCCTTGTTATTGGATCAAGGTATGTTCCCGGCGGCAGTACCCCTGATTTCTCTTATTGGCGAAAATTTTTAAGTATTGTGGGTAATTTTTTGATTCGTCATCTTGGGAAAGCTAGCAATGTGCAGGATTGCACCTCCGGTTTTCGATGCATCAAAGCCAATCTTTTTCCTAAGTGTAATTTGGATGGTTTATCCACTAGGGGATATTCTTTTCAATCTTTACTGGTTTGTGAACTTATCAGAAATGGTGCCAAGCCAATTGAGGTTCCAATTATTTTTAAAGACAGGGTTAAAGGCAAGTCAAAATTAACCCTTAGAGATCAAATAGAATTTTTAGTTAGTATTACAAAAATCACATAACGATATTCAGAAGATTTTATAAAATATTGCTTGGTGGGACTTGTTGGAGTGGTGGTTAATTTAG
>ERZ813253.179-NODE-179-length-25096-cov-31.624374_pt1 | contig 25096 bp, 23 predicted proteins | sample MGYA00520893_ERZ813253 | MGnify/ENA primary metagenome ERZ813253 (study PRJEB31669, sample SAMD00080414) | marine metagenome | biome: oceanic hadal pelagic zone biome; feature: marine hadalpelagic zone; material: sea water | place: Pacific Ocean:Izu-Bonin Trench...
TCATCACAACTGACTATCAAGAACCCAGCTACAATCAGAATTAAATTAAAATATTTTGTTATGTTATTCCTCATCACTTGATTCTCCTTCTGAATTTTCAGAATTTTCATTTTCCAATGTTATTTCTTCTTCATCTTCTGAAGACTCAATTATAGATTTTTCAAATTCAACCATTGCAGCTGTTTTTAAAATGCCATCCATTCCTGGCTTCAAAACCCAAGGTGTAATTTGAATAATAAGATCCGTTTTCTTTTCAATTAAATTACTACTGGTAAATAGTTTCTTACCTATCAGTGGGATTTTGTTTAAAAAAGGTACTTTATACTCTGTATTCTTCATTTCTCGATTAATTAAACCACCAATAATGATTGTTTCACCATCTTTGACTCTAATCGTTGTAAAAGATGTTCGCTTTTTTATTCGTGGAATATTTTTATCAGGACCAATAAATTCAACAATGGAAGAGACTTCCGGATTAACTTGCACAGTAATATCTCCATCAACATTTACCTTAGGCAGAACATGAAGCTTGATTCCTACTTCTTCCTTCTGAACCTGAACCTGCCCGCCTACACCGCCTGCACTCAAGATATAAGGAACAACATCTACCATTTCGATATATGCTTTACGCCCATTTAATGTTACTAATTTTGAATCAGCCAAAATTTCAGCTTTATTATGTTTAATAAGAAAATCCAGAGTTACATCAAATGCTGTCATTTGTCTGCTAAACTGTGTAGGGAGTAAATTTTGGTCATCTTTATTATTCCAAAACAATCGATTAAAAACCATATTCTCGGGTAATTCTTCAAAGGGTAAACCACCATAATCTTCAACAACGCCTGTTCCGGCTTCATTCTGTTGTTGGGCGAGTCCAGGGACAACACTACCTGCACCCTTTACACCTCCGGGAGGAATTGCATTTTCAGCATAAATATTTGTAAAATGAGCCAGTTTTGACCAGTCAATACCTAAATTTTCATCCACATCAACTGCCACTTCGATCAGCCTGACTTCTAGCATAATTTGTGTAGATGGTTGATCAATCTTGCGAATGACTTCTTCTATTTCAGCAATTTTTTTCGGTGACGCATTTACGAGGATTTTATTGGCAGAAGTATCCACTTGGATTTGATCTGTCAAATCTTGCAAAAACAATTTCACAGCCGCTGCATCAGCATATTTTAAATCTATAACATGAGAAGTGATTCCCACTTCTTCCCTAAGTTTTTTATGTTCTGCAATGAGAAAAGAATTACCGACAATCTCATAACTCAATCCAACTGCACGCACGACCAAGTTAATAGCTTGTTCGATGGGAACCTCATTCATGTGAATGGAAATTTTATCCTGTCGATTCACACTGGGACCCATTACAATATTATAACCGCTTTCTTTTGCCAGAATAGAAAGAATCCCAGGTAAGTATGCATCTTCCGCATTAATAGTTACCAATGTAGGTTTAATAGATTCCATTGCAGAAATTGTGCTTGGATTTTTCTGAGCAAACAGTCCTGCAGTGAAAATAAATATGGTTAGTAAAAATTTAATTTTCTTCATTTTAATACTCATTTCTTGTTTTGTTTTCCATGGTTATATTTTCTTCTTCAGCTAATCCAGCAACAGAATAATGATATTCGGTTTCGCCTTTAATTATAACAACTTCATCCGCATCTATCCATACAACTTCACCTCCGGCTATTGAATCGCCCATCACCACAGTATAATTTTCCCCACGATATTGAATACCGGCATATTGGGTTGAAGCACCATCTATAATATAGGTTACACGGAGTTTCTTTTTATTTCTATAGCGGAGCATCCGTCCTTGGGCATCGGTCAGATATAAAACATTGGTTAACCGTAGCGGTTCTTTCTCCAACGTAAAATTGAAGGCATTTCGATCCTGCAAGCGTTTTTCAAGAAAATCAATTACGCCTTCCAATTCTTTGTCAGCGCCAAACTGTAAATTGTCTGCACGTTTTTTAGCTGATTCCCATTTAGAATTCAATGGATATAGCTTAATTCCAGCTGTGCCGATAGAAATCACACTCATTATGATTAAAATCACCCAGATAGTTTTATTTCTATTATTCATTATATAGCCTTTGTTTTGGATTTAACGAGTGTCAATGTGGCCAAGTGAATTTCAACAACCTGTTCTAATAAATCTTCTTCAGTGGTTGTTCTTTTAACACGTTCAATCCCATTTTTAACATGAAATTCATTAATGGATATCAATCTGGGAGACCGTTCAATTTCAGCCATGAATTTCCCCAATTGGTCATAAGTACATTTTATGATTAATTCATATGGAGTTCTTAAAAAATTTCCCTGTTCTTCTATTGGTCGGGGTTTCACATTTAATAGTGAAATATCCAAGTTATTCATTGTTTCAGCCAAATTTTTCAAAAATGGAATTGATGCATCTTCAGCCAATGAATCCTTTTTAGATAATGCCAGATTTTCATCAAATAGCGTATAAACTTGATCTAATTTGTTTGCTAAAATCTGGGCACTGATTAATTGTTCATTCAATTCCTGTTGTTCCATTTCCAATACTTTTAATTCTAATGGTTTGTCACCAATTTGCCAATCTTGATTCATCCAAAAAAGAATGGATAAACCAAAAAGAACCAGGGTCATTATGTTATTACGACTTTTCATAAAATATCCCCTTTTGTATTGGCTGAAATCCTCAATGCAGCTTCAATTTCAAACTCGACTATTTCCTGCTCACGAATTGTTTTTAAAGAACCTTGGTTGAATTTTATTTTAGAAAAATTTTCTCCAAGTTGTTTATTACTTTTTAATCTGTTGATATAATTATGAATAATGTCAAAGTCTTTTCTATCTTCATAAATGACTGCTACACCACTAATTATTATTTTATTCTTTTTGTATTTCATGGATGTAATTGCCATATCATCCGGGGTCATTTCTCCAATTAGTTGCATATTTCTGGCCCAAAGGATTCGATTATTTTCCATTTCAGCTAAAGACATGATGTCTGCTTTGGACAGGTTTTTTCCTTCTTTACGGAGAGCACTAATCTGATTTTTTACATCTTTGATTTCAGATTCTTTGCGTTCAATCAATTTTGAATAACCTCGCCCTATCCACCATGTTTCTACATTGACAAACACTAATAGAACTGTGATTAATCCAAACGTGAACCAACGGCTGCGTTCTCTCCATTGTTCACGAATAGTTTCTCGGCTTTCAGATTGGTTTAAGTTTATTGAGATAAATTTATTCATGCGTCAAATCCACCTCCACGTAAGGCCAATCCAGCAGCGACTGCATATTGAGCAGGATTAACTATTTCATCATCATTATATCCTTCAAATGATTTCATTGGATTGTAAACACTCACTTCTAAACTCAACTTGTTTTGAATTAATTCAGCCAATCCTTCTGTGGCGGATCCTCCACCAGTTAAATATAAATGGGTGAAAAAACTCTGGTTAGTTGTTTTTGCATAATATCGCAATGAACGACGAATATCTTCTATAAAATTGTCAAATACATTTCGTTCAGCAATTCCAATTCTACCGGTTGAATCACTCGCATCTTCTGTATTAAAACTCTTAACTCCCTCTTTTAACAACTCATAGTTAGAACTGACATAATCTTTTTCTAATTTAGTCGCAAGTGCTTTCACAAATTCATGGATGCCAACAGGAAGATCACGAGTAAAAAATGCATCCTTCCTGCCCCAAACTGTCAATGCACTCGATACAGTACCAATATCCAGCAAAACAACTGCTCCGTCTTCCGGAAGATCATTGGCATAGGAATAAGAATTCATTACAGCTATAGGATCCACATCAATAATGCCCGGTTTAAAACCGATTTCTTTAAGTATTTCGATGTGAGCAGAGGATGTTTTTTTGGTACAGGCAACTAATGCTATATCTATCTTATCTACTTCCTTTGGGTTTGAACCTAAAATCTGGAAATCGATTACAGCATCGGATCCATCCATAGGGATATGTTTCCTGGCTTCAAAGGTCATGGATGAATGCAATTCTTCTATTGGCATATCCAACGTCGTAATCTGTTTCACACTCACGTGGGATCCGTTTAGGGATGTTACGAGGTGTTTTACCCTTTTTGGATTGATTTTCATTTCTTTCATTAGTTCACGAACTGCCATCACCCAATGAGGTTGAGATATTTTTTCAGGATCATAAGTCTGGTTAGGCTCCGGCACCAATCGTAAACCATGATTAACCAGTTTATGACCTCCTTTTGTTTTATCAAGCACTACTGCCTTGATGTATTGTCTGCCTATATCGAGGCCGAGTATCATTCTATTGTTCCTTTTTTTGAATTGGTTGAAATTTCTCCATATGCTATTATGATTAAAGCCATTGATCCATCTGCCCGGGAAGCGGGCGGAAAATATGGAGGAATTGAAAAATCTGTAAAATTATAATCATAATGGTAATCTTTATCGTAACCAATTCCGGGAGAAATATTATAGGGTCCCGGAGCGTTACGCTTCATATATCCTCTTTTCTTTTGAGACATGGAGCCCCAAAAACGAAAATAACCTCTTAAATCACTGTTTCCTGTATATGTGGGTAAAAATGATGTTGGATTTCTACGGGGACCACGGCCATCACCTAATGAAACTTGAGGAACAGCAGAATTGGGACCATTGTATGCTGAACTTGAAATTGTATTTTGCCAGTACTGAACAACAACAGATCCTTCCATAGACAGCATTGCTGCATTAACAATTAAATCTACTCCATTCTCACTATTTCGGGCGCCATTGGCTTCTGTATTGGCTAATATTATATTTGCTCCAGAAAATAAGCCCATTCTATTGGGAGTCCCATAAACGACCTCACCTGTGCTTGTATTTGAGTCCTCATAAATAAGATCATCAATTATCCAAATATTGTTCCAAACTCGATCCCAGATGGTAAAATCATCACTCCGTCGATAATACGTATTTTTATCTGTAACAATAGTATATTGACCATCCACAAATCCCTTGACACGAACTTGACCATTGCGAACATATATGACTGTCTGATCGCCGGCATAATACAAGGTTGGTGCCATAATATCCGGTCCTCCAGGTGGTGGCTCAAAATCGAAATGATGAAAACCACTTGTATCGCATAAACTCCAGCCATCATCGGGATGGCTGTGATAATTAGCAAAGTTGGGAAAATCAATTGAATTGTCCTGAAATGTAACATAATTCAATATGACTTCCTCATCATCTACAAACTGATTATCAAAAGACTGAAAAATTGGACCCATTGTAAAAATAGCTCCACCTGTATTTACATTGATTGCCAATATTTCACCCATCCAAAATTTATTGGAATCCGGATCCGCAGAAAATACGGATACAGTATCACCCACTTCATATTCATCTAAAACACTCGTTATATCATTCCCTTCTACGTCATTATTATCAATAAACAACGAATCCGTAAAATAAAATCCAGTCGCTTCGTCCCATGTTGCATCAAATGCAATCCGTCTATCGTTTAACAAACCGGGAGATGTATCTAAATCCCAATTGAATGTCGTAGGCGGTGGGCCTGCATTTCCAATGGGAGGAATTTGATATGTCCATTGTGATATCATAAACCCATTATCTACAAATTCTATTTCAGTCATAATAAGTGTATCTCTACCAGAACTTTGAAAAAGCAAATCATCTGCTGTAAATACAAACGTTGCATTTTCGATAGCTCGGTCAAGAGCATTATTGGGTGGAAATTTTATTTCTTCCGCTTCATCATTTGCAGATATCCATTCATCAGGATTACAATTATTATATGCAATACCTTCAACTGCTGAAACTTTGGCTTTTGTAAAATCCGGGCAACCCCAGTTACTCATTTGCATTTGTCCATTGGTGTGGATTTTTCCTTCTAAATAATCAGACTGCCCAAATGATACATATGATCCTAATCCGGGGCCTCCGCCCGGTTCTTCTGATTCAGTGAAATACATAAAGTGGGCAAAACTTTCCGGAATCATTTGCAAGTTTGCTTCTCGGGTGATACTTACTTGCTTACCCATGGTATTGTTGAAATAGCTCGTCCCTTTACCCTTCGCTAAAAATATAGTTTGACCCATTTTATCTGTATACGTAGAACAATACACATCGCTGTATGTACCCATATCCATGAATTCTACACCGCTCGTAATGACTCGGACTGCACCAGTAATTTTTGGCAACACAGGTAATGCCTCTATATTGATTCCCGTTTCAGCAAGATAAAGTGCTTTGGATTCTTCAAATCGATATTTATGCATAACAGCTGCAGACATGGCATATTTCAAATAACCGGTTGTCATCAGCAAACTCACAAAAATAAAAATAATCGCCGTAATCGTAATGGATCCTTTTGAAAATATCTTCAAGATGTAGGCCTCATTGATCCAGTTGACGATGCTAAACTAATATATTTATTGGGCATAAATATTTTACGTTCAAAACGAATTATCTCAACTTGTTTTCCGCCTGGCGCATTTATTGTTTCTACTTCCAGTTCCAAACGTAACGTAATTGTAGATTGAGCAAACCGCTGTAATCTTGTACTTATGACTTTTGATTCCCATGCATCAAATTCACGCAAAGAAATATTACGCTGATTATTATTCCGGAATCTTCCTTTCTTCGGTAATGCCAGTGCACCATTCAAAGGAAGTTTATAGTTAAACAAAACTCCATCTATGGCATTCGCTGTAATTGTTGTGTTTGTTGGGTTACCATATTCATCATACTTGGTTAAAAAAATTCGTTCAAAATTATTTATAGGTGAAAAATCAATAAATCGGGACAGACTGATTTCTTTCATGATTTCTCTCATAACTGTATTTCCATATTGCCGAACATCCTGGATGACAGAATCATTTTGATAATGAAACATCATGACTCTCAAGCTCAACCCCAAACCAAGCATCATTATACCGGAAACGACAATTGTAGTCATCAGCTCGACAAGGGTTAATCCTGATTGACGTTTAGTTATTTTTAAGCGTGTCATTGAGGAAACTCCAGCATAACCATTTCAATATCTTCACGCTTTATAAACTTATTTTTCGGAGTTGAAAAATCCTCCCATTCGATCCATGCATGGAGTAAATAGCGATCGATATAACTGACTGAATCAGTATATACAGGCGTTATATGCTCATAATAAATTTTAGCAGGAATTTTGATATCAGAATGATCATCACCAAAAAGCATGACCGTTTCTCCAATATAATCACCGGATTTTTCCGATAGTGTCATATTCCCATCAGCAATACGGCCCTTCAAGTGCTCTACATAACTTATGAGTTCATCTACAGCTCTTTCCTTAATGTATAAGGCACGCAATGCACCACGGGCATGAGTGGCGCCCAACACCATACCATACGCTGCGATACTGACAATTACGACACCAATCATAACATCAATGAATGAAAATCCACTTTGGAAACGCCGTTTCATTAGATATTAGTTCCAAAAAGTTTAGGATTATTTGCAATTTGAGCAGCCATGGAACGATCAATTTGTCCTTGAGCAACTAAACGCTGTAGATCTTGATCCAACGTTTGCATTCCTTCAACTCCGCCTGACTGCATAACAGATTCAATCTGATAAATACGGTCTTCACGAATGAGATTTCGAATTGCAGTTGTAGCCATCATCACTTCACATGCCGGTACTCGTCCTTTTCCATCTTTGGTCGGAATTAATTTTTGCGCAATAACAGCTTCAAGACTTTCTGACATCATGGATCGGATTTGACCTTTTTGACTAGATGGGAAAATGTCGATGATACGATCTACTGCTTTTACAGCGCTTGAAGTATGCAGAGTAGACAAAACTAAATGGCCTGTTTCCGCTGCGGTCAACGCCAAAGAAATTGTTTCCAAATCTCGCATCTCACCCACCAGGATGACATCGGGATCCTCACGGAGTGCGGCTCGCAATGCATTGCCAAAACTATGGGTCGTTGCTCCCACTTCGCGCTGGTTGATTAGACTTTGTTCTGAACGATGAAAATATTCTACAGGATCTTCAACCGTAATAATATGACATTGTCTATTTCGGTTAATGTGATCTACCATTGCTGCCAGCGTGGTGCTCTTACCCGAGCCCGTTGGACCCGTTAATAAAATCAATCCACGTTCTTTCATGGATAATGACATCATTACGGGTGGCATTCCCAATTCATCAAAGTTTTTGGGAACTTCCGGTATGGCTCGAAAGACACAGGAAATGCCACGAATCTGTTCGAAAAAATTCACACGAAATCGGCCCTTATCTTCAATCCTATACGAAAAGTCAATTTCCTTATTTTTGCGAAAATTATCAATTTGATCTTTATTCATGACTTCGGGCATAACGTCATCAATATCTTTTTCCGTTACAACATCCATATTCAACTGTTTCATGATGCCATTGATGCGCACCATGGGAATTGATCCTGTACTGATGTGTAAATCCGAAGCTCCGCTATCCAAGGCATAGTTCAGCATTTCGTTAATTTTCATACGTTATTCGGCTTCTTCTTTTGAACCAAATCCCAAAAATTTGCCGCGACTACGATCAAAAACGACTATTTTACCAGCGCCACCCTTCATTTCTTCAGTGCTTTCAGCAGTAATTGTACCACCATCAAGAGACATGTTTAGTTCAAACTGCCACTTCAGTTTTGTTGAGCGATCTACTTCCAGTAATCCCCGACGTTCTATTTCTTCAATATCGCTTGGCCATTCTCCATAGGTTTGATAGTACATTTTTCCGGCGTTTTCAATGTTGCTTATAACCGTTTTTGGTTCGGATGCGTAGGCATTTTGAACTAATGCAAAATATGTTGGTAGTGCTACCGCTGCTAAAATTGCAACGATGACAACTACTACCATGATCTCGACCATTGTAAACCCATCTTGATTATGTTTATTTATTTTCTTCATAGAGTTTTTCTCCACTCTCATTAATGTTAACAATTTTTCTATTATTGTCCTTGGTTAAAACAGGAAATCCAATTAATAATTGATACAGTTTTCCCTTAGTCATTTAAATAACGTCTGCACGTTATTATTTACTTACGGAAATAAGTTGGGTGTACATTATAATTTTCTGATAAATATGTTCGTTTCTTATATCCAAGTAAATATAAAAATGTGTTTAAATTTGGTGTCTATTATTGAATAATAAATCAAGGATAAATCAATGAATGTAGCCATTCTAAAAGAAACTCTCCCGGGTGAAAACCGTGTTGCCGCTATTCCTGCTACCGTGAAAGAAATGGTTAAAATTGGAATGGACGTATTCGTTGAAACCGGTGCGGGAGAAAAATCTCATTTTTCAAATGATGATTATAAAGCTGCCGGAGCAGACATTGTTTCCGATCGATCCTCTTTATGGGCTCAATCAGATATTATTTTAAAAGTGGCTCCTGCTGAATTAGACGAAATAGACATGATGAAAAATGGAACAGCATATGTGTCATTTTTCCAAACAACAATTCTAACAGACCATGTAAAAAAATTAGTTAACAAAAATATATCCGCATTTTCTATGCATCTAATTCCACGAACAACATTAGCTCAAAGTATGGATGCATTGAGTTCCCAAAGCAATATTGCAGGATATAAATCCGTTTTACTTGGCGCTTCACACTTAAGTGTCTATATGCCGCTACTCATGACGGCTGCCGGAACAATCCCACCTGCAAAAGTACTTATTTTAGGCGCTGGTGTTGCCGGATTACAAGCGATTGCCACAGCAAAACGGCTCGGAGCCCAAGTGGAAGTATTTGATGTCCGTCCAGTCGTTAAAGAACAAGTTGAAAGTTTGGGTGCAAAATTTGTAGAAGTTGAATCTGCCGAGGAAGATGGAGTTGGCGAAGGCGGGTATGCAAAAGAAACATCCGATGATTATAAACAACGCCAGCAGCAACTCATTAAAGAACATATTGCTAAATCCGATATGGTTATTACAACAGCATTAATTCCGGGAAGGTCGGCTCCTGTTTTAATATTCGAAGATATGGTAAAAGGAATGAAGCATGGTTCTGTCATTATGGACCTTGCGGCTGAAAATGGCGGAAACTGTGAATTGACAAAACCGGGTGAAGTATCCATTTCCCACGGAGTAATAATCGACGGAACATTAAATCTTCCCGCAACAATGCCAAAACATGCATCTCAACTTTACGCAAAAAATATTATTACGTTTTTGAAACATCTTTGCCCTGAAGGAGAAATTAATCTGGACTTGGATGATGAAATTATTTCCGGAGCACTCTTTGCTCATAATGGCGAAATCACACATGAACCCACAAAAGAAATTTTAAATAATTCATAAGGAATTAACTCGATGGATATGATTGAAATTGTTCAACAATTAGAAGCAGAAAACATGATTTATATTTTAACTGTTTTCATTTTGGCAATATTTGTCGGAAATGAAATAATCAGTAAAGTCCCACACACACTCCATACACCGTTAATGTCTGGTTCGAATGCTATTTCCGGCATCGCAGTTGTGGGAGCGATCATCGCCACAAAAGAGGGTGGAGGACTTGGCACATGGTTTGGGCTTATTGCTGTTATTTTTGCCACAGTTAATGTTGTCGGCGGGTTTATGGTCACTGACCGCATGCTCAAAATGTTTAAGCGAAAATAAGGGCGTATAATGGAATACACAAATATCGCTTACGTTTTTGCCGCCATACTATTTATTCTAGGTATTAAGCGATTAAGTTCACCCAAAACTGCCCGGAGCGGAAATACAGTTGCTTCCATGGGTATGCTCATCGCCATTGTTGCAACTCTTGTTTCATTTGACCTATTGGACTTCCAAACAATTGCCATCGGTATGATTATCGGTACAATCATTGGTGCCTTTTTTGCTATTAAAGTAGACATGACTCAAATGCCCCAAATGGTCGCTATTTTCAATGGATTTGGCGGTGGTGCTTCGGCATTGGTTGCAGCAGCGGAATACTTAAACCCTGCGAATCCATCTACATTTAATTCTGCCACGATTGCCATTAGTGTTTTTGTTGGTACATTGACGTTTACGGGAAGCTTTATCGCCTTCGGAAAACTGCAGGGATTTGTTAGTGGAAGACCCATTGTTTTTACGGGACAAAAACTATTGAATGCACTTATTGCAATTAGCCTTGTTTTCCTTGGAACATATTCTGTAATTGGCGGAGAAACAGATTCGTATTTTTATGGATTAGTAGCTCTTTCTGCCCTTATCGGTATTACACTTACTATTCCTATCGGCGGTGCAGATATGCCGGTTGTGATTTCTTTATTGAATTCATATTCTGGAGTCGCAGCAGCAGCAACCGGTTTTGTTTTGATGAATAACGGCTTGATTATTGCTGGTGCACTTGTTGGTGCATCCGGTTTAATCCTTACTAAAATAATGTGTAAAGGTATGAACCGATCTTTGGCAAATGTTATTTTTGGTGCGGTAGGATTAAAACAGGATACGCCCAGCGGTGATGAAAAACAGATCCAAGTAAAAAGTGCTTCCACCGAAGAAGTTGCCATGATACTAGAATCTGCAGAAAAAATTATTATTGTCCCCGGTTATGGGTTAGCCGTTGCTCAAGCACAACATGCCTTACGAGAAGTGGCTGACTTCCTTGAAAAAATGGGGAAAAAAGTACTCTATGCTATTCACCCTGTCGCTGGTCGAATGCCCGGACATATGAACGTACTTCTGGCGGAAGCCAATGTTCCTTATGAACAATTACTCGATTTAGAGCAAGTTAATCCTGAATTTGAAACTTGTGATGTGGCGATTGTCCTTGGAGCAAATGACGTAGTTAACCCGGCTGCAAGGCATGATACATCCAGTCCGATTTATGGAATGCCCATTTTGGATGTAGATAAAGCCAAAACTGTATTAGTGAATAAACGAACCATGAATCCGGGATTCGCCGGTATTCAAAATGAGTTGTTTGGTTTTGATAATACACTGATGGTTTTTGGCGACGCGAAAGCGGTTCTTTTAGATCTTCATAAAGATCTAAAAGAATTGTAACCTTCCTTTTGTATTTAACACCACCCCTAAATCCCCTCCTCGTATGAGGAGGGGTCTCGCCTGCCCGCCGGTAGGCAGGTGGGGAGGTGAAAATATTGTTTCAATCGTATAATTAAATTCTTTTAATTTATAAGAGGTGAAATTTATTTCCCTATTTTTATGAAACAATTTTGCACTCCACCATGTAGAATTTGTTATAATTTCCATCATCAAAAATGATTAAACATATCTTTTTATTCATATTTTTAGGAGCACAGCTCATGTCAGCAGAAATTGAAACTATTGTCCTGGGTGCCGGTTGTTTCTGGTGCGTGGAGGCCGTTTACGAGCGTATCGATGGTGTAATTGATGTAGAAGCAGCATATGCAAACGGACATACCGATAATCCATCTTATAACGAGGTATGCGGTGGACGTACAGGTTATGCTGAAGTAGCAAAAGTTACATTCGACACCCAAAAAGTAAAATTGAGTGAAATATTAGATATTTTTTGGCGGGCACATAATCCAACTACGCTTAACCGACAAGGCGCTGATGTGGGTACGCAATATCGTTCCGGTATCTATTATATTTCTAATGAACAAAAAAAAATAGCAGATGCTTCCATTGCTAATGCCCAAAAGGCTTTTGACAAGAAGATTGTTACAGAAATTGAACCATTGCAGAAATATACAGTCGCAGAAAATTATCATCAGAATTATTATAACAATAACAAAAATGCACCTTACTGCTCTTTTATTATTACACCCAAATTGAAAAAACTGAATTTGATAAAATGAAGATTTGTGTAACAAGAAAATTTAGTGGAATGAAATCGCCGTCCGCCGGTGAGTTTATTCGTTAGGCACAAACAAAAGAGTAAGAGGAACTAGGCAAATGAAGAATCGTATTTTCCTATTTTTGATTGTTGTAATGATTTCATGCGAAAGTGATAGTGTAAGTCCTACAGGTGTATACACCGTCCAAGGTTATGTTTATTATCTTGGTGATCTAGCAAATAGTGTAACTGTTTCAATTGATGGGCAGTACAACTGGTCTTCAACTACTTCTAATGATGGATATTTTTCGATATCGGGTGTTTCAGAAGGCAATCACGAATTACGGTATAGAAAAGAAAATGTTTTGGACCAAAGTGCCTCTGATTCATTAGGGTTTACAGAAAAAACTATTTCCATTTCTGTTTATGATGATGTGGTTTTAGATCATTTACGATTACCTAAAGTTGTTTACTTATATCCAGCTGAGGATATAGGTGTAACAGGTGCCCGTGTTCTTTGGTCCCCGACCGATGATGAAAGCTTTAGGGAATACAAATTATTCCGGCATATAACTTCAGGACTAGACGAAACCACTGGAACTTTGGTCCATGTTTCGACTTCGCTTACAGATACAACTTTTTTTGATGAGGATTTAGAGCCGTATCAGGAATACTTTTATCGTATATATGTAATGAATGATTTTGGAAAATTGGGTGGTAGTAATCTAATCAGCTTTTACACTTCAAACATTCAGCTGCTTACCAACGGTGGTTTTGAGAATAATTCTGCGACAAACCCCATTGGATGGGATATGGTCCCTAACACAGGGAATTCGATTGAGATTGATAGCCTATTTTCATATGAGGGTTCAAATAGTCTGAAGTTTAGCCATAATTCACCTAGTGGATGTTGGGAAATGTGGATATATCAATACATAGATGGTTCATTGTTAACGGAAGGTTCTGCATACAATATCTCTATGAGATATACTGCAGATTTTGACGAGAATACTTTTTTTAATTTGATTATTAGCAACTCTTCAATGAACGAATGGATAACGATACCACTTGAATTTAATGATTCACAACAATGGAGTGAACTTGATTTTACCTTCGAATTGCCCAATGAGGTAGGTACGGGTCAAACAAAAATAGATTTACATTTTTGTGTTGAGGGAGTAAGGACATGGTGGCTTGATGATATTGAGATTGTAAAAGTTACACCATGAATTGGATTTATGCCTAACAACTGCTGCTACGGACGTGAAAAGCTGGTAACGTGAAAATGAGGTTTTATTGATTTAAACAAATCTATAATCCCGAGTTGTTTCAATATAAACCAACTAAAATTTGATAATCAAAATAACCAGTAAGTTTTTTTGTTAAATTGTCCTTATTCTTTTCAAGGCCAATTGTTTTATTCCATGAAATTAACACTTTCAAAAAATAGTAAATCCTATGAGGTTGATTTAAATTCAGCTACCAGCTTGGCCATTCCGTATAATTATAACGGGGAGCAGCCAAATTTTTATAATGTTCCAAAGGGTGAAGCAAGTCCATTAACACTCGGATCCTTTACGGGTAAAGTCAAAAACGGTTTGGGATGCAATGTTATGGTTCTAAACCAAAACGTTCATTGTACCGGAACCCATACAGAATGTGCAGGACATATACTTGAAGACGATATTTTTATCCATGACGTTTTAACTCCGGAATTTATTTTAACACACTTAATTTCAGTCTCTCCAATTCATTGGTCAGAAACAAAGGAACGTTACCATTGTAATGTTCAAGAAAATGATCGAGTGATTACAAGAGAAATGATTAAAGAGCATGTGACTCATTCTATAGATGGTTTGGTCCTACGCACCCTTCCAAATTCGGAAGATAAATTGACGAGAAAATATCACACGAGGAATACACCGTTTTTTACAACAGAAGCGATTCATTTTATCAATGATCTTGGTGTTATTCATTGGGTAGTTGATTCGCCAACAGTTGATAAATATGACGATGGCGGACGTTTGGGAAATCATCATCTATTTTTTGAGAAGAAGGCGCCGTATAAAAAAACCATCACTGAATTTGCCTATATACCTGATACCCTTAAAGACGGTCAATTTTTTATGAAAATTGAAATTCCTCCCATGCAATTAGATGCAGCACCTTCAAGACCGTTTTTATTTAATTTTTTGGAGATATAGAATCAAGCCGACTTCAGGCTAATAACACACGTAGGAAAATGTTTTTTAATTTGTATTTATATGTTAGTTGTATAACCGAAAGTTTAATAGACTAATCAAACGCAAAATCCAGCGTTATTCCAAAATGCGCCGGGTCGCCATAACTAACGTATTTTTTGTCCGGATATTCATGATCTTGGAGTTCGTCATTCCAAATGGGTTCAAGACCAAAATAAAATCCTCGAGTAGCGTAACGCACATCCAACATATTCCGACCCCATATTTTTACAGACCATTGCCCGAAACTAAAACCAATATTGCCATTAAGCAGTTGGTATGATTCAGATATTTCATCGTGACTATCTGAAAAATAGAACTTATCCTTACCGGTCATTTCTAATCTGCCAAAGAGGCCATTATCCTTTTCAAAATCCACAGCTAAACTGTATGAATATTTTGGAGCGTGTGACGCTTCTCTATTTCCCAATGTTGCAGTTTCGCCGGAATCAGTTTCAAATGTAAATGCATCAATTTGAGTATTTAATAAACCCAATGAGCCCGATAAAGAAAATGCTGAATTCAATTTATACTTACCATCCAATTCCAGACCGCTCAACGAACCGGTTGTAGCATTGGCTGTATAAAATACAAAACTATTAGGGTCTCCTTCCCGTTGCTGGCTAGAAATGGACACTTGCTGATTCGTTCGTTTAGCCATAAATGCAGAAAGATGAACAGTTGAGTTTTCTGTATATCGTCGAAGTCCAAATTCGAAATTAGTCATAAACTCCGGATCATATGGGCGACTGTCAGCAGATAATAATGGATGTTGATTCACCCCGCCTGCTTTGTACCCCCGGGAAAGGCTGCTATAGACATTCATATTATTATATACAAAATACTGTAGTGCTAATTTTCCACCCCACAAGTCATGTTCAATATTAAACGCAACAGTGTCTAATGGCGCCAAATCATACGCATACCAGTCAAAATAACTGGCTGTACCATAATAAGTAATTTTATTTGTTTCTTTACGCACATTGGCTATTATTTTTAATCTATCCGAAATCAGTTTATCGACTTGCCCATAAACAGCTGAAACATCAAACGTGAATTCACTAGCAGCTAAAGCTGCATCACCGCCATAGAGCCAACCGGAAGCATTGTCTTTTTCCTTCAACGATTTAGTATAATACCCCACAATAATATCACCGTAACTCACTCTGGCTTCCAGTGTTTGATTATCTCTATACCGGGCTGTACTATCATAGAACTCATATTTCCAATACGTGGTATTTGGATCAAAATTGTAAGGTTCCTCTAACCAAAAATCATCATTGCCCCAATCGCCATCATAGGCATGAACCAAGTCTGTTTTAGAATTTGAAACTATAAATGAGGCATTCATTTTATTTTTAATATAATTAGCTCGCAAAGAGTAAGCGTTTGTTTCCTGACTATCTATGCCTTTTTGATTGGTATACGTAAAAAGATCCTCATTATTGTCCGGTGCCCATACGTCATATCTATTATCCAAGACTGCCTTGAATGATGTAAGCACTACTTGGAAATGTTCGTTGGGAGTGAACAATAATTTTTCACGAATAATATTTTCCTTCCGACCATTTGAATTGGTTATATCCAAATATTTGTTTTTCCGGAATCCATCATCTGAACCTGATTCAAGCGCCACTCTCAAAGCGAACGCTTTCCCCAAGGGTAGATTGATCATTCCGTTAATTCGTTGAATATTATCTGTACCATTTATTATGCGAATATTCCCCTCAAGCTCATCTTTTGGTTCAGTGGAACGCATGTTGATGAGACCCGCCAATGCGTTGGGGCCAAACATGGAGGATTGTGGACCTTTAAATATTTCAATCTGATCCAGATCATAAAGTAGCCCAGCCATACCCAACCCGCTCAAATCAATATCATCTATGACAAATCCCACGGAAAAATTGGGTGGTCCTTCTGCAAAATAATGACTACGCTCGCCAATGCCGCGAATTTGAAAATACCGAGGGCGGCTCGTTCCGCCTGCTGCATTCAAGTTGGGAATAGATTCCATAATATCTTGAAAGTGGTTTCCATCTGCTTGTTTGATTTCTTTTGCATCATAAACGGTTACACTATTCGTTGAACGCTGGAGCGATTCATCTTTTAATCCCGCTCTGACAATAATTTCCTCACTTTGTAGAGTAATAGACTGCATTTTAACGATCATTCCATCTTGAGCTGACTCCACGATTTCCAAATATCCGATATGAGCAAAGGTCAGTTTCTCACCCGTTTTTACATCTAATAAAAACTGCCCATTCTCATTAGCAGCTGTACCTGTATTTCCGCCCGTAATATTCACTCCAGCAAGAGGTTGATTAGATACATAATCAATAACAGTGCCACTGATTTGCGGATACAAACATGTTGATATTAATAAGATGATTAATGTGTTATTCATAGTGCTTCCTTCGCTGGCATTATCCAGATCAGGTTCATGGGTGTTTTCTCAGCAATTCCATCTGGCACGGAATAGCACCCCGATCGATGATATAATTTACACAGTAGAATGAATTAATGATTGAATGATTTCAAAAATCTATTCAATCCCCACACTTGCTGTGCACATCTTTTTAAATCTATTTTCGCCAACACTAAATCATAGAATTACAATGACTAACAACAAGCCACTTCCAGAAATAACGATTAAAGCACTTTTATTAGGTGTGGTCCTTTCCATGGTACTCGCCGGAGCGAACGCATACTTGGGTTTATTCGCCGGCATGACTGTTTCCGCTTCCATCCCCGCTGCGGTTATATCCATGGGGGTACTTTCTTTATTTAAAAAATCAAATATTTTAGAGAACAATATTGTTCAAACGGCCGCCTCTGCCGGGGAATCGCTCGCAGCGGGTGTGATTTTTACCATTCCTGCACTTGTATTGTTGGGTTATTGGGAAACGTTTGATTATATGGAAGTGGCAAAAATCGCCGCAATTGGTGGTGTGATCGGTGTTTTATTTACCATTCCACTGCGCAGAGCATTAATCGTTGTTGCAAAACTCAAATATCCGGAAGGAATTGCTACGGCAGAAATTCTTCGAGCCGGCGAAAGCGCTCGACAAGGCAACGAAGCAGATGCGGCCGGTGGATTAAAAACAATCGGAATTGCGGGTCTAATCGGTGGCGGGATGAAAGTGTGTCAACAGGGCTTTGCCATGTGGCATGCTGAAGTTGTAGGGGCTGCAACCTTTGGACGGTCTATCTTTGGAATTGGAACAGATTTATCTCCCGCTCTTATTTCTGTCGGGTATATTGTTGGTCGAAATATTGGCATTCTTGTTGTGGCCGGGGGATTGATATCATGGGGTGTGGCTATACCCATTTATTCAGCTTTTAATGGTTATGAAGGTAATGCCATGGATGCCGCATGGACAATTTGGAATGCAAAAATTCGTTATTTAGGTGTTGGAGCAATGGTGATTGGTGGAGTATGGTCATTATTTAAATTATTTAAACCATTGGTTGTCGGAATTAAAGCCAGCATCGATGCTGTTAAGCATCGCCAATCCGGGGCGGATATACCTCTGGAAGAAAGAGATATACCAATCAATTATGTTGCTTACGCATTAGTTGGCTTACTTGTACCTGTTTTCTTTTTATATCTTGGTATTATAGAATCTGTTGGCGTTGCTGCACTTTTGGCAGTTGTAATGATGATTTTTGGATTTTTATTTTCTGCTGTAGCAGCCTATATGGCGGGCGTTGTGGGTTCATCCAATAATCCGATTTCCGGAGTCACCATTGCTACAATATTATTTTCATCTTTACTGTTGCTGGTTCTGTTGGGAGCCGGTTCTGAAGTAGGTGCAGCCGGTGCCATTATGGTTGGTGCGGTTGTTTGCTGTGCTGCAGCCATTGGCGGTGATAATTTACAGGATTTGAAAACAGGTCACATTGTGGGCGCAACTCCCTGGAAGCAACAAATAATGCAGATTGTTGGCGTTTTAAGTGCAGCGGTTGTTCTAGGGCTCGTTCTGGATATTCTTCATACTGCGTATGAAATTGGTTCTCCTACACTTTCAGCGCCCCAGGCAACACTGATGAAATCAGTGGCCGATGGCGTATTTACAGGCAACTTGCCTTGGGCATTTGTTTACATGGGTGCATTGATCGCTGTTATAATCATTCTTATCGATATCCGACAGGAAAAACGCGGTTCAGACTTTCGTGTTCCGGTTTTAGCTGTGGCTGTAGGAATTTACCTGCCCATTACACTGACAGTACCCATTTTCATCGGCGGTATGATTAATCATCTGGGCAAAAAAGCAGGCGCGTCTAAAACCGCCGAAAAGAAAGGACTACTCCTTGCTTCCGGTCTTATAACCGGTGAAGCACTTATGGGTATTTTTGTAGCTGTTCCTATTTTTCTTTCCGGGAATAAAAACTGGTGGCCGAATTTCTCCGGTTTTGAATTTCTAGGACCACTGGCATTCGTTGCTGTGATCTACTGGATTTATAAATCAGTTACAAAAAAATGAGAATAACCCACACTTTACTTAAGCGACTGCCGAAAGTTGAACTCCATTGTCACTTGGATGGTAGTCTGCGGGTAGAAACTGTTCATGACCTGGCTCAAAAAGATAATATTGAAGTTCCCGGCTCAACAATTGACGACTTGCGTTCTGCACTTGTAATCGGTGAAAAACGAGGTTCCCTGGAAGATTATATCAAACGTTTCGATATCACTTTAAGTGTGATGCAAACTCCCGAAAACTTGGAGCGGTGCGCATATGAATTAATTGAAGATGTTGCACAAGAAAATGTCCGCTATATTGAAATCCGCTATTCACCTATTCTTCATACGGAGAAAGGGATGACCATGGGTGAATCTGTGGAAGCTGTCCAGCGAGGATTAAAAAGTGGGGAGAAAGAATATGGTGTTCAATCAGGGATTATCATATGTGGAATTCGACATATTTCACCTGAAGCATCATTAAAACTAGCAGATATTGCTGTTCGATACAAAAACAAAGGAGTCGTAGGATTTGACCTCGCGGGAGTTGAAGAAAATTTCCCAGCCAAAGAACATAGAGAAGCTTTTTATCTCATTAGCAATAATAATATTAATGCGACTATCCATGCCGGAGAAGCATTTGGACCGTCCTCTATTCACCAAGCTGTTCATTATTGCGGCGCTCATAGAATTGGTCATGGCACACATCTGAAAGAAGATAAAGATTTGATGAACTATGTGAATGATCATCGTATTCCTCTCGAAATCTGCCTAACATCGAACTGGCAAACTCGAAGTGTTCGATCACTAAAATTTCATCCTATGAAATATTATTATGATCAAGGAATTCGTGTTACTCTCAATACGGATAATCGCCTCATATCCGGAACAACATTAACAGATGAGTTTTTGTTAGCTAGAAAATTATTTGGCTTTGGATTGAATGATTTTCGAGAATTCACGATTATTGCCATGAAAAGCGCATTCGTACACCACGATGAACGAAAAGTAATGATTAAAAATATTGCAGAAGAATTGGAATCAAAATTCGGGATCATGCCCGAGTATATACAACAGAATTAATTTTCTTTTTTTCTACTCTTAATTTTTGTTTTCATCTTATCCACCCATTTCTTCAAGGGCGGAAAAACACTACTCAATAGCAACAAACCTGGAATACCAAATATCCAACCTTGGAAGATGGGTATGAGGCCACCAATCAGACCAATAATGACTAATACAACACCCACGATAACTTTTATTGTATTCTTTACTGTTTTTATAACCATTTAATGACGAATAACTGCAATTTTTGAAAAAGAAGCTGCACCCTTCAAATCATATGCAGCAATGAGATAGACACCTGTTCCTACCCATTGGCCCGACTCATCTTTACCATCCCAAAATGCCTGATATCCTTCTACGTTCAGTCGTGAATTAATCGTTTTCAAAACACGACCCGTAAGAGTCATAATCATACATGAGGATTCATCCATAAGACCCGTTATTGTGAGTGGTGTTGAATTGGGCACACGAAACGGACTTGGAAATATTTCAATATTAGAATAAGAACTGTTCTTTTTGGAAAACGGAATTTTTAAGACACTAATTCCTCTATCTGTTGCGATATAGGCTAGCCCTTCATTTTCATCAAATGCTACAGCAGCAATATTATTGGAAAGTAAATAACTGTTTTCTGCTGTGAGCCCGTTTATATCCGGCCAGTAAGTAGCTGAAGATGTTAATACATAGACCCCTTGAGTCGGAGATGTTGTCCAAATATTATCCCGTGGATCGATAAGTAGTTTTGATCCTGAACTAAAAGAGATGTTGGGAAAATATGTAAATCCATAATTAGCTATGGGATCAGAATTCGAAAACTGCAGCGTTAACCCATGCAATCCCTTTGGTGATAATAAGTAAAGGACATCACTGCTCGTTACACCCAATGACCAGACTGTATTCGTAGACGCATCGGCATTCACATTTACTTTGGTCCATTCAGTTTCAAAGGGAGAAGCCGGATCACCACTATAATTCAGCATAACAGCTCCTCCATTGCTAGCACCACCAACATTATTATTATCTTCAAATGACCCTATCCACACCCGACCCCAGGAATCAAAATCAATCGTATTAGGTGTAAGGCTCAATTTGTTGCCAGATTCCTGTACGCTAAATGATCCCCAAGTGCTATCCGTATTTAGTACTTTAATGGGCTCAAACTTATTTGTGGCGTATGTATCGGCTATCCACAGGTTTCCGTAAGGATCTTTGGCAATGTCTTTTACAATCATGTATTGATCTTCAAAATAATCCAAAATGCTTGTATCAATTAATGTAAAATTCCCCGGGTCATCAATGTCAATAACAACAATACCACCACCATGGCGTTGCGGTTCTGGATACGTCCCCCGAATTCCACAATATAATATCCCATCTGAACTTTCTTCAATATCAGCAATATAATTACCAAAATGGACCGGAATTGTATCAGCAACGAAATTGGAATAATCTTTATTTTCTTTAATAATGAGATCATCACCATTAAAACCTACAATATTTCTCCAACCTTCATTTTCTTTGATCATAAGACCGAACCTAGATCCAGCCACTAACCGTCCATCAGACATAACGTGTAAAGCTGTAATACTATTCATTAATAGACAATTTGGTTTTTTACGTGTAAAGGATTGAGAATCTTCGTTATGAATCAGCAATCCTGTAGTTGTTCCTGCAACGATTGTTCCATCGGCAAGATGAAAGATTCTTTTAAATCTTTCTCCAGATCGTTTTGACCATTCGACTGCATCGTCATTCGTTTTGACAAAATTCTTGTTAAGGACTAGCCATAGTACATCCTGATCATCCTTGATCACATCATAGATTTCATGAGTATCATGATAAAAATTCCACAATAAATTTGAAGTTGCTGTTAGTGTATTAAATTCATAAATATCATTATCCAAGACTAATAAAATAGTGTTATCATTTAGTTTAAAGGTTGATATATTTCCTGTTAACTCAACTTCCAGTTGCCAATTAGCAGGATCCTTTAGATTTGTATTTTTCCAATTGCCAGAGAACATTCCCTGATCTGTGCCTACATAAAGTATTTCATCCACAATGACTATTCCTGAAATTTCATTTAAAGTCATGGGCCAATTATTATACACATCTTTATAAAAATATTGTTCACCATCATGTCTGAATTCCATGATACCCCATTCCTGATTTTGCTGAAATGCAGCAAAAACGATGGAATCAGTTAATGCGAAATCCACAATTAATGTCAGATCCATATCAAACGTTTTCTTCAATATAAATTCTTCATCAAATAATTGTATAAACCCATTTGGTGAAGCACCTCCAACCCAATATTGGCCATACATATCTCGATCAACAATAGCTAGATCTGTACTAATCAAGCCATGCATTTTCGTAAATGTTTTGAATTGATCTAATGTGCGATCATACACCAAAATACCGCCATTGGTAGCATTCACTAAAAGAGAGTCCACTTCAACCATATCAGCTATGCCCAATGGAGATGTATACGCATCCCAATCGCCAACACGTACTTGACTTAATAAAAGATTAATTGAAATTATATAAACTATAAATTTCATTGGGGTGTTTGAAAAGGAGCAGGTATAAAACATAATAAAAAGATTACCAAACACACATAACCAACATACATGTTCTCTTTTGACAAAGGAGTTCTAATATCTTGGATTGGCGGATGTTTTGTGGTGCGCATGAGTACGAGAATCAGGATGCCCCAAACGAGCCAGTTTAAGGATAAAAAACTTAATGGTATTAATGCTAAAAATGCAGCTTTTGCGACAATTTTATGTTTATCCCCAAGCATGGCATAAGCGATATGTCCACCGTCTAATTGACCGATGGGTAATAGATTTAACATGGTGACCAGTAAACCAATCCAACCGGCAAAAGCCACAGGATGAAGAAGTATATCCATATTATCCGGCAAGCCCGGATGGATGAGAGCTGTTAGAATTTTCATTAATATAGAATCACCTAGAATAATACCCACTTGTTCACTATCAACGGTCACGACTGTTGAAATCATTAAACCTATAATCAATGCTGGAACTGCAATAATAAATCCAGCGATGGGCCCGGCAGCTCCAATTTGCAAAAGTGCATCACGGCGGTATATGGGCGACTTAATCTTGATAAAAGCTCCAAACGTTCCGATTAGAAATAAAAACGGAGGTGCCGGTATAAAATACGGTAATGTGGCATCCACATTATGTTTCATAGCAAAATAGTAATGTCCGAATTCATGACAGCCTAAAATTAATAACAGAGTAAACGAAAACGGAATCCCCTTTGTTATTTCAATGGGATTTGAAAATATATTCGCTCCTTCCATCATAGCGCCAGCAATAAGCGTAGTTAAGATTGTAGCTAAAAATAATCCAAGGTGGAGCTTTGGGATTTTGGGGATGCGTAAAATAACCTTATCTTCCCCGCTACCGGTTATAGTAATGACATCATTTTCTTTGGAAATTGTATAATCAAACGGCTCATTTTTGAGTACACGTTGAATATCTGAAAAATCTGAACCGGAAAATAAGCTCCCAACAGCAATCCACGATCCATTAGATTGACCAATCTGTTTTAATAGAAATTCGCCATCTAGTTTTGCCAGAGTTTGTCTGAATTGTGCTTCGTTCATAATTAGTTCATTCTACACATATTTTTTTAAAAGGTTGCACGACTTTTGCTTTCGACTTTGAAAAACCTTCACGAAGTTTACGCATGAAAAAACTGTCTTTCTTCCTCTTACTCATCGGAATTGTAGTAGCACAATCAATCAAGATCGATGTTCGTCATCGAATTATAGATGAAAAGACAGTGAGTATTGTAGTTCAAATTGACAATAAATCCAAACGAACCATTAATCATTTGGAAGGATTCATTAATATAGTAACGGATACAGGTAAAATTCTTAAAGAAAAACGTCTTGTCATAATTGGTCCGAATGATCCGGCACTTCAAAATAAAATGACCGTTTCCCGATCAGTTAAGATTGAACTATTTGATCCCTTTCCGGCCTATAAATTCAATGTGAGTAAAATTACATTTTCCGGTGATTATCGAGTGTATACCTATCATCCGAAGATAGGTTTTTATAGGATAGATTAATTCTGCGGTTGTTTTTCCCGGTGTTTTTCGTGCTTTTCCTCCAAAAGCTCTGCCGGGCTGTGCTCATCCAATCTTAAAAGCAGATCATTAATCCAAAACTTCGTTTGCTGAACATACGCATCTATAATTTTTAACGGAATACGTTCTCCATACATATTGGCAATAATCATTGCAGAAGCAACCGGAACATAGACCATCAATGGATCTGCATAAAAATTATTAATTGAGCGTACTAATTCCCTAGGGCTTAAATAATCAATCGTTTCTGCATAAATGCTGTCTGCCAAGCCCTGCTCTACTGACCATGTTTTAAGATAATAAAACAATCTTCCATCCAAAATACCATTTATATAAGCTGCTTTGATGCGGTATTCCATTTCCTGGCTGCCTTCTGCCAATTGATTGACCCTTTTCCAATCACC
>ERZ813253.180-NODE-180-length-25086-cov-7.083537_pt1 | contig 25086 bp, 21 predicted proteins | sample MGYA00520893_ERZ813253 | MGnify/ENA primary metagenome ERZ813253 (study PRJEB31669, sample SAMD00080414) | marine metagenome | biome: oceanic hadal pelagic zone biome; feature: marine hadalpelagic zone; material: sea water | place: Pacific Ocean:Izu-Bonin Trench...
CGGGCCCTGGCCGAGGTCGGCGCGGTGATGATCGTCGGCGGCAATATCGACCACGCCACCCGGGTGATGACCACCGCCATCGCGCTGGAAACCAGCAAGGGTAATCTGGTGCTCGCCCTCGCCCTCGGCCTGGTGCTGCTCACCCTGTCCCTGACCATATCCGGGTCGGCCCGCATGGTGCGCCCCCGCATGGTAAGCCAATGAGTGCGCCATCGATCCTGGCGCTGACCCTCGACGGCGTCTGCTTCGACGCCGGCGGCGAGCGCCTTATTCACGGCATCAGCCATGACTTCATCTCGGGGCCGAGGACGGTGATTCTCGGCCCCAACGGCGCCGGAAAGAGCCTCCTGCTCCGGCTTTGTCACGGGCTGCTCACGCCGAGCGCCGGGACCGTGCGCTGTACCCAGCGCCAGGCCATGCTGTTTCAGGTCCCGGTCATGCTGCGCCGATCCGCCGCCGCCAATATAGCCCATGCCCTGGCCATCAACGGGGTGCGGTGGCGCGACAGGCCGGCGCGGGTCGATCGCGCCCTGGCCCGGGTCGGTCTGGAAGCCATCGCCCAGCGCGCCGCCCGGGCCTTGTCGGTCGGCGAGCAGCAGCGCCTCGCCCTGGCCCGCGCCTGGGCGCTTGAGCCGGAACTGCTGTTCCTCGACGAGCCGACCGCGAGCCTCGATCCGGCGGGAACCCGCGCCATCGAGCAGGCCATCAACGAAGTTCATGGCACGGGCGCCAAGATCATCATGACCACCCATGATCTCGCCCAGGCGCGCCGGCTGGCCGACGAGGTCTTGTTCCTGCATCATGGCCACCTGCTCGAGGCGGGCCCCGCCGATGATTTCTTCAGGCGGCCCAAAAGCCGCGAGGCGGCGGCGTTTCTCGAAGGAGAATTGTTGTGGTGAGGCGGCCATGGACGAGATGGGCTTTTCTAGCTTTGTTACTCTTGATCGGCGCGGGAGACGCCCAGGGAACCGCCGAGGGGCAGGAGCGTTTCATCACCCTGGCCTCGACCACCTCGACCGCAAATTCAGGGCTGTTCGATGCCATCCTGCCACAATTCACGGCGCTGAGCGGCATCACCGTGCGGGTCGTCGCCGTGGGCACCGGGGCAGCGCTCAAGCTGGGCGAACGGGGCGATGTGGATGTGGTGCTGGTCCATGCCCGGGGCGCCGAGGACCGTTTCATGGCGGCCGGTTTCGGGGTCGCACGGCGGGACGTCATGTTTAACGATTTCCTGATCGTCGGACCAAAAGCTGATCCCGCCGCCATCGCCGGCATGACGGACGCGCCCGAGGCGCTTCGCCGTATCGCCGCCGCCCGCGCGCCGTTTGTCTCGCGCGGCGACGACAGCGGCACCCATAGGGCGGAACTCAGGCTGTGGGACGCGCCGCAATCCGGTGACTGGTATCGCGAAGCCGGGGCCGGCATGGGGGCGACCCTGAACACCGCCCGGGCCATGGCCGCCTACACCCTGGCCGATAGGGGCACCTGGTTGAGCTTCGCCAATCGCGGCGAGTTGATCGCCCTGGTCGAAGGCGACGCCCGCCTGTTCAATCCCTACGGCGTCATCCTGGTCAACCCGGCGCGCTATCCCCATATCAAGACGGCGGATGCGCAAGCCTTTGTCGATTGGCTTACCGGGCCCCAGGGCCAGGCCGCCATCGGCGCCTTCACCCTGGGCGGCGTACAGCTTTTCACCCCAAGCGCCGACTAGCGAACCATGAGCCCGTTGAGCCTGCTGCGGGATGGGCGCTTTCTCAGGCTCTGGTTAACCGGCGGCTTCATCGGCACCATGCGCTGATTGTCGCCATTGAAGGCGCAGCCGCCCTCGCCGCGGCGGTATATTTTTGGCGGGAAGTTCGTCGTTAAGCTGTTGAAGCGATGCACGAAAGATGGGTATGCTAGGATAAATGCGCGGCTAGGGTTCCGCGGGGGACGGATCAACTTCACTGAAGACGCACTTCACCGAATAGGAGCGTTATCCATGGCAGCGTCGCAACTACAGAAATTACTGGAAATCATTTCGGTCGCCGGCATCTTCATCAGCATCATCGTGACGGCGGTATTCCTGATCTTCGCCCTGGCCGGCGCCATCGGCGGCACGGAACCGGCCAGTGTGTGGGGCATCGTCTGGAATGCCTTCTTCATCGGCCTACCGCTCTACGGCCTGCTCTTCGCGGCGCTCAAGATGCGCGAATTTCTGCGCGATATCCTGATAGAGCTGAAGAAGAGCACGGCAGAGAGTTAAGGCTTCTCCAAATCGCGCTGGTGCGACGACCAGCTTTGCGCCTCGATGTAGACCCGGGAGACCTTGGGAAACGTCCGCTTGATGCGTTGTTCCATGGCCGAGACGATGCTCTCCACCTCGCCGGCGCCGATCGCATCGACAAAATCCAGGCTGAGCGCCACGAGAACGTCATCGGGGCCGAAATGCATGGTGCGGATTTCGTTCATTCGCTTGATGCCGGCCTGTTCGGCGGCGATGGCCTCGATGCCGGCGACCACCACCGGGTCGGCGGCTTCGCCGATCAACAGACCCTTGCACTCGAAGGCCAGGAAGGCGGCGGTCGCGGTCAGCACCACGCCGATGCCGATCGACGCCATGGCATCATAAACGCCGTTGCCGGTGTACTCGTTCGCCGCGACGCCGGCGAAGGCGATAATCAGGCCGAGCATGGCGGCGCTATCCTCGAACAGCACCGTAAAGATGGTCGGGTCCTTGCTGTCGCGCACCGCCTGTAAATAGCCCCGATTGCCCTTGGCGGCGCGGAATTCCCGAAAGGCGAACCACCAGGACACGCTCTCGAACAGAATGGCGACGCTCAGCACGATATAATTGATGTAGGCGTCGGTGACCAGATGGGGGTTCGCCAGTTTGGCAAAGCCTTCATAGAAGGAGATGCCGGCGCCCAGGCCGAAGATCAGGATGGCGACCACGAAGGCCCAGAAATAGATTTCCTTGCCGTAGCCGAAGGGATGGGCGGCGTCGGCAGGCCGCTTCGCCCGGTGGAGCCCGAACAGCAACAGCAGCTGGTTGCCGGTGTCGACCAGGGAATGGACCGCCTCGCTGAACATGGCGGCGCTGCCGGTGGCCGTGGCGGCGGCGAATTTAGTCACCGCGATGAGCGAATTACCGACGAGCGCGGCGTAAATGACTTTCTTGGATGCGCTGGTCGCCATGAATCCTCCCTGGCATGCGCGAGGAACAGTCCGCGAAGAAATTTGCTATCTTCACGCGAAACAATCTCGATAGAACACTGATACGTTGAAATATATCTTTACATTGTTATCATACCTCTGAAACAAATATCAGGCACCTTGGCCGATGCGGTAAGGACTACTCCATTGGTTTGATTGGCTGAGGAGACAGTCTTCACACCACAGGAGAAACCAGATTGGCTTGCTGGAAGCTATATCTTTTGCCGTGGGCTGCGCGCGACAGTAGTCGTAGCGACGCTATGGCCGGGTCTGTTCCGTGAGTATATCCGCGGAAATGGAAGCTGTGTTTCAGGGTCACGTAAGATGGCTCGAAAACACGCCGGGCGAGGTTCGCGGCAATCTGGCGCTGCAGAACCTCTCGGGATTAAATCTCTCGAGCGGTAAGTTCAGCCGCTTTAAGCTGGCCGGCGCCAATCTTCGTAAGGTCGATCTATCCAACACCGATCTGTCGGAAGCGGATTTGTTCGGCGCCGTCATGGTGCATGCCAATCTTCGGGGTACCAATTTTTTCAAAGCGGATATGCGCGGCGCCAACATGCGCCGCTCAATCCTGAACAATGCCATTCTCGCGGGCGCCAACTTGTCCCCCGGCGTGCTGATGACCGGCGAGCCGAAGGAGGGCCAGGGTACTGACGACACAGCATTCGCGGGCGCCAATGAAGCTTGCGTTTCGCTCGAAAAGGCAAAACTCATAAATGCCAATCTGTGCTATGCCGACATGCGCCAAATATGCTTGAAGGGCGCCTACTTCAATGGCGCCAAGCTCAATCACGCCAATCTATCCGGCGCCGACCTCACCCAGGCGACGCTCATTCGGACCGAAATCATGGAGACCGACCTCAGCGGCGCGGATTTGTCGGGTGCGAACCTTAAGGGCGCCAATCTCCAGGGCTCCAATCTGACCGGCGCGAAGCTCGATGGCGCCAATCTGGCGAACGCCAATCTCGCGGGGGTGATCCTCAAGGACGTCGATTTAAGCCGGCCAACATGGGAGGGACAGACCAAACCCTGCCCGCGGCATCGCAAGGCCATGACCTGCGGGCCATGGTCGACGCCCATCTCAAATGGGTGAATTCCGGCGGGCGCCATGGCCTTCGCCTGGAGCTGCCGGGTGAGAATCACAAGAATATCAACCTCACGGGCGTGAACCTCAGCGGCACGGATCTAAAAGGCGCCCTCTTGGCGAACGCACGGCTGTCTTATACGCAATTGACGATGGCCGATCTTTCGGGCGCCGATCTCAGCGGTGCGGATATGCGTATGGCGTCGCTCAACGGCGCCAATCTGCGCGACACCAATCTCTCCGGGGTGATGCTCATGTATGCCACTCTGGAATCGGTCGAAATCAGGGACATTGACGGCCAACCGACGGGCCGCTATTGGTCCGCCGATCTAACCGGCGCCAAGCTGGCCGGCGCCAATCTCCGGGGCGCCGTCCTGAAAGGCGCTAACCTTACCAATGCCGACCTGAGCAACGCCGATCTCAGCGACGTCGACCTCAGTGATGTAAATCTCGAGGGCGCCACTCTCTCCGGGGCGATTATGGGCGTGGTCAAGACGCCGTCATACTAAACAACGATAATCAAGAGCCCCAAATCGTGCCCGCGACACGCAGAAAGTTCCCGCCGAGAATGCCGGCCACATCGCTCTCATCATAGCCGCGCGCCAGCAGCGCCTCGGTGATGGCGGGGAAGAGCTCGGGTGCCATGAAGCCGATATTGCCTTTGTCGGCATATTGGCGCGCCGGCCAGAAGGCCTCGCCGTCCTCCAGATCGAAACCATCCGTATTGAAGGAATAGTCGAGGCTGATGCCGACCCGGGCCGGCCCGATCAGGCCGCACATATGGTCGATGTGGCGCACTAGATTATCGACCGTGGCGCCGCCCGGCCTGAGAAACAGGCCGATCCCGGTGACCCCGACCATACCGCCGGTCGCGGCGCAGGCGACAATCTGCTCATCGGTGATATTGCGCTCGTGATCGCAGAGCCCACGCGCGTTGGAATGGGAAAAAATCACCGGCGCGCTCGATACCGCCATGGCCTCCAGGGTAGTGCGGCATCCCGTATGGGACAGATCCAGGACCATGCCGACGCGGTTCATTTCCGCAATCACCTCGCGGCCGAAGGCGCTCAGGCCCGGGTCGTCGTCATGACAGCCGCCGCCGGCCGCGTTGTTGAGGTTGTAGGCGATCAGCATCTGCCGCACCCCGAGCCGGTAGTAAACCTCGACCATGCCGACGTCCCCGTCGAGGGCGGCCATGCCCTCGATATCGAATGCACAAGCCAGTTTGCCGTCGGCCTTGGCGGCGGTCACCTGATCAATCGTCGCGACAAGCGCGTAATCCTCGCCATGGGCGAACAGCCAGGCGCGATAGGCCGACAGGGCGCGATAGGCGCCTTGCCACGGCCTGCGGTCATAGGCAATATTGATCGACAGGAAATCGACACCCGATGCGCGCCACCGCTCGAGCTGGCTGAGATCGGCGTCGGGCTCGGGCTCGAACCCGGAATGGCTATCCCACACCAGGGCCTCGCCGTGGAGCGTTCTCGCGAGATCGGATACGGCGCCGTCGCTCAATGCAGTGTTTCCCCTATGGACTCGGGCCTTGCGCGGTCCGTAAAGTTGCCTTGGTGACAACGTAGATCAGTGAGCAAGCGATGAAAACCTTCCAGACCAGAATGACGCGATGAATAAGGCAATCAAGCGCCAAGGCGGCAGGGCGGCGCGACGCAAGCTGCGCGGCGCGGCGCCGCTGATCATGGCGCCCACCCTGGTGAGTAAAATTGCCCTCTATGAAGTGCTCGACGAGGCCGGGGTCGAGTTGATCCACGACGCCTCCATGGCGATCCTCGAAGAGGTCGGCATCGATTTTCGCGACGACCAGGCCCCGGCGGCATGGAAAGCCGCCGGCGCCGACGTCAGCGGCCAACGGGTCCGCATCGACCGCGCCCTGCTCATGGAACTGGTGGCCACGGCCCCCGAAATCATCCCCATGGCGGCGCGTAACCGGGCGCGCGATGCCCTGGTGGGGGGGCGCAATACGGTGTTCGCGCCGACTTACGGCTCGCCATTCGTGCTCGATCTGGAAAACCAGCGGCGCTATTCGACTCTCGAAGACCTCCATGATTTCATCAAGCTCGCCTATATGACGCCGCATATGCATATCACCGGCGGCATCATATGCGAGCCGGTCGACCTGCCGGTGCCGACGCGCCATCTCGACATCCTCTATGGCCTTTTGAAATATTCCGACAAGCCGTTCATGGGAGCGACCACCTCGCGCGAGCGGGCCGAGGACTGCGTGACCATGGCCAAGATCGCTATGGGCGACGATTTCGTCGAGAACAATACGGTGATGACCTCGGTGCTCAATTGCAACTCGCCGCTGCTCTGGGACCAGACCATGCTCGACGCGCTCAGGGTCTATGCCCGCCATAATCAGGCGACCATCATCGCACCCTTCGTCCTCGGCGGCGCCAGCACACCGGCGAGCAGTGTCGGCGCGGTTGCCCAGCTCAACGCCGAGGCCCTGGCCGGGATCGCCTATGGCCAGATCGTGCGGCCCGGGGCGCCGATGATCTACGGCCAGTGGATTGCGCCGGTGTCGATGAAATCGGGCGCGCCCATGGCCGGCACCCCCGAGGTCTGCACGATGAATTATATGGTCGGCCAACTGGCGCGGCGCTACCGCCTGCCCTGGCGGTCGAGCGGCATGAACACGGGCTCCAAGCTGGTCGACGCCCAGGCCGCCTATGAATCGAACATGACCATGCATGCGGTGCTGCTGGCGGGGGCGAACTTCGTTCTCCACGCCGCCGGCTGGCTCGAAGGCGGTCTGTGCGCGAGCTTTGCTAAATTCGTCCTCGACGCGGAACAGATCGCCATGTTCTACAAGTTCGCCCAAGGGGTCGATCTCGACGACCTCGACGGCGCCATGGCGGCGGTGCGTGAAGTCGGCCCCGGCGGCCACTACCTCGGCGCCGCGCACACCAGGGAGAATTTCCAGACCGCTTTTTTCATGCCTGAGCTGCTCGACAACAACAGCTTCGAGCAATGGGAAATCGAGGGTTCGAAAGACGCCAATTCACGCGCCATCGATCGGGTGCGCGACATGCTGGAGCGCTACGAGGCGCCGGAATTCGACCCGGCCGTGGACGATGAGCTCCAGGCTTTCATGGCGCGCCGCAAAAACGAACTCCCCACAACCGTCAGCTAATAATGATTGAAACGTTAAAAGGGGCCTGATCCTTTGAACTTTTAAGGACCCCTTTTAAGACTTTTAAGGCCCCTTTTTCCTATTAGCCCGCCTCAACCGCCCTCCTTCACCCCCACGGCCATATAGTTGACCGAGAGGTCTTTCGACAGGCGCCAGTCGTCATCAAGCGGGTGGTAGCGTACGCCGTCCGTGGCGATAACGGCGACGCCGTGGCGGCGGAACTGGCGGGCCAATTCGGCGGGGCGGACGAATTTACGCCAGTCGTGGGTGCCGGGCTTGAGCCAGCCAAGGAGATATTCGGCGCCGACAATGGCCAGGGCGAAGGCCTGGGGAGTGCGGTTCAGGGTCGCGGCCACGATCATGCCGCCGGGGCGCACCAGGGCGCAAGCGGCGGCGAAGAAAACATCGAGATCGGCGACATGCTCGATCACCTCCATGGCGAGCACCCCATCAAAGCGCTCGCCGGCGGCGGCCAGGGTCTCGGCGTCGCCGTGGCGGTAATCGATTTCGAGATCGCCGTCGGCGGCATGGCGCGCCGCCACCTCGATGCCGGCCAGGGCCGCGTCGAGGCCGACCACCTCGGCGCCGAGCCGCGCCAGGGGTTCGCACAGCAGGCCACCGCCGCAGCCGATATCGAGCAGCCGCAGCCCGGCCAAGGGCCGCTCTCTGAGCGGATCGCGGCCGAAATGGCGCGACAATCGATCGCGGATATAGGCGATGCGGACGGGGTTGATCCGGTGGAGCGCTTTGAGCCCGCCGTGAGGGTCCCACCATTCATCGGCGAGGGCATTAAACCGCTCGATTTCGTCGTCATCGATGGAAGTGGCGGCTGTATTGCTCATAGTCACCGATTAATACCAAGGATCAGGCGGGGTTGAAACCGGGTCGTCACCCCAGTATGTATACGCGCCCTCAAACACATGCACTAGTGGATAGAAAAAGCCCCATGGCCCGGCTGGTTCAAAAATACGGCGGCACGTCGGTTGGCGACATCGATCGCATCAGGAACGTGGCGCGGCGCGTCAAGGCGGCGGTCGACGACGGCTATCAGGTCGCCGTGGTGGTCTCGGCCATGGCCGGGGTGACCGACCGGCTGGTCGGCTGGGTCAATGAGACGGCGCCGCTCCATGATGCGCGCGAATATGACGCGGTGGTCGCCACCGGCGAGCAAGTGACCAGCGGCCTGCTCGCCCTGGCCCTGCAGGACATCGGCGTCTCGGCGCGCTCCTGGCACGGCTGGCAGCTTCCCCTGCGCACCGACGGCACCCACGGCGCCGCGCGCATCCTGTCCATCGACACAGAGGAAATCGAGCGCCGCCTCGAGGCCGGCCAGGTCGCCGTGGTCACCGGCTATCAGGGCCTCAGCCCCGAGGGCCGGATAACCACCCTGGGGCGCGGCGGATCGGACACCTCCGCCGTTGCCCTCGCCGCGGCGCTGGGCGCCGAACGCTGCGATATCTGCACCGATGTCGAGGGCATCTATACCGCCGATCCGCGCATCGTCTCGGCGGCCCACAAGCTCGATCTGATAACCTATGAAGAGATGCTCGAAATGGCGTCCCAGGGCACCAAGGTCCTGCAAACCCGCGCCGTGGCGCTGGCCATGCGCTATCGGGTTCGCCTCCAGGTCCTGTCGAGCTTTACCCAATCCCCCGGAACCCTGGTCGTAGATGAGGATGAAATCGTGGAAGAACAAATGGTTAGCGGAATCGCCTATAGCCGTGACGAGGCCAAGATCACCCTGGTCGGCGTGCAGGACAAACCCGGCGTCGCAGCCTCCATCTTCGGGCCCCTGGCCGACGCCAATGTCAATGTCGACATGATCGTGCAGAATGTCTCCGCCGACGGGTCCCTGACCGACCTGACCTTCACCGTGACCACCGCCGATCTCGCGCGCACGGTGGCGCTGCTCGAAGACGAGGGGCGGGATTTCGACTATAAGTCGCTGAAGTCCGACGCTTCCGTCGTCAAGGTCTCGGTGATCGGCGTCGGCATGCGCAGCCACGCCGGGGTGGCGACAAAGATGTTCCAGACCCTGGCCGACAAGGGCATCAATATCCAGGTCATCTCGACTTCCGAGATCAAGATCAGCATCCTGATCGCCGAAGACTATCTCGAACTCGCCCTGCGCGCCCTGCACAGCGCCTATGGCCTGGATGCGGAGTGATACAAAGTAGAGCGGCAATTTTTCTTGCCCGTTCCATGGTTTACCCGACCCCGCCGGGCGTGGTAGTCTTGTTTTATGGAGACCAATGCATAACGAATACTTTGAATGAACGTGATGAGCGGCCCGGGGCATCGATAGGATGACCGGTCCGTGCCGGGGAATCCGAGATGGCGCCAATTCACCTGCGAGAAATAAGTAGCGACGGCGTGCTCCTGCCCGGCGATGTCGCCGCCGAGCTCTATGCCGCCCGTCTGCAGCGCGGCGTCGATCTGCGTGAAGTATCGGCTGAGTTGCGCATCCGTTACGATCATCTCCTGGCCATCGAGGAGAACCGGTTTTCCGATCTGCCCGGCCCGGCCTATGTCATCGGATTTCTGCGCAGCTATGCGGCTTATCTCGGTCTGGACGCCGACCTGCTGGTCCAGCGCTTCAAGGACGAGACGACAGAATTCGAACCCCGCCAGGACCTCAACGCCCTTGAGCCCTACGACGAAGGCGGGATGCCGACGGGCGCTCTCATCCTGCTTGCCCTGGTTCTCGTGGCCAGCGCATATGGGGGCTGGTATTACGTAGTCAATCTCGACGAAACCGCCCTCGAGATGGTTCCCGAAGTGCCCGAGAGAATGGTCGCCGCCCTCGCGCCGGAGCCGGTCACGGCCCCACCCCTGTCGCCCGAGCCAGCCCCCGCCCCCGAGATCGTCCCCGAATCAACCCTGCCCGCCGGGCCCGTTCAAGGCGAGCCGGCGCCGGAACCCATGGCGAATTCCACAGAGACCGCGACCGCGACCGTGACCGCGCCGGCGATGTCGGCTGTCGAGGCCGGCGCATCCCCATCCCCCGCGCCCATAACCAGCGACCCCATAACCAGCGAGCCCGTGACCGCCGCCCCCGCAATCCCCGTCGTTCTGTCCGAGGATCCCTTCGACGCCATGCTGGCATCTGCGGCCGAACAAAATCCCAGCGATGACACCGCTCCCGCGCCGGAACCTGCAGCCGAAGCCCTGCCCGCGCCCGCGCCAGTGGCTGAGACGGCGCTCATACCCGAGCCCATACCGCTCCCGGCCGCGCTGCCTGAAGCCGCGCCCTTAGAAACCGCATCGGCACAGCCGGTTATTCCGCCCCCGATGATCGCCTCGAGTGATTATCTTCCCCGGGTGTTCGGTCAGGCCAACGTCGGTTCGACCATCACCCTGCGCGCCCTGGAAGAAAGCTGGGTCCAGGTCACCGGCATCAACAACGAATTGCTGCTGACGCGGATTCTACGGCCCGGCGACATCTACCATGTTCCCAACCGCCCGGGTCTGATGCTGATGACCGGCAACGCGGGAGGCATCGAAATTCTGGTCGGCGGAAAATTGGCGCCGCCTCTGGGAAAAATCGGTAAGGTGCGCCGTCAAGTGGCGCTCGACCCCGTGAAGCTGCTCGGCGGGAGCGCCAACGAACCTTAGTTGGCTTTACAGCCGCCCGCGCTCTACGTTATCAGTGGCATGAAAAATCGACCCCGTCTCAATTACCTCCACAGGGCCTCATCATGAGCGTTCGCCCCTATCGCGATATCGACCGCCGCAAAACGCTGCGGGTCAATGTCGGCGCCGTGCCGGTCGGCGACGGCGCGCCGATCACCGTGCAATCGATGACCAACGCCCTGACCAGCGATGTGGCGGCCACGGTCGCCCAGATCCACGACCTCGAGGCGGCGGGCGCCGATATCGTGCGGGTTTCCTGCCCCGATAAGGCGTCGACGGCGGCGCTCAAACATATCATCGCCGAGATAACCGTGCCCATCGTCGCCGACATCCATTTCCACTACCAGCGCGCCATCGAGGCCGCCGAGGCGGGCGCCGCCTGCCTGCGCATCAACCCCGGCAACATCGGCAAGGCGGCGCGCGTGCGCGAGGTGGTGGCGGCGGCCAAGGACCATGGCTGCTCCATGCGCATCGGCGTCAACGCGGGCTCCCTGGAGCGTGACTTGCTGGAGAAATACGGCGAGCCCTGCCCCGAAGCCATGGTCGAGAGCGCCCTCAACCACGCCCGCATCCTCGAAGACAATGACTTCCGCAACTTCAAGATCAGCGTCAAGGCGTCCGATGTGTTCCTCGCCGTCGCCGCCTATCAGGGCCTGGCCGAGGCCTGCGACTATCCCCTGCATATCGGCATCACCGAGGCCGGCGGTCTGATGTCGGGCACGGTGAAATCCTCCATCGGCCTCGGCATGCTGCTGTGGTCGGGCATCGGCGATACCCTGCGTGTCTCGCTGTCGGCCGATCCGGTGGAAGAGATCAAGGCCGGTTTCGAGATGCTCAAATCCCTGAATCTGCGCCACCGGGGGGTCACTGTCATATCCTGCCCGTCCTGCGCCCGCCAGCAGTTCGAGGTGATCAAGACCGTCGAGGTCATCGAGCAACGTCTCGCCCATATCTCGACACCGCTCACCCTCTCGATCATCGGCTGCGTGGTCAACGGCCCCGGCGAGGCGCGCGAAACCGACATCGGCCTGACCGGCGGCGGCAAGGGCAGCCATCTGGTCTATCTCAGCGGCGTCTCCGATCACAAGATCGACGACGCGGGGCTGGTCGATCATCTGGTCGCGCTGGTCGAGGCCAAGGCGGCCGAGATCGAAGCCGAAAGGGCCGCCGCGGAGAAGTCTGAAGAAGCAGAGGCGTCCGCCGCATAAAGCGGGATCGTTCCTTGGCAAAACTGCAACCCGTTCGCGGCACCCATGACCTGTTGCCCGAGGACGCGGCGCGTCACCGTCATGTCATCGAGACCTTCCGCGGCCTCGCTCTGCGGTTCGGCTTCAGGGAGATCGCCACGCCGATCTTCGAATTTACCGAGGTCTTCAAGCGCACCCTGGGCGAGACCTCCGACGTGGTCACCAAGGAGATGTACAGCTTCACCGACCGGGGCGGCGAAGAGATCACCCTGCGCCCGGAATATACCGCCGGCATCGCCCGCGCCTTCATCTCCGGCGGCCTGAGCCAGAACCTGCCGCTCAAGTTCTTCGCCTCGGGGCCGATGTTTCGCTACGAGCGGCCGCAAAAGGGCCGGCAGAGGCAATTCCATCAGCTCGATGTGGAAATCCTCGGCGTCGCCGAGCCGCTGGCCGATATCGAGGTCATCGCCCTCGCCGACGAGCTGCTCAAGGAGCTCGGCGTCGCCGGTGACACCACCCTCGAGCTCAACAGCCTGGGAGATAAAGACAGCCGCACCGCCTACCGCGCGGCCCTGGTCGAGTATTTCAGCGGCCATAAGGCCAACCTGTCCGAAGACAGCCTGCTTCGCCTCGAGCGCAACCCCCTGCGCATTCTCGATTCCAAGGACGAAGGCGACCGGCGCATCGTCGCCGGCGCGCCGGAGATGGGCGACTACCTGAACGCCGAATCGGCCGATTTCTTCGCCGCCGTCAGGGACGGCCTCGATCGCCTGGAGATCGCCTATAGCCTGAACAGCCGGCTGGTGCGCGGGCTCGACTATTACACCCACACCGCCTTCGAATTCACCACAAGGGCGCTCGGCGCCCAGGGCGCGGTGATTGCCGGCGGGCGCTATGACGGGCTCATCGAGACCATGGGCGGTCCGGCGACGCCGGGTATCGGCTGGGCCTCGGGCATCGAGCGTCTGGCCATGCTGATCGCCGAGCCGCCCGCCGAAGAGCGGTTGATCGCCGTTATCCCGACCGACGCCGAGGCCGAGCGCGACGCCTTGACCCTGACCCACAGCTTGCGCAAGGCCGGCTTCGCGGTCGATCTCGGCTATCGCGGCAATGTCGCCAAGCGCATGAAGCGGGCCAATAAGCTGGGCGCGCGCGCCGCCGTCATTCTCGGCGAAACCGAGCGCGCGGCCGGCGCCGTGACCCTCCGTGACCTCGACACAGGCGAGCAGGAGAGCGTACCGCTCCCGGAGCTGAACGACCGGCTCGTAAGCCACCGTTAGCGCCGCCATGGAGCATTGGCCGGCATTGGTTGTCGTCGGCGCCAATCACAAATCAGCGCCGCTTACCCTACGCGAACGTCTGATGGTCGAGGAAGAAGACGTCGGCGCACTGTTTACGCGCCTCGCGGACGCCGGCGTGACGCAAGCCCTCCTGCTGTCGACCTGCGACCGGGTCGAGATCCATACGATCCATCAGGACGCCGCCGCGGCCGCCACGGCGATCACCGGTATTCTCGCCGACAATGCCGGGATCGACCCAAGCGAACTGGCGGCCGGTTTCTATACCCTGCAAGGCGCCGAGGCAGCGCGTCACCTGTTCGCCATCGCGGCCTCGCTCGATAGCCTGGTGATCGGCGAGCCCAACGTGCTCGGCCAGGTCAAGACCGCCCATCGCGTCGCCCAGGCGGCGGGCATGATCGGCGGCGATTTCGACCGTCTGCTCGACGCCGTCTACAGCGCCGCGAAGCAGGTTCGCTCAACCACCAAGATCGGCGAGCGGCCGGTCTCCATCGCCGCCGCCGCGCTCGATGTGACGCGGGGCATCCACGGCGATCTGGGAGATTGCGCGGGCCTGCTCATCGGCCTCGGCGAGATGGGCGAAATGGTCGCCCGGCGCCTGCAGGACGGTGGTCTCGGACGGCTCGCCGTGACCCATCGCACAGCAACGCGGGTCGCCCCTCTGGCGCGCGCGCTCGACGCCAACGTGATCGCTTACGATACCCTGGACCATGCCCTGGCCGGCGCCGATGTGGTCGTAACCTGCGCCGGATTGGGCGACTATACGGTCACGGCCGTGGCCCTGGAAGCGGCGCTCAAGGCCCGGCGGCGGAGGCCGATTTTCATCATCGATCTGGCGGCGCCGGGCGATGCGGACCCGGCCATCGAAGACCTCGACGGCGCTTTCCTCTATGATAGCGACGACCTGGAAGGCGTCGCCCGTGCCGGAATCGCCCAGCGCGAGGCCGCCGCCGAGGAGGCCTGGCGCATCGTCGACGAAGCCCTCGCCGCCTATCATGAAGATCGCGCGGGCCGCGCTCAGGCCCCCGCCACCGCCGACGCCTTGCGCCGGCGCATCGATGCCCTGCGCCAGGATATCCTGGCCGAGACCGGCGGCGACCGGGACGAAGCCGAACGCCTCATCCGCCGGATGTTTCAGAACGATGAGGAGACAAATCAGTGACACTCGACGCAAAGCTTTTGCGCCTGATCGACCGCCACGAGAAGATCGCCGCCATGATGTCGCAACAGGTCGATCTCTCCTCGGACGACATCGTGCGCCTGTCGAAGGAATATGCCGAGCTGACGCCCATCGTCGAGACCATCGTCGAGCTGCAGGGCGTCACCGCCGAGATCGCCGATCTGGACAGCATGATCGACGGCGAAAGCGACGATGAAATGCGCAGCCTAGCCCGCGATGAACGCGATGCGCTGGCGGGAAAATTGCCGGCCCTCGAACAACGGGTAAAGCTGCATCTGCTGCCCCGCGACGAGGCCGACGCCAAGAACGCCATCGTCGAGCTGCGCGCCGGCACCGGCGGCGAAGAGGCCGCCCTGTTCGCCGCCGATCTCTACCGCATGTATCAGCGCTATGCGGAAATCCACGGCTGGAAGACCGAAGTCATGCATGTCTCCGAAACCTCGCTCGGCGGCATTCGCGAGGCAATCATCTCGTTCAGCGGCCGCGATGTGTTCTCGCGCCTCAAGTTCGAATCCGGCGTCCATCGCGTACAACGGGTGCCCGAGACCGAGACCGGCGGACGCATCCATACCTCGGCGGCGACCGTCGCGGTGCTGCCCGAGGCCGAGGAAATCGACATCCAGATCGACGACAAGGACCTGCGCATCGATATCTTCCGCGCCAGCGGCCCCGGCGGCCAGTCGGTCAATACCACCGACAGCGCCGTGCGCATCACCCATCTGCCGACCGGCATCGTGGTTTCCCAGCAGGACGAGAAATCCCAGCACAAGAACAAGGCCAAGGCCATGCGCGTGCTGCGCGCCCGCATCTACGACGCCGAGCGCGCCGCCCGCGACGCCGAGCGCGCCGCCGAGCGCCGGGGCCAGATCGGTACCGGCGACCGCTCGGAACGCATCCGCACCTATAATTTCCCCCAGGGTCGGGTCAGCGACCACCGCATCAATCTGACCCTCTATAAGCTCGACAAGGTGCTGTCCGGCGAGGCCCTGGACGAGATAATCGAGGCGCTGATCACCGACGATCAGGCGACGCGCCTGGCGGCCATCGATCCATGAGCCTTCGCGAAATCATGGCCCAGGGGGCGCAAACCCTTGCCGATGCGGGCCTGGAAGACTCCCGGCGCGAAGCCCGGCTTCTGCTCGGCGCCGCCCTCGGCGTCGGACCCGAGGTCCTGATCGGCGCCCCCGAACGAGCCATGGAGAATGGCCAGCGCCGGCAATTCGAGGCTTTGATCAGCCGCCGCGCGGCGCGCGAGCCCGCCGCCTATATCCTTGGGCAGCGGGAATTCTGGAGCCTGGCCTTTACGGTCAACCGCGCCACCCTGATCCCCCGACCCGACAGCGAGACCCTGGTCGAAGCGGCGCTCGACGGCATCGATGCCAGGGACCAACGCGACGCCCCCCTCCGCCTGCTCGATTTCGGCACCGGCAGCGGTTGTCTGCTGCTCGCCCTGTTGAGCGAACTGCCCTGCGCTTCCGGCCTCGGCGTCGATATCAGCCCGGACGCCCTCGCCGTGGCGCGCGGCAACGCCGACCGGCTCGGCCTGAGCGGGCGCGCGCGCTTCCTGTGCGGCGATTGGGGGCGCGCCGTGGAAGGTGGTTCCTTCGGCGGCTATGACCTGATTATCGCCAACCCGCCCTATATCGAAGACCGCGAGATGACCGCCCTGGCGCCCGAGATTACCCGCTTCGAGCCCGCCTCCGCCCTGGCCGGCGGACCGGACGGCATGGCCTGCTATCGCGCCCTGGCGCCGGACATTGCCCGCCTGCTCAGGCCCGGCGGATGCGCGGTGATCGAGGTCGGAGCGGGGCAAGCCGACGCGGTCGCGGCGCTCATGAGCGGCCAGGGGCTGGTCGAAAAAGGCCGGCGGCGGGACCTGGCGGGGATCGAACGCTGCCTTCTGCTGCAGTGCTAATTTGCTAACCATGCGAGAAAACGCTTGGAATACGCGCAGGACTTGATTAAGTAATCCCTTGGTAGGGAGCATTGGCTCAAGGGCTCGGGGTACTAAATTGCCCTGTTTCCATAGCATAGGCTGAGGCGCCGCTTCCCTCCAACCCGAACAACGATATTGGAGCCGCGCGGAACTTTCAAACCGCGCGCGTGAACATCAAAATGATTCAGTCATGAGACCGAACATGAATTCCAAACGGCCGCGCAATAACCGCAACAACCAACGACGCGGTGGCGGCGGTGGCGGCGGTGGCGGCGGCGGCAGGCAAACCCTGGACAGTCACGGACCGGGCATGAAAATACGGGGCAACCCGAACCAAATCTTCGAAAAATATCAGGCCCTGGCGCGCGACGCCCATACGGCCGGCGACCGGGTGATGGAAGAGAACTACGCTCAGCATGCCGAGCATTATTATCGCATGGCCACCAGCGATGGCGCGGGCGGCCAGCAGCAGCGGCAACAGCAGCAGCCCCGCCAAGAGCAGCAGCAACAGCCGCAACAGCAGCCGGAACAGTCGGAACAGTCGGAACAGTCGGAGCAGTCGGAGCAGTCGGAGCAGTCGGAAGCGGTTGTCAGCATCACCGAGACCGCCGATACCGCGACCGCCGATACCGCGGCCGCCGATACAGAGACCGCCGACGCCGAAAAGGAAGCGGCCGTCGAGGCCGTGCAACCGGATATGGCCAAGGAGCCCCAACCGGTTGTCGAATAATGCCGCTTATCGAATAACGCCGCTCATCGACTAACGCCGGCCATCGATTCAGGCCGCCTTTCGAGGCGTCTTGCGTCGCCCGTCGCCGATCACCATATGTAACCCAGGCGCCGATTGCTCATTCGAGGATCGATGCACGAGAATTTGACCGCTCCTGGGAGGGTTGAGACGCGACGATGAATATTGAGAAATTCACCGAACGATCACAGGGCGTGATTCAATCCGCCCAAGGGCTCGCCCTGCGCAGCGGCCATCAGCGCTTCATGCCCGAGCATGTGCTGAAAATCCTGCTCGACGACACTCAGGGCCTGGCCGCCAATCTGATGACCGCCGCCGGCGCCCGCCCCCAGGATGCCATATCTGCGGTCAATGCCGAGCTTGAAAAGCAGCCCAAGGTCGAAGGTCCCGGCGCCGGCCAGGTCTATCTCGCCCCCGAAAGCGCGCGGCTGTTCGAGAGCGCCGTGGAGATCGCCAATAAGGCTGGTGACGGTTTCGTCACCGTCGAGCGCCTGCTGCTCGCCCTGACCCTCGGCTCCGACAGCGCGGCGGCGCGAATCCTCGGCGATGCCGGGCTCAAGCCCGAGGCCCTGAACGCGGCGATCAACGATCTGCGCAAGGGCGCCACCGCCGATTCGGCGACCGCCGAGAATTCATACGAGGCGCTCAAGAAATACACCCGCGATCTCACCGCCCTGGCCCGCGACGGACGCCTCGATCCGGTGATCGGCCGCGACGAGGAAATCCGCCGGGTCATGCAGGTGCTGTCGCGGCGCACCAAGAACAACCCGGTGCTGATCGGCGAACCCGGCGTCGGCAAGACGGCCCTCGCCGAAGGGCTGGCCCAGCGTATCGTCAACGGCGACGTGCCCGAGAGCCTCAAGCAAAAACGCCTGGTGTCGCTCGATCTCGGCGCCCTGGTCGCCGGCGCCAAGTTCCGCGGCGAGTTCGAGGAACGGCTCAAGGCGGTGCTCGGCGAGGTCATCGACGCCGCCGGCGAAGTGGTGATGTTCATCGACGAGCTGCATACCCTGATCGGCGCCGGCGCCGCGGAAGGCGCCATGGACGCATCCAACCTGCTCAAGCCGGCCCTGGCGCGCGGCGATCTGCACTGCATCGGTGCGACGACGCTCGATGAATACCGCAAGCATATCGAGAAGGACGCCGCCCTGGCGCGGCGTTTTCAGCCGATCATGATCCTCGAGCCGACGGTCGAGGACGCCATCTCGATCCTGCGCGGCCTGAAGGAAAAATACGAACTTCACCACGGTGTGCGAATCACCGATTCGGCCATCGTCTCGGCGGCCACCCTGTCGCACCGCTATATCACCGACCGCTTCCTGCCCGACAAGGCCATCGACCTGGTCGACGAAGCGGCGAGCCGCAAGCGCATGGAAGTCGATAGCAAGCCCGAGGCCCTCGATGAACTCGAACGCCGGGTGATCCAGCTCAAGATCGAGCGCGAGGCCCTGAAGACGGAGACCGACACGGCCTCCAAGGACCGCCTCGAGAAGCTTGAGGACGAACTCACTGAGCTTGAAGCCCGGGCCAATGAGGAAGGCGCGCGCTGGCAGCTTGAGCGCGATCGCGTCGCCGGCGCCCAGAAGCTCACCGAGCGGCTCGATACGGCGCGGGGCGAACTCGACGCCGCCCAGCGCCAGGGGGATCTGGCGCGCGCCGGGGAGCTCGCCTACAGCATCATTCCCGATCTCGAACGCATCCTGAGTGAGGCCGCCGAGAGCAGCACCGAAACCAGGGCCCGCGAGGAAATCTCCGGCGAGGATATCGCCGCCATCGTCTCGCGCTGGACCGGGGTGCCGGTGGAGCGCATGCTCGAAGGCCAGCGCGAGCGGCTGCTCCATATGGAAGACTCCTTGCGGATGCGGGTAGTCGGCCAGGACGAGGCTATCGTCGCCGTGTCAAACGCCGTGCGCCGCCATCGCGCCGGTTTGCAGGACCCCAACCGGCCGCTCGGCTCGTTCCTCTTCCTCGGCCCCACCGGGGTCGGCAAGACCGAACTCGCCAAGACCCTGGCCGCCTTCCTGTTCGACGACGACCACGCCATGCTGCGCATCGATATGTCGGAATATATGGAGAAGCATTCCGTGGCCCGGCTGATCGGCGCGCCACCGGGCTATGTCGGCTATGACGAAGGCGGCGCCCTGACCGAGGCGGTGCGGCGCCGGCCCTATCAGGTGATCCTGTTCGACGAGATCGAGAAGGCCCATGCGGACGTTTTCAACATATTGCTCCAGGTGCTCGACGACGGCCGCCTCACCGACGGCCACGGCCGCACCGTCGATTTCCGCAACACCCTGATCATTCTGACCTCGAACCTGGGCTCCGAGTTTCTCGCCGAGCTGCCCGAGGGCGCGTTCATGGGCCCGACCCGCGACAAGGTGATGGCGGCGGTGCAGGGCACCTTCCGCCCGGAATTCCTCAACCGCCTCGACGAGATCATCCTGTTCGACCGCCTGGGGCGCGAGCATATGAAGGGCATCGTCGAGATCCAGCTCGGCAATCTGCTCAAGCTGCTGGCGGATCGCGGCATCACCCTGAGCCTCGACGATGCCGCCCGCGACTGGCTGGCCAATGCCGGCTACGATCCGGTCTACGGGGCCAGGCCCCTCAAGCGCATCATCCAGCGCCATTTGCAGAACAACCTGGCCGCCATGATCCTCGAAGGCATCATCGAAGACGGCGCGACGGTCGCCGTCAGCGCCGGTACGGACGGCCTGGAAATCAACGGCAAGGCGGTCGCGGCGGAAGCGGCTTAAAGTAAGTTGTCAGTCATCAGCCGTCAGCTTTCAGCTATCGGCTTAAAAACGCTTCTTGGCTGACGGCTTGTCTAAGCCACGGGTTCCACCAACACAGAACCGATCATTCCCTGGCTTTCGTGCAGTAGACAGACGTACCGATACAGGCACGGCTCGGTGAAGGTGTATCTGAAGGTCGCGGCGCCCCACCACGGCGCCCGGCCCGAAAAGCAGCTGTTCTTCGGGCCTTTGGGTTTGACGCCCTTAGAACTGCGCATACTGTGTTTGCTGATGATCTCACTTGGCTCGGACTAATGATGATCGAAATGCTGCTGGCCATCGCGCCAATCTTTCTGCTTATCGTGCTCGGCCACGCGTTGCGGCGCGGTGGTATCCCGAACGACGAGTTCTGGAATCTCAACGACAAGCTTGTCTATTGGGTGCTTTTTCCGTCGCTGCTGTTTTACAAGATGGCAACGATGGAGCTGTCCGGCGATCTGCTGGGCGAATTCGCGACGGTGATTTATCTGGGTTTCGCGAGCGCCGTTCTGTTCGCACTCGTGGCAGGGCGACTGTTCGGTCTCGAGCGACCCGCGTGGACCTCGGTGCTACAGGGTTGCGCCCGGCACAACACTTTCATCGCCCTCGCCGTCGCAGAGCGGGTTTACGGGCCAGAGGGGTTGGCGCTCGCCGCATTGATTACGGCGCTGCTCATTCCCGTCACAAACCTGTCTGTCGTATCGTTGATGGTGCTGCTGCTGCGGGGGTCCCAGGGCAGCGGAGTCGCCGTCGCCGTGGCTCGCGATCTGGCGCGCAATCCCTTGCTTATTGCCGTCGCTGCCGGGATCGCCGTCAACCTCGCCGGGGTGCCGTATATTCCGGTGGCATACGACATGACAAAGATCCTCGGTGGCGCGGCACTGCCGATCGTTTTGATGTGTGTGGGGGCGAATATTCGTGTGCAGACGATGGTCGCAGCGACGCTCCCTACCTTGCTGTCGATCGCCGGCAAAATGATCATCTTTCCGATGGTGATCGGATTTGCTGCCGTGGCAGTGGGCCTCGACCCATCGATGGCGCTCATCGTAATGATTTTCGGCGCGGTGCCGAGCGCCGCTGGCGCCTACAATTTGGCTCGGCAGATGGGTGGCGACGCGCCAACGATGGCTGCCATCATCACCATCCAGACTGTAATATCGTTCGTCACGCTCCCGCTCACCCTGACGCTGGCCGCTCAGCTGCTCGCGGTCTGAACCACTGGCTCGCGCCGATTGAGTTTTCTAATCTGTGCTGCAATCACCGCCGCCCGAACAGCTTTTCAATGTCGGCGAGTTTGAGTTCGACGTAGGTCGGGCGGCCGTGGTTGCATTGACCCGAGTGGGGGGTGGCTTCCATCTCGCGCAGCAGGGCATTCATTTCGGTGACGTTCAGGATGCGCCCGGCGCGGACGCTGCCGTGGCAGGCCATGGTCGAGCAGACCTCTTCAAGCCGTTCCCTGAGGGCCAGACTATCGTCGTATTCGGCGAGGTCGTCGGCCAGGTCGCGCACCAGCCCCTGGATATCGCAATCGCCGAGCAGGGCCGGCACTTCGCGCACCACCACGGCGCCCGGCCCGAACGCCTCGATCACCAGACCAAGCTCGGCAAGCTCCTCGAAGCGCGTCGCCAGGCGCGCTGTCGCCGGCTCGTCGAGCTCGACCACCTCGGGGATCAGCATGCCCTGGCGGGCCACGCCCTGGCTCGCCAGATCGCGCTTCATGCGCTCATAGACCAGGCGCTCATGGGCGGCGTGCTGGTCGACGATGACGATGCCGTCGGCGGTCTGGGCGATGATATAGGTGGCGTGGAGCTGGCCGCGCGCCGCCCCCAGGGGATAGGCCTCGTAAGCCTCATTGTCAGGCGCCGTCTCGACCCGCCCCGACGGGGCATCGAGCGGCGCGCCATAGGCCATGGCGGCCTCGGAGAGACCGGAGTTGAGACTGCGGTATCCGGAGCCGGAGCCGAGCAGGGGCTGCGGCGCCAGATGGGGACGCATGGCGCCGAGGGCCGCCTCGCTCACCGTGGTCGAGGCGCGGTGGCCGGCGGCGGCCAGGGCGTGCTTGAGGGCGGAGACGATCAGGCCGCGCACGGTGCCGGCATCGCGGAACCGCACTTCGGCCTTGGTGGGATGCACATTGACGTCGACGCTATGGGCCTCAAGCTCGATGAACAGCGCCACCATGGGGTGGCGGCCGCGCGCCAGGAAATCCGCGTAGGCCGCGCGCACCGCGCCATGGATCAGCTTGTCGCGTACCGGGCGGCCATTGACGAAGAGATATTGCGCCCCCGCGTTGCCGCGATTGAGGGTCGGCAGGCCGGCGTGGCCGGTCAGCCGCACGCCGTCGCGCTCCGCCTCGATGATCAGGGCGTTGTCGGCGAAGCCGCGCTTCATCACCGCCCCGAGGCGGGCGAGGCGGGCCGCCGCCGGGGAGTCGAGCAGGCCGGGCGCGACCCCTTCGAGGCGCAGCAGATCGCGGCCGTCCGTGGTCAGGCTGAAGGCGATCGCCGGATAGGCCATGGCCAGGCGCTTGACCGCGTCGGCGGCATAATCGATCTCGGTGCGCGGGGTCTTGAGGAATTTGAGCCGCGCCGGGGTGGCGTAGAACAGATCGCGGACCTCGATGCGGGTGCCGGCCGCCAGGGCCGCCGGGGCCAACGACAGCCTGTCGCCGCCCTCGATGGTCAGCGCCCAGGCCTGCTCGGCGCCGGGGAGACGGCTGATCAGGCGCATGCGGCAGACCGAGGCGATCGAGGGCAGGGCCTCGCCGCGAAATCCCAGAGAGGTGATATTGAGAAGATCGTCGTCGTCGGCGAGCTTCGAGGTGGCGTGGCGGGTGACCGCCAGATCGAGGGACTCAGGGCTCATGCCGTGGCCGTCGTCGCTCACCGCGATGAGCCCGCGGCCGCCGTCGTCCATGATCACGTCGATGCGCGCCGCCCCGGCGTCGATGGCGTTCTCGACCAGCTCCTTGACCACCGACGCCGGACGCTCGACCACCTCGCCGGCGGCGATGCGGTTGATGGTGGCGGGCGGCAGGATGCGGATGGTCATGTTTTGCCGTCCGTCGGCTTACTGGCGGCCAAATAGTCGCGGGCACGCTGCTTGCCCTGTTCGACCGCCGGCTGGCCGAACGGATCGACGCCCATCAGGCCGGCGGCGATGATGGTCTCGAGCATGAAATGCATGAGCAAGCCCCCGAGCGCCCGCTCATCGAGACCGTCGAGTTCGATGCGCCGCAGGGGAAGGCCGCCGCTAGCCAGGCTGTCGGCGGTGGCGCGCTGCTCGGCGGCCATCAGATCGCCAAGCCTATGGCCTTCGAGATAGGCCAGCTCGGGATCGTCGCTCGAGCCCTCGGGGATAACCGGACCGGCGCCGTCGCGCGCGACTGTGATCAGGGTGAACAGCTTGTCGCGCGGGCCGTCGAGATAGAGCTGGAGCTGGCTGTGCTGGTCGGTAACCCCCATGGCGGCCGCCGGGGTGGTGCCGTGACCCGCCTTGCCCAGGCTCTCGGCCCAGAGCTGGCGGAACCACTTAGCGAAAGGCCCGAGCGCCTCGGCGTAGGGCATCAGCACGGTAGTGCCGACGCCCTGCTCGCGCTGCAAGCCGACGGCGACCGCCGCCGCCGCCGCCGGCGCGCAGGCGGCGGCCCTGGGCGCGGCGAACGCCGCCTCAAGGACGACCCGGGCACCGGCGCGCAAGGCGCGGCCCTCGAGCCCGGCGATCAGCCCCGGCAGGAGCCCGGTCACGGAGAGCACCGAGAACCGCCCGGAAATATGCGGATCGTGATCGAGCAGGGCCATGCCGTGGTGCTCGGCGAGGCGGCGCAGGGGCGATGTCCCGGGCTCGACGATGGCGGTGAAGCGATCGGCGACAGCGCCCGGCGCGGCGGCCATGCAGATCAGGGTCTGGGCCAGGGTCTCGGCGGTGGTCCCCGACTTGGAGATCGCCAGATACCCCGTGCGCGCGGGATCGAGGCGCTTCAGCAACGCCTCGAAATGGCCGGGATCGATATTGTCCATGAAATGCAGGCGCGGCGGCCCAACGGCGGGCGCCAGGGCGACCAGGGTCTGGCCGCCGAGGCTGGAACCGCCGGCGCCGAGCACCACCACATCGTCGAAGCGCTCACGGTAACGGTTGGCAACGGTCTCGAGCGCCGCCAGGTCGTCCTCGCGGGCGGGCAGCCCGAACAAGGCGGCAAGCTCCTGATCCTGGTGGTTGCGCAGGCCCTCGAGGACCGCCTCGGCCTCGGCGAGCACGCCCTCATAGGCGCCATCGCTCAACCCGCCCGCGCCGATGTTGGCGGCGAGACAATCGCTTATGTCATGGCGGAAAATGTCATGGCGGAAGGGGCTATCGCTGACCATGGCCGAGCCTAACAAATAGCCCGCCCCGCCGCCATCCTGGATCGAGCTTAATTCGTCGCTTCGAGGTTCACCGGCTTGCCGACAACGACGACTTCGAGGTCTTCGGGACGCAGCAGGCGGCGGGCGACCCGGCTGATGTCCTCCAGGGTGACCGCCTCGATATAACCGTTGCGCCGGTCGATATAATCGATGCCCAGGTCTTCGAGCTGGATGCCGACCAGCAGATTGGCGATCTTGCCGTTGGAATCGAGGCGCAGCGGGTAGGAGCCGGTCATATAGGTCTTGGCGTCGATGAGTTCCTGCTCGCTCACCCCATCGTCGCGCATGCGGGCGAATTCGGTGCGGATAATGTCGAGGGATTCGGCCACCGAGCCGTTCTCGGTCGCCACCCGGCCCATGAACAGGGCGGCGTAATCCATCGGCGACAGATAGCTGTAGACCCCGTAGGCGAGGCCCCGCTTGACACGGATTTCGTCGGTCAGCCGCGCCGTGAAGCCGCTGCCGCCGAGGATATAATTCATCACCGAGGCGGC
>ERZ813253.181-NODE-181-length-24939-cov-4.179873_pt1 | contig 24939 bp, 31 predicted proteins | sample MGYA00520893_ERZ813253 | MGnify/ENA primary metagenome ERZ813253 (study PRJEB31669, sample SAMD00080414) | marine metagenome | biome: oceanic hadal pelagic zone biome; feature: marine hadalpelagic zone; material: sea water | place: Pacific Ocean:Izu-Bonin Trench...
CAGTTGTAACTTATGGTCCAGGTGATCCTCATGCTGCACATACAATTGATGAAAAAATCTCAATTGATGAATACCTACGAGGAATAGAGGTGCTGAAGAGAACCATACAGCATTTAAAACGACTGCACGATAAAATAAAGTAATGCTGTGGTTTGTAGGATTGGGTATATCTGGTACTCGGTCAATTCCAATTGAAGTTGTAAAAATTATTCAGAAAGCAGATTTTGTATATCTGGAATCATTTACAAGTCCAATTTACAAGCAGCAAGAAGAAGAAATTAAAAACATAGTTAGTGGAAGTTTCAAAATTGCAAAAAGATGGTTGGTGGAAGATGGACAAGAGATCCTCAAGGCATCCAAAAGTTCTACTGTTGTCCTATTATCATATGGAGATCCATACATAGCTACAACACACATAGAACTTAGAACTAGAGCAAAATTAGAAAAGATTGAAACAAACACAATTCATTCCGCTTCAGCTATAACATCAATGATAGGAGAAGCTGGATTACAATTCTACAAAGTTGGGAGAATTGTAACTATAATGAATGAAAAAAAGTCTGTAATAACTCCCTACACATCTATTTTTAAAAATTTGATACAAGGGCTTCACTCTGTAATATTATTAGAATATAATCAGGATGAAAATTATTTTCTTGACCCAAAGGATGCCATCTCAAGCCTAATGGATGTTGAAAAAGAACAAAAAAGAAATGTTGTAAATAATGATACGTTTGCGATAGTTGCCTCAAGAATTGGATTTGAAACACAAAAAATTACCTCTGGAAAATTTAGTAATCTGCTTAAAGTTGATTTTGGCGAACCGCCACATAGCATAATCATTACAGGAAAATTACATTTTACAGAATCAGATGCAATAAACGTGCTGACAGAATGTTTAGATAAATCATCAGATAATTCAAGTATAATTAAGAGTGTTTCAATCCAGATGATTGAAAAATATGTTCCAATGGTTAGGGATACACTAGAAGAGATTAAGTCGCTGTACAATGACTCAAAAGAATTTCAAGTGGTCATTCAAAATGCAGAACTCTACATTAATGACGCAGAAAATTTCCTAAAGCAGGGAAAGGATGAGAATGCGGTTTTGAGTATTGGTTATGCAGACGGCCTAGTGGATGCGTTAAGAATGGCAAAGGGTATAGATCCAAAAATATAATTTAAAGATGAGTTAAAAAGTGAAGAAATAATGATGGATTATCATTGGATTGGAAAAAATTATCATCTAAAAAAATTGTATTAGCTGGAGGAGTTTTTGACATAATTCATCCAGGACATATCCATACACTTAATGCAGCAAAAGCTTTGGGTGATGTTTTGGTGGTAGTAATTGCTACTGATAAAATAGCTAAAAAGATGAAAAAGAGACAGCCGTTACATAATCAAGAATTAAGGTGTGAACTAGTAAACAGCTTATCTATAGTTGATGTCGCCATTGTTGGTAATGAAGATGATATTTTTGAAACAGTGAAACTGGTAAAACCTAATGTAATTGCGTTAGGGTATGATCAAATTCATCAGGAGAAATTCATATCTGACGGATGTAAACGGATCAACCTTGATGTCAAGATAGTCAGATTACAATCTCCAGCCCCTAAACTATCAAGCTCCGATATCCAAAAAGAATACGGGAAGGATATTCATGATCTTTAGCTTACGATGAGTTATGGACAGATTTTAACTGTAACTTTAGAACCAGTTTCCAGTCTACCGGTTTTACGTAAGTTATTTTTTGATATTAATTCAATTACTGAATTATCATGGTGTGTTCTTTCAAGACGGATTAATTCACATTTGATGGAATTATTTAGTGTAGCATGAAAACATTTTGCCCAACCATATGTTCTCTTCCCGTCTGAAAATGGATCTATCATTATGTTATCAAGCTCAGCTAACTGTAGAATATCCTGTAACTGATTTAATTTTATATTTAGCGTGCCTGGAAAAGGAATGTAGCCAATTTTCACTTTGAACTGTTTAGTGTAGCCTTTCAATGACATGTAGTAAGCTCCCTCACCAAGTCCAGAAATTACGGAACCGCTTAACTCTATGTGGGGAGGAGACGAGTTTAAGCTAAAACCCAAAACTGAATGAAGTTCAACAAGCTCAGAGTATCCCTTCTGGGTAATTTTAACAGAAAGTTTTCGCCCAGTCATTAATCTATCAATAAATCCGCCATTTTCTAATTCTAAAATATGCATTGAGGCAGCCTGTTGAGATTTTTTTATACTTTTTCCGAGGGATGATGTAGTAATCTGAACAAAGTTGTGTCTAGCCCCTTTAGATAATAAATATGCTAAAGTGAGAATATGTTGAATTTTAAGATCAGGCATTAATAATTAAGTAATGCCAAGTTCCGTAAATGTTTTTAGCGTAATACCATCACTATTTGATACATTTGCAATCCTATGACCTACAACACACTCAATTCCAGATTGTTTAGCGCCATCTAACAGTCGTTGAGTTATTATCCCATCTAAAATCAGATACTTTATTCCAGTCTGTGTGGATAATTTGTCTACTAGTTCACTTATTGGCACTTTGAATAATTGTTCATTATTAGGATCAAGTCCTACAGCTTCCAGCGTTTCGTTTAGATCTTGATACACTTTGCTTGTAGCCTCTGCTAATTGCTTATCGGCTTCGCTTACCTGTTTCGGTTCAGTGGTTTGCTGTTTTATATTCTCGGTGACATCCTTTAGAATATCTGCAATACGCTGAGGAGTTAATTCTTCCACTTCAACACCTTCATCTGCACGAAGTTCAACATCAATATTAACAACTGACTTTAACTCTTTGAGAATAAATCCTCCTGCCCTGTCACCGTCTAAAAATGCCACCACTTTATCCTTTTTTACACAAAGGTCTTTGATAGATTCATCAATCTTTGCGCCCTCAATAGCTAAAGCATTATCATAACCTGCTCTCAATAAATTTAAGATATCTGCCCTACCCTCAACAAGAATTATCCATGGTGAGTCAAAAACTCCTGAACTGCATGGAAGTTTGTTTGGTCCATATTCAGAAATTTTACCTGAAGAACCCTCATGAACATCCTTTAGCATAGTATCACCTTCACTAACAGATTTGGTGGACCATTTCTGTTTGATCTGCTTTGCTCTGCGTACAATGTCTTCTTTTTTTGAGGCTCGGACATCATGAATAGCATCAAGGTGAAATTTACAATCAAATGGACCTACTTTGTCTATACTTTCAATTGCAGCTGCAATCAAGGCACATGTATCAATATCCGTACTCATTGGAAGGAGTGCAGTACCAGAAGTAGTATTTTCAGTAGTTTTGATTTCTACTTCAATTCTACCAACCTTAGAAACACGCTGAAGCTCATTCAGATTCATCTCAGGACCTAAGAGGCCCTCAGTTTGACCGAATACAGCCCCTATAATGTCTGCTCGCTCAACCAGACCGTCGACTTCAAACGATAGTTTAACGTGATATTTGACGATGCCTGTGTATGGCAAATTATTCTCATCTCCTTAATATTCAATAAGCATAAAGTTTCAAATCATGGTTATAAGTGCTTGTGGCAAAAAATTAGTTTTTAGTAATAAAATAAAACAAAAATTGAAAGAATGATTATTCAGTACTAAACGATGAACCACATGAGCAACTTTTTGTTACATTTGGGTTATTGATTTTAAAACCTGAACCCATTAGACTTTCGATATAGTCAACGTTTGCACCTTTTAGGTGATCCTGACTCGATGAATCTACTATGACTTTTACACCGTTTTCCTCAATAGTTAGATCATCTTCTTCTGCTGCTTTCTCAAAACCCATACCATAAGAAAGTCCAGAACAACCACCGCCTTGAACATAAATTCTAAGAAATTTTGGACTGTCTTTTTCTTCAGTCATAAACTCCTTAATTTTCTCAGCGGCTTTTGGAGTAATGGTAATCAGTTTTTGACTTTGTTCAGTAGCCATATTAAATCTCTGACGTTTCAAATTATAATAACCTTTTCATACAAAGCATATAGTAAATGATTGTAATCACTTAGGTGAAGCTATTTTTTAGGTTTGTTTAAAAAATCAGTCATTCTTTTTTCTCTTTCTGGATCTGAGAAACAGTTTCTCCATGCAAGCAATTCAATTCCAAGACCTGTATCAAGATCTGCATTTCGCCCTTTGTTGATTGCAGTTTTTGACATGTGAACAGCAAGAGTTGCATTTGCTGCAATTATTTTTGCCATCTTTATAGCTTCATCCATTAAAGCAGATTGTTCAAAAACATGATTGACAAGACCGATTTCTTTTGCACTGCTAGCGTTAATCGCTTTTCCAGTAAAAACAAGTTCCTTGGCTTTTGCAATTCCTACTATTCTCATCAATCTTTGTGTTCCACCCCAGCCAGGTGGTATTCCGATTGTTACTTCTGGTTGACCAATTTTTGCGTTATCAGATGCAAGTCTTATATCACAAGACATAGCAAGCTCACAACCACCACCTAGTGCGAAACCGTTAACAGCTGCAATAGTTGGTTTTGTTATATTTTCAACAGTAGCTGTAAGTTCTTGACCAAGTTTTGCATAGCGTTCAGATTCTTCTGGAGATATTTTTGACATATATTCAATATCAGCGCCAGCAGAAAACGCCTTATCACCCTCACCAGTTAAGATAATTACTTTTACGTTATCGTCTTTCTCTAGTTGCTTAAATGTAGAAATTATCTCCTTGGCAACATCAATATTCATAGCATTTAGTTTTTCAGGACGGTTAATCTTAACAATGCAAATTCCATCATCAGTTTTAGTAGTAATATTTGTCATGTAGAAAATTCTCCTCTGATAAAATTAAATGTTATCAATTACCTCTGATAGAACCCCATTGGGCTAATGCAGATGCTGCCGCTACCCATGTTCGTAAGTCATCATAAACTGGAATGCCCTTTTCTTCAACCAATTTAGCCATTTTTTGTGTGTATGGACCACCATTGGCTCCAACTAACAATGGCTTTGTTTTTTTATTAGAAAAATCAGAAAGGTGGTCAACAATTATCTCTTCAAGCGGGTCATCCTGAAAAACAAACCACGGCATGACAATATCCACATTCTTTTCATCATAAAATTGCTGAATAACATATCTATAGTCATCTGCAGTCGCGCCACCACCTACATCCGCTGGATTGCCATTATGAATAGGAACAGTTGGTGGAAAACGATCCTTCATTTGTTTGATAATTCGTGGGGACATCTTTCCTATCGTAAGACCTAATCTCTCTAAATGATCAATTCCACCAATCATAGGACCAGCACCATTACTGCACATAGCAACTTTGTTACCCTTTGCAGATGGCTGCCAAGCCAAAGCCTTTGCAACTCCGACAAGTTCTTGATAACTATCAACAGAAATAATTCCAGCCTGCTTAAACGCACCCATGAGATGCTCATGATCACCACCAAGTGAGCCCGTGTGAGACGCAGCTTGTTTTGCACCAGCAGCACTTCGTCCACTTTTCCATATCACTATAGGTTTCTTTTTTTCTTTCATAACACGCTTTGCAGTATTGATAAACTTCCTACCATCACCAAATCCTTCCACATAAAGACAAATGACTTTAGTTTGAGGATCACTTCCCGCATACAAAATCATATCTGCTTCGTCTACATCTGACCTATTTCCATAACTAATCATCTTTGAAAGGCCAAAAGAATCAGCACTCTCCAACATACTAATTCCCATCGTTCCACTTTGAGAGAAGAATGCAACATTACCAAGTCTTGCGCGAACCATCCTCGCTTGACCTTGAAATGCGCAGTCAAGACGATTTGCGGCGTTAAACATTCCAATGCAGTTTGGACCGATGACTCGTATCTTGTGTTTTAATGAAAGATTTTTTACTTCAGCTTCCATTGCAGCCCTATCACCACCAAGCTCTTTACCGCCGCCTGAAACAATTACAACATTGTGAATTCCTTTCTTTGCGCATACTTTCATAAGAGGACCGCAATGTGCAAGATCAATACAAACAACAACCAGATCAATTTTATCTTCAATTGCATCTAATGATGGATAACATTTGATTCCAAGAATTGATTCTTGCTTTGGATTGATTGGATATACCTTTCCCTTAAAATCTTGTTTTCCAAGAGCATCTAATACAGAGTTACCAATCTTTCCTGGTGTTGCAGATGCACCTACTAATGCAACAGATTCTGGTGTAAAGAATTTCTCCATAGATGTTATGTTTGGTTTAGCACGTGAGATTGAATTCTTTTTAATTTCTTTGTTGAGAATGATTTTTGCATCTACCACATTGTATGATTTTGGATAGACTACGATAGGATTGAAATCTATACTGTTAATGTAATCTGCATTATCAACCCCAATCTTTCCAATTTGAACAAGAGCCTTTGCAAGCATGTTCAAGTCTATAGGCTTGCTACCACGGAATCCTTTGAGAATCTTAGAACCCTTAAGATCATTTAACATTGATTTTGCATCTGATGTCGTAATTGGAAGCATCCTCCACGAAACATCGTTGAGAAGGTTGGTAAGAGTACCACCCAAGCCAACCATAATTACAGGACCTAACTGTGGATCAGTTTGTATTCCAACAATTAATTCAACTCCCTTTGGAACCATTTTCTCAAGTAAAATTCCTTTTACGTTAACGCCTTTCTTTTTGGAAAGTCGCCCATACATGTCATTAAATGTCTTCTTTACATCAGCAATGTTATCTACACCAACTTTGACACCGCCTACGTCAGTTTTATGAAGTATTTGTGGTGAAACTACTTTCATCACTAGAGGAAATCCAAGTCTTTTTGCATCTCTAACTGCTTGATTGGCAGATGTTGCTAATGAAAATCCTGGCACTGAAACTTTATACTTTTTTAGAATTGATTTGGCAGCCTCCTCTGTAATGATTTTATGATCAGTTTTTATTGTATCGTCAAAAATTTTTGTGATAGAGTTCATAATAGATCGATCCAAAAGTTTGTTATTATATTAAACTTATTACCATTATGGAATTTCCAGAAAGTGAAATAGCAGAAATTAAAAAATTCGTGAATCTGCTCAACTCGCAAAAAAATAGCGCGGTGGTAGTTGAAGGAAAACGTGACTCTGCCGCACTAATAAAATTGGGTTATTCTGGTAAAATTTTGGAGTTTCATAAGTTCAATGGGATGATAAAATTTGCTGATTCAGCCGCCAAATATCGTAAGCTCATTCTTCTGTTAGATGGTGATAGGAAAGGCAGGTATCTAACAAAAAAAATCATTGGTTTGTTAGAACATAGGACAAAAATTGATCTTTTGTTTAAGAAAAAGCTAGTTACAATTACAAAAGGAAAGATACGATTTATTGAACAGTTGACTTGTTACGAATCTTACTTTGTTTAGAATCTAAGGCCAAATTCCTTTATGATTAAATGCTTCTAAGACACGACTTACTGCCAAAACCATAGCAGCTTTTCTATTGTCAATATTATGTTTTTTTGAAAGTTCGTACATGTCTTTCAAGCCTTTAACAATTTTAACCTCCATCTTACTTGCAACTTCATCGAATGTCCAGTAGTAACCCATGTTGTTTTGTACCCACTCCAAGTAAGAGATACAGACACCGCCAGAATTTGCCAAGATATCCGGTATAACAAAAATTCCTTTCTTGTAAAGAATTGGATCAGCCTCAGGTAAAGTAGGACCGTTTGCAGCTTCGCCAATAATCTTACATTTTAATTTCTCTGCAATTGCAGCAGTGATTTGATTTTCAAGGGCACCAGGAACCAAGACTTCACATTCTGTTGTAAGCAATTCCTCTGTCGAAATCTCTTTGCTGCCAGGATAGCCAACCACAGATCCTTCCTTTTGCTTCCAATCAATTAATTCCTGAACTTTAAACCCGTCAGGAACAAGAATTGATCCCTTTGAATCACTTGCCGCAATGCATTTTGCGCCCAATTTTTCTAGATATACACCAGAAAAGGTTGAAGCATTTCCAAATCCTTGCAGTACAACTTTAGCGCCTTTCAGTTCAATATTCAAAATTTTTGCTGCTTCTCTTATGCAATAAGAATTACCTAAACCTGTAGCAACATCTCGTGCAAGAGAACCGCCCACAGGAATTGGTTTTCCGGTAATAGTTCCTGGGGAATAATTATTTCCATTCATTTTGGTAAATGTATCCATAATCTGTGTCATTTCTTTTCCAGTTGTATAAACATCTGGAGCAGGAATATCTTTCTGTGGACCAATCACTTCGGCAATTTTAGATGCAAAATGCCGAGTTAATCTTTCAAGCTCACCATCACTAATTTTTTCTTTTTTAGGATTTACAAAAACTCCTCCCTTAGCACCACCTAGTGGAATATCAACAACAGCACACTTCCATGTCATCCAAGAAGAAAGAGCCATTACTTCTCGTTCCATGTACTTAACGCCGCCCTCAGGGTCAAAGTATCTTATACCGCCCTTGTATGGACCTCTATCGTTGTTATGCTGACATCTGAATCCTGTAAAAACTCTAATCTTACCATCATCCATTTTTACTGGAACTTTGACTCGAAGGAACCTATTTGGCATAATCAAATAATCTCTTATGCCCTTATCGTTTATTCCTAAAACATCGCATGCGTCGTTAACCTGCTTTGTGGCACTCTCAAATGGGTCTGGTTGAGCCAAGATGGATCAGATGTAATTGCAATTTGTATTTAAATGTCTCTGGAATAATCAAATTTTTAAAAAAGTTGAGCAAGTTTAAAAAATTCTAATCGATTAATTCAATGGAATAAACAACAAGGTTTCCTTTTTGAGATGTAAATATGCCTGTTAATCTAGCAAACATACCATATTTTTTCTTACGAAGTTTAATGACTTTGTCTGCTTCTTCGCCTGTAATCTTTTCTGCCTTACCTTTTATCCACTCATTTTTTGGTTTACCTTTGAATGAACAAGGAACAATTCGTACATCCTGATTATGTTTAAGTCTCTTAACTTTGCCTGTGCTATCCCTGGTTATAACATAGATTAGATCTTTATCAATTACAAACCAAACAGGAGTTCTAATAGAAGTTCCATCCTTTTTGTATGTCTCAAGATTGATGTATTTTTGTTCAATAAACTGTTCTAATTGATTCCCCATGCTTCATCAAAAGCAATTGTATATTTTAATGGATAGAGTTATGATTTAGATCATACATGTAATCAACCCTTAAATTGACTTGTAAGTGAATCGAAATGTTATGATGGCATCACGTGGTTATGATATGACACCTACGATGTATTCGCCAGATGGTAGAATTTATCAGGTGGAATATGCTATTGAGACAGTTAAAAGAGGAGCAATTGCAATTGGATTGCAATCTAGGGATGGGGCTGTAATAGCTGTGGAAGAAAAATCACGGGATCTTCAAGTAGAAGGTATTACACAAAAAATTTTTCAGGTGGATGATCATATAGGTATTGCAGCAGCGGGATATATTCCAGATGCCCGTATTCTGGTAGACAGTGCACGTTTTTTTTCACAAAGTAATAAATTAACTTATGATGAATCGGTAGAGATAGAAACAGTTGCTAAACATTTAGCGGATCAATCACACCAATTTACACAATATTCTGGAGTTCGTCCATTTGGTGTTGCACTAATTGTTGCTGGAGTGGACAAAAAAGGCGCTAGAATCTTTGTTACTGATCCAAGTGGAACATATATTCCATATACTGGAGTTGCAATAGGTGGCAATTCCGATGAGGTTACAGACTTTTTAGAAAAGAATTACAAAAAAGAAATGTCAATGGATGAAGTGATGTCGTTAGCAATTTCTGCAATAAATCTAAAGAGTGATGAAAAGGGTGTGAAACATATCAGGATGTCAAAGATCAAAACAGATACTAAACTATTTGAAGAAGTGTCTCAGGAAGAACTAGCAAAGCATGCACAGGCAAAGGATCAACATGCGCAGGCAAAGGATCAACATGCGCAGGCAAAGGATCAACATGCGCAGGCAAAGGATCAACATGCGCAGGCAAAGGATAAACATGAGCCGGAAAATCCTGACGGTTCGTCAAAATAAGAGTACAGAATATAATATCAAAAATAATAGTACTCCTGTGGGTTTAGGTAGCTATTGGGGTGAAGTGCTTGATGTTTTACAGGAAATCATACCTGTTTACGATAAGGTAAATTCGTATATTTCATTTGGAAAAGATTCTGAACATCGAAATAGAGCAATTAAAGGGAAAATACAAAATGGCGATAAAATACTTGATGCTGGTTCAGGATTTGGTAATATGTCAAAAACTGCATTAGATGTTGCCAATGGAGAGGTGGAGATTATGTTATATGATCCTCTTTTAGCAATGATAAAAAATACTGATAGGCTTTTCAAAAAAAAACCAGAAGCGACATGTGGAGTGTTTGAACATGTACCGTTTAAGGACCAACAGTTTGACGTAGTTCTTTCTGGATATTCATTACGTGATGCAATTAGCCTGAATACAGCTATTTCAGAGATTCACAGAGTTTTGAAAAAAGGCGGTAAATGGATTATTGTTGATTTAGGAAAACCAGATGAACTAATTGTTAGATTTGGTGTTTCATTTTATCTCAGATTAATTTTACCGATTGTAGCATATGCAGCAGGAGGAAGGCTTGGATTAAAATTTGCCAAACTATACGGAACATACAGACTTTGGCCAGAAAACAAAAAGCTAGAATCAAAACTCCTTGAAAAATTTACAAGCGTTGAATTTGAGAAAGATCTGATGGGCGGAGCAATTATGGTTGCTGCGTATAAATGAGCAAAATTCAGGATAATACAAATATTTAATTTTGTAAAGAACGAACTAATTTTGTGTTAGAATACTTGCTGAATATTATCGGAAGCGAATGGCTAATAATTATCTTCATTGCACTGCTCCTACTTTTAGGCACAAACCGTTTTCCTGAAGCAGTAAAGAAAATTGGGAAAATTGTTGGTGAGTATAAAAAAGCGAAGGATACAGTTGAAAAACAAATGAAAGATGTCACAAAGGAAAACTTGGAAGTTTCTGGTCCCGTAAAAGATGAAAGGCAAAAGCTAGACGTTATGTCGAAGACATTAGGAATAGACTCCAAAAGCAAGAGCGATGAAGAACTGAGGGAAATCATAAAAAATAAAATTGGACAACCAGAAAAAGAAACACAGATTAAAAAATAATCAAGTCTCTATTCTTTTTTTAATCGGTAAACATTTTTTTGAAGTCGTTTATTTGCAAAATCGTAATATTGTTTTACTATTTCGAATCCCAAATATCGTCTTCCTAACATCTTGCTTATTACTGCAACCTGACCAGACCCAAGAAAAGGATCCAACACTAAATCCGTTTTTTCACTAGAATACTGCAGAATTTTTTTAATTATTTCAGCGGGAAGTTTTGTAGGGGTTTTATCATCTCCAGTCCAGTATTCTCGATTTATGATCCAGACATCTTCCTTATCTTTGTAATGAAGACTTCGTCCATCAGATGTCTTGGCATTTTTTTTAAATCTTGAATATGGAAAAAATTTTATTTTTTTGTTATCCTTACACACAAAAAGACAGTGATAGTGAGAAGTAACGAACTTTTTTGCAGTAACCACACCAAATTGATATTTCCAGATTATGTGATTAATAGTTGTAAAGCCATTATCATCTAATGCAGTTAGAATATCTTTGAGATTATTCCAACCAGAAAATACATACATGCTTCCAGATTTTTTTAAAATTCGATATATTTCGTGCATCCAAGCATTTGTAAAATCATAATAATCTTCAACTTTGATTTCGTGGTAGCCAGACAAAACTCTTGATGCAGTTCTATTGTAGTTTGCTTTTTTAGCCTTGAAATTAATGGCGAAAGGTGGATCAGTAACAACCAAATCTATTTTTTCATTGGGAATTGCCTTCATTCCAACAATACAGTCTTTATTGTAGATTTTGTTCATGCTGAATTTTTTCAATTATAAAAGTACACATACGTTACATAATAATTAACTAATTAAAAAATTCAAAATATAGATATCTGTTTTATCTATATTTGATCTTGGATTTTACTTGGTTGACTTGTGCCATTTCTTCTTTAAGATGTTGTTTCAGTAGTCTTTCATGCTGAGCCTTATGCTTCCAATAGGCGTTTAAAACTGCCTGTCTTGACTTGGCTCTCTTTAGTGCCACGTTAAACTGTCTGTGAATTGTGGCTACTTGCCCTGTATAACTTGCCATATTCATTGCCTATCATAATTATACATAATAGTTTCGGAGTATGCCATACCACTACTGATCGACTGCATTGCTGCTCCCCTCAATGGGGTGCTTGGTATACAATTGGATCATAAAACTATTAGATAGTTGTAGCAAGAAATCTGCATGGAAAAGGTTGCAGTTGTTACTGGAACTTCTAGTGGGATAGGCTTTGAGACTGCTTTAGCACTAGCAAGAGAAGGATATTACACATATGCCACAATGAGGGACACCACAAAAAGTGACAAAATTAAAGAACTAGGACAGAAAGAGAATTTGAAAATTAATGTCTTAGAATTGGATGTAGATGATGAGAACTCGGTCAAAAATGCTATACAAAAAATTCTTGATCAAAAACAAAGGATTGATGTTCTTGTAAATAATGCAGGATGGGGTCTATGGGGCTGTGTCGAGGACGTTTCTGTTGATGAATTCAGGGCACAGTTTGAGACAAACTTCTTTTCAATAATAAGACTAATTCAGAAAGTTGGACCAACAATGAGAAAGCAAGGTTCTGGAACAATAGTAAATGTTAGTTCAGTTGTAGGCCGTATTGGATTTCCAGCATCACCTGCATACATTAGCTCCAAGTTTGCTTTAGAAGGACTAAGTGAATCTTTGAGATTTGAACTAGCACCGTTTGGTGTTAACGTTGTAATAATTGAACCTGGAGTCATCAAAACAAACTTTATGCAAAATATGAAGATGGCTAAGAAATCAGAGTCCGATACTGTATACAGGGACATTACTGTCAAGGTAGTTTCAGGTGTCAAGATGATGGCAGAAATGGGAACGCATCCCAAGGAAGTTGCAGATACTATTGTTAAGGCTGTTAAGGATGAAAAGCCACTACCAAGATACATTGTTGGAAACGATGCATCAATGTTCTTGGAGGCAAGGAAGAATAAAACAGATATTGAATTTGAGAATTATTTGAAAAAGGAATTGTATGGGGAATAATTCTTTAACAGTTATTATCTTGACTTGTTTTTGAAGATGCTTTTGTGGTTAGATTGATATACAGTTTTGATCAATTTTTGTCAAAGTCGTATTGCATTAGTGAGATATATGAAATGGAAAACATTACAACATAACGGGATACTTTTTCCTCCAGACTTTGAGTCAAAGGGAATTAAGATAAAGATTAAGGGAGAAAACGTTGCGCTTAACTTGCTTCAGGAAGAGATGATCTACCAATGGTCAAAAAAGAAAGATGCACCAAAACCAGGCGCTACAGAAAAATATATCGAAGATCCCATCTTTCAGAAAAATTTTGTTTCAGATTTTGCTAAAACGTTTAATGGAAAATTTAAGAACTTGCAATATAGCGATATTGATTTTTCTCTAGCCTACCAACTCGTAGATAAAGAAAAAGAAGAAAAAGAATTGTTAACAAAAGAGGACAAAAAGGTGCTTGCAATAAAGCGCAAGGAAATTCGTGAGGAGATGAAGGCAAAATATGGGAAGGGGGTTATCGATGGAAAAGAAGTAGAAATTGGCAATTACATGGCTGAGCCGCCAGGAATTTTTATGGGTAGGGGTGAGCATCCAATGCGAGGCAGATACAAACTACGAGTAACAGCTAAAGATGTAACCCTGAATCTTGGTAAAGAGGCAAAGATTCCAGAAGCCAAATGGGGCAAAATTGTACACGACAGGAATTCTATGTGGATAGCAAGCTGGATGGATATTCTAACTCAAAAGCGAAAATATGTTTGGCTAGCTGACACTGCGGGAATCAAACAAGAAATGGATCAAGCAAAGTATGACAAGGCAAAAAACTTGTCAAGAGAAATTGAAAACGTCGTGACACAAACTATCAAGGACATGCAAGACAAAGAACAAAAAAATAAAAGAATAGCAACTGCATGTTATTTGATTTACCGTACCGCTATGAGGGTGGGTGATGAAAAAGATCCAGATGAAGCTGATACAGTGGGTGCTACTACACTACGAAAGGAACATATCAAACTGACTGAAAACGCAATTGAGTTTGATTTTCTTGGTAAAGATGGTGTGAGATGGAGGGAGACAATTCCTGCAGAGGGACATGATAAACAGTTTTACGACAATCTGAAAGAGTTTGTCTCAAACAAAAAAGAGAACCAAGAGATTTTTGACGGAATTACATCTAGACATGTTAATGCTTATTATTCAACTATAGTCAAGGGACTTTCTGCCAAAGTCTTTAGAACATATCTAGCCTCAAGTGTTGTTTCAAAAAATCTTCGAGACCATGATGATATTAAATCTGAATCTGATATGAAAAAATTGTTCCACGCAAAATCAGCAAATCTAGATGCAGCCATTATGTGCAATCATAAAAGAACTATTCCAAAAAACTTTGAGGCGTCGTTACAAAAGAAAAAGGATACGCTGAAAAATGTGGAAAAAACAAAACCATGGGAAAAGTCTGAAGAGTTACTAAAAAAAGCACAATCTAAGATTACAAAAACTGAAAAACAGAAGGAAAAGCAGAAGGAGCAGATCAAAAAAATAAAGACTGTGATAAGAAAGAGAAAAGCAAAGCATGCTGAACGAATTGAAAAGCTGGAACTTCAGATAAATCTCACAGAAAAAACAAGAGACTATAATCTTGGAACATCTCTTCGAAATTATATTGATCCAAGAATTTTCAAAGCATGGACTGATGAGGTTGGTGCAGAATGGGAAAAACTTTACACGTCTGCACTACAGAAAAAATTTCTCTGGGTAAAAAATACCAACTTAAAATGGAATCAAATTTCAAAAGAATACTAACTTTACTTTTTTGTTTTCACTTTTTTCTTTCGTAATTCTTCTTGCTCTTTGAGGGCATCCTCTAGTTCTTTGTATTGTCTGTGAAGCTCAAATTTTGTTTCCCTAATCTGGCTTGCAATCCAATCAATCTTCTTCTGTAAGCGCTTATCCTTGTCATCAAAATTCATCAATTTTTGTATAACGTTAAAGAATATAATTTTGAGCAAATCATTTAATTGCATCAGAAATTCACGCGTACTTGTGCCGGGGTAGCTCAGCCTGGCCTAGAGTGCCAGCCTCTCCAAAGAAGGGCAATACTCATAATCTGGAGGTCGTGGGTTCGAAACCCACCCCCGGCATTACATTATGAGTTAGGTAAGCTTAATTTTTTAAGGGCAACGAATGTTTGTAGTACGATTACTTTGAAAGCAAGATTTAACGGAAAATGTGTAGAATGCAATGAACCAATTAAAGTTGGTAAAGAAATAGTAAAAAATTCTAAAGGCAACTGGGTTCACAAGTTTTGTTCTGATATTGAAGAAGAGTTGCCATAATTGAATATAATGTGAGTATCAATGTCAGAGTTAGATGAATTTGCTGAGGCATTGATGGGACAACTTTCGGTTGAAATTGATGAGGAAAAAGTAATAGCAGAACTTGCAAAAAAGATCAAGGAAGATAGAAACTTTACTGTAGAATTTGACGATATTGAAAGTGTTTCACAAGGCTTGTTTCCAGATTTAGTTCAAAGGGTAAATGAATACATGGGGTTAGAGGTTTCCGAGAAACTATCTATCGAATACCTAAAACTAGATGAATTTAAGCGGTTAAAAGGAAAAAAGGTATTCACAGAGAATGGACGAGTATATGTGGATAAATTATTCGATGCTGTTGCAAAAAATGATCTGAAAAAAATTTCAGAAGTAATTAAGGAGGATACCGCAAAATTCTTGGTTTATTCTACTTATGCGAAATCATACATCTCAAAGATATCGACAACATATGGTGATTACCTTGACTCCAAGATCTATCTTAACAGGTTTATCTTAGATGATTATCCAAGAATAATTCTATACAAGCAGGGTCCACCATACGAATCTAACGCAGAATCTGTAAAATCTGGTTATTTTGGAGCTATGAAAATGACCATTTTGGAAGAGATTATTCATTCTGTACAAAACAATCTTCATAGATTAAACATTCAGGCAGTCATGCAGGTTAATACAATAAACGAGGAACTGGCAAAAACCATCTTAGCGTTAGATGACAAAGTGGTCACTCAGCTCACTGAATACCTACAATTACAACTTGTACCTGATGAATTTCGCGTTGCCAAGAGAGCAAACCTATTTTTCATGCTGAATCCTGATAATTTTATCACCAATGTTATGGGACCAGATGTTATGACATATACTCATGTTGAAATTGACCCTAAGATTTCAGAGCTTATTCCCACGATAGAGGAAATCTACAAAAAATGGCTAAAACCAATTCAGGCTCAACATGCAGTATTTACTACCATGGAGGGAATGGCGGAATTTGTGGTGCAACAAATACTGAAAGATGATAGTGATTTTCAAAATTATCTCAGTACATTTATCGGTACTAATTATTCTGAATATAGTGTAAAAAAGAGCACAGGTAAAGAATTTACCCAACATGTGTTTGATGTACATGGTAAGGATACATTTGTGAAACTAATCGCAGATCCTCCCAACACAAGAGAGTTAAAAGATCCACATCTATATCTAAATAGAATCAAATAATCTGGAATCTGTTGTCCGCAGAAAAATTTGATCCATTTGTTTCCGAATGGATATCTTTTTCGAAAAATCCAAATTATAATTTGATTGAAAAATGTCTAAAGCTTGCACAAATTATAGAATATCCTGAACTGAATGTATCAAAATACATTGAAAAAATAAATGAGATTGGTAATTCCCTGAAGATAAAAATTGGGGAAGTTAAAAACCCAACATATCTTATCTCCATACTTAATGAGTACTTGTTTGATGAACTTGGTTTTCATAGTGCTGAAGAAGATTACTATGATCCGGTAAACAGTTTTCTTAACGTAGTCCTTGATAAAAAAACTGGCATTCCAATTACTCTCTCTATATTGTACTCAGAAGTTGCTAAGCATATAGGACTTGATCTTCGGATTGTTGGATTCCCCGGACATGTAATTGTAAAATACAAAAAAGAGATGATTTTGGATCCATTTTACAGTGGAAGGTTGCTTACAATTGAGGATTTAGAGAAAATTCTTAATAGAAATTTTGGAGAAGATGTTGAATTTGTTCCAGAATATCTAAACGAAGCTACAACGGAACAACTTTTGACTAGGTTATTAAGAAATCTGAAAAATGCGTACACACAATCATATGCATATGATAATGCTATGAAATGCACAGATATGATTTTAGGAATGCAGCCAGAATCTCCTGAGGAAATTAGAGATAAGGGTATTTTAGAAGAGCGGCTTTTGCGTTATGATAAAGCACTACCTTTACTCAATAAATATCTGGAATTAGAGCCAGAGGCGGATGATGCAGATTTCATTCTAGAATTAATTAAAAGTGTCAGAGAAAAGTCTAATCTATAATGGAAGATATTTCAGTGCCTTTCCTTGCCATTTTGACTTCATGGCGTGCTAGTTCGTTTCGTAATGCATGTTTTAGAAAATCAATTTCACTTCTCAACGCAGCTACTTCATCTTCCAGTTTAGCAATTCTATCGTAAACGGTTTCAGATTCTGATGCCATGCTATTTTTAAAAAATGAAAAGACATTAAAAGTTATGGGTTGGATTAGTAGTAATATCTAAAGCTCAAACTCTTTGTTGCATTTTTGACACTTTGCTCGCTCTTGACCAACCTGACCGAGAATAAAGATTCTACCTATAGTTTTACATTCTGGACACATGCCAGTGGTTACATTTTTTGGACCAGTCTTGATAATTTTTTGTGTTTTTCTTCGTGCCAATAATGAAAGTGTGTATCATCGTACTTTTAAATTTAATTAAAAAAGCGCGGGGAGAGGGATTTGAACCCTCGTGTTCTTGCGAACATGGAATTAGCAATCCCACGCCCTACCAGGCTAGGCGACCCCCGCATGTTTGTTGCTTAATGAATTCAGTTAATTAGTATAACGTGAGCATGTCAATAATTACAGAAATGTGCAGCTATTTTCACAATAAAAATTTGGTTGTAAAATTTTAGTAAACCAAATTCAATCTGTTAACTGGGTATAATTTTTTACAATATCCCGCAATGGTGTTCTTTTGCCGCCAACAATTTTTAGGTCAACACGGAAAGTTCCATTTTGAACATTTACTATATTATACGAGTTTTCAAAGAAGCCGCGAACTCTTTCTGATGAAGCAGTGCCAGCATTTGCAATAGACAATGTATTGAAATCCCAAATCCATGGTCTGTGTTTATGGCCACATAGAACCAAGCTTACGTTAGAGTCTAGGATAGTTCGTAGTATATCTCCCGCATCAATCACAGTCAATCTGTCAGAACCAGTATCAGGAATACTGATCAAATGGTGATGCATTGCTACTATCTTTAGTTTGTCATCATATTTTTTCAAAGTTCGTTCAAGCCACAGATTTTGATGGTGGCCAACCTCCCCCTCATCACGATCTGGCCTAGCTGAGCCAAGCGTTACAAGTATGGTATCGTCTCCCAATTTATTTTCAGACCTAAAGGGAAAATATCTCTTGAACAACAGGTAACCTGTGTTTCTATAATCATGGTTTCCACTAATTACAATTTTTTTCTCAACATCAATTTGTGAAATCAGTTTTTTACATTTTTCATATTGTTCTATTAATCCTTCATTAGTAAGATCTCCAGTGATTACAACAACGTCAGGTTTTAATGAGTTAATTTCATCAATTACTTTTTGAAATGTTTCTTCACGGAATTGTGAACCAACGTGAATATCTGATAATTGGACAATTTCCACATTATAAAAAATAAATCCAGATGTTTTAAACTGTTAATGTAATACAATTTCAACAAATCAGGAAATTTCAAGGTAGGAATAAATAATTAAAAATTAGAACTATCATATGACAAAAAAAGCAGCAGTCATCAAGGGTGATGGAACAGGACCTGAGCTTGTTAATGCAATGCTTCATGTCTTAAAGGAATGCAATACTCAAATTGAACTAGTTTTATGTGAAGCAGGTTCTGAACAGTGGGAAAAACATGGTGGTCAGACATACATTCCTGAGGAAACTCAAAAAATTATGGAGGAAAGTGATGCCTGTTATAAAGGACCGACAACTACTATTCCTTCTCCAGATGCACCAAGAAGTGTTGCAGTTTCGACCAGACAAAAATTTGAGCTATACGCAAATATAAGACCGATTAAGACATACGACAGATTATCACCAGATAAAAAATTAGATTTTATATGCTTTAGAGAAGCAACTGAGGGACTCTATGCAGGAATTGAATTGAGTATATCTGATGACGCTGCAATTGCAATTAGAAAAACTACAAGAAAAGGTTGCAAAAGAATTGTTGATGCTGCTTTTGATTGGGCTAAAAAAAACAATTTATCCAAAGTTACAGCAATTACGAAAAGAAACATCCTAAAGAGAACTGATGGGATTTTCTGGGGAGAAGTAGAACGCGCTGCAAGAGAGAATCCTGAAATCGAGATTGAAGAGTATTACATTGATAATATGGTACAGCAACTGGTTAAAAATCCAGAGAGATTCAACAATTCTGTTTTAATTAGCACAAACTTGTTTATGGATATTATTTCGGAGTGTGCATCAGGCAATATTGGTTCCATTGGAAATGTGTACTCTGCAAACATGGGAGACAATTATGCAATGTTTGAGCCAGCACATGGTAGTGCTCCAAAATACAAAGGAATGGACAAGGTAAACCCAACTGCATCAGTCTTATCAGGGGCGTGGATGGCTGAATATCTAGGTGAGCCTGAGATAAGGGATGCAGTGTTTGCAGCAACAGATGATGTAATCAATGAGGGAAAATATGTCACATATGATATTGGTGGTAATGCTACTACAACTCAGATGTCTGATGCAATAGCTACCATTGCAAAAGAAAAACTACGAAAATAATTTAACAGCCTCAACAAGTATCAATTCCTCAAAGAACAATTTCTTTTTTGCAAGAATGCTTACATTGAAGCCATCAAGTTCAGTATAAGAAATTAATTTTTTAAAATTAGAAAGTGATGAGGTAACATAGATAAATTTACCACCAGATTTGATTCGTGATTTAGCTGAACCGATGATTCTCATTGGTACTTCTAATCCATCCTTTCCACCGTCTGTTCTAATATCCAATATTTCATCCGTATTTAGATATGGCATGTTACAAATAATGAGATCAAACAGATTGTGTAAAGCATCTGCGCCATTGCAACAAACATTATTGGTCGTAAAATATTCTTGTTTTTTTAAAACATTAAAACTCAGATCTGTTCCTACAACTAAGGAAAATGATTTCTCTAAAAGAGCAGCCAGATAACCAGATCCTGTACCAACATCTAATGCGGATTCACCTTTTTCATTTTTAATATAATCAGCTAAAAAGAATGTGTCCTCAGAGGGAGGATAGGGCTCAGCTTCTGACAATTTTTTGTGCAATTTTTATAATTTCATCTCCAGACAATTCATCTAGACGTTTTTTAGAAGTTGAATTTAGACCGAATTGTTTTAAAATATTTTGTAAAGTTTTACGTCTATATGAAAAAATCCTCTTAACGGTGGAAATCAATACCTTCGATATTATCCTCTTTTGCTCCAAAAGAATTACAACAGAATCTACTTTTGGCATTGGAAAAAAATTTGATTTTTTAACATTCATCAAAAACTTTATCCTAAAACCATAATTTGCTAAAACTGATATCGCCTTATGTTTTTCGTTTGAGCTCAATTTCTCAGAAAACTCCTTTTGTACCATTATAACTGCTCGTGAAAATTTTTTTTGTAATAACCATTCTACCGCAAACCTACTTTTTGAATAAGGAAGATTTGAAACGAAAATAGAAAAATTGTGGTCGGAATTAAAGCCATCTCCATATTCTAAAACTAGGTTTGAATAATCATGAAAATTAGATTTCGCTGAAAGATGCAAATTTTGATCATTTTCTATTGAAAAAACTTGTTTTGCATTTTTGCATAGATATGGAATTAAAATTCCATAGCCAGTTCCTATTTCAAGGACGACATCATTTCTTGTAATATTGGCGTTGGAAACAATAGATTTTGCAATTGTTTTTGATTTCAGAAAGTGCTGTCCCAGATTTTTACGTTTGTTCATCGTTTAACAAAGAGATTCATTCTTGTTTCCCCTGAAATCTCTTCAATTATTCTTTGTGACAAGTGTTTTATTGGTTCTTTCAAGCCCGTCCGTTTTTCTATATCATGAAAACTTTCAAATGGTTCTTTTTCTCTTTCTTTTATTATAACAGTCATGTATGTTTTGCCAATACCAGGGATCAGCTCAAGTGCGTGAATTCTTGGCGTAAGAGGTTGTGCGTTATTTATGTAATCCACAAATTTTTTTTCATTTTTTGTTACAATTGATTCAATAACTGTAGGAATTTCATTTTTTGCAGAATCGGAAATTTTTACGTAATCCATTTTGCCTAACACTGACTGAACCTTAGTTCTTCCTTCTTTCCCAATGTATATTCTCTCATCAACATCAAATGTTGAATTTTCTATTCCCAATATTTCTAGTAGTGTGAGTCTTTCTTCTCCTATTGCAATTACAATTATTCCTGTCCTTCCACGAACTGTTGTTGATTTAGAACGTGATTTAGAATCCAAAACGTATGCGTATTCCTCATACTTTCTTATCTGGGTATGTCCCATCTCCAAAATTAAACACCTAAAATTTATGAATTCTCGTCAATTATTTTGAGGATCTTTTCCAGTGTTTCTGAGAGAATCAGTTTTTTCCATCCAAAAGTGAATGAACGTAACTCAGGTAATGACTTTGGCTGAATATTTACAATTTCAACCGCTTCCTCTTCAGTTAAACCACATTGGTTAATTAGATCCTGTTTCATTTTCTTTGCAGCTTTGGGTTCAATCTTGGCAAATTTTGATACGTAATCATATGTCCAACGCTGAATCTGATCCATTGATTCAAGGTCACGCTTTGATAATATCTCCTTAACTTCTGGTAATGAGAGCATTCGTTTCTTTACTACTTCTTCCATTAATTAACACCAAAGGGTTTGATATGATCAAATCTTGTGATTAAGGTTTTCATCTTATTACCAAGTTTAACACCAAGAATCACGCTACGCCTACCTACCTTATTTATGGTACCTACTTTACCATGATATCGTCTATGTGGTAATCCCTTATGTTGTCTAGGATCAATAATCACTACCGCTTTATCTCCCTCGTGATACTCACGAAGCAGGAATGAAACACCTCTAGGAGCCTTCTTTGTCATGACAGATCTGGACTTGTGTTTAAATCCATGAGAACGACCTGATGTTTTCTTGGTAGTCATATCTGAGTATAACTTCCAAACCCTTATTTTAATACTAGCACACACATGTTTGGTTTTTCCATCTGCAGATGTAGCATACTAGGATTTTTCTTTATGGCAAGAACAATCACAATCAGATTTAACTAGATCAGGTAAATGGGCCGATTCAACATGCGTGTGTTTTACGTGGTTTTTCACACACGCATCGCAGTGTTCCATAACTTAGTTAGCGAGAAACTGGTATTTACAATCAATTGTTTACACAAAAGAAATATTGACAAACTTTTGTACTTTGTAACCATCTATTTTTCATGGCTTGTGGGAAATGTGTAGCCATTCATCGTAATGCTGAAATTGATAATACGGAAGTGGATTGTAAATGTCCCTGTCATCTTTCTAATACAATGAGTGATTATGAATAACAATAATTATCCGCCAAAATCAACACGCAATTCCGGTAAATCAGATATGACACATACCAGGGAATGTACATACAGAAATAATCATAACTTTAGGCATGACAACTGTTTTTGTACATGTCACCCAAAGAATGAAAAGAAAAAAGGTAATCTAAAACCAGAGATGAGAAAATATGATAATGAAACGAACTGAAGTGCGGTCATCCTATAGCCTTTTTAGATTTAATCCACTTGTTCCAATATCTTTTATTTTCTAGACAGTCGTTACATACGTAATATGTTTCGTATCTTATTCCTGAAACTTTTTCTACGGCCTCTCCAAGATTATATGTAATCTCCCAGCTTGGTTCGTGGCAGTCACAACAACGGGAAATTTTTTTTCCAGCCAAGTTCTTTTCGTGCTGGATTTTTTCATTAGAAGACACAAAAAATATAGTGAATTCCTGATACTAAAGTCTGCCACTGTCTAGATGTCTATCTTTGACAAGAACTCAAGGTTATCGAAAATCTGGGACTTTAAGAGTTTTCCCTGATTTTTTCCCACAGCCTTTATCATATTCTCAAGCATACTCTCCATAAGGTTAATCGAAGCATGCTTGAGTCCTCTGATGTCTTTAACATGTTTTTTTGGCAGTTTCTTCTTTTCCTCTAAAATAGAAGTTAAAAGATAAACATGTTTTATCCTATAAAACAACTCAACTGCGTCATTTAGAACTTCTTTTCCTTTTTTGTTTGTTGAGTACTTTAGAGGTTTTAGATTTTGGATTCGAAAAATAGGCTTTGATTTTTTCAATTTTGGTAGCAAGTCAGTTTCAAAATGATCGTTGTATGAACGAAGTTGTGAGTATAAGAAATCTATCTCCTCATTCATATCATTAGAAATGTTATTTTTCATAGACAACTGAGTGAAGCTCTCGAGCAATTTTAGTGTGCACAGAAATCATTCAATTGCAGTTAAAACAAATTTTTTCAGCCACAATCACTTATTGTGTTAGAAAAATGACATGGGCATTTACAGTTTACCTTTACTAATCTCTGTTCATAAAGATGAATTTCTTTACAATTTTTACAGGACATCATCAGGCTTTTGATTTATGCTTCAACAAAGACGTTATCTGATTCAACTGTAACTTTGTATGAGGACAAATCCTTGAGCTGTGTACCAAACGCAATTAGTTTTCCTGTTTTACAATCCCAAGTTGAACCATGCCATGGACATGTGAGAGTAGAGCCATCTAACGATCCTTCAGAGAGGCTTGCACCAGCATGCGTGCAGGTATCGTCCATTGCGTAGTAATTTCCATCAACATTAGTTACCAGAATATCTTTTCCGTCTGTTGACACCATAATCATCTTACCAGATGGAATATCAGAAGCCTTGCCAGCCAATATTTTACTCATGCCATTATCACTTGATCATTCTTTATAGTTTTTCTGGAACCATTTTTTCATAGTATCCTTGCAGGTCACACTATCGACTAAATTGTTCCTTTTCCACAATATCTTGCTTGATATAGAACTAGTTCTACTATTCTAGACGCTTACCTGAAGCGCTAAATTTCTCTTTGAACCCACAATTGGCACAAGTAAATGCAAAGATCTTGTCAGTAAATCCCTCAAAAGGTCTATTACACATCCTACAGTGAAACATTGTTTGTATAATTGACTGAACGTAATAAAAATTAATGATTGCTGGCAATTATGCGTATTTTTTTAATATATCAAGCACTTCTTCATCAGAAACCTGTTTGAAGTTAGCGTAAAAATCACTAATTGACATGAAATTAGTGGGAGTCTCCACCGCAAAGACATTCTGGAATTTCTGATTTAACAGTTCAAACATGTCTGCCGCAACAACAGGTGAAGCAATAGAGGCATGCAATATTTTTTTTGTCGTAAGCCATTCTGCAACGACCAACACGGTTGAACCTGTTGCGATTCCATCATCTACTAAGATTACATTTTTGTTTGCTAAATCATATTCGGAATTGCCTCTGAATTTTCTTTGCTTCTCTTCAACCTCGGCCTTTTTGATC
>ERZ813253.182-NODE-182-length-24687-cov-7.103583_pt1 | contig 24687 bp, 28 predicted proteins | sample MGYA00520893_ERZ813253 | MGnify/ENA primary metagenome ERZ813253 (study PRJEB31669, sample SAMD00080414) | marine metagenome | biome: oceanic hadal pelagic zone biome; feature: marine hadalpelagic zone; material: sea water | place: Pacific Ocean:Izu-Bonin Trench...
AGGTGGTCCGGGGCCTCCCCGAGGCCATGGCGCCGTTTGCCGCCAGCGGCGCTATCGACTATGTGGAAATCGAGGACTCCAGCCACTTCTTCCTCGACTTCTACGCCGAGGACCTGGCCGACGCCGTGGCCGCCTTCGCCGGAAGCTGATGCCGTGAAGCCTGCCAACAGCGTGCTCTCCGGCCTCGGCACCACGGTCTTTGAGGTCATGTCGCGGCTCGCCATGGAGCATGGGTCGATCAACCTGGGCCAGGGCTTTCCCGACCGGGACGGACCGGAGGATGTGCGCCGGGCGGCGGCCGAGGCGAGCCTGGATGGCCCCAACCAGTACCCGCCGATGATGGGCCTGCCCAGCTTGCGCCAGGCCATCGTCGATCACTCAAAGCGTTTCTACGGCTTCGATATCGATTGGCAGAGCCAGGTGATGGTCACTTCGGGCGCCACCGAGGCGCTTGCCGCCTGTCTGTTCGGCTTGCTGGAGCCGGGCGACGAGGCGGTTCTCATCGAGCCGCTGTACGACAGCTACCTGCCCATTGTGCGGCGCGCCGGGGCGACCGCCAAGCTGGTCCGCCTCGAGCCGCCCGAGTGGCGCCTGCCACGCGACGAGCTGGCCGCCGCCTTCTCGGAGCGCACCAAGCTGATCCTGCTGAATTCGCCCATGAACCCGGCCTCCAAGGTGTTCGACGCCGATGAGCTGGCCTTCATCGCCTCCCTGGTCGAGGAACATGACGCCTATGCGGTCTGCGATGAGGTCTATGAGCATCTGTTGTTCGACGGCCGCCGCCATATCCCGTTGGCCGGCCTGCCCGGCATGGGGATGCGGTGTTTGCGCATCGGCTCGGCGGGCAAGATTTTCTCGCTTACCGGCTGGAAGGTGGGCTGGGTGGTCGCCGCGCCCGAGACCCTGGCGACCGTCGCCAAGGCCCATCAGTATCTCACCTTCACCACGCCGCCCAACCTACAGGCCGCGGTGGCCCAGGGGCTGGCCAAGGACGACGCCTATTTCACCGGCCTCACGGCGGCCATGCAGCAGAGCCGCGACCGTCTCGCGGCGGGCCTCGCCCGGGTCGGCTTCGACGTCATCGACTCCCACGGCACCTATTTCATCAGCGCCGATTTCCGGCCCCTTGGCTTCAACGGCGACGATATGGAGTTCTGCCGCCATATCACCATCGAGGGCGGCGTCACCGCGGTCCCCTTGAGCGCCTTCTACGACAGCGGCGACGTGCGCCACTTCGCCCGCTTCGCCTTCTGCAAGCAGGACGAGGTGCTCGACGAAGCCATCGCGCGGCTCGCCAAGCTGTTTGCTTGACGAGGGGACGCCATTGCGACTACATCACCCCCGGTGGTGGGTGTAGCTCAGTCGGTTAGAGCGCTAGATTGTGGATCTAGAGGTCGGGGGTTCAATTCCCCTCACTCACCCCAAAATCCCTAAAAACCCCAGAGCCCAGCGTCCTTGAGCCCGGCGTCCTTGAGTCCCGCTCGCTCGCTGTGCTATTGCTTCGGGTGCCCGTAACGACGGGCCTTGGAGAATTTAAATAGGGAGCGATTTTATGACCAAGAATAAAGGCGATAAGGAAACCACCGCGACGCCGGATGCCGGCGTATCCCGCCGTACCGCGTTCAAGACCGCCGGTGTTTTAGCCGGGGCCGCGGCCGCCGGAGCGGCGGGCGCCTTTACGCCGGGCGCGATCATCAAATCAGCGAGCGCCCACCAGGGAGACAGCGCGAACGCCATCCGCATCGGTCTCCAGGTTCATCGCACCGGCATCGGCGCCGCCTATGGCAAATGGTACGAACGCACCACCAACGCCGCGGTCAAGCTGATCAACAGCCATGGCGGCATCGGCGGGAGGCCCATCGAGCTGATCATTGAGGACGACCGCACCGATCCCAAGCGCGGCGCGGAAGTGGTCGAGAAATTCGCCCTACAGCACAAGGTAGACTTCGTCTTCGGCACCTTGTTTTCCCATGTGGTGAACGGGTCCGCGCCTCGGGCGGGCGAACTAAAAATGCCTTATTTCGTGGTCAGCGAGGGCTATCACGTGGCCTCGGGGTCGCTCAACCGCTACACCTTCCAGCCGGGCATCACCGACGTGCGCTCCCAGATCAAGGGCATCTCCTCCTGGGTGCTTAACAACCTCGGCAAGAATGTGGCGATGATCTATCCGGATTACGCCTTCGGCTATAACCACCGCGACTTCTTCGGCGCGGCGGTCAAGGCGAATGGCGGCACGGTAACCGCGTCCCTCGCCATCCCGCCGACGGAATCCTCCTACACCAAATTCTTCGCTAAAATTCCCTCCAACACGGACCTGATCTACCATGTCATGGTCGGGCCGGGGGTTCTCACCTTCGTTAAAGAGATGGGTGAGCATTTCGGGGCTAACCGTCCGGAATTGTTCGGCTTCATAGATTCTCTCGAAGCGGTTGATATGTCCATCCCAGGGCTGGACTATCTCGAAGGCAGCCATTTCTGGGAGGCCATGCCGCGCTATGCCGCGAGCCAGAACACCATCGGCGCGAACTTCTACCGCGCGAAGGTCGGGGTCGATGAAAACGGCGCCAGTGTTGACGACTCCAAGGATATCTCCACCTTCTCCCATATGTTCGGCTGCTGGGAAACCCTCTACGCCATCAAGCAGGCGGTCGAGGACAGCGGCTATCGGGACAACACGGCGAAGGACAAGGAGGCCTTGATCGAAACCCTTGAAAACACCCGCTGGTATAACGAGGGTATCGAACATCCCCAGGGCCACAAGGCATTCAACGGCAAGCTCCATCAGTGCTTCGGCTCGCAATATATTTCCAAGGTCACCGACGGCAAGCTGAAACTGGTGCATACCACCTCGGTCGAGGACGGCCTCTACGAGCCCGAGGCGGATTACACCAAGATGTCCCTCTAGGGCCCTCTAGGGATTGCCGTAATGCTCAAGGGCCGGCCGGGCGCAGCACCCGCGCCGGCCCGCGGTTTCCACCTTTTATTCCCTTAACGGCCCGTCATGGATTTCGGCCCGCATCTATTCCTGGCGCTGCTTGAAGGCACGGTGAGTGCCTTCGTGCTTGCGGTTACCGCTCTGGGCCTGTCCCTGGTGTTCGGCGTCATGCGCGTGGTCAATGTCGCCCATGGCGAGTTCTATATGCTCGGCGCCGTGCTCGCCTGGTGGCTGACCACCCTGTTGGCGGGCTCCCCGATGATCGGCTTCGGGGTCGCCCTGATTGTCGCGCCGCTGATCGTCGGCGCCGTTGCCTTTGCCGCCGACTGGCTGATCCTCAGGCGTATCGATTATCAGCCGGAAGCCACCATCGTGGCGACCATCGGCATGCTCTACATCATCCAGCAGCTTGTCCTGACCTTCTACGGGCCCGACGCCCGCCCGGTCGAGCCACCGTTCTATTTCCGCGTGTCTTTTCCCTGGTTCGGCTATTCGGGCTACAAGCTGATCGTCGTCGGCGCGTCCGCCTTGCTGCTGCTCGGCGTCTGGCTGGCCATGGCGCGGACCAAGTTCGGGCTCTATATGCGCGCCACCCAGCAGAACCAGGAGATGGCCCAGGCCTTCGGCGTGCCGGTGCGCCGCGTCTACGCCATGGTATTCGCCCTCGGCGCCATGCTGGCCGCCGCCGCCGGGGTGCTGGTGGTGCCCATCCAGCAGGCCCATTATCTGATGGGGCTCGATCCCTTGTTGCTGTCGTTCATCGTGGTCATCGTCGGCGGTCTCGGCTCCTTGCGCGGCACCGTGGTCGCGGCCTTCATCATCGGCCTCAGCGACGGAGTAATTTCAGTATTCTTCTCGCCGACCCTGGCGAAGATTATCGCCACCCTGTTCGTTGCCATGGTGCTGGTCTACCGACCGAGCGGCCTGTTCGGACAGCCGGAGGAAGAGCAGTGAGTTCGGCCAAGGGGAAGGGAGCCCGGATCGTCGCCCTCCATCTGGCGGTCATCGCCGCGCTGTTCGCGGTGCAATTTCTGCTGCCCGCCTATCACCACGGCAATCTGGCGCGGATCATGGTGTTCGCCAGCTTCGCCGTCGGCTACAACCTGTTGCTCGGCTACACCGGCCTGCTCAGCCTGGGCCACGCCATGTTCTTCGCCGCCGGCATGTACGGCGCCGGATTGCCGCTCTATTACTTTGATGTCGGCGTCTTGCAGGCCTTTGGCCTGGGGCTGCTGGCGAGCTTTGGTTTGGCGCTCAGCTTCGGTCTGCTGGCCCTGCGCGCCAGCGGCATCGCCTTCCTCATCGTCACCCTGATGTTCGCCCAGGCGTTCTTTCTCGCCACCCTCTATTTCAACGAGATCACCCTGGGCGATCAGGGCTTCGTGCTGTCTGAGCAGGCTCGCACCCTGACCCTGGGCGGCGTCGTTATGAGCTTCGCCGACCCGACGGTGAAGTACAACGCGGCCTTGCTGCTGTTCTCCTGCTGCATGCTGGGCTGCCTGGCCCTGGTGCGTTCGCCGATCGGGCGGGTTTGGGTGGCGATCCGCGAGAACGAGCCGCGCACCCGCATGCTGGGCTATGACACCTATCGCTATAAGCTGCTGGCCCTGGTCCTGTCGGGGGTCATTTGCGGCGCCGCGGGGGCGGGCTATGCCTTGCTGTTCGCTTATGTGGGATCGACCTTCGCCTCGATCCAATATTCCATCTTCGCCCTGCTATGGACCCTGCTCGGCGGTGTCGGCACGGTGTTGGGGCCGCTGGTCGGCGCCGGGCTGATGTTCTATCTGGTCGATATCGCCGGCGATTTCACCTCGAGTTATTTGCTCGTCGTCGGCGTGGTCCTGCTGCTGCTCATCCTGTGGTACCCCAAGGGCCTGCTCGGCTCGCTGCGCGCAAGGTGGCTGCCATGGCTGCCCTAACCCTGCTCGAGACTTCGGCCATCAGCAAGCGTTTCGGCGGCCTGCAGGCGGTCGATGCCGTTGATTTCCGGCTCGAAGAGGGTGAAATCCGGGCGATTATCGGGCCCAACGGCGCCGGCAAGACGACCCTGGTCAGCCTGATCAGCGGCCGCTTGGCGCCCAGCTCGGGTGTGATCACCTTCAAGGGCGAAGACATCACCCGCCTCAAATCCTACCAAAGGGTCGGCCGCGGCATCGTCTACACCTTCCAGGTGACCAGCATCTTCCGCAACCTGAGCTGCTATGAAAACGTCGCCCTGGCGGCCCAACGTAGTCTTGCTGGAGGCCTGGGCGGCGGCCTGTTCGGATCGGAGCGCGCCATTGCCGAGCGTGTCGAAGCGGCTATACATCGGGTCAATTTGACCGACCGCCTAGACCTGTTGGCCGGAGAGCTTGCCTATGGCCACCAGCGCCTGCTGGAGGTCGCCATGGGGCTCGCGCTCGACCCCAAGCTGCTGATCCTCGACGAGCCGACCCAGGGGCTTTCGCAAGGGGAAATCGCCGCCTTCTGCGATCTCATTCGCCAACTCGCCAAATCGGCGACGATCCTGATCATCGAGCATAATATGCCGGTGGTGCTGGAACTCGCCGAGCGGATTACGGTGATGGACAGGGGTGCGATCATCGCCGAGGGCGCGCCGGACGAGATCGAGCGAAATCCATTGGTGCAGAGCGCCTATCTGGGGACCGGAAATGCTTAGGCTTGAAAACGTCGCCAGCGCCTATGGCGCGGTCGAGGTGCTGCGCGATGTGTCGCTGACCATCGAGGCGGGCGAAATCCTCGGCCTGCTGGGCCGCAACGGCGCCGGCAAGACGACCCTGCTCAAGACCATCATGGGCCTGCTCAAGCCGCGCGCGGGGCGGATCACCCTGGATGGTGTCGAGCTGAGCGGTCTGGCGGCACATCTTATTCCCAAGCATGGCGTCGCCTATGTGCCGCAGGGCAGGGGGCTGTTCGCCGACTTCAGCGTCGCGGAAAACCTGCGCATGGGCCTGTTGGCGGGCGGCCAGGGCAACGATACCCTGGAGCGCATGTTCGCCCTGTTCCCGGTTCTCAAGGAGCGCCTCAATCAACGGGCCGGCACGCTCAGCGGCGGCGAGCAGCAGATGCTGGCCACCGCCCGTGCGCTTTGCGTGGGCCCCAAGCTGCTGCTCCTGGATGAGCCCAGCGAGGGCCTCATGCCGAGCATCGTCAACCGGCTGCTCGACATCGTGACCGATCTGAAATCACGTGGCGTCGCGGTCCTGCTGGTCGAGCAGAAGGTCGCCGCCGTGCTCCAGGTCGCCGACCGGGTGCTGTTCCTGGAGAACGGCGAAATTCGCCATGAGGCCACGCCGGACGAGCTTGAGCGGGATCCCGAACCGCTCCACCGCTACGTCGGCGTTGGGCGGTGAGCCGCGCCGCTACCCGCGTCCCTCATCAATGAAAGCCAGTTCAGTCGTCACCAGCGCATTGAGGACAGCGAGGATATCGTTCCGCATGGTATCCTCGCCGACATCGGGAAAGGCGACTCGAAACAAAGTCTCGAGTTCATCCAACGTGACCCGGTTCTCGATCGCTTCCCAGACCAAACGGCCCGCCGGATTGAGCGTCACCATAGCCTGGCTGTCACGTTCCATGACAACGAGCTCGTCCTCGAGCTCTTCGCATTCATAATTCGACGTTCGGCGGTATGTCGTGGTCATGCGGGCCTTGCGGTTGGTATGATGAAATCAGCGACGCGTTATCTATCCACTGGCATATAAGGTGAAGGCGACAAGTGAGCCAACCCAAATCGGAAACCGAAGGCCGCGAACAGGGGTCCTTGGCCTTGTCGGCGCTGTTTCCGCAGCCGTTCATCGAGCGGTTGGTCTCGCCGTTGTTCGCGGAACCGGCGCGCGCCGAATTAGCGGAAGCGTACCTGGGGTCGCCGATGGCCTATGCCTGCGCGGAGATGTGCCAGTCCCGCGCGGTCGACCTCGAGGTGCTGCATGGCCGTGCTGCCTACGAGAGCATAAAATCGCGCCGGACGCGGGCCCGCGGCGTAGAGCTTGCCGGCGCGCTTGCCGGCGAAGGCATTGAATCCGTTGCCTTCAAGGGCTTGGCGACATCGCTTAGCGTTTATCCTCACCCGGCCTATCGGCTGCTGCCCGACGTTGATTTCCTGTATCGCGAGGCGGATTTACCAAGGCTCGCGAAATTCCTCGCGGCGCGAGGCTTCGTCACCAGCCTCGGTCCCCTGCCGACACGCCCATGGGGTGTTCTGATCAAGGCGAGCTTCGCGCCGATATACCAGGCAGATCGGACGTTCTTCCTGGATGTCCATCGCGCCGTCGATGAGCCGCCGGCAAGCAGGGGCCTCGACAGCGAAACGATATTTTCCCGCGGCGTGACGCTGAATACCGATTGGGGCCCCTGCATGGTGGCCTGCCATGAGCACAGCTTTGCCATTGCGGCCCTGCACATCTACCGCGATTTCTACCGGCCCGAGGCGCTCAAGGGGCTGTTCGACGGATGCCTGATTCTCAATCGTTTCGGCAGGGGGCTCGACTGGCCCCATATCGAGGCGCTGGCCCGGCGCGGCCGATTCGTCAATCGCCTGGTGTTTTTCCGCGATCTGCTCGAGGCGCTGGGCGCCGGCCGAGCGCCGCTGTTCGAAGACCGGTCGCTCTCTCGCTGGCTTCGTCCCTTGCTCGCCCTTGTGGTCGAAAATTGCCGCACCCTCGATTGGCAGGTGATGAGCGATGGGCGAAAGATGTTGCTCGAAGCGGGCTTGCTCGATTCTCCCCTGGCGACCGTCCGCCTGAACTGGCGCCGTCTGCGTAGCCTGGCCGCACCGCCCGTACATTATCTACCCGGTGTGCCGGTGGAGGAGGCGGAGGATTTCCCGCCTCAGGCTTAGCGCATGATTTAGAACGTCATTAAGGTATTTTATAGTTTTGTGTGGTAATAATCAAAGCGTGTAGCGATCTTTGTTGCCATATCCATAATCGATACCGGGTTTCTGATGTTACCAATGATCACGAGGCTGATTGGAGCGAAAGGTGACTAAGGAAGAAACGCAAGAAGCGGTTACGCCGGTAAGCGAATCGCCAGAGGGCGAATCAATCGACCGCCGGAGATTTCTCGAATTGAGCCGGAAATACGCCATCGTCGCGCCGCCGGCGGTGGGCCTTCTAATTGCCGCAACCGAGGCCAAGGCCCATTGCCAGGCAGGTACAGGGGGGATTCACGAAGCAAGTCCCAGCTGCAACCCAAATCACGCCTAACGGTCTTCGAAGCTTCGTTTTCCGGCTTGATGCGGGCGGTTAAAGTGTCGCGATTCACTGGCTGCAAAATTTCTGGATCGCGTCGATTGCGGAGCGTGTGTCTGGAAAATCGAGTTCACAGCACTGTAGCTGTGCAGCCCAGGATATGAGGCCCACCGCTGTTTGGCGAGACAGATGGCGGGGCGCGATAGACTGATCGAGCAGGCGGCGGAGAGCCTCAGCCGAGGTAATTTCGCGAATTTCACCCGCGGCATCCGGTGTGTAGCGTGGAAACGCAACCCAGCAGGCTGCTTGCGGTTCGACGATGAGGCTACCGGGCGCGGGATGGCGGTAGTGGACCCGGCGGCCATCGGTGCGCAGGTGCAACAGGGTCTTCTTGGACGCTACACCGTCGAGCAGCGCCAAGCCGCTTTCTTTCACGCAGATGCTGAAGGGTAGGCCGCGCACGTGAAAACTGTGGCGGTCGAGCACCACCGTGTCGTCGGACAGGTATCCGAAACCCTCGTCCAGCAGTGCCGCTGAAAGGGTGCTCTTGCCGGTACCGGCCGGGCCGGATAGCAAGAGCGCATGCCCTTCGCGCGCCACTGCAGCAGTGTGGAGCTGAAGCGCGAACCTGTCATCAAGCAGCGCCGAGGAAAATATCAACCAGTGAATCAGGGGCGCAAGTTCGGACAACGTGTCGCAGCGCTCGGACAATCGCCCGTTTGCGAAGATTTCTTGGGCCCCGTCCTCGCCGAGGATATTGATGGTGATGGGTGAAAGTGCTGCTTCCACCGCGATTTCCAAATGGCCGGCCACGGCATGCAGGCGCTCGGCCTGGGCTGCGGTCTGACAGGTGACTGTGAATGTCATGTCGAGGACAGCATAGCATCGCGTTTCGAATATGGTTTCCGCCGCTGGGAACACCGGCGACTCAGGCGGTTGTATATCAACTGGCCTATCTTCAAGGTGGAGGCGAGCGTTGCTGCCGCGATAGGAATCCTTCAGGAGGCCGTAATTTTCCCATTCCACTACCGCCAGTTTCACGAAGGTATCAGCGGTGTCGAGAGGCAGGTCGAACTCGTCCGCGGTGAGCGCAATGACCTCGCGAAGCGTCCGGTCCGCGGTGCATGCGCGCCAGATAAATGTCGCTGTCCGGTTGAGTCCGACGAGCATTTCCATTTCCGCAGAGTAGATGAAGCCCTCGTCGTCGAGCGCGAGGAACTCGACATCGGCTGCTTGAAATTCAATGCCCATCGCGCACCCAGCCGTTCAGCGTAAATCGGCCGCTCTTGAAATTATTTTCCTGACAGTGGACCGGCGTGACTTCGTGCCAGTAGTCGCTGGGGAAAAATATGATCCTGTTGTCGACCGGCGCGATGCGCGTAAAATCCAACTCCGTAAATTTGATCGAATCGTACAGGAGAAGATCTCCTCCTTCGAATGCTTTCGGCTGCCAATGATAGTAATAGACAACACTAATCTTGCGTCGCTCGATTCCGCTCCCGGCTTTTCCCACGTCAAGGTGCTTGGTGTAGAAATCCCCATCGTGATGCGCGGTGATCTGTAAATCGATCACGCAGATATTGAATTCATCGATATAGAGCTTAGGGCGAATGTTGCTTAGAGTGTCCGTGATTTGTTGCACGAACCAGTTCACGAATTTTGGTTTATCAATCTTCTTGATCAACCGCGATTTACGTTTGTCTATATCCCGCGACTGCCTTTCGCCGGTGCCGACGGTCGAGGGTTCGAAATTTCCTAGAAGTCCTTCTGTCATCAGCAAGATCGCGTCGTGTTCCTCGGCCGACAGAAAATTGTCGATGACCACGAAGGGGACAGGGCGCGGCATGAAATCGGGAGGCGCCTCGACAGGCGCATCGCCGGCCAGGATGGCGTGGATATAGCGCGCCGCGGCGTTATCCGGGTTCTGCTCCAGGAGACATCTGTAGGACTCCATGGCGGCGTCTAGATTGCCCTCGCCGCGATAGGCTTCGGCCCGTGCCCAGTGCGCGCCGGCGTTATCGAGGGGCGCCGAATTGGCGGCCAGCATGTTTTTTGCATAGGCGGCCGCCTCGTTTTCCGGATCGAACGCGAGGATGCGACCGTAGGCGTCGAGGGCGGTGGTGAAATGCCCCATTGCTCGGTAAATTTCGCCACGCCGCCATAGCAGCTCGCTGTTGTCCGGGTCATATTCCAGGGCGCGCATCAGCATTTGCTCAGATTTATCGGGGAAACCGTCTGCCAGATAACTCTTGGCGGCTTCGATGAAATTTTCCGCCTGCGCCTTGGTGGCCGCCTCGATGATGGACCATTCTTCGGAATTGACATCTTGGCGCTCGACCGCCTCGAGCAATCCTTTGAGCAGATGCGTATCGGCCAATCCCCTGAGCGCATGGATATGCTCGGGAAACTGCTCAAGGACATCGCGGTACAACGCTTCCGCCGACGCCACGCGATTCCGAGCTTGCTCGGCATCGCAAGATATTTCGTTACGGGCCGTAGACACCATAGAGAGCACACTCAGTCTGCATCGTCGCTCGAACTATACCAAGGATCATGATATTTGGTATAAACTGGGTTAATTCAATAGTGTAGCCTGGCGAGAGCGGATAGCCGGGAACGTTTTTTACATGCACAGCCACGAGCAAGCCTCCGCGCGCGAAGTCTTCTTCGCCTTTCTCAAGCTCGGCCTGACCTCGTTCGGCGGGCCGGTCGCCCATCTCGGCTATTTCCGCCACGAGATCGTCGAGCGGCGCGGCTGGGTCGATGACCGCACCTATGGCGACCTGGTGGCCTTGAGCCAGTTTCTGCCGGGACCGTCGAGTTCCCAGGTCGGCATGGCCCTGGGCGCCGTGCGCGCCGGGGTCAAGGGCGCCTGCGCGGCCTGGCTGGGCTTCACCCTGCCGTCGGCGGTAATCATGATTCTGTTCGCCCTGGGGGTGTCGTGGTTCGAGTTGGACTCCGGCTGGCTCGATGGCCTCAAGATCGTCGCCGTCGCCGTGGTCGCCCGCGCCGTCTGGTCCATGGGGCGGCAGCTCTGCCCGGATTGGCGGCGCGCCGGATTTGCCGCGAGCGCCACCGCCGCCGTGCTCGCCTGGCCGGGACCGCTGGGTCAGATCGCGGCGATTCTGCTTGGCGGCGCGCTCGGTTGGCTGGTGCTCGACAAGGGCGAGGGGGCGCCGCCGCAAGCCCTGAACCATGGCGTGAGCCGGCCCCTGGCGGTGGTTTGTCTGGTCTTGTTCGCGCTGCTGCTGGCGTTGCTCCCTCTGGGCGCGGCCATGATCGACGCCCGGCCCCTGGCGCTGGTCGACAGCTTCTATCGCTCGGGCGCGCTGGTGTTTGGCGGCGGCCATGTCATCCTGCCTCTGCTTCAGGCCGAGGTGGTGCCGCCCGGCTGGATCGACCGCGACGCTTTTCTCGCCGGCTACGGCGCGGCCCAGGCGTTGCCCGGTCCGTTGCTCACCTTCTCGGCCTATCTCGGCGCCATGATCGACCCGCGCTGGGCCGGCCTGCCGGTCGCCCTGCTGTGCCTGGTGGCGGTTTTCGCGCCGTCCTTCCTGCTGGTTATCGGCATGCTGCCGTTCTGGGACGCCCTGCGCCGGTTCGGCGCGGCCCAGGCGGCCATGGCGGGCATCAACGCCGCCGTGGTCGGGTTGCTCTTGGCGGCGCTCTACGATCCGGTGTGGACCGGCGCTATCCGCGCGCCCGAGGATCTTGCCCTGGCCGCCGCGGCCTTGGGCGCGCTCGCCTGGGCGAAGCTGCCGCCCTGGCTCGTGGTGATTGCCTGCGGCCTCGCCGGCGCCTTGATCAGCGGTTGGTCAGGCTGACGGCGGGATTGCCGGTCAGGGTCTGATAGACCACGCAGTAGCGTTCGGTCAGCTTGAACAGGGTGGCGAGCTGTTCTTCGCTGGCCGAGCTTTCGAGATCGAAGCGCAGGCGGATGTCGGTGAAGCCGACGGCGGCGTCCCGGTCGACCCCCAGGGTGCCGCGAAAATCGAGATCGCCCTCGGCATGGACCGAGCCGCCCTTGACCGGTATGTCGAGGGCCGTGGCGACCGCCCGCAGGGTGACGCCGGCACAGGCCGCCAGGGCCTGGAGCAGCATGTCGCCCGAACAGGCCGACATGCCGTCGCCGCCGGTCGCCGGATGGAGCCCCGCCTCGACCAGGGCACGGCCGGTCTCGACCGAACAGGTAACGCCTTCTTCGCCCAGGGTGCCGACCGCCTTCAGGGTGATCACGGCTGAGTCCGGGTCTTGCTTGTATTGTTCCTTGAAGGGCGCTTGCAGGGCGCGCAGTTCGTCGGCTTCCATCATTGTCTCCTAATCTACAGTAGCCGCCTCCCCCAAGGTCGGGCCGATTTCACAGTTGAGCACGAGATCGGCGTAGCCGTCGAGCTCGGTGGGCTCGCGGTTGAGAATAACCAGCTTGGCGCCGTTTTGCGCGGCCAGGATTGGAAACATCGCCGCCGGCTGCACCGTGAGCGATGAGCCGATGGCGAGAAACAGATCGCAGGCCAGGGTCGCCGCCTCGGCGCGCCGCATCTCGGCCTCGGTCATGGGCTGGCCGAACGAGATGGTCGCGGTCTTCACCAAGCCACCGCAACGCGTGCAGAGGGGCGGGGCTTCGTCGATGGCGAAGGCTTGCCAGATGGCGTCGAGTTCGTGGCGTTCCGCGCAATCCAGACAAATCGCGTAGGTGGTGTTGCCATGGAGCTCGATGACGAGATCGTCGGCCAGGCCCGAGCGTTGGTGCAGGCCGTCGATATTCTGGGTAATCACGCTGACCAGCTTGTTCTCGTTGGCCAGGGCGGCGATGGCACGATGGCCCCGGTTGGGCGTGGCCTTCTCGATCGCCTCGCGGGTCGCGAACTTGCGCCGCCAGGCCTCGCGCCGCGCCTCATCCGAGCGCAGGAAGTCATCGAACGGCACCGGCTTGTAGCGGTCCCACATGCCGCCGGGGCTACGGAAGTCGGGTATCCCCGATTCGGTGCTGATACCGGCGCCGGTGAAAGCGACGATGCGCGCCGCCTCGCCAATCATCCGCCTGAGTTTGTCCGCATCCTTCTCCATGAAGCGCATCATCATGATTAACAAATGCTTTAGCAATTGCTGATAGCCATGGGCCTCTCTTTCTCACCAGCGGAGCCCTGCCGCCATGAACAGACAATCACGCCGATTTATGAAGAGCGTACGCAAGCGCGGCAACGGCCAGCTCGACGCGCGCGGCAAGGATACCCTCGATATCATGATGAGTGCCGCCGTGGCGCACCATGAGGCCGGCGATATGGTGGTGGCTCTTGCCGAATACAACGACATCCTCGAACTCTATCCCGATCACCCCGACGCCTTGAGTAACAGCGGCTTCATCATGCCTCATCTCGGCGACATCGAGAGCGCCTTGCCGTGTCTGCGCAGGGCTGCCGAACTGGCGCCGGGCGACGCATCGATACGCAACAACCTGGGCATGGTGCTGAAGTCCGCCGGCTTGTTCAATGAAGCGGCAACCGAACTTCGCCGGGCGCTGGCGATAAACCCCGCGCTCACCTTGGTGTACATCAATCTCGGCACCGTGCTCCACAAGCTCCATAAGCCGGACGAAGCCGCCGAGATGAACCGCAAAGCACTCTCCACTGCGCGGGATGATCCCACCACTCTCACCAACCTCGCCGCCACCTTTCAAGGCAGTGGTCAGCGCGAGGCCGCCGAGGAAAGCCTGGCAAAGGCTCTCGCCATAAACCCGAACCACGCAGAGGCGCTCAGCAGTCGCGGTTTTCTGTACTGTTTCAAAGGCGATTCCAGGCCGCCGTGATCGATTTCAGCGCCGCGGTGGCCGCCGAACCGAGATTTGCAAACGCTTATTTTGGCCTGGGCAACGCCCAATCGGAAATCGGCGACAGCGAAGCCGCGATCACCGCCTATCGTGAGGCGGTCAAGTACAATCCGGTTCACGCGAATGCCTGCCTTGCTCTAAGCAAATTGCTTCGCGATGAAGGCCGTTTGCGTGAAGTTATTCCCTTGTTGTGAGAATCCGCCGCGCGGAACGCAGCCAATCCTATCGTGATCAGCATGCTGAGCATGCTTCTCGCCGACGGCGATGACGTCGACGAGGCGGTTCGCCATGGGGACCAAGGCCCTGGCCATCGACGAGAGATCGGTTCCGGCGATTTGCAGCCTGTCGAAGGCGCTGGTCGAGAAGGGGCTCTATGACGAGGCGGCGGGGGTCTATCGGAAGCTTCCCGCGCCGGCCAACGACCATGACGTAGTGGCCTATGGCTGGTTGGTGGAAAGCCTGCTGCGCAACCAGTTGTTCGGTGCCGGCCGGCCCCTTCTCGACAGGCTGCTCGACGGAACCGGACTCTCGGTTCGCCAGCGCTTCGGTCATATCGTCCAAAAGGCGGTCGATTGCTGGTTGGCGGACGATGTCGAAGGATGCAATCGATATATCGATGATACCGCGGCCATCAGTGAACTGGAGGGGGACCATAATCTCGAACATGCCCCGAAGGCTTATGCCCAATTCCTCAAAAGGTTGAGCGCCAACCGACGACATCATCCAGAATTGTACCAGGGTCAGGCGCCGGATACGCTTCATGTCATCGGCGAAAGCCATTGCCTGTCGCCCCACGGCACCACCGTCGACCTCGGAGGCTCTCTGTACCGCCTTGAAAGCTACATCCTTATGGGATGCAAGGCCTGGCAACTCGCCGACCCGGTGGAGAATTCTTATCAGCGCGCCTTCTGGAGCATCTCCAGCAAATTGCCCGAGGGCGCCAATTTGCTTGTGACTTTCGGGGAGATCGATTGCCGTGTCATCGAAGGCATTTATCCGCGCCACAAGAAATCCGACGTTCCCCTGGACGATATCATCACGTTAACGGCGGGCGGCTTCGTCGAGTTTGTCGCGACCCTGGCCGCCGAAAAAAGCCAACAGGTGAACTTCTGTGGGATCCCCGCGCCAAGCCCCGAGCGGCTCATCGAGACGCCTCTGGCAGGCAGTGAGCAAGCCGTTTATCTTGATATGATACGGCGCTTTAATATTGCCATTGAAGCCGCTGCTACAGCACGACAATTGGGCTTTGTCGATCTTTATTCCTTGACCGTTTCTGAGAACGGCCTGGCCGGCGGAAGTCAGCATATCGACGGCACCCATCTCTATCCGTCCACTTTCCATCAAGCCTTGCTCAACGCCTGACGCTGGCGGGTGACAGCGCCGCCTTCCGGTTCTAGATTAAATATCGAAACGGGTAGGGGCGGCGCCGATGACCATATTGAGAATCACGGGTTTTGCCATCGGGCTGTTAGTGACGCTCGCCATGCCCCTGACGGTCCATGGCCAATCCGGCACACTGCCTCTGCTGCCGGCGGATGGGGAGGACAGCCAGCTCCAGTCGATGGTTGATCAATTGCGCGCCATCACCGATCAGGCCAAGCGCGACCGCAGCGCCGATTTCCGTCTGCTCCAGCAGCTCGGCGATCTGGCGGGGCGCTATGACCGGCCCTGGCGGGTCTCCTTGCTGGAGGATAATTTCGCCGACGGCGATTTCACCGCGAACCCGGCCTGGGCGGTGGCGAGCGGCAAGTTCACTGTCGATCCTCGCTATGGCCTGCGCAATCGCGTCATCGTGCCAACCCGGATCGATTTCGGTTCGGGCGGACAAAGCGAAGGGCAGGCAGCCTTACAGCTATTCGGCGCCCTGCTCGGCGGTATCGCCAAACAGCAATCCGGCGGCGGGCGGGAACCGGCACCCCGGGCCGAGATCCACACCGCCCTGGCAATCAGCGAGGCATTTTCTGTAACCCTGGAATTCGGCGCTTTCACCAAGGCCGTTGAGGGCGGCGGCCTATCGTTCGGTGTTTATCGGGGAGTTGGCCGCGAGACCGGCTATCGACTGGTCTACAGCCAGGGAGCGGCGCCGAGTCTGACCCTGCTGCGGCTGTCCACGGCCGGAATTTCCACACTCGCCAGGGTGCCGCTTGCGAAGGGTCTTGAAGACGGCGCCTATCACCGCATCACCCTCAGGCGCGGCCGGGACGGCGCCATGGAAGGGCTGATCGACGATGTCGCCGTGCTTTCGGGTGCCGATCCGGTGTTGCAGGCCACGCCGTTCGATGGCCTCACCCTGATCAACCGCGGCGGCGAATTCGCCTTCCGCCGGGTCACCGTGATGGGGTCGCCATTATAAGAATTAAGAGCCGCTGTATCTCAGAGTGAGCCGTCCGCATCGTGCTTTTCATCGCCGGTAAGAGCCGGGAAGAAGGTGCAAACGATGCGCATCCGGGTTTTGGCCCGAATACGGTGGCGGTCATGGTCGTTCATGGCATACAGGGTTCCGGCGGCCAGATCGTGAACCCTGCCGTTATCCAGCTCCTCCACCGTGCCTTCACCTTCCAGGCAGTAGCAGGCTTCAAAGTGGTTTTTCTGCCAAAGGACCATTTCAAAACCGGCTTCAAGGATGCTGTCCGTCAAGGTAACGCCCATGCCGTCTTCCGCATGCAGGAGGCGAAGGCTGTGCCACTTGTCGCCATGAACGTCGCCCTTGGTGCCGACAACATCTTCCAGTCTCTTGACAATCATTAGCCTGCCTATTCGGTCTTGATGAGGGCCTTGAGTTGGGCGATGTCTTCCGCCGGCCATTCGGAAGCGGTTTCACCGTGGGCCAGTAGGGCATGGAGTTCGATGAGCTTCCATAACTCATCTTCCGTCTCCGCGTGAAAATGCGCCGGGCAAGCTTCCATACCCGGAAAATCCTTACAGGCGTATGCGTATGTCGTTGCCATGATTTCCTCCAATTTCGGTAAAAATCCGTCAGTCAGGGAAATTTTGAATAGCATCTCAGGGTCTTGTCGACGATCACCCAGGGCTGCTGGTGATCCAGGTAAATATTTGTCACGGGTTTTGCGATCGTGGGGTCGTCGAGAGTGGCGGCCGTGACATAAGCGTCATCCCAGTCATCGCCGTGACCCTCTAGCGAACTGCCGCAACGGCGACAGAATCCGCGGTGCATTCCTGGAGACGTTTCACAGTAGGTAATCTCTCCCTTGGTCACCTCTAAGTTTTCCGTCTTGACGGCCACCCAGGTGACAAAACCGGCTCCGATGGCTCGCTGGCAGGATCGGCAATGACAGTTGGCTGAAAAGAGCGGCTCGCCGTGAAGTGCGTAGCGTACCGCGCCGCAGAGGCAACCGCCCTGATGAGTTTGAGAGTTGTCGGTCATATCTCTTTCTCCGGTTAGAGTTTATGTTCATGACAACGAAAGGAACTAAAGTTCTCTTGCTGATCGTCATCACAATACCAACAAACCATTTTTCCTGTATCCCTTGATAAGGTTGACTAAAAGATTATTTGATGCGAATCATAAAAATAATCAACATGTAAGAAAATATTACAAATGACTTGGTCTGAGCTTCCTTCCCTCAATGGCCTCCGGGCGTTCGCCACCTTGGCGGAGGCGGGGAGTTATACTCAGGCCGGCGCTGCCCTGAATGTCACTCACGCAGCGGTCAGCCAGCAGGTCAAGGTGCTGGAGACACGGTTGGGGATGACTCTCGTTACCCGGCGGGGGCGCGGAATCAGGCTCACCAGGGAAGGCGCCGCTCTGGCTCGCGATTTGGCCTCCGGCTTCGATGCGATCCGCAAAGGCGTTGAGGTCTTGACGGGCGTAGACGCCACACGCCCGGTCCAGTTCACCATGTCGCCGGCTTTTGCCGTGAGTTGGTTAATGCCGAGGATCATGGAGTTCCAACTCCAGTATCCCGAGGTCACGCTCATGCTGAACCCGACGGCGAATGTGATGGAATTGACCCCGGGCGGAATGGATGTGGCGATCCGCTATTGCGACGGCCACTATCCCGGCCTGGATCTCACGCCGCTTCTGCTGCCCGACTTCGTCATCGTCGGCACCCCTGATTTGATTGGCCCACAAGAGATCACGAATCCCGCCATGCTCATCGATCTGCCGTGGTTGCAGAAACTGGGCACCAACGAAGTCGCGGAGTGGATGGGACGCCACGGGGTGACCTTGAACAAACCATTGATGATTACCCACATGCCGGGGAACCTGATCATGGAAGCAGTACGGCGGGGCGACGGCGTGACCTATACCGCACGCTCCTTTGTGGATGCGGAAATCCGCTCGGGACAACTGGTCGAACTGTTCACGGAAAGATATCCAAAAGGGTACTACCTTGCCACCCGCCCCGGTGTATTGCGTCCGCCCTTGCGGGCATTTGTAAGATGGATAAAACAACAGGCGGCGAACGACCCGACCGCTTGTGTGTGATATGCCTAATCGCTTGGGATTTCGGCCTCGGCCTCTACAATCTGTTCGGCGGTCATGCGCTTGGCGAGGCTTATGAGTTCGTCGGCGGCGAAGCTGTCGCCCTGGCGGGCGGCCCGGGAGAACCATCTATAGGCGCGGACATAATCCCGCCGCGTTCCTGCACCGCGCCGGTAGAGGAACCCCGCCAGATACTGGGCGTCGACATCGCCCTGGCGCGCCGCTGCAAGAGATTCCACGAGGGCGGCGGCATAATCGCCGCCGTCATAGGCCTCCACCGCATCGGCAAAACCGGCCTGGGCCTGACGCTCGGCGGGTAGGATCACCAAGGGGCCCGCCAGCAGAAATAGGAGAACGTTGAGTCTCATCATGGAGTCAACATAGACCGCCGGCAGGTTATACCAAGGATCATTTTCATAACGAAAACTTATCAACCCTTTGCGGATTACTAATTTGATTACGGCGGCGATCTCGACGACTCTCTCGCTCCCATGGATGCTTCAACCTCAAAAAGGCCCACGCCCGACCGCATCGAGGGCGACAGCAATTTATCGCCGCGCCGGCGCGCCTGGACCGCCGGGCACGATGATCCCGAAACCCTGGCACTTCTCGAGGCGGACAGCCGCCATTTCCTCCATCAATCCCTGTCGTCACCTTGTCTCGACGTGGTGGTCAAGGCCGAGGGCATCTGGATCGAGGATCGGGCCGGGCGGCGCTATATGGATTTTCATGGGAATTCCGCCCATCATATCGGCTATGGCCATCCCAGGCTGATCGCCGCCCTGAAGGACCAGCTCGATGACCTGCCGTTCACGCCGCGCCGCTTCACCTCGGACCCGGCGATTGCCCTGGCCGCCAAGCTGGGCGAGATCGCGCCGGGCGAGCTTTCCAAGGTTCTGTTCGCGCCGTCCGGCTCGGACGCCATCGAGATCGCCCTCAAGCTGGCGCGCGCCAAGACCGGGCGTTTCAAGACCCTGTCCTTCTGGGATAGCTTTCACGGCGCCGGGTTCGGCGGGGCCAGCGTCGGCGGCGAGGCGACCTTCCGCTCCGGCGCCATCGGCCCGTTGTTGGCCGGCTCGGAACATGTGGCGCCCTTCACCTGCTATCGCTGCCCGTATGGCCATAAGGACCGGGACGGCCAGCCCGACCTCGACGCCTGCGGCATGGCCTGCGCGCAAATGGTGCGCTATGTGCTGGAGAAGGAAGGCGATGTCGCCGCGATGATCGCCGAGCCGGTGCGCGCCGTGCCTTATGTGCCGCCGCCCGGCTTCTGGCGCGCCGTGCGGGACGCCTGCGACGATCACGGGACCCTGCTGATCTTCGATGAGATACCCAGTGGCCTGGGCAAGACCGGGCGGCTCTTCGCCTCCGAGCATTACGACGTGGTTCCCGACATCGTGGTGCTCGGCAAGGCGCTCGGCGGGGCGGCTCTACCCATTGCCGCGGTGATCGCCAGACCCGAGCTCGACGTCGCCGGCGATGTGGCGTTCGGTCATTACACCCATGAGAAAAACCCGCTGATCTGCCGCGCCGCCCTGACCACCATCGAGATTATCGAGGACGAGGGCCTGGTGGAGAACGCCCGCATCGTCGGTGCCCATGGCCTGGCCCGCCTGGAGGAGATGAAGCGCCGCCACGCGATGATCGGCGATGTTCGCGGCAAGGGCCTGCTATTGGGGATCGATCTGGTCGAGGACCGCGAGACGAAAACCCCGGCGCTGGACGGCGGCGAAGCGGTGCTCTACGGGGCGCTCGATGCGGGCCTCAATTTCAAACTTTCCATGGGCAACGTAATCACCCTGACCCCGCCGCTTACCCTGACCGAGGCCGAAATGGACGCCGCCCTCGATATTCTCGATGATGTGATCGCCGATTGCGCCGCGCGCCGTTGACGGCAATCTTCGCGAAGCATAGGTTAGACCACTCAAAATAAAGCCATAAAGGAAGCAGCGTGAAACGGCTTAAGTTATTCTATAAGACCAGGGAGCTCGAATCCCAGATCGACGAGTTCTGCGAAAAGGTCGACCAGGGTGCCATGACGTTCAAGATCGGCATCAATTGCTACATCAACGGCGATTTTACCGCTTTCGAGGAAAAACTCAAACAAGTCAATCAGTTGGAGAGTCAGGGCGATACCTTGCGGCGCAATATCGAGCGCCGCCTCTATGAGCAGACCCTGATCCCCGAATCCCGCGGCGACGTTCTCGGCCTGCTGGAGAACATGGACACCATCCTCAATAGCTGCGAAGGCGCCATGTGGCAGTTCGCCATTGAGAAGCCGCATATTCCGCAAGAGTTTCACACGGATTACATCCTTTTGGTCGATGCCTCCGTCAGCGCGGTCGATTCCCTGGTCTCCGCATCGCGGTCATTCTTTCGCGGCGCCGAGACGGTGACCGATTTCATGCACAAGGTGTTGTTCTACGAAAAGGAAGGCGACAAGATCAGCACCCGCCTGAAGATGGCGATCTTCGCGGATGGTCTCGATCTCGCCCACAAGGCCCAGCTTCGCAACTTCGTCGAGCATATCGATGATATTGCCGATACGGCCGAGGACGTCGCCGACAGGCTCGCCATCTACAGCATCAAACGCTCCATATAACGACGAACTCAAGGATTAGGTAATGGAAGTCGCGGTGCTCGTTTTCCTGTCGAGCGGGCTTTTTCTCGGGTGGTCGCTTGGCGCCAACGACGCCGCCAATGTGTTCGGCACGGCGGTCGGCAGCGGCATGGTCCGCTTCGCCACGGCGGCGGTGATCTGCAGCGTCTTCGTCATCCTCGGCGCGGTGATCAGCGGCGCCGGCGCCGCCCATACCCTGAGCAAGCTGGGCGCGGTCAACGCCATTCCGGGCGCCTTCATGGTGGCCTTCGCCGCCGCCGTCACGGTCTATGCCATGACCAAGGCCAGCCTTCCGGTCTCGACCACCCAGGCGATCGTCGGCTCGATCGTCGGCTGGAACCTTTACACCGGTTCGCTGACCAGCAGCTCGACGCTGATCACCCTGATCGCGACCTGGGTGATCTGCCCGACCCTCGCCGCCGCCATCGCCGCCGGCCTGTTCAAGGCGATTACCCTATGGTTACGCCGCGCCCAGATTCATATCATCCGGCTCGACGCCTATACGCGTACCGGCTTGCTCCTGGCCGGCGCGTTCGGCGCCTACAGCCTGGGCGCCAACAACATCGCCAACGTCATGGGCGTGTTCGTGCCGGTGTCGCCCTTCACGGCGTTCAGCATCGGCGATCTGTTCACGGTTTCCTCGGCGCAACAGCTCTTCCTGCTCGGATCCGTCGCCATCGCCGTCGGCGTGTTCACCTATTCCAAGAAGGTCATGATGACCGTCGGCAGCTCGCTGATGTCGCTGTCGCCGGTCGCCGCCTTCGTGGTCGTGGTCTCCCATTCGATCGTCCTGTTCCTGTTCGCCAGTCAGAACCTGGAAAATTTCCTGGCGAGCTACGGGCTTCCCACCATTCCCCTGGTGCCGGTGTCGAGCTCGCAGGCGGTAATCGGCGCGGTGGTCGGCATCGGCCTGCTCAAAGGCGGGCGGGGCATCCGCGGCCGGGTGCTGGGCAACATCGCCGCCGGCTGGGCGGTGACGCCGTTCATCGCCGGGTTGATATGTTTCGTCTCATTGTTCTTCCTGCAAAACGTGTTCAACCAGCAGGTTTCGCGGGAGGTGGTTTACGAATTCACCGACCCGGGGCTTGCCCGCCTGGCCGAGGAGTCGATCGACATCGACGGCGTTAAATCGCTCAACGGGCGGCGCTTCACCAAGGCCGTCGTGCTCGCCGACGAGCTTGAAACATTGGCCTATGATGACGGCGAGATCGGCCGGATTATCGATCTGGCCGAGATCGACAGCTTCGAAATTCACCCTGATCAACTCGCCGACCTGGGCCGGGATTATCTCACCCCTGGTCAATTTGCGGCGGTCGGTAAACTTTCGGGGCGCAGCTTTACCCATCGCTGGATGCTGGATGACGCCTTGATCGAGGGCAGCGAGGAATGGGCGCTGCTGCCCGACCTGACCGTCAATAAAATTGACAACCGCCGCATCGAGGAACAGCGCCGCGCCATCTACTCCCTGTTCCGCATCGTCGCCGCGCCATGACGAAACCCGGCACCCTGGTCGTCACCGCCGCGTTGATCATCATCGGTGACGAGATCCTGTCGGGGCGCACGGCGGACGTCAATCTGCGCTATATCGCCGAACGCCTCAATTCGCTCGGCGTGCGTCTCGCCGAGGCGCGGGTTGTGGCCGACAAGCAGGCCGCCATCATCGCCGCCGTCAACGAATGCCGCGCGACCTACGACTACGTCATGACCACCGGCGGTATCGGGCCGACCCATGACGATATAACCGCCGCCGCCATCGCCAAGGCCTTCGGCCGGCCGTTGATCCGAAACCCGGAGATCGTCGCTATCCTGGAGGATGCCTATCGGGGCTCCGACTTTGAGCTCAACGAGGCGCGGCTGTCCATGGCCGACACCCCCGAGGGCGCCACCCTGATCGACAATCCGGTGTCCGGGGCGCCGGGCTGGCAGATCGAAAACGTCTTCGTCTTCGCCGGGGTGCCGAAGATCATGCAGGCGATGTTCGAGAGCATGACCCATCGGCTGACCGGCGGCGAGCCCCTGCGCGAACGCTCCATCGTCGTCGATATCGGCGAGGGCACCCTGGCCGCTGCCCTGAGCGATATTCAGGATCGCCACCCGGAGCTTTCCATCGGCAGCTACCCCTACTATCGCGGCGGCGCCTTCGGCGTGAAGCTGGTGTTGCGCGGCACCGACGACACCGAACTCGACACCGCCGCAGAGGAAATCGTTGCCGCCCTGCGCGCCCTCGGCGGCAACCCGAGGATCGAAGACCCCAAGTCCTGATCAGCCGTGATATAAGCACCCACGACCGGTGCCTGGGCCCGCTTGGTGGAACTGGTAGACACGACAGACTTAAAATCTGTTCCTCGAAAGGGGGTGGGGGTTCAAGTCCCTCAGCGGGCACCAATTTCCCCCCAATGGGGCGAGAAGCTTCATCCTTCATAGGTACCAACGCCTTAGGAGTCCCATGTGGTCCACTTGAGTGGTACACAAAGGGATGCCCGATATGGCGAAACCAGCTGGCCTCATGAAACGGTCCGGCACCTACTATTTCCGTATCCGGGTGCCGAAGGACCTCGTCACGGCATTCGGGAAGACGGAAATCAGGAAGAGCCTGAAGACCAAGGACTATGGCGAAGCGAAGAAGCGAAGAAACCAAGTGGCCATCTCATGGGACGCCAGGTTCGATGAAGCTCGCGAGTCGCTCAAGAAAGGCATCTCCACGTCTGCAAAGCTGCTGTCGTCCGAGCACGCCGTAAGGCTTGTTCAGGATTACGTGGAACGCATGGATCGAGAGTGGCAGAAACGCGAAGCCAAGCTCATCATTAAATCGAGTGAAGAGAAGCAAGATATGCTCATTGAGCTTGCGATGGCTGAGCAATCTCTGAAAGACCCCGAAGATATGAATGGGCAAAGAGATATTTCGTTAACTAGCCAAGAATTGCTTGATCGATCAGGGTGCGGGCTGAGTGAGGACAGCATCCCTTACGAAGAGCTTTGGGAGCTTGTGCGTCGCGGACTGCTCGAACTGTATAGGCGATCCCAGTCCCGTTTGAAAGATGACTTCTCGGCGTCATTCTTCGATGAGCTATTTTCTCCACATGAGCAGGACGCCGTCGCCAAGAAAGAACTGTATTTTGGCAAATTATGCGATCAGTATTTTGAGAATTATCTTAAGGAAGCTGGTGCCAAAGGCATCCAGCAACAAAGCATCGACAGCGTGAAAACTGGTCTCGACCTTGTCAGAGAGATTGTCGAGGAGAACGCGCCGGTCGCCTCCATAGATTACGACCTATGTCTCGCCTTTCGGAATACGCTGGCACATGTCCCAGCCAGGCGACAGCAGTTCTACGGCAGCATGCCACTTAAGAAAGTCATCGCTGCCGCAAAGAAAGATGACAGGCCAATGATGAGCTACGTGACACAGGCACGCTATCTGCGAATCCTGACCCAGGTCCTGAATCTGGCGCACCGAAAAAAGCTTATCTTGGACGTTCCGTCCGAAGGCCTCTCGCCCATTGCAAAGAAGACGCCAGACGAGGAGCAACGCGATCCGTTCTCGCTAGGTCACATACCCATAAAAGGGATTCCCAAAGGCGCTGATATGTGATTCAAGATTCCAAACAGTGGGAGTCTTGATATGGCGCGTTTTGATTTGACGGATTTCGAGTGGTCTGTGATCCAGCC
>ERZ813253.183-NODE-183-length-24664-cov-7.389982_pt1 | contig 24664 bp, 26 predicted proteins | sample MGYA00520893_ERZ813253 | MGnify/ENA primary metagenome ERZ813253 (study PRJEB31669, sample SAMD00080414) | marine metagenome | biome: oceanic hadal pelagic zone biome; feature: marine hadalpelagic zone; material: sea water | place: Pacific Ocean:Izu-Bonin Trench...
AGAGCATTTCCCGCTATTTTTGAAGGAATGTGAGTGGCGTTTCAACAACCCTAACCCGCAAGACCAGCTAAGACATATGAAACAGATGGTTAAGCGGTATTTAGCTTAGTTATCTGGGTCAGCTCCTATAATATATACCGGCGGAACAAGACGTTCCCCATTTTTCAGAGAGGCCGCGATATGACCCGATTTCAATTGACCCGAACCCTGGCGCTTGGCGCCCTTATATCGGTGATGAGTGCCTCGGCCATGGCCCAGGGGATCGTCAGCAAGATCGTTAACTCGCCGCTGTCCGCCGCCGGCCTGGTTCGCGGCGCCCATACGGGCATTAATGTCTATCTGCAAAACGACCAGGCGCCGGGCGCTGCCTTCATGAATCCCGAGGTCATCGGGTACGGCATCCCGGCGGGCGGCCGCATCGAGATCGAGCTGGGCGACGGTTTCAAGCGGGTCGGCAACATCGCCCTGACCCAGAAATCGATCATGGTGGTCACCGGCGCCCCGCAGCAGGGCATGCCCGGCATGAAGGTCGGCTATGAGGTCAAGCAAGGCGAAACGCCGAATATCTACGTCATCGCCCCGACAGGGGAAGACGGCCTGGCGGCGGACGAGCTCATGTCCCCGGCGCCCGGCGCCGCGGGCGACCCGGTGCGCCAGCGCGGCATCAAGGTGTTTCACATCGGCTTCCTGCAAAGCGCCTTCACCAACAGCGGCCGCTCGGGCTCCGTCACCGTGCGGATCATCGACGGCGACGGCAAGACGGTTGAAAGCGGTAGCGCCGACGTCGATTTCATCGATGCGCCGGCACCGCAAATCCAGCCGAACAATTTTCCCAACCGGCAGCGCAATCACAATTGGCAGGTCATCGCCGCCGGCGAGGCCCTGGGCGTGACGGCGGGAACCCTGGCAATCCCCATCATGCTCTATGACGCGCCTCACGGCGTCGCCCCCGGCGCCATGGTCAAGTTCAAACAAGGCCCCCTGGGCGTCGGCGTCCTGTCGACCCAGCAGTTGGATGCCATGGACTTCTTCATGCCGGACGCCATCGCCCGCTACAACGGCGGCCTGGTCATCCAGGACAGCGACGGCGACGGGCGTCTCGACCCGACCAAGGATCGCATCATCGGCGGTATCCTCGGCGCGGCACCGTCGGGCGCCAAGGGCCAGGAGATCAAAAGCCTTAATTTGAACGGCGCGGTCGATCTTTCCAAGCCGGCTTCCGCCTAGAACCCGAAAGCCGGCAAGCGCTTCGGCGGTACCATCGCCCTGTTGCAATTCACCGGCGGCGACAAGCCGGGCCTCTACCGCCCGACGGTTGCCCTGCTCAGAGACCACCACGATCTGGCTAGCGGCGACGGCTCCAGCTATACCTTCACCATCGTCGTGAAATAAGACGCCGCTTCAAAAATCGGGCTACCATGGGGGATGGCTTGTCTATCTCCCAGCGATCCGCGCGGGCTGTTGCGCGCCCTGTTCGACGCCGCCGTCGAGGCCGCGGGAGCAGAGCGTTGCCTGCCGCCCCATCTGCCGCCGCCGCCCAGTGGGCGTTGCATCGTGGTCGGCGCCGGTAAGGCGGCGGCGGCCATGGCGCGCAGCGTCGAGGATAACTGGGCCGGCGATCTCGGGGACCTCAGCGGTCTGGTGGTCACGCGCTACGGCCACGGCATGGCGACGCGGCGCATCGCGGTCATCGAGGCTGCTCACCCGGTGCCCGACGAGGCCGGGCGCGAGGCGGCGCGGACCATCCTCGGGCTGGTCGAACCCCTGGGGCCCGACGATCTCGTGCTTTGCCTGATTTCGGGCGGCGGATCGGCTCTGCTCGCCCTGCCGGCTGAGGGGGTCACCCTGGGGGATAAGCAGGCGGTCAACCGGGCGCTGCTTAGCGCCGGGGCGACGATTTCCGAGATGAATTGCCTGCGCAAGCATCTCTCGGCCATCAAGGGGGGGCGTCTCGCCGTGGCGGCGGCCCCGGCGCGCCTGGTTAGTCTGCTGATCTCCGATGTTCCCGGCGACGACCCGGCGGTGATCGCCTCGGGCCCGACGGTGGCCGATCCGACGAGCTTCGCCGACGCCCGCGCGGTGCTCGAAAAATACGCCATCGCGGCGCCCGCCTCGGTGACAGCCCATCTGACAGAAGCCGCCGACGAGACGCCGAAACCGGGCGATCCACGCCTTGCCGCCAGTGAGGTTCATATCATCGCAACGCCGGGAGCGTCGCTCGAAGCGGCGGCGGCCCTGGCCCGCGCGGCGGGGGTTGAGCCGATCATCCTCGGCGACAGCCTGGAAGGGGAGGCCCGCGACCTCGGTGCCCTGCACGGGGCCATGGCGCGCGGCCACCTGGTTGAAGAACGACTCGACGATGCCCCTCTGGTCATCCTGTCCGGCGGCGAAACCACGGTAACCATGAACGAAGCTGGGACCATGAACGAAGCCGGGACCATGAACGAAGCCGGGACCCTGAGCGATGCCGGTCTCGGGGTGGGTCTCGGGGCGGGACGCGGCGGGCGCAACGCAGAATATCTCCTCGCCCTGGCGATTGCCCTCGACGGCGCGCCCGGTGTCCATGCCATTGCCTGTGACAGCGACGGCATCGACGGCAGCGAGGATAACGCCGGCGCGATCATCGCCCCTGACAGTCTGGCGCGGGCGCGGGCCGCCGGACTCGACCCGCGCGCCCGGCTCCGGGAGCACGACGCCTACGGCTTCTTCGAGGCTCTCGGCGATCTCGTGGTCACCGGACCCACCCTGACCAACGTCAATGATTTCCGCGCGACCCTGGTCACAGGCGGTTAAAGCCCAACATCAACGGGCATTAATTGGCGACAGTATATAATTAATCCGCCCCGGGATGAATTAAATATATACTGTCGCCAATTAATGCGTGGCGCTTGAACGCGGCCTCTTAAGACTCTAAGCTGCCCAGGTTAAGCTAGCGAAAACAAAGGGAAATTATGCGCCGCCATCGTAACGCCAAGATTGTCGCGACCCTCGGACCGGCGAGTTCGGACCCGGCGGTCATCCGTGGGCTTTTCGAGGCCGGCGTCGATGTTTTCCGCCTCAATCTCAGTCACGGCGACCATGCCGACCACAAGGCGCGCTATGACATCATACGCGCGCTTGAGGCCGAGACCGGCCGTCCGATCTGCGTGCTGCTCGATCTTCAGGGCCCCAAGCTGCGCATTGGACGGTTTAAAAAGGGCAAAATCGAACTCGTCGCCGGCCAGGGCTTTCGTCTCGATCGCGCCAAGGAGTTGGGCGATGAGAGCCGTGTCGCCCTGCCGCATCCCGAAATTTTCGCGGCTATCGAGCCCGGCACCGAGCTGCTGCTCGACGACGGCCGCATCCGCCTGCGCATCGTCACCTGCACAAAGAGCCAGGCCGAGACCGAAGTCATCGCCGGCGGCAGCCTGTCGGACCACAAGGGGGTCAACCTGCCCGGCGTGACCCTGCCGATTGCGGCCTTGACCGAAAAGGACCGGCGCGATCTGGCGTTCGGCCTCGATATGGGCGTCGACTGGGTTGCCCTGTCATTCGTCCAGCGCCCCGAGGACATCGCCGAAGCGCGCAAGCTGGTGAGTGGCCGCGCGGCGATCATGGCCAAGCTCGAAAATCCCTCAGCCATCGACTATCTCGACGAAATCATCGAAAGCGCCGACGGAATCATGGTGGCGCGCGGCGACCTCGGCGTGGAATTGGCGCTCGAGAGTGTGCCGGGGCTCCAGAAGAAAATCATCGCCCAGGCGCGTAGCGCCGGCAAGCCCGTGGTGGTGGCCACCCAAATGCTCGAATCCATGATCGAAGCGGCGACGCCGACCCGCGCCGAGGCCTCCGATGTGGCGACGGCGGTCTATGACGGGGCCGACGCCCTCATGCTGTCCGCCGAATCCGCCGCCGGCGCCTATCCGGTCGAGTCTGTCGCCATGATGAACCGCATCATCGTCGAGACCGAGCGCGACCCGCGCTATCGCCGGTTTCTCACTGTCGAGGGGTCGGATCTGGAAGCGACCGCCGCCGACGCCATCACCGCCGCCGCCGATCAGGCGTCGCGCACCGTCCGCGCGGTGGCGATCTGCACCTATTCCATGTCGGGCTCGACGACCCTGCGCGCCTCGCGCGAACGGCCCGAGGTTCCGATCCTGGGGTTGACGCCGAAGATCAATACGGCGCGCCGTCTGGCCATCGCCTGGGGTGTTCATAATGTGCAGACCACCGACGCCACCAGCTTCTCCGACATGGTCGAGAACGCCTGCACCGTGGCCCTGGCCGAGGGCTTCGCAAAACCTGGCGACCGCATCGTCATCACCGCGGGCGTTCCCTTCGGCACGCCGGGTTCGACCAACACATTGCGCATCGCCTGGGTCAACGACTAAGGCTCCGAAACATTGGATTCTTACGTTCTGGCATTGCATCTGGCGGTGTTCGCGGCGGCGCTGCTGCAGGCCGCCACGGGCATCGGCTTCGGCATAATCGCCGGGCCGATTATCCTCATCGTCATGAACAGCGGATCGGCCATACAGGTCTCGATCCTGCTGAACCTGCTGATCGCCCTGATCTTGGCGCCGTCGCTCTTTGGCCGCGCCGACAAGGTCCTGCTGGTCCGCCTGCTGTGGGGCACCCTGGCCGGAATGCCCCTGGGGATTTTTATCTTTACCCAGATCGGCATCGACCTGCTCAAGCTGCTGGCCGGCGTCGCCGTTGCGTTCATGGCGTTGATCATCATGGGCGTGCTGAAATTCAGCCGCGCCGGCGCGGCGCCTTCGGGAGGGCGCGTCCCGGACCTGCTGGTCGGCGTCGTCTCGGGCGCCATGTGTTCGAGCCTGGCCATGCCCGGCCCGGTGGTCGCCGCCCGCATGATGGCTCTTGAGGCGCCCAAGGAAACCGTGCGCGCGACGATCCTGGTGATGTTCGGCTTTTCCTATTTGGCCGCTTTCGCCGCGCAAGCGTTGATGGTCGGCATCTCCTCGGACGGCCTCACCCTGTCGGCCAGCCTGGCGCCGGCCACCCTGGTGGGTGTCCTGGTGGGCCGGTATTGCGGGGCCTGGATCAGCGAGCGCGGCTTCCGCTGGATCCTCTCCATCGTCCTTACCGCCACCGCCGTCGGCCTGCTGTGGTCGGCGGCATAGGCCCTCGCCCACGAATTTGTGATTTGGCATCGATGTTTAACAACCTATGATGAGATCAGGGGAAATGTCCTTCGGGGCGTTGAATGGGAGGGGGAATTCTTTCCAATAAATTACGGAAAAAACCCATGAAATCCTTGTTTGCAACTATCTTCGGGGCGTTGCTTGCGCTTGCCCTGAGCGCCGGGTCGGCGGCCGCCGCGCGGGTCACCATCACCGGCGAAGTCATCGATTCCTGGTGCTATCTGACCGAGATCATGTATCCCCTGGGCACGGCCCATCGTCAATGCGCCTTGTGGTGCGCCGCCGGCGGTATTCCCGCGGCCATCGTCGATGACGATGGCCAAGTCTACATCATCCTCAAGATCGAGACCGACAGCGTCAATGTGGCCAATCCGACCATTCTGGATCTCCAGACCAACAGGATAACCGTTGAAGGCGACACCTTCGAGCGCGACGGCATAACCTATCTGACCATCGCCCGGGTTATCGAAAACGAAGGCATCGTCAATCTAACCGCCGACAAATACGGCATCCAGCCGTTCGGGGAGTAGGGCCATGAAAAGATTTTTGCTTTTGGGTGTTTTCGCGACCCTGATTTATGCGCCGGTGGCGGCGAATGCGGCTCAGCCTTGGGGGCTGAACGACGAAGAAATCGTGCGTTTCGACGCCACGGTGGTCGATTTGCTGTGCGAGCTGACCGGCGACTGCCCGGAAAATTGCGGCGACGGCAAACGCCAACTCGGCCTGATCGATGGCTCGGGCAAGCTGATCCCGGTGTTCAAGAACGTCGTGGCCTTCGCCGGAGCCGCTGCCGAGCTGATCGGTTTTTGCGGCAAGACGGTGACCGCCGACGGCTTGTTTTCGACCAACCGCGGGACCACCATATTCTCGCTTCAGTTCGTCCGCGAGGCGCCCGACGGGAAATGGCGCAAGGCCAACCGTTTCCTGATTAAATGGGCCGAGGACAACGGCGTTGCGGTCGACAGCAACGCCGCTAAAACCTGGTTTCGGAACGATCCACGAGTCAAGGCGTTGATTGCAAAATAAGGTAAGCTTGGGCTCGGTCCCGGCGTATTGCCGGCGGAGTGATTGCCATCAAACCGCTGGTCCGTATGCTCGGGCTGGCGGTGCTTTTCGCCCTGGCCGCGCCGGTCCAGGCTCATGAGACAGCTCTGGGGGCCGGATCGGGCGAGGCGTTGCCGTTTAATCTGGGCGGCCCCTGGTCCCTGATCGATCACAACGGCCAGCCGCGCACCCGCGAGGATTTTCGCGGCGAATACCGGATCATTTTTTTCGGCTATACCGCTTGTCCCTATACCTGTTCGACGGCGATGACCAATCTCGCCGTGGCGCTCGATGAGCTGGCCGATGATGGCAACCGGATGGGCGGCTTGTTCTTTACCATCGATCCGGTCTACGACACCCCGGAACGGCTCGCCGATTATCTGCGGCCCATCCACCCCCGCTTTCTGGGCCTGACCGGCGCGGCCGACGAGATCGATCGGCTGCAGAAGAGCTTTCAGGTTCATGCCAAGGAAGCCGCCGACAAGGGTAGTTTCGAGCGATTGATCGACCATCAGCCCCTGGGGTTTTTGATGGGCCCCGAAGGCGATATCCTGACCCTGTTCCCGCCGCTCCTGCCGCCCTCCGAAATCGCCCGGATCATCCGGGGATATCTGTGACGCGGGCTTGTCTCGGGCGGGCGAAAGTACGACTATCGCCGCCCGGATAAATCAAGCGTGGATCAGGATTATTATGCAGGACTCGGCGAAGCTCTTTCAGGCGCTCGGCATTGATGGCGCGACCCGAAAAGATGGCGCTCTGGCCGTCCATTCACCGACGGACGGCGGTGAAATCGCCCGCCTCGCCACCCATTCGACGGCCGACGTCGAGGCCCAGGCCATGCGCGCGGTCACTGCCTTCGAGGCCTGGCGGCTGGTGCCCGCGCCGCGCCGCGGCGAGTTGATCCGCCTGTTCGGCGAAGAACTGCGCGCCCACAAGGACGACCTCGGCGCCCTGGTCACCGTGGAATGCGGTAAAATTCTCGAGGAAGGCAAGGGCGAGGTCCAGGAGATGATCGACATCTGCGACTTCGCCGTCGGCCTGTCGCGCCAGCTCTATGGCCTGACCATCGCTTCCGAACGGCCCGGCCACAAGATGATGGAGACCTGGCATCCCCTGGGCCCGGTCGGGCTGATCACAGCGTTTAATTTCCCGGTCGCGCCCTGGGCCTGGAACTTCGCCCTGGCTGTTGTCTGCGGCGATCCGATGATCTGGAAGCCGTCGGAACTGACGCCCCTGACGGCGCTCGCCTGCGCCAACATCTTCGAGAAAGCGGTGGCGCGTTTCGGCGATGCGCCCGCCGATCTGTTGCAGGTGACCATCGGCGACAAGGCGGTCGGCGAGACCCTGGTCGATCATCCCAGGATTCCGCTGATCAGCGCCACGGGAAGCTGCCGCATGGGCCGCGAGGTCGGGGTGCGCGTGGCTCAGCGGTTGGGCCGCTCCCTGCTCGAGCTGGGCGGCAACAACGGCATGATTGTCGCCGCATCCGCCGATCTCAAGCTCGCCATGCGCGCGATCCTGTTCTCCGCCGTCGGCACCGCCGGCCAGCGCTGCACCTCCCTGCGCCGCCTGATCGTTCATGAGGACATCTACGACGCACTCTTGCCGGGGCTCAAGCGGGCCTACGGGTCGGTCGCGGTCGGCGACCCGCTGGAAGCCGGCGTGCTTATCGGGCCGCTGATCCATCGGGCATCCTTCGAGGCCATGCAGGCCACCCTGGCCACGGTGGCCACGGTGGACGGTGGGGGCGGCGTTGTGACCGGCGGCGAGCGGGTCCTGGCCGACGACTATCCCGACGCCTTTTACGTCAAGCCGGCGATCGTCGAGATGGCGGCGCAGACCGAAACCGTGCGGCAGGAAACGTTTGCGCCGATCCTCTATGTGATGAAATACCGCGACCTCGCCGATGCCATTGCCATGCACAACGACGTGCCCCAGGGCCTGTCGTCCTGCATTTTCACCACCGATCTGCGCGAAGCCGAGACCTTTACCTCGGCGGCGGGCAGCGATTGCGGCATCGCCAATGTCAATATCGGGCCCTCGGGCGCCGAAATCGGCGGTGCTTTCGGCGGCGAGAAGGACACCGGCGGCGGCCGCGAATCGGGCTCCGATGCCTGGAAAGCCTATATGCGCCGCGCCACCAACACGGTCAATTACTCGAACGATCTGCCCCTCGCCCAGGGCATCAAATTCGGCGAAGATTAATATTTTCTTCACCATAATCCGTGACAATGCCGGGGCGCACAGAGGCTAGGCTCGGAAGTCATTGGATTCCATTGACAAAACAGGCTTCGCAACGCATTCTTCGCCGGCTGTGGGAGACGGCGAGGTAAGATTCATTAAAATTCTCTCATGGCCGAATTTTAGAGCGTGCCGAATTTGAGAGCGGGAGACGGGTGCTTCATGAAGTTTATCTGGGAAGCGCCGAGAGGACTGGCGAAGTCACTCGCGGTGCTGGGATTAATGGTGGGTGGTTTGGCGCCTGTCGTGCCGGTAAGCCCCGCCTCGGCGGGCTTTTTGCCGCTTGTGCTGGGCAGCTCTTTGCCGAACAGCTCATCGATCCTGTCCGTCGCGCTCACCAAGGATGCCGTTTCGGACGACAAAACGACCGCCGGCCCCGAAAGCCGTCTGGTGCTACGCGAGATGACCGTTTCCGCGGGCGACACCCTGGCGGCCATGCTCGCCGTCGCGGCCATCGACCGGCGCGACGTAGCGGCGGCCATGACCAAGCTTCGCGAGCGTTTCAATCCGCGTAAGCTGACCATCGGCCAGAAGCTTTTCGTGATTATCGAGACCGGGCGTCGCGGGGCCAACCGGCTCGCCGCTCTCAGCCTCGAGTTGGGCACGGCTTCCTATCTCGTCATCGAGCGGCGGAGCGGGCGTCGTTTTGCCTCCCGTTACAGGACCGGCCCGCTGCTGCTCGGTGCCGGCGATATCGGTTCGGCCTGGGCGGCGGAGCAGGTCCTGCGCGTCCGCGCGGGCGACACCCTGAGCGGCATGATGGTACGCGCCGGCGCCCTTCTTGACGACGCCGACAAGGTGGCCCGCGCCATCGGACGGCTGGTCAATCTGAGGCGGCTGCAAATCGGCCAGGAAGTAATCCTGTCTTTCGAGACAAGTGACGGCATTCGCGCGGCCCTCTCCGCAGTCAGCCTGAAGATCGCGCCCGATGTCTATGTGACGGCCATTCGCGGCGGCAAAGGCGCCTTCACCGCCCGGCGCGCGGAAAGTCCGGCCGTGCCCGACCCCGTGGTGGCCACTCCCGCCGCCCCCACCGACATCGCCACACCGCCAGCCGCCCAGCCCACTGCCCCCCCGGAAGCCCCCCCGGAAGCCCCCCCGGAAGCCGATGTCCTGGAAGAAAGCGAGCCCGATCTCGACGACGAATTCCGGCAGACCTACCGCATCGTCAGGGGCGACACCCTGTCCGGGGTGTTGGTGCGCGGCGGTGTGAAGCCGAAACTGGCTTACCTGATAACCGACGCGCTCGGATCGCAAACCAATCTTCGCAAGCTGCGGGTCGGCCAGGAACTGACCCTGGTGTTCGATCCCGGCTCGATGGTGCGAAAGGGCGGTCTCGCCGCTGTCAGCCTCAAGCTCAAGCGGGGTAAATATATCGTGGCGGGCCGCGATGAGGCCGGTGGATTCGCAGCCCGGACCGCCGCCGCGCCGCTGCTTCCCACCTTTTCTCATGAGGACCCGGAGGTGGCCGGGGGCCGCTTGGCCGTGGCGCCGCTCTTGGAACTCACCGCCGGCGCTGTCTTCAAATCCTTGCAGTTGCGCCAGGGCGACACCCTGACGACCGCTTTGCTGCGTATCGGCGGCGCCTGGAGCGAGAGCGACGCGATCATTGCCGCCCTGGCGCGCTATGTGAATCCAAGCCGCTTTGCGGTCGGCCAGGATCTATCGGTGGTCTTGGATAAGCCTGTCCCCGGCGCTACGCGGCCCCGACTCGTCGCCGTCAGCCTGACCATGAGCGAGGATAGCTATCTTGTCGCCCGCCGCAATGACGACGACAGCTTCACCGCCTGGCGGGAGAACGACGCCCTCGACGGGATTTACGACGAGGCGATCCTCGCCGCGCCGCCGCCGCCGATCGAGCTGGCGGCGATCCCCGAGGCCGCCATCAAGAAGCAGATCAAGGTGCGCACCGGCGATACGCTGATGAAGGCGTTGCTCGAGGCGGGCAGCGAGCCGCGAGACGCCGAGGCCGCCATCGCCGTGCTCAAGACCCTGTTCGACCCCCGCAAGCTGCGTGCCGGGCAGCGGATCAACGTCGCCCTCGTGCCCGGCGCCGACGGTGGCAAGCCTCTGCTCCATCGTCTGACCATCGCGATCTCTCCCGGCCGCGATATCGAAGCGGGACGCCTGGAGGATGGCAGTTTCGCGGTGCGCGCGGTCGAGGCGCCGCTTGAGCGATTGCTGGTCCATGCCGGGGGAACGATCGAATCGAGCCTCTATAAGGCCGCCGCCGGAGCCGGGGTGCCGGTGCCGGTACTGTGGGAATTGATCCGCGCCTTCAGCTATGACGTCGATTTTCAGAGGGAAATACAGCGCGGCGACGGCTTCGAGGTGCTGTTCGAGCGCTATCTCGACGACACCGGCGAGCCGGTGCGCGAAGGCAATATCATCTATGCGGCGCTAACCCTGAGCGGCGCGCCGCTGGCCATCTATCGCCATATCGGGCGCGACGGCTTCGCCGATTACTACAGCGCCGACGGCCAGAGCGTACGCAAGGCGCTGCTGCGCACGCCGATCGACGGCGCCCGCCTGACCTCGGGCTTTGGCAAGCGCAAGCATCCGGTCCTCGGCTACACCAAGATGCACCGCGGGGTCGATTTCGGCGCCCGGCGCGGCACCCCCTTCATGGCGGCGGGCGACGGCGTGGTGGTGGCCGCCGGCTGGAACGGCGCCTACGGGAAATATATCCGCATCCGCCATCGCGGCTCCTATTCGACGGCCTACGCCCACCTCAGCCGCATCGCCTCGGGTGTGCAAAAGGGCCGCCGGGTGAAGCAGGGCCAAGTGATCGGCTATGTCGGCAGCACCGGGCGCTCGACCGGGCCGCATCTCCATTACGAGTTTCTGCGGTCCGGCAAGCAGATTAATCCGCTCAAGGTCAAGCTGCCGACCGGCGCCAAGCTCAAGGGGGCCGCGCTCGCCGACTTCCAGAAATCGCGGGCCGAGATCGAGAACAAGCTCGCTGCCCTGCCCCTGGTCAAACGTGTCGCCGACGCCATGCAGCCCCCGGCGGAACCCGCCAGCCCCTAGCTGCTAATGCCACCTCTCTAGGTGGCGCGTGAGGTGAGCCCGGCGAGGCCCACCCCTGGTTCCACTCTTCCAGCTGAATAATGCCTTAGCGGCTGCTGTTGTCGAGGCCGATGTCCTTCAAGGTGGCGGCGTCGAGTTCCGGGTAACGATCGAGGCGCGGCGCGGCGGAGATCATGCGGGCGACCTCGACGGCGTCGAGACCCCGAATGCTCTGGCGGTCGATGGTGGCGTCGAAATTTTTCATGTCAGGCCTCCTGGGCTCGTATTTACTTGCTAATGAGATACATAGGCATTTCGTTTACATGAATCAAATTCGTTGTTTTCAGTAAATTACTGAATATAATTCATGTTATGTATGCCACCCTGAGACCTCGGCTCGAGGTTCGCCATCTGCGCATGCTGGTCGCCATCGACGAAGCGGGCAGTGTCGCCGATGCCGCTGACTTACTCGGAGTATCCGCCTCGGCCCTGACCCACCGCATCCGCGAAGCCGAGCGTCGCCTCGGTGTCGCCCTTTACAGTCGCGTTAAGGGCCGCCTGCGCCCGACCCCGGCGAGCGACGTGCTGCGCCAATCGGCCGAGCGGCTGCTCACCGACCTGGACCGCTCCGAGGCGGTCGCCCGCGCCTATGTCGGCGGCGTCGAGCATGTGGTGCGTCTTGGCATCGGCTTCTACACCGCCTATCACTGGCTGCCCCGGTTTCTCAAGCGGCTGCGCGCGCAAGCGCCCGACCTGGATGTGGAGATCGTCGCCGGTGCGGCGCGCAGGCCGCTCGATATGCTTGGGGAAGGCGGCATCGACCTGGCCATTGTCGGTGGCGAACCGACCCAGGCGGGAATAACTGGAATACGCCTATTCAATGATGAGCTGGTGGCTGTCATGGCGCCCGACCACCGCCTCGCAGGTCGCGCCCATGTGGTGGCGGAAGATTTTGTCGACGAGGATTATCTGTCCTATTCACGGACCGTCATGCCTGGTCATGAGCACGACCGGCTGTTCCGCCCGGCGGACGTCCATCCCCGGCGCTACATCACCGTGGAGCTTCCCGAAGCCATCGTCGAGCTGGTCGCCGCCGGCTTCGGTATCAGCGTCCTGGCCGGTTGGGCGGTAGCGCCGCAAGTGCGCTGGGGTGCAATCGCCTCCTCGAAGCTCACCGAGGACGGTCTCGACATCGTCTGGTATGCCGCCGTGCGCGAGACCGACGGCGCCAATTCGCCTGGCCATCGCTTGGCGAAAGCCCTCGCCGCCTGGTGCAAAGAGACGCCCGGCGCTTTCGCCCTGCGATAGCGGGCCTTGCCGCGCGGCCCTGAAGCCCTATACTGCGCGCCGCTTCGACAATCTTTGGGAAGAATACAGATGAGCGGCGACGTGAAAAAAGTGGTGCTGGCCTATTCAGGGGGACTCGATACCTCGGTCATCCTGAAATGGCTGCAGACTGAATATGCCTGCGAGGTGGTCGCCTTCACCGCCGATCTTGGCCAGGGCGAAGACCTCGAGCCGGCGCGCAAGAAGGCCGAGATGCTGGGGTGTTCGGAGATCTACGTCGAGGACCTGCGCGAGGAGTTCGTGCGCGATTTCGTCTTTCCGATGTTTCGCGCCAACGCGCTCTATGAGGGCGTCTATCTGCTCGGCACCGCCATTGCCCGGCCGCTGATCGCCAAGAAACAGATCGATATTGCCCGCGAATGCGGCGCCGACGCGGTGGCCCATGGCGCCACCGGCAAGGGCAATGACCAAATCCGCTTCGAGCTCACTTACTACGCCCTCAACCCGGATATCCGGGTGATTTCGCCGTGGCGCGAATGGGATTTGAATTCGCGCAGCCGGCTGCTCGAATTCGCCGAACGCCACCAGATCCCCATCGCCAAGGACAAGCGCGGCGAGGCGCCCTATTCGGTCGACGCCAACCTGTTGCACCTGAGCACCGAGGGCAAGGCGCTCGAAGACCCCTGGGTCGAGGCCGAGGAGTATGTCTATCAGCGCACCGTCGCGCCCGAGGCGGCGCCCGATGAGCCCTGCTATATTGAGGTCGGTTTCGAGGGTGGCGATCCGGTGTCGGTTGACGGCGAGACCCTGACGCCGGCCGGCCTGTTAACCAGGCTCAATGAACTCGGCGGCGCCCATGGGGTCGGTCGCCTCGATTTGCTGGAGAACCGCTTCATCGGCATGAAGTCGCGGGGCATTTACGAGACCCCCGGCGGCACCATATTGCTCGCCGCCCACCGGGCCATGGAGAGCATTACCCTTGAGCGCGGCGCCGCCCACCTTAAGGACGAGCTGATGCCGCGCTATGCCGAGCTGATCTATAACGGGTTCTGGTTTTCGCCGGAGCGCGAAATGCTTCAGGCGGCGATCGATCAGAGCCAGTCGAACGTCACCGGCACGGTCAGGCTCAAGCTCTACAAAGGCTCGGTCGCCACCGTCGGGCGCCGCGCCCCCGGCAGCCTCTATAGCCGCGCCCATGTCACCTTCGAGGAAGACGATGTCTATAATCAGCAGGACGCCGAAGGCTTCATCAAGCTCAACGCCCTGCGCCTGCGGCTGCTGAAACAGCGGCGGGGCTAAGGAGCTTCCCTACCCGTTGTTTTGGCCGGCGACGGCGATCATCACGCCGTCCCAGATGATCTCTCCCGCCTTGCCCTGTACGGGGATTGCGGTATTTCTGATCCATACCGCATGGCCCGCCGAATCGACGATGCGGTATTCGATATCGATAGCGGCGAGATGGTCGGTCGAATAGCGCCACGCGGCGCCCCAACGGTTGCCGTCGTCGGGATGGTTGGCCGCCCCGGAGATAACGGCCTCGCTGATCAGGACGCGATCCTCGATATCTCTCCCAAAGCCGGGCAGCAGGCGGCGCAGCCCATTGATTTAGGGATAGGTTACAGTGCCATCCGCCTTGCGCACCCGTCTGTATAGGGCGCAGGGGACGTTGGAGAGGATATCGGAAAGCCGGGCCAGATCACCGCCCAGCGCTTTGCTGGCCATCATGGTTTCGCTGATGTCGGAGGCCGCGAAGATGACCAGCGACCAGTCTTCCAGATGCTGCGGATGGATAACCGCGCGATTGCGAACCCACATCGGCTTGCCGTCGAAGCAATTTTCCTGGTCCTCGGTCATGACGGCGGTCCTGCCCGATGCGAAGGCGACGACATGATCGCGAAACGCGCTGAGCTCGTTATCGCTCATGACCGAGCTGCCTGTGCTGTCGATCAGCGCCTGCTTGCTTGGCGCGCGGTAAAGGGTCACGCTCGTCCAGTTGACATCATGGATTTCGATCCGGCTGGCGAGGTCTTTGACTTGCTCCGGATGGTCGATAAAATATTCCCAGATGTCGGCGACGCCGCGCCGCTTCAAATCGTCGGTGAACTTCTTGGCAGCCGACCAGTCTTCTATCCATATGGAGACCGGCACGGTCTCGTATATATCGCGATAGCTGAAATTGCTGCGCAGGCCCGCAGAGCCCTGAAAATCTTGAATGACCATAATACAATGATATTATGGAGAGCGGCGGCCCCCTGCTTCTCAAATCGTTGATTTGATAGTTAGTAATATTTAAGGAATGAGCGGAGAGACCCCGATTACCACCTGATGGCCGAATAGCAATACCCCATAAAGCACGACCCCCCCGGCAATCCGCCAGACCCCGATCTGGCCCAGGCTCACCTTGGCGCGCCCGCTGATCATAGCGGCGAAGGGCAACAGCGAGGTGCCTGCCTCGAAGGACTCCCAGGCCACGCCCATCTTCGCCCGGCGGCGGCGGTCGATGGCCGGCATGCCGGCCAGGGCGAGGCCGGCGAAGGCTCCGAAGAAGATCAGCGAGGCGGCATCCCCGTTGGGGATCATATGGGCCAAGGCCCACAGCGTGATCGCCCACATCACCGGATGGCGGGTCACCAGGAGTATGCCGGGAAGGGGCTGATCCGATTCGGGGCTGTTCCAATACATCGCCGTCGGGTTGCGCCCGCTTAAACCGGCGACCAGGAGGATGGCGGCAAACGGCATGATGCTCAGGGTAACATGGCGCGTCCAGGCCGCGGCTGGCCAGAGCTCCCAATAAGGCGCCGCGCCATAGGCTTTCACCAGCCAAACCACGGCGCCCAGGGCGACGACGCTATAGAACCCCATGAAAGCCCTCTCACCGAGGCGCGAGACCAAGGCCCCCCGCACCGGCGCATGGGAGAGGAGGAAGTGGCTGGCGATGAAAAAAACCGCCGCCATGGCGAGGCTCGTCAGGGATCCGGTCATGGTTCAGACTTTCATTCGATATTGGGGCGGGCCACGCCGCGCCGCCGGCAGGCCGCGGTCACCGTGTTATGCAATAGACAAGCGATGGTCATGGGGCCGACCCCGCCGGGCACCGGGGTGATGGCGCCGGCGACACTCAGCGCCTCAGCGAAGGCGACATCGCCGACCAGCCGGGTCTTGCCGTCGCGTTCGATGCGGTTGATGCCGACATCGATGACCGTGGCGCCCGGCTTGATCCAATCGCCGCGCACCATCTCCGGCCGGCCGACCGCGGCGACCAGGATGTCGGCGCGGCGGCAGACGGCGGCAAGATCCCGGGTCCGCGAATGGGCGATCGTCACCGTGCAGTGTTCGGCCAGGAGAAGCTGCGCCATGGGCTTGCCGACGATGTTGGAGCGTCCGACGATGACCGCCTCGAGGCCCGCGAGGTCGCCGAGGCGGTCTTTGAGCATCATGACGCAGCCGAGCGGCGTGCAGGGGACCAGGGCCTCGTTGCCCGTCGACAGCCGGCCGACGTTCAGGATGTGGAAGCCGTCGACGTCCTTGGCCGGATCGATGGCGTCGAGCACCGCGCCTGAATCGATCCGGTCGGGCAGGGGAAGCTGCACCAGAATGCCGTCGATGGCGTCATCGGCGTTGAGCGCCGCGACCTGGGCCAGCACCTGCTCCTGGCTGGCCGTGTCGGGCAGGCGGAATTCCTGGCCGTTCATGCCGGCCTCGTCGGTGGCGCGGCCCTTGTTGCGGACATAGACCTGGCTCGCCGGGTCTTCGCCCACCAAAACCACCGCGAGGCCGGGGACGAAATCCGACGATGACTTCAGAGCCTCGACTTCGCGGCCGACTTTGGCGCGTAACTTCGCGGCGAAGGCTTTCCCATCGATAATGGCGGCTTCAGTCATGTAGTCTAACCTCAGGCATGTCGTAAATCTCCAATCCAGCGCTCCAGTTTTTCCAATAACACAGGCGGGTTGCCCGCCACGAGAATAGATTTGATCCGGTCTTTTTTGCCGGCGGTGATATGCAGGCTCGAGCGCGCGATTTGCCATTCCTTGGCCAGCAGCTTGAGCAGCGCACGGTTCGCCTTGCCGTCCTGGGCCGGTGCCGTGACGCGCAGCTTGACATAGGCCCGACCGTCGGCGTCGGCCGCCAGACCGGTGACACCGGTGCGCGACGCCTTGGGCGTCACCCGCACCGTCAGCCGAACCCCGTCGGCGACGGCCTCGAGGGCCGAGTTAGTACAGTGCCGGAGCAATGTCGAAGATCAGCAATCGTTGCAGAAAGATCAGGGCGAGGATCAGGATGATCGGCGCTATATCCAGACCGCCCAGGTTGGGCATCACGCGGCGGATGGGTTTCAGCGCCGGTTCGGTGGCCCGATGAAAGAAATCGCCGACTATATAGACGAACCGGTTTTGGGTATTGACCACACTGAACGCGATCAGCCAACTCAGGACCACCTGGCCGATCACGATAAAAATATAAAGACCGAGCACCTGATCGATGAGCCAAAAAATAGCCGTCATATTACCCACCCGTAAGATTATTTCCCGCCCCTTGGCGGTTCCATCGGCGGCGGAGTATAGAACAACCGCCGCCCGACGGCACCCCGATCCTTGAGTCGATTTGCGGGCTGCCGGCTGGGCTCTTGACAGGGCGCGCGCGCCAACCACATTATCCCGGCGCTTGGCTCGGTGATATCGTGGCGTACGATATCGGGGGGCCAACCGTGGGGCCGTAGCTCAGTTGGGAGAGCGTCGCGTTCGCAATGCGAAGGTCAGGAGTTCGAACCTCCTCGGCTCCACCATATTTTTCAATCAGTTAGGCTGAAACGGAGCCCGTGGGTTGGGGCTGCGTGTGTAGTTCTAGTGTAATCCCGTCAGAAATCATGCGTCTTCGACGGCGCGATGTGTTCCACTTTAATTTTTGCTCTCTCCATCTCGTCGATGGCGTGATCAACGCGCCGGTCGCGGGCGCGGGCATATCGCTGGACAAGGGTCGCTCGCGTACACGACCGCCCTTGACCCGCACTCGTAGGCGGCGGCGGCTAGGATCAATACCATCGAAGCGGGCTGAGAGAATTTCGCCGTGTCGCAGGCTGGTTCATAGGCCGACCTTCACGAACAGCCAGGAATACGGATTGCTATCGTTTAGCGCCGCTTCGAGCAGAGCGCTTTCCTCTTCGTGCGTAAAAAAACTCTACTGCGGCGGTTATCAGGCTCTTTGAGCTTGATCATGGGCAACGGCGACGGGATTTTGCCTTGATCCGCAAGCCTATTTCCCATGTGCCTATATGTACTGAGGACGCGGTTGACGGTGCCTAATTTGTGGCCACCGCGGAACATAGTGTTGCGAAATTGCTCGACCGTGAACTTACTGATACGGTCGATACGCATGGTGCCGAAGTACGGCACAAGATGAAGTCGCAGGTGAGCTTCCTTGGAATCAAGGTCCTTGGCACCGACCTCTACTTCGCCCTCCATATAAATCATTGCCGCTTTGGCAAAGGTCACCTCTCTAACATGCGGTCACATCGGGCATTGCACGCCAAAGATATCGTTGAGATCGCCATCACCCTTCAGCGGTTCGAGGAAACCCACGAACGTGGGCTCACTTTGTTTGAGCAGTTGATGAGCTTCGAGAGCATCTATACACCGAAGCTATTACAAGAGATCGACCGGCGCATTGATGGGTGAACGGGGAACTGGGAACGCAACGACTAACACCCAGTTCCCATCTTCGCCAAGTATGGTACAGCTTGTACTCAGAACTGGCCGTAGGGACCGTTAGGGACCCGGCTAAGTCAGCTCAGCAGCCTTACCACTCACAGCAGCGCCCCTGCGGCGTTGTCGACGAACAGCTCGCCGTCGCGGATGTAGCGGGCGAGCATGGCGTCGGAGGCATGGCCGGTCTGCTGTCTGATCTGCCACGACGAGACGCCCGCTGCAGCAGCGGAAGTGGCGAGACCCGCTCGCAGGCTGTGTCCGGAGAATTTGTCCGGGTCTAATCCGACGACGGCGACCCGCTCCTTGATGACCAGCGACACGGCCTCGCTGGAGAGGCGTTGCCCTTGCATCCTGCCGTGACGGTCCACGGAGCGGAAGATCGGTCCCTCCTCTATCTCCGCACGCTCCAGCCACTCGTTCAGCGCCGTGACCGGGCACCAGCGGGTGCGCCCGTGGGGGATGCCGATCTCGCGGCCCGCACCCTCCTGGTCGGTCTTGGAGCGCCGAATGTGGATCACGACCCCCTGCTTCACGGGTTCGATGTCCGTGCAACTAATTGCAACGAGCTCGGATCGCCGGAAGGCTCCTGCGAAGCCGATCAGGAGCAGCGCCCGGTCGCGCACGTCCTTGAGTCCGTTGCCAGTTGCTGCGAGGACGGAGAACAGGTCTTCCTTCGTCAGCGGCTTCGCCCGACGCTGGGGCGCACCATGAGCGCGCCTGATACCCCGGAGCGTGGACTTCACCAATTCGGACCGAACCGGGTTCGGGAGACCCTTCGCGGTGTGCGCCTTGGAGATCGAGGCGATGCGGCGTGCCAGCGTGGCGACCGAGAGTTACCCCGCGTGCTGGGCGAGGTACTCAGCGAGGACGCCGTCCGACGCCGGGATCGTCCCGCCCCAGTCGAGGAAGTGCTTGAGATCGGATCGGTAGGCGCGGCGGGTGTTGTCGGAGACGGCGGCGTGGACGTAGTTCTTGACGAGAGAATCAAAGGAAATTTCAAGTAGATTATTGACTAATAACTTGTCCATCCTTGGGGAATTTAAGTCGTGATAAGTAAAAATTATCAGAGGTTAGAAATAATGTTAAGTATTATTACAATTTTAAACAATAAATTCACTTATCCACGAAAACACTGCACAAAAAATAACCTTCCAAACAAGGGCTGACCAACAAGATCAGATTGTCGGATGGCTGCGGAAGACATGCCGTTCTCTTGGCGGTGGAACGGTGGTACGATTTCCCCGAAATTAGGGATTCTGGGAAATGTTGGTCAATTTCAGACAGTACGCGTCGGCCCGAGTACGCCAGAGCGAGGAGCGTCCATTCTCGTGAGTACACGCGAAGCCGTCATTTCAGTTCTGCCTGAAGCATCACTTGAATTGCTCGGGGAGATTGAAGACTTCGCGAAGCTGGACATTACGTTTGAGCTAAGGGAAACACCTGTTTCCAGCAAGATCCCGAATCCTGACGCCTCGTCAGCAGTAGTCAGCCACGATGGCGCTACGGTCAGCGCCCTTAAAGACGCAATCACCCCTTCGGGAATCACACACGAACTGCTGCACATCTACCGATATTGGGTGGAAGCGGTACCACAAGTGATGCCAATTGAGGGCGCTGACACTATGAATTGGAGAACCACTTCCAGCATTGAGAACGCATTAGAGCATCTAGTTATTGTGCCAAGGGAAGAAACTTATGGTGTGTACGACGAGGAGTTCTGGAACAAAATTTCCCGCACATTTTGGGACAAGTACCCTTGGCCCGGCAATGATTATCCTTGGAGTCGCCGGAAAGACTGCCTGTTAGGCTGGCTGTCATGCATGGAGATTGTAACGGATGAAGCGGTTCGGGACCTTGCGAAGGAATGTATTGATAAAGAAGGTTATCTCACCGAAGCGATAAAATTTCATGAGAAAATCATGAGGGTGCTTTTGGACAAACCTAGAGCGCTATCTACGGTCATGCGCTTCCTTCCTATCCCGTTCACAGAAGTCTTACTCGTTACGTTCGATATTCGTAAGCGCAAGCGTATCTGTGAGAAATTGCCGTCATATTGAGCTGCTCCATTTGTCGCTGGTGAATGCCGAGTGACACAGACTGTTCGATCTCCATCTACTCGATGGCCGCATAGCGGACATCATTCCTCGGAAGTTCCTCTTTGCGCCCGAAAGCAGACGTCATTAGGAGATGATTCAAAGGTCTCTTCCTAGCCAGAAGCGGACATTCGGGCCTACCGCCAGCACATATAGATTCCGCAGTCATTCATCGCTAAGCTCCCCGGCAGGGAGGATTTCCATGGAGCGCCGTCTCGCCGCCATCATGGCCACCGATGTGGTCGGCTACTCGAGACTGATCAGGGCTGATGAGGAGGGCACGATTGCGGCCCTCCAAGCCCTACGCGCGGAACTTATTGATCCCAAGATCGCCGAGCACAATGGGCGTATCGTCAAGCTGATGGGCGACGGCATGCTGGCGGAGTTCCCAAGCGTGGTGGAAGCGGTGCGAGCCGCCGTGGAGACACAGGTAGCGGTAGCCGAGCATAATGCGGAATTGCCTCAAGAAAAGCGGATCGAGTTTCGCGTTGGCATCAACCTGGGCGACGTGGTGATGGATTGAACAGCGGTTCGGACACCGACAAGCAACAGCATGAAATGCACAGCCAAATGATCCTGCAAGGCTGGGGGCAGGACAATCCGGCCTTCCGGCAATTCTTCACCTCGCTTTTCATACCGGGTGCCACCAAGGAACAAATGGATTGGTTCAACGAATTGCAACGAAACACGGTCTCGCCCGAAAACGCGGTGCGCCTTCGAGAAGTCAGCAGCAACGTCGATGTCCGGGAACTGCTCGGCGAAATCTCGGTGCCGACGCTTGTATTGCATTGCCGGGACGACGGTATTGTTCCCTTCGAGAACGGACGCCGCATGGCCGCCATGATCCCCAACGCGCGTTTCGTTGCGCTGGAGGGCAAGAACCACCTCATCCTTGAAGACGAACCCGCCTGGCCCCGATTCATGGGCGAAGTCAGCGCCTTCTTGGCGCAGGACGAAGTTTAATGCGGATCAGGGTCGATCCAAATTAATAGAGCCAAGCAACAAATTAATGTCTGCTTCGGGTCAACAGCGGCTGTTTGCAACACCCTCCAAAAAGGTCTGCTCTTGGGGGTAGAGCGGACGAAATTGATGGGTAAGCGGACATCGCCATTTTGAATGTCTGCTCCTGGGGGGTAAGCAGACGTATTGGCGGCATGGCTCAAACTTCTCTTCTTAGCCAAGAGCGGACATTCCAGCGTTCTGCTACCAGTCTCGAAGTAATTCCCTTAGACTGCTCTTAAACCAACTAGGGGCACCCCGTGAGCGAAGAGAGCGTAGAGCGCAGGCTGACCACCATCCTCGCTGCCGACGTTGTCGGATATAGCCGCCTCATGGCTGCCGACGAGGCTGGAACGCTCACGTCTCTCAAGGCAATTTGAAGAGAGCTATTCGAGCCCAAGACCACCGCGCACCACGGGCGCGTCGTCAAACTGATCGGCGACGGCACTCTGATGGAGTTCGGCAGCGTCGTGGCTGCCGTCAACTTCGCCGTCGATGTCCAGCGGGCCATAGCCGAACGCAACGCCAACGTGCCCGAAGATCGGCGGATCACCTTCCGTATCGGTATCAACATCGGTGACATCATCGTCGAAGGTGATGACATCTATGGCGATGGGGTCAACATCGCGGCGCGCCTGGAAGGGCTGGCCGAGCCGGGCGGCATCTGCGTGGCGCGCAACGTCTTTGACCAGGTTAAAGCCAAGGTCGAGGTGGGCTTCGAGGACCTGGGCGCACAGAACGTCAAGAACATCCCGGAGCCGGTCCAGGTCTTCAAGGTCCTGCTGGACGCTCCGGCAACTGCGCGTTGATGCGGACGGCATCGCCGGCCCGCCGCACCGAACCCTCGAGCACGTACTTAACGCCGAGCTCGGCGGCGACGCGCTTCAGATCGAGAGCGTCGCCACGATACTGGAAGGAGGAGTTGCGCGCGATGACGAACAGGCCGGATAACTTGGAAAGGTCAGTGATCAGGTCCTGGTGATGCCGTCGGCGAAATACTCATGCTCTGGATCGCCCGACATGTTGGTAAAGGGCAGCACAGCGATGGATGGTTTGTCCGGCAGTGGGAGGGCCGTTATTTCGCTGGACGCCAGCTCCATCCCGGGCTCCCACGGCCGCCAGACCGCAAGCCCGCCGGCAGCGATGATGAGCACCACAGCCGTCGCCATGGCCGGTATCCGCCAGTGTTTCATGCGGCTTGACTTTGCGGCTGCTATCGTGGCCACCGACACCTGAGCCGGCACCAGCCGGTAAGCGGAGATCGGCTCCGCAATATTCTTGACTTCCTGCTGGCCCATGTCTTCGAAGCCGAGAGATAGCTTGTGCTTGATCTGCTCGAACACGCTTCCCGAGATGCAGACGCCGCCCGCCTCGGCCAGGCCTTCCAGCCGCGCGGCTACATTGACGCCGTCGCCGAACAGATCGCCATCTCTGACCATCACGTCGCCGACATTGATGCCAATCCGAAACATCATCTTTCGGTCGTTCGCCAGCTCGGCGTTGCGGCTCGAAATCTCCTCCTGGCATGAAATGGCGCAGCGCACCGCCTCGACCACGCTGCCAAACTCGGCCAGCACGCTGTCGCCGCCGGTGCTGAAAATGCGGCCGTCGTGGCGGGCGATCAAACCGTCGATGATTTTGCGATACTCGCCGAGGGTCTTGAGCGTCGCTTCCTCATCCGCGCGCATGAGGCGCGTATACCCCTCAACGTCGGTGGCGAGGATCGTGGTCAGCTTGCGCCTGACTTTATCTTCCGCCACTTCGTCCTCCCAAAACTCAACGCGTCATCGACCAAGACTACCTCAATTGTAGATGGCAGACCAATGGGGCATGAGTGCGGTGAGGCTGACCAAAACGGGGTCACGAGGATCACTGATTTTCGGTAGTTCTCATTCGTCAAGCTGGCCCCAATTCCCGACTTCAAACAAAAGCCAACCTCATCGTGCGTAATGTCTGCTTGGGGTCAAAACCGAAAGTCTTACGCAGGCCTCAAGAACGTCTGCTCTTGGGGGTAAAGCAGACGAAATCGGGCGTAAAGCGGACATTGGAATTCATAGTTCGAGACGTAAGCGGAGGCTTGTCGGCCGGCCTTGAAATCGTTGTTTTTGGGTCGTGATAAGGGAGTGTTATCAGAGGTTAGAATCCCAACTGAGAGCGATCAACCGGTGGTCAGTAGCGGAGTTCAGCCGTGACCGCATGGTGATCGCTTGGCCACACATCATCTATTGGGTTGTTGCCCGTAACACGGCAATCCACGACGTGGCCCGCGCCACGGGCCTTGGGCTCGCCGACCAGGATGTAGTCGATCCGGCGGTTGGGCACGAATCCGTCTCTGGCATAGGGGTTGGCGTTGTCCCAGGTATAGCCTGGTCCCCCATCGCCGGCCCCACCCCATGCATCGTGAAAGAACAGCCCCCCGACTGGACAAGTCGTCAACCCCGTCAACATACGCATCTCCTCGGAAGCCGGATCAGCATTGAAATCGCCGCACAGAATGGGCGGGAAGGTCTTGGAGCCCATGCGGTCAACGAAACCGGCGAGATCGGCCACCTGGCGCTGGCGAATGTGGCTGTGTTCGTATTTCCAGCTCAAATGGGTACTGAATACCGGTACGGGGCCACGCGGACCGTCAACCTCCGCGAACACAGCCAACCGGCCCTCGCCGTTATCGTGCAGCATGGTCGATTCGGATCGTGCAATTGGCCAGCGGGACAGCAGCGCGTTGCCGAAACCGAACCCCTCCTTGTCAATGCCAGATGCAAACACATGATGGTAGCCCAACTCCGTGGCCAGTTCGGCGGCAAGGTTGGTGGTCTCGTCGCTCCAGACTTCCTGGAGGGCGATAACATCGGCGTTGATCTCGGCAAGGGTCGCCGCAATGGCAGGACGGCGACGCTCCCATGGCCCGTACCGCCACCAGATATTCCACGTCAAGACTCGCAGCCGGGTTTCGAGTGGGCCGTTTATTTCCTGTTGATCGGTCATAGACCGTTACCCTATCTCACATTAGGCTCGAATGTCCTGTGTGGATGGCTCCCGCGTTGCAAGGACTTTTTTCGGCGTAGCGACCACGTCAGGTACAGTCTTGTGTCCGGCCTGTTGATGCGGTTTTGTTGAACCGCTGGCCCTGATGGTATCCGTG
>ERZ813253.184-NODE-184-length-24589-cov-9.174556_pt1 | contig 24589 bp, 22 predicted proteins | sample MGYA00520893_ERZ813253 | MGnify/ENA primary metagenome ERZ813253 (study PRJEB31669, sample SAMD00080414) | marine metagenome | biome: oceanic hadal pelagic zone biome; feature: marine hadalpelagic zone; material: sea water | place: Pacific Ocean:Izu-Bonin Trench...
TAGAGAGAAGAAACAGGTTCTGTTATATTTCTAATAACAGCTCTCTCTTTATCCTCAATTTCCCTCTTCCAGGAATCTACCAGCTTTTCTGAATTACGAGAAAAATCATGCAGTCTGTTATTTCTTGCCTTAACCGGATTATTTGTGTTTGTCATATTGTAAATATTCTTTCGAATCTTTGGTGTATATTTTAAATCAGCCCAATCATATATTTCTTTGAAAGTAGAATCGGGCGTTCGGCAAAGGTCTTCATGTCGAATCATCATCCAATCAGTATTTCTCCTTGCATATAAACTGAGCTTTTTATTTATGATTACCCATAATATTGCCACTTTTTCAATTAACGTAATTTTGTCATTTTTAATTTCAGGTATATAACTTAAGATTGGGTTATCATGAATCAGATCCATTTTCATAATAGGATGAAAATCTATATCCCACTTCAATCTTTTATAACTTGCCAATACTGCGCAAGGATGTCTAATGATATATAATACCTGACAATTAAAGTTTTGTGCTATATATTCACTTAAAAACACTGCGTCGGGATCTTTAATTAGAAAGCGGCATTTTTTTTTATTGAACAATCCCTGAAGTTTGTATCTTCTTTCAGCTTTTGTACCTAAGATATATTTTGCAGTTTTTTTTATTATAGAATCTCTTTCATAATTTTTTTTAAATCGGGCATTGTATGTAAATAATTTGTGTAGCAAAAGCTTGTTTTTATCATCCCTATTTTCAAGGTCAAGCCAGGAATAATGAGAATCAACACCTTCGATTCCGTAGTCTGGGTTGAAGGGTTCCGGGAGATATGTGAATGCACCAGAATTGCGCAGAATTTGGGCTGTAAAGGTTGTACCAGACCTCTGCATACCGGTGATTAAAACATGATTATTTTTTACCATCTCATTCGTCATTATTTTATAAAATTGCTTTATAGTTTTAAAACGTGGATATACCTAAAACTAAATATTGGGGTATTGATGTCGAAAAGTTACGGGTTATTCGAATTAATTTAGGGCATAATCTTTTCATAAATAAAAAAATCAGCAAACAAGCCATCCCCTAAATTCCCTCCATAATTATATCTATCAATTCAATATTTTTTCGATCCGGAAAACGGTTTTATAGGGTTAAACCATTTTCTATAAATACAACCAACTAGTGAACCAACGATTGGTATTTTCTTAATTGTCTGTCTCAATTTATTTTTTCTCTGGAGAATTAAAAGTGATCATGCTACCAAATCCAGTCCATATAATTATTGAATATACATAACCCTTTAACCTTGCTCTCTTCTCTTTTACTTTTTGATTTACTCTGAACGGTAGCACAATCAAGCGAAGAATTAATCCAATTAATACCCAAAAATGTAGAATAATATATTTGAGAGGCGTGTAATGTTTTTGCCCATAAATACGTTTACTTTTATAGCGATTATATACCAAAGAATTAAAATCTTTATGGGTTGATGACCCTTTTAAGTGAACTATCTTACATTTGGGATAACAATATATTTTCCAACCTCTCTCGCGAATTCTCTTACACCAATCCACATCTTCAGCATAAAGATGAAACCGCTCATCCAAGCCGCCAGTTTGCGTAAAAACCTCTCTTACAAATAAGAAACAAGCACCTGAAATCCAGTCAACTTCGAATGGAGATAATTGATTCATTAAATTTTCCTGATGCAATCTTTTCTTATATTTCCAATAATAATTATGAATAAATAATGCTTCCATAATCTGATGTTTTAATAATGGAAAATAATGTGGCGGTAAATGATTTTCTCCATTTTTACCTATGAGGAATGGTCCTACAACACCTACATCTGGATACAGATTTAGAAATTTAATCATTTCTTTAAGAGTAGAGTCAATTAAAATAGTATCGGGGTTTAAAAGAAGTAAGTATTCTCCAGTGGACTTATCAACTCCATAGTTATTTGCAGAGGAAAAACCTGTATTTGTTTCGAGAATTATAGTCTTAATCTCTGCAGAAAACTCTTTTAATAATTCCCTGCTGTTGTCCGTAGAATTATTATCAACTACAATGATTTCGTATGAAACATTGGTGAGATATCGTCTTATAGATTTGATACAAACAATCAACTCCTCACCAGAGTTGTAATTGACAATTATGATGGATAGTGTTTTCAAAAATATACTCTTGAATGATTCTTAATTTGGAAAATGATTGTTATAATGGGAATTCTCATGCTTCATTATGTTTTGAAATACAGTAGCAAGTGAAAGAAAAAACATAAATTGCACCCCACTGATACTCCAAAACCAAGCTCCAGCATAAAAACTGGATATACATACATAAAAAAGGATGCCGTATAGTGGAATCGATAATTGATAATCTTCCCGATTTTCAGAGGATTCATAAATGGAATGACCGACCTGTATTATTTTCATAAATAGCAGTAGTAAACAAAATGTACCAATAATGCCTGTTTCTGCAAGATAGGATAAAATAATATTATGAGTACTCAAGCCCTTAATATTATCAATAAAAAATGAACTGTTCCCAATGCTTGAATAATCTCCACTTAAAATAGGAAAATGACCAAGACCTATTCCATTAACAAAATGTGATAAAAATGCGTTAATTCCAGCATCCCATAGAATCAGGCGATAATGTAGGGTGCCAATATTTAGCTGTTGGAGATGTTCAACTCGATGAACCATACCAATAAATGAATTTGAAAAAATAGTAGAAGAAGTTATAATGGCCAGGCAAAACAGAATGCTCACCCAAAATGTGTGCTTAATAATTAAAGGAATTGAAGCTTTTTTTAATAATAATGTCAGAAATAATGTTGCGATTATTAAACTTAACCATGCCCCCCGTGTCTGAGTCATAATAATTTGTACAAACAATATATACGCTATTAAAGAATATTTTCCCCGCTGAGTTGACGATTGTCTAAGGTATATCTGAGATATCGTGATAATGAGAGCCGATACAATTAAATCGCTTAGAGGGCTTCCTGTCACACCAAAAGCCCTGCCACCACCTAAAGAATATAGCATTGTTATTGCCACTGCTGAAGCACCCGTTGCTATATAAACATAATAATCAAGCATTTTTCTTATAATAGCTTTACCCTCCAAAAAGGTAATATCTGTTATAATATAAAATATTGCGAATAATTCAAGATGTCTTAACAGATTAATTACACCATTTCCGATTTGTGGTGCACCAAACAGTGAAATTGTAATACCTATAAGAAAAATTATAATGGGTTTATTCAGAGATGTTTTCATTATAGATAAATCTCCTCTAAACGCTTTATGCAAAATATATGAAATTACGGAGACTGAAATGATTACATCCACAATTCTAATCCCAATTGGTTTTTCAATTATATAAAAACCAATAAACAAGCTCATAATTAGTAAATAAATTGCTGGAGTTAAATTATAAGGGGAGTAACCCATTAATATAAGTGTAAAAAGAAATATTAACGGTATCCAATATTCTAAACTGAAAAGTAGAACCATTGATATTTGGAAAATGAAAACCAATATCCAAAAAGAGTACCCTCTATTAGATATCAATGTGTCCTCTGCTTTCATGATACCTTGATTACATTCCTTTTTGTGTAAGAAATAATTTGAATTTAGTTATTTCCTGTTCACTAATAAGTTTGAAGAAGTAAATACCAAAACAATACAGAGATATCAAACACAGAGCAGTCACAATCTCCGGAATAACAGATCTTAAAAATAACCCCACTGAAACTATAATAATGCAAAGCATTGTGATCTTTACCCAATTTTTAAAAATATCCATTATTTTATAATACTGTTTTAGTATTCTAAGATAACCAATAAATGTTACAGCTACTGTAAAAACTGCGGTTAAAGCCACCCCAATAATTCCAAATTTGGGTATTAAAATAAAATTGAAATATATATTTATAAATAACATTAATCCAGAAATCTTTAGCACTTCGCGCTGTTTATCAATTGAAAACAATGCATGCCCAATTATGTAGTTTGGAAAGGATCCCAATAACATCCAGCATAAAACCTGAAAGACAATAACAGCGTCAATATACAAATTTGTGAAAAGAATAGTAATAATATCTTCTGCATAAATATTACAAACTATAACAATTACTGATGTGCAAAGTAATAACAATTCATTTGTTGTTTCTAATGTCCATTGGAATTTTAGCGGGTTATTTTTCAGATTGGATAATAAAGGGTATGTAATTTTGTTAATTATAATTGGTAAGATCATTATTCCCTCAATCAGTCTATTTGCAACACCATATTGCCCTACCTGAATATCTGTACTGAGCAATGAGATCATTATAATTCCCATTCTTGCAGATGCAGCACTTACAAATAGAGTTAATCCAAACGGTATTGTTCTTTTTATTAAAAATATTAAATCACCAAAAAGGATTTTAAACTTAAATGAAACTTGCTGGTTTACTAAATAGAAACCTACTGTTGCAGAAACCAGAGTCGCTATAACGGGAATAATGCTAAATATAATGAAATTTGTTCGCCCGTAAATAAAAAATAGGGTAATAACAACCAAAAGGATATTGTTAAGCAATAGTAACAAGCCATAAATGCCTTGTTTTTCGACCCCTTGGAAATAATTAAGAGAATATTCAAATAGTGCTTTGGAGAAAACATAAAAACCTAATAAATATATTAAATTCTTTTTATCAACATCCAGGTCAGGTTGAAAGTAAATGGTAATTACAAGTGCAGAATACACAAGAATTGAAAAGAATATCCGAATAATAACAGAATGGAGAAGGATGTTGCCAGCGCTCTCTTTTAATTTGGCAATATCTCTGATTAATAATGTGGAGAGACCCAAATCAGAAATGAAAGTCAGGAGAAAAATAAGGGTATACACATAATAATACTTTCCAAAGAATTCACTGCCAAAATATCTTGCCAATATCAGAAAAAAAGTGAATGACAGAATCCGGGAAAAAACTTGTGTAGAGGATAAAATTATAGCATTTTTTAAAATCCGGTGCGCCATGTTAAAAAATTAATAGTCGATTATGTAAATATTCTAAAATAAATAGCACAGAATAACGAAACCAAGAACACGACGGGGCGATGTCAATATTAATATTTTGCTAACGTAATGAAGCTTTCCTGGGAGGTATTAGGAACAAAGAGACTTATTTCATTTTTTGGGTAGTGATTAATCAGAATTGGCATGTTATGTACGCGGATCAATTCTCTCACGAACAAATGAAATAAAAAAACTAAATATTAATCCAAATATCCCCGCTCCTATAACAATCAATGCCCGAAATGGCTTGTATTTAATATTTGGTTTCACAGCAATATCTAAAACCTGAATCGTGGGTGTATCTTTTGCTTCATTGATTTTTGCTTCTTCGTATTGCTGCGTTAAAAATGTTAACAAAGTATTCTGAATTTCTACCTCTCTCATAAACTGACGCAATTGTGTTTCTAATTCCGGCATTCTTGAAAAAGGGGGAAATATATTTTTAATATTTGTTTGTTCAGTTTCCTTTCTATACTCCATCCGATGCAATTGTTCTGTTAATGCTGCAATTTCATTTTTAAGTTGATCAATATCAGGATGCCCGGAATTATATGCTTTTTTTAATACTTCTAAACGAACCTCATTGGCTAAAATATGTCCCTTAATCTTTGATGCCGCTTCTATTGCTGCATTTGTTTGCTCCGGTAACGAAATCAAATTATTAATTTCTTGAAATTGCTTTAATTTTTCTTCAGCCAATTTAAGTTCCTGAATATTATTGTTATACCGTATTTCAATAAATTTTCTTTGAAAGGATGCCTGCTCCGTCTGCAATTTTTTATTTACAATATCTAATTGTTTAATGAAATAATTTGCTATGTCTGAACAGAGTTGTTTTGCTTTTTCTTCTTCAGAATCTGGGTGAAACCATTTTGTTAGTATATCAACTGAAACCCTTATTGTCCCTTCATCATCAATATCTATTAAAACATGATCTTTTAAGGATTGAATTGCTATATCTATATTTTCTACCTCATATAATTCTATAAGATTGAATTTTTCGATGACACTAGTTAATACTGTTCTACTTTTCAGTATTGCAATCATACTCATTGTTTCATCCGTAGTCTGGGAAAACAATCCTCCAAATGGGGAATCAATAAGAGGAGTAAATACTCCCATTCCAGTTTGTGTCAAAGGGGGCATCAAAACTGCCGATGCCCTATATGTTTTTGGTATTATTAAAGATAATATTATTGCAAATAGTGTAATCACAAATACATTTAGCAATATAAATTTTTTCCAGCGTTTTAATACTGTTAAATAATCAATTAAATTATACTCTTGTGCAGACATAGTTATGCTTTAGTATTATTCAATTAATCGCCGCCTGATATGTCAAATACAGAGTCATCATAGCTGTAATAGTCTGCAATACACTCATATTACCTAATAATCTGTATTTCATATTTCCCGGTATATTGATCTCATCACCTGGTTCCAGATAATTAAGGTTTTCCATAGATAATAATTCTCCATTTCTATTTATGGAAAGATTTTTCAAACTGCCAAAATCAGTTGCTCCTCCAGACATTGCAATATAATCATTAACAGTATAACCAGGTAGGAATTTATGCCCGGAGGGTCTAAGAACAAAACCAGTAACAAACACCAAACTCTGCTTATGGGTAATTGACGCTTTTAATTCTTCGCTGTACTCTGAATTGTAAGCAACACGAATAACATCACCCTCTTTTAATATAGGATTATTAGCAAGGTCGCCATTAAGCTGATAGGATTTTAAAGAACAGTTAAATTCCCCACTATTTACCCGCTGTATTGAAATATTATCTTCATCAGCCAATTTATGCAATCCTCCTAATTTACGGATGGCATCGGTGAGACGTTCAATTGATGAAACATTAATAAATCCCGGAGAATTGACAGCTCCGATAACCTGAATCTTAAATTGGCGGATATTTAAGAGCACCAGCGAAATATCTGCAGTTTTAAATCTATTTTCATGAATATATTTTGCAACTTTAATTTCCGCATCAGGGATATTATTGCCAGAAATATGTATTGGACCAATATCGGGTATCCACAATGCACCGGAGGGGATGATTGTTAATATATATGCCATATTGGAACTGGTAATGATGCTTAAGCCAATCTTATCACCGGGTCCCAGAATATAGGTCTCTGGATCAATTTGAGTCTCTATTATAAATGCTTCCGGCAGTCTTATGAGTTTATCTTGATTGTTTAATCCGATATTTTGGAAATTTTGACCGAAGGAAAATTGTCCCACTATCAAAATCAGGTGAAATAAAATGATAAAATTTGACTTATTGATATTTTTAGAAATAAATATTTTGTTGGTCTTCATTTTTTAAACGGCCGTTTGACTTGTTATGAAATCACTATCAGCCATCATGGGTAATGCTTTATCTTTTTCAGATAAAATGGGATTATCTCCGGGCCAGTTTATAGCAATTTCAGGATCATTCCACCTTATACCTTGCTCATCTTCAGGATGATAGATTTCTGAGCATTTATAGGCAATTTCAGCTGTCTCAGACATTACATAATAACCATGCGCAAACCCCTCAGGAATATACAGCTGGTATTTATTCTCTTCAGATAATTCTTTTCCCACCCATTTTCCAAAATAGGGTGAGTCCTGGCGTATATCAACGGCAACATCAAAGACTTTACCCTTTAGGCATCTGAGTAGTTTTGCCTGGGGATATTGAACCTGAAAATGAAGACCCCGCAATGTATTCTGAACCGACTTAGCATGATTATCCTGCACAAACGTACAATTTATTCCACCATTTTTAAATTTTTCAATATGGTAAGATTCCATGAAAAAACCACGATGGTCTTCAATAACATTCGGTTTTACGAGTATGATATCAGGGATTTCTGTTTGAATAAATTCCATATTAGCCATTTAAAATAGATTCTATGTAATAACGATAATTATTATCCGGATAGCTTTCAATTACATTAGATAAATAATCTTTTGAAATGAAGCCCTGGGTAAAGGCAATTTCTTCTAAGCAGGCTACCTTTAAGCCCTGACGTGATTCAATTGTCTCAATAAACGCACCAGCCTCTAACAGACTTTTATGGGTTCCTGTATCCAACCAGGCAACCCCTCTCCCCAACAATTCTACATGCAGGTCACCCTTTTCTAAATAGGCCTTATTAACATCCGTTATTTCTAACTCACCTCTTCCCGATGGCTTCATAGTTTTCGTAATAGAAACAACATTTTCATCATAAATATATAATCCCGGTACAGCGTAATTAGTTTTTGGCGACTTCGGTTTTTCTTCAATACTGAGCACTTTACCATTCGTATCAAATTCAACCACCCCATAGCGTTCCGGGTCTTTTACCTGATAGCCAAAAATCGTTGCGCCGCTGAAATTCTCCAGCTTCCCTTTTAAAAAATCAAGATACCCATGGCCATAAAACAAGTTGTCTCCCAAAATGAGAGTAACGGGATCATTTTCAATGAAATTCTCCCCAATCAAAAATGCTTGTGCGATTCCATTTGGTTCATCTTGCACTTTGTATGAAATGTTCATTCCAAGATAAGAACCATCATCAAATAATCTCTCAAATCGTGGTGTGTCTTCAGGGGTTGAAATAATGAGCACTTCTTGTATTCCCATTAGCATTAAGGTTGACAGCGGGTAATAAATCATAGGTTTATCATAAACCGGCATGAGTTGTTTGCTGGCAACCTTTGTTAGGGGAAACAATCGTGTTCCTGCACCACCAGCTAAAATTATTCCTTTCATTCGCTCACAACCCCCAGTCTTTCTTGTTGATAGGTATTGTCTTGTATGGCCTGCCACCATTCTCTATTTTCTAAATACCAAAGGATGGTTTTCTCAATACCAGTTTCGAAATTTTCTTTAGGCTGCCAACCCAATTCATTACTTATTTTCGAGGCATCAATGGCATAGCGAAAATCATGCCCGGGCCTATCAGTAACATAGGTTATTAATTCTTCATAATTCCCGCCTTGTTGTCTGGGAGAATATTCATCCATTTTCTCACAAATAGTTTTTACAATATCAATATTCTGGATTTCATTATTTCCACCGATATTATAGGTTTCCCCTAACTCCCCCCCTGATAAAACAGAATAAATGGCATCGCAATGATCCTCAACAAACAGCCAATCTCTCACATTGTCTCCTTTGCCATATACGGGAAGATTTTTTTCTTCTAGACAGTTTAATATCATAAGAGGAATAAGTTTTTCTGGAAATTGATAAGGTCCATAATTATTAGAGCAATTGGTAATTAATATGGGAAGCCCAAACGTTCGGTTCCAGGCCCGTACCAAATGATCAGATGAAGCTTTAGAGGCAGAATAGGGTGAACTTGGGTCATAGGCTGTATTTTCGGTGAAATAATCATCATCTCCCAGACTTCCGTAGACTTCATCTGTGGAAACATGCAGAAAGCGAAATCCGGCTTTCATTTCTCCAGTAAGAGTTTTATAATAGTTATTGGCTTCATCTAATAGAACTGCAGTTCCTACAATATTGGTTTGTATAAATTCAAAGGGACCATCAATGGAGCGGTCAACATGGGATTCAGCGGCGAAATTGATAATGACATTGGGTTGGAATTGGGACAATGCATTTTTCACTGTGCTTCTCTGGCAAATATCACCCTGAATAAATTGATATTTATCATTACCAATTACACTTTTCAGCGTATCTAAATTTCCTGCATAGGTGAGTTTATCAAAATTGAGTACTTCATTCCCTTCCTGGATTACTTGCTTCAATACAAAATTTCCCCCAATAAATCCTGCGCCGCCAGTGACAAATAATTTCATTTATAATAAACCTAACTTTTTACGTAAAAACCATTCTATTGATAATAATACAATGAGCAGCCACCAATAATCTTGAGTGGACAACCCGCTAATTTGGTAATTTTTTAATATTTGAACAGGTGTAATTTCGATATTAGAAAACATAGAATCCAACGATTCAATGGGAACGTAAATTCCACCTGAATTATGGGCAACCTGCATAAGTATATTTTGCTCCTGAATTAATTCTCTTAATTCAATATTTACAGCCTGAACTATTATTGATGCTTCCTTGCTTATTATTTTCTGCCCATCTGGTAAATTTGCTTCTCCCATCAACAAATATTCTCCTGGTAACTGCAATGCTAATTTACAGACATAATAATTATCTGGAAAATCATGAACACAAACAGTAATAACGGTATCTAAATTCGAGTGGATCGCTTTAATAGTGAAATTTGATAATCCCAAATTTTCAATAGGAACTAATTTTGCATTAATAATTTCCCCCTTATTAAAAGATGAGCCATCAATATGAAGTGAAAGTAATCCTTCATTCCCATGAAAGGCATGTAGAAATAATTTTTTTAAAAGATTATATATTGGTGAGGTATTATTATATAGGGTTTTTAAATGATTTCCTGTTATGTCCGGTATGGCAGCCATATAAACATCATTCTTCCTGGCTATCATAAAACTTCCATCTGTAAAATTAACCCAATTATTATTTTCCATTGTCCACTTTACCGATCTAGCTTGGGGTGGGAATGAAGATAAGTTGATACCAGAGTAGATTCTATTTGCAATGTCATCAGACAATGACGTGAACACATTTGGTTCAATAGCGGTGGGAATGAAAAATGGAAACTGTGACCGGATAATTTCTCCCGTTGTCAAATTGCTTTTAGGACCTTCCAAATACACAATTGGTATTTGTTGAGATCGGGATGATTTAACCAATTCTTCAAACAATGACCGGTCAATATTTCCAGTGGGAAAATCATCAAATACAATCATTTTCGGGTTTTGAGATAAGGCACCATCGGGATTTTCATTCCATTGAATTTTATCAATTCGATATTGGTGAATTACTTCGATCCCATCCAGAGAGTTAAGAATTGATTTTATACTTGAAGAATTTGGTGATAAGGCACCAGAAATCAAGAGAATATCATCAATTTCAGATTGAACATTTACCCGAAATGAATATTGGTTATTTTCAATTTGAGATTCTCCAGCTATTGAAAATAAGATAGCAGTATTTACCCCATTAAAATCCATAGCCGGAATGAAAATTTCAATTTCATTATTTTGCGTTCCAGACTTAAAACTCAAAGGCTTATTATAAATTCTATCACCGTTTTCATTATTTATATGCAACTGAGTTGTGATATCATTTTGAAGCTTTGCACTAACTTTAACAACAAGTTTTACAGTATCCATTTTATTGGAACGAGGCGGAATCACCACTCGTTCAATTGCAAGGTCTGTCCCGGCTATTGTGGGTCCCACACCAATTATATGAAGAGGCAAATCGCTGGGAAGATTCAGGTTGTTTAATTCCCTTCCAACAGTGGCTTTACCATCCGTAATTAAGATAACCTGATTGGGATTTTCATACCCGATAAAATCAGGTAAGTTTGTGAAATTTGTTACAACATCCGCAGGTAAAGAATTATCTATTAATTTTATTTTTTCACCCAATCTATAGAAATTCAAATCTACATTATTAATGTCAATCAGGTTATGAATATCATTTGTGATATTCTCAGATGAAATTCCCATCTTATTGAAATGAGCAATCATACTTTCCGACAGATCAAATATTACATCTATATTTTGAGGGATTTTCTCCTTTTTCTTAAAATCCACCCAAGGATTTATCAGCAGTAATAATAGTATAATAATTGTAACAGATCGTAAAGAAACAAGGGACAATTTATAGGGGAAAGATATATTTTTTATTAATTTCCAATAGCGAACCAAAAATACGATAAAGCTAATTGTAAAAATAAGGGTGAGAAAAGGGGAACCAAGAATCTTCATCTCACCCAATAGCTCCATCATTTAATGCAAGATTCGGATTTGCTTTTAATGATAATGGAGAATATACTCCTTCCTTCAATTTTTCATATCCTGCTACTGCAATCATAGCAGCATTATCTGTACAATATTCTGCTGTTGGAAAATAAATTTCCGTATTAGAATTATCCCTTAAAATATCTGCTTTTTCTCGAAAACGTTTATTGGCTGCAACTCCACCTACAATTGATATTTGTTTTATTCCGGTTAATGTAATAACATTGGCCAATTGCCTGAGCAGGGTGTTTAAAATTGTTTCTTGATAACTTGCAGCAATATCTCTTTTATTCGTTTTAATCTCATCCTGAGATAATTCACGAAATTTATATAATAATGCTGTTTTTAATCCGCTAAATGAAAAGTTTAAAGGGTTGTTTTTTACCTTTGGAATTGGAAAATTATATTTTTCAGGATCACCGTTTTGAGCAATTTTTTCAATTTCAGGTCCACCTGGATAATCAAGACCTAAAATGCGTGCTCCCTTATCAAATGCTTCACCTGCAGCATCATCAATAGTAGTAGAGTGTAAAACATAATTCCCTGGGGATTGCACCTCCCAAATTTGGGTATGTCCACCCGTTACCAATAAACATAAGTAGGGATATTTCATATTAGGAAATGAAATAAAACTGGCATACAAATGACCTTCCAGGTGATTGACTCCGATAAAAGGAATTTTCAATGCGATGGAAAGCCCCTTTGCATAATTTAATCCAACAAGAAGTGCACCCATTAGTCCTGCGCCGTAGGTCACGGCAATTGCTTCTATATCAGAAAGGGTGATATTAGCTTTGTCTAAAGTTTTTTGAATGATACTGGTTATTTGGGAATCATGTTCCCGGGACGCGATTTCCGGTACTACCCCACCAAATTGTTTATGAATAACTTGGGAAAGGACTACATTACTTATTATTTCACCATTTTTGCAGACTGCTCCGGCAGTTTCATCACAGGAACTTTCGATTCCAAGAATAAGCATTAATAAACAGGGTCTGGAAAAAAATCAGCCCCCCTCTTATCTATTTTGAATGATTATTATTCATCCACAGATTCTTCGTCATCTGATTTTTTATCAGAAGAATCATCAGATTCACTTTTTTTATCATTTCCAGAAATCTGATCAATGACTTCCTGTGGAATTTCTAATTTTTCGGGCTCTGCTTCATCCACAACCATTTCAGGTTCAGCCTCATCATCACCCTCTAAGCCATCCAATCCTAAATCCATCATGATAATAATTTTCTTATACTCTTCGTCCACTTCCTGTACCGTTACTTCATGAGATTCACCCTCTTTAAAATTAATCAATATTTGATTTTTCTCATGCTTTTTCATCCGTTTAAGTGGAACAATCCCCTCAAGGCCCTCACCTAAATCGAAAATAATACCCTTATCTAATACTTTTAAAATGGTACCATTAACAACTTTACCAGAGGTAAAATCATTTTTAATATTTTCCCATGGATTTGCCTCAATCTGTTTAATACCCAAAGCCAATCGTCTGTCTTCGGCAGATACCTCCAAAATACGAACTTTTATGGTATCTCCCTTTTGCACAATTTCTTTCGGATGCCGCACTTGTTTAACCCAGGACATATCAGATATATGAACTAAACCATCAATACCTTCTTCTAATTCAATAAATGCGCCAAACTGAGTTAAATTACGAACAATACCTTCATGGTCTGATCCAACTTCAAATTTACTTTCGATGGTATCCCACGGATTATCCTGCAACTGCTTAATTCCCAGAGAAATTTTCTTCTCATCTGTATCAATATTGAGAATCTTCGCGTCTACTTTGTCTCCTACTTTAAACATATCTGAAGGATGCTTTATATGACGGGTCCATGACATTTCAGAAATATGAATTAACCCTTCAACCCCTTCTTCCAATTGGATAAAAGCACCATAATTCATCATGTTTACTATTTTACCCTCGATGATCGAATCAACAGGATATTTTTCATCAATACCTATCCAGGGTTCAGGCTGCAATTGTTTCATTCCTAATGATACACGAACCTTTTCAATGTCAAAATCAATAACCTTAACAGTCACCTGCTCTCCAATTGCAAGTCTATCTGTCGGATGATTAATTCTTCCCCAAGTGATATCAGTAATATGAAGAAGACCATCAATACCCCCTAAATCAATGAAAGCTCCAAAATCGGTAATATTTTTAACCATACCTTCAAGTACCATACCAATTTCCATTTCTTCAAGAACAGCCTGTCTTTTCCCAAGGAGGTCATCTTCTAAAATGGCTTTACGGGAAAGCACTATATTCTGTCTGAGTTCATTGAATTTTACAATTTTGAATTCACTTTCGACACCCAGGAATTCGTCAAAATCCATAACGGGTTTAATATCCACCTGTGATCCTGGAAGGAAGGCTTGCACTACACCTAAATCCACAACCATTCCACCCTTTATTCGACGGCTAATTAATCCAGTGATGAGTTCCTCTTTTTCAAAACAATTACGAATTTCTGTCCACCGTTTCTGGAAATCAGCTCTTTCTTTGGAAAGGATAATATTTCCACGACGGTCTTCAAAGGTAATTATAAATACATCAATTTCCTGTCCCACTTCCGGAAGTTCTTTAAACTCGGAGCGATGAATAATTCCCTCTGCTTTGAATCCAATATCAACAAGTACATCTCGATCGGTAAGACCTACGACTGTACCTGAAACAACTTCCCGTTCTTTAATATCGTTGAATGTATCTGCATATTGATCATGCAATTCATTTGGCACAAATTCTTCTTCTTCATATTGATCCAAATCCTCTTCAGTTACTACTTTTATATCCAAAATGGACGGATCTAAATAATCTAAAACAGCAACCGGAGGTGGTATATATTCTTCCTCTTTTACAGTTGCTTCCAATGTTTCTTCAACCACAGCATCAGGCACACTTTCTTCAGCTGCCTCAGGTTCAGTTTTTCCTGCACTTTCTTCAGTTGCCCCAGGTTCAGTTTTTTCTGCACTTTCTTCCTTTGCTGTTTGGGTTTCAGTAGTTTCTTTAATATCTTCAGTTGCGGAAATAGATTCTACCACTTCTGTGGATTCTGTATTTTCTACTTCCTGGGTTTCTTGTTGAATGTCTGTACTCATTTTGTGAGTCTTGCTCCTATTTGATTGTTTTATTTACGATTTCTACGATGTGGTTTACCTGTTCTTCAATACTTAAACCGGTAGTATCTATTTTTACCGCATCCTCTGCTTTCTTTAAAGGGGAATGTCTGCGAGTGGTATCTTTTCTGTCCCTCTCTTCCATTTCAGAAGTTAATTCTTCAAGGGAAACAACCTCTCCATTAGCTTCCATTTCCTTTTTACGACGTCTGGCTCTTTCATGAATATCTGCTACAAGAAAAAATTTATGTTCTGCATTTGGGAATACTACTGTACCAATATCTCTACCCTCCAGCACCACATCTAATCCATCTGCCATGTCTCTCTGATATTGAACTAATTTTTCTCGTACCTCTGAAATTGCACTCACTTGACTAACAAAGTTGGTCACTTGAACTGAGGCAAGCTCAGCTGAAATATCAACACCATCCATAAACAAGGTTGAGCCGCCTTCCTTATCAAACTTGAATTTAGTATGAGCAAGCAGATGATTTAACTGGGATGAATTTTCCATATTGATATCATCCTGAATACATTTCAAGGCGATACCTCGATACATGGCACCCGTATTGATATGAATAAAACCTAGTTTTTCCGCTACATATTTTGCAGTGGTTGATTTACCAGACCCTGCTGGCCCGTCTATTGCAATTACCATCTCGTCGAAAAGTCTCTTTTAAAAAAGCCTAGTAATTTAAACACCTTTATATCATTAATAAAATATTTCTCTGGATTATGTGGAGGAAAATATCTATTAAAAATTACAATACCAAGCTGGAAGCCTGTTTTACTCTTAGCTCGGAATACCCTCCTGGAGCCGCTTAACATCATTCTCTTTCAAGACTTGAAATTTTCCAGGAGATATTTTATCAATTTCCAATCCGGCGAAGGATTGACGGTGGAGATGCACTACTACTGAACCCAATGCCTTGAATATTCGTTTTACTTCGTGGTTTTTTCCTTCCCGAAGGACTACTTTCCAGTAAATTAATCCCCCTTTTCTATCAAGACGATAAAGCTCCCCTTTTGCCTTGGTACCATCGCCCAGAGCAAGTCCTTTAGATAAATTGCCTCTCTTATCCCGAGAGATATTCAACTTGGATGCAACAATATACACCCGTTCGATTTGGTTTTTGGGATGCATGAGTTTATTAGCCATTTCTCCGTCATTGGTAACCAATATGGCGCCAGTGGTATCCCGATCTAATCTGCCAACCGTAAATAAACGATCTGTACTGGGGACCAAATCAATGACACATTTTCTACCCTGCGGATCCGAAGAGGTGGAAATATAGCCTTTTAATTTATTAACAAGATATACCTTTGTTTTGGGAAGAGAATTTATAGGCATCCCATTACAAACCACAATATCATCTGCGCCAACCTGATAACCAAAGTTCCTTTTAACATGGCCATTCACCACAACCTTTCCCGATTCGATAAAGCTGTCACATTTACGACGGGATGCAACTCCCGCACGAGCCAAAAATTTATTCAGCCGCATAATCGTTCTCAAATAATACTGGGTCAGGGTTATCACCCATTAACTCAGAAAGTTCCTTAAGCTTGGGGAGATCAGTTGTTTTTTCAAGTCCAAAAGACTCCAGAAATATTTGGGTTGTACCAAACAGTAATGGCCGTCCAGCAGTTTTGCCTCTACCCTTTACCGTGATGAGCTCTCTTTCCATGAGTGTATGGACAACAGATCCACATTCCACACCACGAATTGATTCAATTTCCATTTTACTGACAGGTTGACGATAGGCAATAATGGACAACGCTTCCAGTGCCGGTCGGGATAATTGTAGTTTTCTGGTATGCTTAAATAATCTTTCAATATATATATGATATTCCTTTTGAGATAATATTTGGTAGCCTCCGCCAATTGTTTGAATTTTCAATCCCTTTCCAGATTTTTCATAATCGGAGTTTAATTCATCAATTATTGGATTTAGTTCAACAGAATTTTCATCCTGGAGAATATGGTTGAACCGAGACTGTGTCAGCGGCTCCGGAGAAGCAAAAAGCAAAACTTCAACCAAGTTTTTCATATCCATTAGGCTGCAGCACCAGTTAAAATGATTTCTCCAAAGGGTTCATCCTGTTCAATTGACACCTGATTGGTCCGCAGCATTTCTAAAATTGCCATAAACGTAACCACAATTCGCAGTCTTGTTTTTAAAAAAGGAAAGAGAGTGGAAAAACATAAGTGTTTAGCAGAATCAATTTCTCCTTTTAGAAAAGCTATTTGTTCATCTAAATGAATAGGCTCCTCATGCAGCTCGTAGGGATTTACATCCGGAAGGCGTTGAATAAGCTCTTGAAAAATGGTAGATATGGTAAAAAGAGTGATGTTCTGAACCGGATTCGTAATATTTTTCGTATTTTTATCATACACCATTTCCTGCCCCCGTGGATAATGAAAAGAATGCTCCGTAAATGTTTCCTGTAATTCTTTACTCATTTTCTTGAATTGCTGATATTCTAACAAGCGCTGCACGAGTGGGGTTCGGGGATCTTCAAATTGGTCTTCTTCATCATCTGATACAGGCAGCAGCATTTTTGCTTTTATTTTCATCAACAAAGCTGCCATATATACAAACTCCCCTCCCAAATCAATATTCATCAAATCCATCATTTTCATATAATCCAAAAATTCTTTGGTAATTTTGGCGATGGGAATATCATAAATATTGAGCTTATCTCTCTGGATGAAAAAGAGCAGCAGGTCCATGGGACCTTCAAAATTTTCTACTTTTACTTGATAATCCATTAAATTTATCGGGCTGGCTGAATAAAGCCTACTTTGCGATATACTTTGGAAAGAGTCTTTCTTCCGCGGTAAAACGCATTTTCAGCGCCCTGGGTTAGTACTGATTCCAAATAAGCTTTATCTTGGATGATTTCATTGTATTTTTCCTGAATGGGCTCCAGGAATTCAGCAATAACATTCCCCAATTCTGTCTTAAAATCAGAATACATTTTACCTGAAAACTGTGATTCTACATCCTTGATAGGTAATTCTGTTATGAGAGCATACAATTGCACTAAGTTGGATATCCCCGGGCGGCTATCATCTATTCTAACTTCCGTTCCAGAATCTGTTACGGCTCGTTTTATTTTTTTCTTTACAACATCAGACGAATCCAATATTGCGATGAGATTATTCAAGTTTTCATCGGATTTAGACATTTTCTTTTCTGGCTGCTGAAGGCTCATAATACGAGCGCCGGCCTTAGGAATATATGGTTCGGGCACCACAAATGTATCCGAATAAGTAGAATTAAACCGAATTGCCAGGTCACGAGCCAACTCGAGATGCTGTTTCTGGTCAGCACCAACCGGTACAAGATCCGCCTGGTACAATAAAATATCAGAGGCCATAAGTATGGGATAGGTAAAAAGCCCAGCATTGATGTTGGCAGCATGTTTTTTCGATTTGTCCTTAAACTGGGTCATGCGATTTAACTCGCCCATATAGGTGATGGTGCTGAGAATCCACATGAGTTCTGCATGTTGAGGCACATGAGATTGAATTACAATGGTACTTTTCTCTGGATCAATACCGCAGGCGATATACTGTGCAACATAAGAAAGACATCGTTGCCGAAGTTCAGCAGGATTTTGCCGAACCGTTAAGGCATGCATATCCACCACCAGAAAAATGCTGTCATGCGTCTCCTGCAGGTTTACCCAGTTTTTTAATGCACCTAAATAGTTTCCAATACAGAGGTGCCCACTGGGCTGAATGCCCGAAAGTAGAATTGGTTTATGTGATACAGTCATTATTATTTTCTCTTATAATTCCCAATTATTTATTTCAATTTTTTCCTTAATCGCTTCACTTTTATCTGTTACGTAGGCGGTTCTAATTCCTCAATTCTATATACCCTCTTCTTATTTCCCATTGTTTAATTACTCTCCTGCATAAATAAATAGGGTCGCCATGAACTCTGAAATTGCTTCACAAATTTTTGTAGATGTAATATCATTGTCGGCTTTCGGGGCGTCTTGGATAAATCCATTTGAATATACCGTAAAGAATGGTTGCCCTTTTTTGTATTGCAGGGGACACAGGCTGCTACCAAATTATCCCAACTATCTTGCCCGCCCTTATTACGGGAAATAATATGGTCAATGGTCATGGGTACAGATTTCTTTCCACAATATTGACAGGTATGATTATCCCTTTTCAATATATTTTTTCGAGATAATACAATTTCTTTCCGACGAATTCGTGCATATTCCTTCAATTTTATGACACTTGGAAGGGGCATCGAGAGATAAACAGAATGAATAATTTCACGATAATTCTCTAATGATTCAACCTTTTCGCTTAAAAGGAGAATAATAGCTCTGCGCGCACCAATAACCATGAGCGGTTCATAGCTCTGGTTTAAGACCAAAACCCGTCTGTTCAGGATAGCAGCCATCAGTCCACTACCTTAGCAGATATGGAATACGTTTTAAAAATTGATTGGCTTAAATACTGATTGAATCCTGCATCTCCTTCATTGATAGATTCTATTTTTACTTCTCCAGAACAGTGTATAATTTTACCCTCTCCCAATGAAAATCCCACATGATTTATTTGCTTATTTTCAGCAAAGAATAAAAGGTCCCCCTGCTTGGCTTCATTGACATTTATTTCCTGGACCCAATCGGTTTTAACCTGCATCCCTGTATCTCTCGCAATAGATATTCCTATTGTACTCAGTACCAATTGAACAAATCCTGAACAATCAAAGCCATAGGAACTTTTTCCTCCCCAGATATATGGAGTTCCCAATAGAGATTTAGCCAATTTTATTAGCTGTTCCCGTGATTGTAATGTAATTGAATTTTGAGCTGGAATTTTACCTAACTTCCCATCAGGAAGAGCAATTGAAATAAACTGTGTATCCTCTTCAATTACAGGTATCCTTGAGCCAAAAGATAAAAACCGGTCTTCACTGGTTTTATTATGAGTGGTAATAAAGGGGATAAAACGATCTTTAAGGATGATCCAATTTGCGAAAGATTGTGGATTTTCAATTATGTAAAATCTATAAATCCAACCCTCATAACCATCCTCCTGACGGATATGGTACCAGTGTCTTTCCTCTTTTAATATTTCAACCGTTTCCCAGATGAGGGCCTGGGTGACCATTTCAGAACTGAAACGAGCTTCTCTGTGAATGGAGGCTACCGCTGTAGAAATTACCGCCTTTCGGCTCATCGATTTTTCACATACTCAATGAGTTGTTTCCCAATTTCGGTATTATCCATAAAGGCATCAAATACTTCAGCGCCGGGACCCGTTGCCCAGATAGGAACAAAGTTGGCAGAATGGTAATCTGATGTGAATCGAATCTCCAAGTCAGAATCTTTTCCGTCATGCACCGCAACCCCCCCACATTCATGGTCAGCGGTAAGCACTACCAGCACGTCGGGATTACGGGCCTGATAATCCAGGGTAAAATTAATAAGTTCATTCAGGGAAGCCATCTCACCTTGAATATACTCAGCGCTGTTGGCATGGCCGCCCCAGTCAACCTGGGATTCCTCAATCATGACAAAAAATCCGTTTGGATTTTGCTCTAATCTTTGAAGCGCCATCTCAGCCATTTGAGTGGTGGTGGGAGTTCTACCTTCATGAACGGTTGGCAACGCACCTTCTGCGAACAAACCTAATATCCTTTTACCTGGGTTAAGCTGTGCATCAATAGATTCGATAAATTGTCCACCTCTATTCTCGTATTCCGTGATAAGTTCATCCGGCCAGAAGGTTTTTCCGCCTCCTAAAATAACATCAATTTCCGTTTCGGCAAACTGCTCTGCAATCTGCCATTCTTTCTTGCGATAATCGACATGAGCTGCAAATGAAGCCGGTGTTGCATGGGTTACAGAGGATGTTGCCACCAAACCAGTGGCCATGTTTTTCTCTTCAGCCCACTCCAGCATGGTTTTAACACTTAATGTGTCTTTATCAACCCCAATAGCGCCATTATAGGTCTTTTGTCCTGAGGATAAAGCAGTGCCACTAGCAGCAGAGTCTGTTACCCGCTTACAGGTTGTTCCACACTGACCATCATTTGGATGGGTTGCTACAAGTCCGACATGGTCAAATCGTGCAGGTGCAAACTCACCATTGGCGTAATATGATAAACTGTACTGCCCAATGCCCGTACCATCAGCAATTATAAATATTATGGATTTGGGCGTAGAATTATTGCTATGAGCTTTTTCGTTTAATTTATAGTTTACATGAGGAGCAGATGGGATGATATTGGTTTTCTTCTCCTGAAGTGCAACGCCATAGATATTGTAACAGCTGAATACCTGAATAACTATAAATATTTTAATACAATTTTTCATTTTATAATCCTTAGAAATTTTCGTTTTCCAACTTTTAATACCACATTTTCTCCAGGTTCAATTACCAAATGAATATCACCCACTTTTTCTTTATCAATTCGAACCCCGCCCTGCGTAATCATCCGCTTGCCTTCACCATTGCTGGCAACCATTCCATTTTTTACCATGATAGCAATGAGCTTTTCAGATTCTGTGAGTGTATATTCAGGCATATCATCCGGCTCATCTTTTTGAATGAATAATGCATCGAATTCCTTTTCTGCAGTAATGGCTGCATCACAATTATGATACAGTGCAACCAGCTCTCTTGCCAATTCGCGCTTTAAATCCCGGGGATTTGAAACTCCCTGCTCTAAATCATCCTTTATGGCAATAAGTTTTTCACTGGATATTTCCGTAGCAAATTCAAAATAGCGGCCAATGAGCGAATCCGGGATTGACAAAGTTCGTCCATAAATCTCTGAAGGAGAATCGGTGAGACCTATATAATTATCATATGATTTTGACATTTTTTCCACACCATCCGTACCCTCCAAAATGGGTGTGGTAATAATAACCTGCGGATTCTGTCCTGCTTCTTTCTGTAAATCACGCCCCACCAGTAAGTTAAACTTCTGATCGGTACCTCCCAGTTCCACATCAGATTTCAAATGAACGCTGTCATACCCCTGCGCCAAAGGATAGAGGAATTCATGTATAGAAATGGGTACCCCATCCTGGTAGCGTTTGGTAAAATCGTCACGTTCCAGCATGCGGGCCACTGTGTATTTGGATGATAACTTTATGACCTCAGAAAAATCCATTTTACCCAGCCAATCTGAATTATAGACGATGGTCAAATTCTGATTAGACAAAATGATGGAGGCCTGGTCAATGTAGGACTGAGCATTCTCTTTGGTTTCTGCAAGCGTTATTTGAGGCCTGGTTTTATTGCGGCCCGTGGGGTCACCAATCATGGCCGTAAAATCGCCAATGAGCAGAACTGCTTCATGTCCCAAATCCTGGAAATGACGCAATTTACGTAAAACAACACCGTGGCCAATATGCAAGTCAGGGCGGCTGGGATCACAGCCAAATTTCACTTGCAGGGGAATACCCGTTGCCAGTGACTTGGTTAATTTCTGCTCTAATTCTTCAATGGGGATAACTTCATCTGTTCCCCTGATAATTAAATCTAATTGCTCTTTTACCGGTGCAAATGTACTCATATTAATTATTGTAATTTTTCATGGCTCTATCAACTTGGCGTTTTACATCCTTATCCATTTTGGTTTTACGTTTATCCCACATTTTTTTTCCTTGAGCCAACCCAAACTCTATCTTCACTCGCCCGCCCTTCAAATATAGAGAAAGAGGAATCAAGGTCTTACCTTTCTCATCCACCATTTTGCGTAGTTTTAAGAGTTCTTTTTTATGAAGCAATAACTTTCGATCACGCACAGTGCTGTGGGTGGAGTAGCCTTCATTGGAGTATTTGCCAATATGCATTCCCACCGTGAAAAGCTCATTATCAATAAAACGTATATAAGCTTCTTTTATGTTCGCCTTCCCCTCACGAATTGCTTTCACCTCTGAACCATATAGAACCATTCCTCCTTCATATTTTTCAAGAATATGGTATTCATGCCACGCTTTGCGATTGGAGGCTATGACCTTGATGCTCATTATCTTTTACTGATGCTCCTTCGTTTTTAACCATGATCGAGGGCTTAAAATTAGATGATTAGAGTTCGCATGAACAAGGGGGAATTGGGACTATTTTACTATTTGTTAATACTTTTGATTAAGAATCAGTATTAAGATTATAATTAAAGTATTACTATATATAATACTCTTAATCACCATATATATTTATGTATTATATTGATATATGACTTATATTAGCGGAATATTTGTTTTCCGAAATTCTATCTGGCAGCTCTAAACGGTCAGACGGATATGGAGCTTAAAAAGTACAGCAACCTTTCCAGGTTGCTGTATAGTTATTTGAGAAGAGTGATTTGCTATTTTAACAATCTTTAATGCAGGTCGAACCAATTATTAATTACTTTAGCAACATAATTTTTTGAAATTGAGTAAACTCATTGCTGGTCATCTTCATAAAATACAATCCGCTGGTATGTATATTTGCATCCCATACTAGAGAATGTGAACCAGCCCGGATGCTGCTGCTCAATAAAGATGTCACCTTTCTACCCTGTATGTTATAAATTTCAATAGTAACATCACATTCAACAGGTACAGTAAAGTTGATATTAGTAACCGGGTTAAACGGATTTGGATAAGCAGGAAGTAATGCAAATTCTTTAGGGATTTCGACATTGCTTACACTAATTATACTTTCATACCAATCAGCTACAACTGTGGAATAAACAGTGAAATCACCTTCATACTCAAACAGGGTTGAGTTGTCAAGGCTGGAGCCGTCCATACTGTAAAGAATGATGACTGATTCAGAATGGGATATTTCCCAGCCGGCAGGCAGACTGCTATTTGTAATTTTAAAATCACCACTCACAGCCATTTCAATCCCGGCAATATCCCCATCAGCTTTAAATTGCAAGTTTCCGTTACCGAAATAAATTATTGCATTGGATGTAGAAATTCCCCTGGATAATTGACCTCCTAAAATCTGTTCTATGAGTATGACAATATCCAATACATTAATTATGCCATCTGTATTCACATCTCCTAAGGTTTGCTGCATATCATCTAAACCGGAACCATACAGAATAAAATCAATCATCATAACAATATCCATTACATTAATTATGCCATCTGTATTCACATCCCCGTATGGAATACAGCTGCCATCATTCAACGTTGCATCTGGGTCAAAGTTATAGGCAGAAGAATCTGTACATCCTAAACAAGAGCTATTGTCACCACCACAGACGCCGCAGGCATCTTCAGCAGCACCGCCGCATCCACAGCCAAGATCTACATTTCCATCACAATCACAATTGCCATCTGCTATGCCATCACCACCACAGACGCCGCATTCATCATTCTCCAAAGTAGAACCGCATATATTATCACAGCCTGTTGGGCCAGCTGCGCCGCCTCCACACGCAAAATAGACACTTCCAGCACAATCGCACATCCCATGATCTTATCCCTCCCACACACACACACCGCAATCCCCCTCCCCCCATACCACCC
>ERZ813253.185-NODE-185-length-24537-cov-7.779435_pt1 | contig 24537 bp, 26 predicted proteins | sample MGYA00520893_ERZ813253 | MGnify/ENA primary metagenome ERZ813253 (study PRJEB31669, sample SAMD00080414) | marine metagenome | biome: oceanic hadal pelagic zone biome; feature: marine hadalpelagic zone; material: sea water | place: Pacific Ocean:Izu-Bonin Trench...
TTTGAACGGTTACAACTGCATCTTTTTTGATTTTAATTCCTCCTTTTCTTAATTTTTTAACTACAATATTTACCGCCTTTACAGCAAGTTCCTCTGATTTTGAACCAGTACATACCATTTTACCTGTTCTAAAAATTAGAGTTGCAGTCTTTGGATTTTTCAGTCTAAATACTAATCCTGGAAATTGTTCAGGGTGATATTCAGTGTCTGGGAATTTTTTTGTAATTTCATTTAGATCTAATTCCTGGTCTACTGAAGCTGATGCTACAACATTTACAATATCAATTATGGGTTTAGTAACTGCCAACGAGAATTAAGTTAAAGAAAACCACATTTAAAGCGATTTAAAACAGATTCATAGAGGGATTTTATAGTCATATGTGAGAAATATCATCACAAATATCATGATCAGTGTATGGAAAAGACAGGAATGTTTGACTGTGATTGCAAGTCTTTTAAAAAAATAGATTTTCTGGAATTATTTTCATTTAAATTACAAAAAAATTCATTTCTGTTATGGAAATAATTGAAATTTTACGTCAAGTCTCACAACAAGTTTATGATAATGTAAAAGACCTAGCTGGAACAGAAGATGCTGCAGGTGATTTTGGCAGAGGTGCTGGGGGAGATATTTCACGAAACATTGACATCGTAGCTGAAAAAATAGTTCTAGATTATCTAAAACAAATTAATTTCAATTGTATTGTTTTAGGTGAAGAATGTGGACGTGTCGAAATTAATGATAATCCAAAAGGATATGTCATCATGGATGCAATAGATGGAACAGCTAATGCAGTTAGTGGCATTCCATTCTTTTGCTGTTCCTTAGCATTTGCCACAGGTGAGAAACTAAGTTCTATTACAGATGCAGTAGTTACTAATCTATCAAATGGAGAACAGTATTGGGCATCAAAAGGAAAAGGTGCATTTTTGAATGAGACTAAAATTCATGTACAAAATAAAGAAACAGCATACAAAATTGTGGGGGTAAACACATCAGGTGCATCTCCAGAACTTTTGAAAAAATTACAAACAATATTTGAGCACCACGGCCCTACAAGACATTTTGGAGCAAATGCACTTGAGATGGCATATCTTTCCAAAGGTTCGATGGATGTTTTCATTGATTTACGAGATAAAATCAGAGTTCAAGATATGGCAGCAGGATATCTGCTAATCAAAGAAGCGGGCGGTTTAATTGTGGATGCAAACTCACAATCATTAGATACAGAATTTGGAATAATGACTAGATTGTCGTTTGTTGGTGCAGCAAATCAAGCAACTCTAGATCAAATAATGTCTGAAATAAACAAATAATGATAAAAATGAAAGCATTAATTATTGCAGCAGGTCAAGGGACAAGACTTAGACCTATCGGAGATACTAAACCATTGGTAACACTTCTTGGTTTGGGTCTTATAGAGCGAGTGATACTTACTGCAAAAAAATCAGGAATCAAAGAATTTTGTATTGTCACAGGATACAATGGTGAAAAAATTAGAGAACAACTCTCTGATGGAAAAAAATATGGTGTAAAGATACAGTATGTTCAAAATGACTCGTGGACTCGAGGCAATGCAATTTCAATTCTAAAGGCTAGAGATCATTTCAAGGAATCATTTGTACTATTAATGGCTGATCACAACTATGACCACAGGATATTGAATGAACTATCAAAAATAAAGATTGGAAAAGATGAATGCATCCTATGTGTTGATAGAAATCCAGGAGATCATCTAAATATAGATGATGCTACAAAGGTTCGAACTGTAGATCATAGAATAGATTTAATTGGAAAGGATCTAAGTGATTACAACTGTATAGATACTGGGATATTCATATGTAATCCTGTAATTTTTGATGTATTAGAACAAAGTATCTCCGAAGGAGATGAGGGTCTTTCTGGCGGAATAAAAATTCTAGCACAACGACACAAGATGAGATACATGCCACTTGGAGATAATTTCTGGATTGATGTTGATGATAAAACAGACAGAAGAAATGCTGAACTGCTCATTTGCAACAAACTCAAAAAAGATACCGATGGGCCAGTATCAAGAATACTTAACAGGCCAATATCGTTGAGAATCTCAAAGTTATTGCTAAAGACAGGAATTACGCCGAACCAGATCTCAATTATTAGTACAGTTATTGGTTTAGTTGGTGCTTCTTTTTTCTTTAGCGGAGAATATTTTTATCTAATTTTAGGAGGAATACTAATTCATATCCATTCCATAGTGGATGGATGTGATGGGGAAGTAGCACGTCTTAAACTAAGACAGACAAAGTATGGAGGTTGGCTTGATGCAGTTTTAGATAGATATGTAGATGCTGCCATTATTTTTGGACTAGCCTATGGTTACTGGAATATGACGGGAGATATGACAATATGGATAATTGGATTTTCTACACTAATTGGAACCTTCCTTAATAGTTACACTAGTGACAAATATGATTCAATTTTTAAAAATGGAGATATGGCAAAAAAATCAAAGTTTAGAATGGGTAGGGATGTGAGGTTACTGCTTATAGTTATTGGTGCTTTAACTAATCAAATTCCAATAATGTTAATAATCCTAGCAGTAATAACAAACTTTGAAGCTATACGAAGACTGATAACGTTTAGGAGCAAACTTGGTGAGGACATGCAAACCATGAATACAGAATTTGTCAATTAATGATTTTAGATTTTGTATCTTTGCTAGATTATCTAAACCCATTTGTGGTGTTGAAGTTTTAGTTTGACGCCCACAACTAAAGAATTAAGAAAGAAATTTTTGTAAAAACTAAAATCAGACAAAAATAGGCACAATAGTCGTGATTGAAGAAAAACTTGAATCCTTAGGAATTAAGCTTCCAAATCCTCCTACACCAGCAGGATCATATGTTCCTGCAGTAATGACAGGGAATTTGCTTTACATTTCTGGACAGATTCCCATGGAAGATGGTAAAGTAATCTTTACTGGGAAAGTTTCGGATAATAACTTGGAAATTGCTCAAAAATCTGCAAGAGTATGTGCAATTAACATTTTAGCACAAATAAAAAGAAAAGTGGGAGATTTGGACAAAGTTTCCAAAATAGTGAGATTGTCAGGATTTGTAAATTCTGTTTCAGAATTTTCACAACAACCCAAAGTAATCAATTCAGCTTCAGATTTGTTTTTTGAGATATTTGGTGAGAAAGGAAAACACACTAGAATTGCGGTTGGAGTAGCTAGTTTACCTTTAGATTCAATGACAGAAATTGATGCAATTGTTGAAATTTCAGAATAGTGAGAATAAACCTAAATGATTTAAAAAATACAGCATCTCATGAACAATTTAAATGAAATAGAATCAGAAAAATACATTTCACTTGAAACGTATAGAAAAAATAATCAACCAGTTAGAACTCCTGTTTGGTTTGTAATCAAAAATGATTTGATTTATGTTGTTACCAGGGATCAAACAGGAAAAGTGAAACGTCTTAGAAATAATCAACAGGTAAAAATTTCAACATGCACTGTCAGAGGAAAAGTTACAGGTCAATGGATGTCTGGCACCGCTGAAATCTTAACAGAAGAAGAAACCCAAGACACAGTAAAATGGAGAGATAAAAAGTATGGATTTATGGCTAAAATTGCCAAGTTTCTCAGCAAAAGCAAAGGAGATCTTTTGGCGTTTTCAATTAAAATTGATTAAATAATCAAAATTGTTAATTAATTAAAAATTCAAAGATAAGTAAATGGGCAAATAACCCATTTATTTTTCCTTACAAATCGTATTGAATATGTTTAGTATTCGTAGATTTACAAACAGGGCATGGAGTTGGCAATTTCATTATACCCCCGATTCTATCAGTATAGACATTCGAACATTCTGTGATGAATAACGGGGAATGACGAGAATTGTAAGCACAAACCCTTTTCTCTGAATAAATCATTCGTTTGTGATTACTTCGTATCTAAAGAGTAGACTCTCGTCAAATTTAACATACAAAAATTAGATTTAAGATTAGATTTGAATATACGGTATGCCTTGCTGGGGAACGTTCCTTCCCCCCCAAACCCCATTCCCTTAAAGATGGTATGAAATGTGACATTAAATGTGCGTGGTGTGACCGTTTTGTATGCAATATAGAATGAAGTATGTGTTGTTCGTTGCTGGTGTGATAGCTGTAATATCGATTTTAGTGTGGATTAGTGAAAATGTATAGTTGGTAGGAATAAAAAAGAGGAAGAATTAATCCTCAAATTTTGCGAGTTCGTTCTTTAGTTGCTTGATTTGATATTCTACTACTCTTCTATGGACACTGTTTATGAAATTCATCTTTATGTTTTCTTAGAAAGACGTGAAAAGGAGGCTAGAGAAGAAAAGTTGATCCTTTACTAAGTTCAAACTTCTCAAGGAAACGAGATTAAGTAATTTTTTGTAACTGTAACTCTCGCTTTAGTTTATAGGCAGTCAATCCTGCAAATCCAAAAATTATTCCTAGTCCCACATAAGCCAAAATCTAACTATACTCAATCAATACTGCTGATACACCGACTCCAACAACACCTGGAAGTAAAGATAATACATACAACCACCAACCGCAGCAACCAAGTGGCACTAGGGAGAAAAACGAAAAAAAGGATGTAGTTGCAACACTTCCTGAATTTACTCCAAATGCTTTTTTCTTTACTTTAAGTTTACATCCTAATAATTTGCTTTTTGAAGACAAGAAAACTTGCAAACCTATTCCAATTCCCATTTCAAATATAACTATAGAATTTATTTGGAATGCAGCACTAATTGCCGCAAGCGGTTCTAATGCAGGTGTTGTAATTACAACCACTGATAGATACACAACTATTGTCATTATTCCAACAATGATTGCTTTTTGAATTGGTCTCATCTATTCATCACCGTAAACTAGAGTTTCTGGATGAAATGCTATCCATTCAAACCAAAATCCAGGCTTTGTAGGATTTCTTACTGGGCCTCTCGGATTTCCACCAGAGATGCAAATTCCAATTGCATTAGCAGAAACGATTCCAGGGATATTATTAATTATTGGAGTTTTAACTAAAATTTCATCCTCGTTTTTATCTATAGTAATGTTAGGAGCTATATTTTATGTAAAAGGCGCTACAAATCTTACAGGAGAAAAAGGATTTGAGCTGGACTTGATACTTCTTGCTGCAAGTTTAGTAATTATTGTTGCAGGAACTGGAAGAATATCAATCTCACATGTTGCAAAAAGAATCCCTAGATTCCCACAGTGATTACTTTATTTTTTTATTTAATTCTGTAATGAATTTTTTTATTTTTGGTTTTGGAATTACAGCACCACATGCCTTATCATGTCCACCACCAGAACCACCAAGATCAGTTGCTAAAATATTAACAATTTTTCCCAAGTGAACTTTACAATTCTTAGAGCCTCTAACTGAAACAGCATAGATACCATGATCAGTCCTTTCTTTGTATGCAACACCAACATTTTTTCCTGATAAACCCATCACAAAATTAACAGCACCGCTTGCTCCTGCATCGAGAATTTCCATATAGCCAAGATTTTTCATGGTTTTCATTCCTTGTTTTACTTTGGCAATCATTTGGGATAGTTTTTCGACTTGGATTTGGGCAAACTCAAAAGTATTTGGGATGTCATGTGGGAATTTAGAGTCCGCTAACTCTTCGACTAAATACAGTAGATAATCCGGTTCTTTTTGATGTCCAACAATGTTGTAGGTTAGAACTGTAGCGTTGATTAGTGCAAATTGTCTATCATAGATTTGGAGTAATTTGGAGCCAATTGGCCTATCTTCCATATAATCAGTAATAGCTGCACATGTTGCAACAAATGAAGCATGGTCATTTAGTTTGGATTTGAACGCGGTATAAACCTGAACAGCAGTACATTCATTTGTATCATGAATAACTTTGACTTTGATTTTCTCTAAAGATTTTACAACAGTAGGATCAATATCATGATGATCAATGTAAGTAACTGCAATTTTATTTTTTCTAAGAGTTGTCATAATGTCTACAAATTCATCTTGTGTCTTTTTACTTAGTCCCAAATCACAAATGTACAAAGATTTTAGTTTTTTATCTAAAACCACTTGTTGCATAGCTTCCATTTGGCCAGGATAGTCCACAAGAATTGCATCCCCACCAAATGCTTGTCGGATTAATGCAGCTGAGCTGATTCCATCAGTATCTTCCTTGTGAGAAATACAAACAACTTTTGTTCGTTGTTTCTTAACAGTTTTTTTGGTTGTTGTTTTTTTAGAGGGAGCCATTTTTACATTTTTTTACTCGTAGATTTCTTGGATTTAGATACTGGCAATATGATTTGAAAATTAGTCCCTCATTTAAATGAAGAATTAAAAACTAAGATTTTCTAAAAGACTTTTTGATACTTTGGTTAATCAAAGAACTAGAATCAACATAGACATCATAGAATGATAATCCTTCCATCTGTGTTAGATAATCTATTTCTTGAATTTTTGTTAATTCTTCTGGCGATGCATTTAGCACCAAGTCATCTAATTTTTGCAAGTGTTTACGCTCTTTCGGTGTCAATTAATTTTTAATTAGAAATTTTCATTTATGACCAAAAGTTGGTATATTAGACTAATTACTAAACTTCATAGACATAATTTTGGCGAAAATATAATAGAAGATTTTCGGTATGCTCAATATGGAGACTAAAAACATTGGTTTGCGTGGAATTGAGATTGCAGACACCAGAATCTCAAATATTGAAGGAGAAAAAGGCAAGCTCATTTATCGAGGATATGACATTTTAGATCTTGCAAAATACTCAAACTTTGAAGAAACAGCATACTTGTTGATTCATGATGGTCTGCCAAACAAACATCAACTAAATGAATTTAATGCAAAATTGATTGATGCAAGACACATTCCAAAGCAAATGCAGAAGAATATTGGAAATTGGAGAAAGGATGCAGATCCTATGGATATGCTTCAGGCATTTGTTGCGGCACTTGCAGGTTATTATGATGAAGAATTTGCAACTAAAGAGGCTAGTTATGATAGAGCCATAAACCTTATTGCAAAAGTTCCCACGATCATTGCAAGTTGGCAGAGAATTAGAAATGGATTAAAAATTGTAGATCCGGATCCTTCTCTAAATCATGCTGCAAATTTTCTATACATGATGTCTGGCGAAAAACCAGATCCTGAAGTCGAGAAAGTTTTTGATGTGTGTTTGATTCTTCATGCTGACCACACTTTCAATGCATCAACATTTACAGCAAGACAAGTTGCATCAACTAGAGCACACATGTTTTCAGCATCAAGTGCTGCAATTGGAGCATTAAGTGGTGAATTACATGGAGGTGCAAATACAGAAGTTATGAAAATGTTGTTAGAGATAGGTGAAATAGAAAAAGTTCAGCCATGGATTAAAGAAAAAATGAGTAAAGGTGAGAGAATTATGGGAATGGGACATGCAGTTTATAAAACATATGATCCACGAGCACAAGTTCTGAAAGAATTATCAAGAAAACTAGCAGAACAAACAAAAGAACCATGGTTCGATTTGACAGAGAAAATTGAAACTACAACCATTTCTGAGATGAAATTGAAGAAAGGTAGAGACATTTATCCTAATGTAGATTTGTATAGTGCATCAATCTACTACATGTTAAAAATTCCAGTAGATCTCAACACACCAATCTTTGCAATTTCAAGAGTTGTAGGATGGGCAGCTCATATCATTGAAGAAAAGTTTGCAGAAGCGGCACCAAAACCAACACTGTATAGACCAAAAGCGGCCTATATTGGAAAGTATTGTGGTCCAGAAGGATGTGAATACAAAACACTAGACTTGAGAAAATAATTTTTAATTTCTTGTACTAAGCCACTCTTTTGCTTTAGAGTTTACGTCATGTTTGTACAACACTTCAAAAACCATATCATAAAATGTAATACCTTTTTTCTGTGCCTGATCATCAAGCCATCTTATGCCGTCTTTTAATTCTGGATCATATTCAGAAAATTCTACCAGTTCGTCTACCATCTTTGAGAAGAATGTGTGCGACTCAAGCATGAATGCACCTTTCAATCTATGATCATAAGGGGCGTATTCAAAATATATAGACAAAAGACCCCTTTTTGGTTGACAATTGTGCCATGTTTTCTATTCAGATGGGAATGCAAAAAAGATTTCATGGGTTATACAAACTAGAGATTCAACAGTTGAGCAAAATAGAGATCATGCAGAAATCTATAAAGATAAAGTGACAAATTTGCAATCAAAGTATATTGCACTACATGTTGGTTTGTTTTGGGGAGTGGGAGCTTTTATTATAAAAAATGAAAATAGTGTCAAAATAAAATTAGATGAAAAAATAATGTATGATCATTTTACATCTAATTTAAAAATTGAAGATAAATTTATAGAAAAACGAATACAATTCATCAAGCAATTAATAGAGCAAAGGAAATTAAAAATAGAATTTCAAATGATTGATACAGATAAAAATTTAGCCAGAAAAAGTATCAATGCAAAAGAGCTTAAGACCAAAAACGAGTAGTTACCTGGTGACAGCTCATTTGCGGTGTTAATTATGCTACGTATCAGATTCATAAAAGAAAGAATTGTTCAAAATCATTGACAATAGATAATGTTCGATTACAGCGATCATGTAAAATTTTCAAATGATTTTTAAAATTTTGGTAAATATTTGAAAAATATTAAAAAATATGGATTTTAGAATGAAATCAATACAAAAAAACAAGAAATAAGATGACAGAAATCCAAATGCTTGTAAAATTGAGATTATGAACGTAATAATGACGATTAGATTTATTTAGCATATAGTAAGTCATGGATCAATTATGGTAAGTATAGACAAAGCTGCAATTGTACTTACATTGGCAATTGTAGCTATAGCCTTAGGAGTTGCAGCATCAGGGGCGGCAACCCAAAACGCCAGTCCGGTTATCACAACTCCTACAATGGTTCCAACTGCAGGACCAACTATGGAAGATGGAGCAGCTGAAGCACTAGCAGAAGCTGAAGCACTAGCAGAAGCTGAAGCACTAGCAGAAGCTGAAGCACTAGCAGAAGCTGAAGCACTAGCAGAAACACTAGCAGAAGCTGAAGCACTAGCAGAAACACTAGCAGAAGCTGAAGCACTAGCAGAAGCTGAAGCACTAGCAGAAGCAAAACCAGAAACACATAATGTTGAAATTCCAGCAGGAACTTCAGCTCCAGGATGTGAACCTAATTCATGTTACTCACCAGCAAAAATCACAATTAATGCTGGAGATACAGTACATTGGATGAATGTAGACTCAGCAGCACATACAGTAACGGCTGGAACCTCAGCAGATGTTAAAATAGAAGTATTTGACAGTAGTTTACTCATGGCTGATGGAACTTGGTCACATGAATTTAATGATGCAGGAATTTACGATTACTTCTGTATGGTTCATCCATGGATGATTGGTACTGTTACAGTGAACTAACCAAAACTTTTTCCGTTTTTCTTATTTTTTTTAATTTTAATCACAATTATAGTTTGAACTGAATTTAGGATTACAAATCTCACAATCTAAAAGACATTTGTCAATTGGACAGTACCCTCAAACCTGTTTTTTTGGTTTTGATTCTTCCAATTATTTATTTATGATTAAACTGCATTTAAAGCAATGTGGATTAAAACTATGATTACCACACAGGTTCATCAACCATTTTTAACCCATCATCAGTCACTTCAAAACCCATAATTTTCAGGGTTTGTTTAGATGATGAAGAATTTCGTTTCAAAATCTTTTGTGCTAAATCCATTCTATCTTTAGTATTCATGTTCTGACCAATTTTGTACTTTCCATGTATTGTTTGTGGTGTTACTTTAATTACAGTAACTTCATCTAAAACTTCCATATCAGATTTAATTGGTTCGTACTGACCTTCGGGTTGATATTTTGCAATTAGTGCATTAAGTGCAAGTGTCTTTTCTTTTCTATCAGTTACAAAAGAACCAATTCCTTTAATCACAACACTGATGTACAAAGTATCTGCTAGAGATGCGTCATTAGGATCTTCAAAATAAGAGGGTAGAAATTCTAGTTCTTTATCTACCTCAAAACCTACTTTGTTGTTGCGAGAAATATTTTCTAATTTTTCACCTCTAACATGAGAGTGTAAGTAGATAGTATTATTTAGAAAAACAAAATTCATTGGAATTATTTGAGGAAAACCATTTTTATCAATGCTAGAAATTCTACCAATATGTTCTACTTGGAGAAATTCTTTAATTTTTTCAAATGAACGAATTTTTAAGATTCCAGCGAATTGCAATAACTAAATTGTAAAAAATCATTTTATAAATCCAGAGCACAAATACTAAAAATATTCTAGTAGATTAATGAAAAAATATACCCATAATAAAAAAACAGATTAAATCAAAAAATAATACTAATCTTCTTCATCAAGTTCTTTTGCTAATGCTTTGATTTCTAAAATCCTACATGATAATTTTGTACATTCATTTTTTAATTCAGTGTTCACATTAAATTATCACGAAAATAATCAAAAAGGGAGAACATTCTAAAATTTGACTTTTTTCATCCAAACTTTTCATTAATAAAAACTGATAAAACATGGAAATATTTCAAGATAAGAAGTGTATAAAATAGATAAAGAGCAAGAAGATACTACACAACAAGTCTTAGATGTTCTAGAAAAATGGGGTTCTGAATCGAGATTTATTTGGTTTAGAGAATTACATAGGATTACAGATATTGACAAAGGAATACTTCGAAATATTATTAATGAATTAAAAAAATCAAAAGAAATCAAAGATTTGCATGGGACAAATAATAGAATATTTTTTTGTCTCAAAAAATATTATGTCAAATGTAGAGATGTAGAATTTAGATTTAAAGGAAAAGTAATCATGTTAAGAGATGGAAGTAAAACAAAAATCATTCAAGGTGCAACAAAATCCACAGAGCGTACAAGAAAAAGATTGTTAAAACAACGAAACAAACGTAGAGCAAAATCATTTACAAAAGCTAAAAGTAGAAGACCGCACAAGTCATAAATTAAAAAGAATCCTCAGCTTGTCTTTTCACAAGATTAGATTCAGCAACGTCTTCAGTAATATCATACAATTGATAAAGACTCAAATTTGTAGTCAATTCATAGTTTTTCTTAAACTCTAAGAATCAGTAAAGTAAATGATTTTCTATATGCAATAGAATAAAACATCTTATTGTTTGCCCTTCTCTCTGAGAACCGGCATTACATGACTTGCAAATTTGTCAATAGAGCCAAAGTAGTTCTTTCCCCAGAATCGAATTACAAAATGATTAACACCAGCTTTCATGAATCGCTCAAATACTGGAATTATGTCTTCAGGAGTGCCAACTGCAGTTGAAGAACGAGCGATTTTATCTGGAATTTTAGTTGCAGCTTCTCTCATCTTTATAATCCATGATTGATCAGACATTGAATATTCTGTAAAGTATTTGACAAAATCAAATCCTTGAATTTCTTTTAATCCATGAACCCTAAGTACTTCAGGCTTGAACAAACTTACTTTTACTGCTTCTTTCATTTTTGCCCAAGATTCTTCAGCATCTTCAGAAAAGTATACATCAACATCAAGTGCAAATTCGAAGTTGTCTTTTTCTTCTTGTGTTCTATTATTTTCATTCATTGATTTTGTTATTTGTGCAGCATGATCTTCAAAGAGTTCTGGAGTGTAACCAATTGGTAACCAACCATCACCAAGTTTTCCAGTTAATGCAAGTGTACGTTTACCACCAGCTGCCATGTAAGTTGGCGGATGTGGTTTTCTAATCGGAGGTGCCTGTAAACATGCGCCTTCAAGTTTGTAATATTTTCCATCATAACTTACTACATTATCAGGAGTTGATTCATACAATTTATGAATAACTTCAATTTGTTCTTCCCATTTCGAAACTGGTTTTTCAAATGGGATACAAAATTCTTTTAGATTTTGAGCCTCACCTGCACCAATTCCAAGGATGGCTCTACCTTTTGAAACTCTATCAAGAGAAATAGCAGCTAATGCAATGTTAGATGGATGTCTTCTAATTGCATCAGTTACACATGTTCCTAACTCCACGTTACTTGTAACTGCAGCAATTGCAGACAACATAACCCAAGGATCTAAAACAATTGCATTTTTCCATTGTGGTACATTGGTGTGGTCCATATAGAAAATAGAATCATAACCTGTTTTATCGGCAAGTATACAAGCTGTTAGAATTTGGTCTTCAGTATATCCAGCTCGAGCAACATTTAGTCCATTTTGAATACCAAATTTTAGCTTCTTTTCAGTCACGTACACTTCCGATAGAATATGAGAATAAATAAGTTTAATCAGCTGCCAATTTCGCAGTTTATCAAGAAAATAGAAAAAAGGTAAAAAATCCCAAAATTTTTTACAAATTACATGCTTTGATACCTTCAAGACATTTGATGACATCGTCTTTTGATATTGGAATTGGGTTTGGATCCAAATGTCCTTTATCAGTCATAACAACATCTGCAGCTTCTGAAACATCAGCTTTGAGTTCTAATTTATCAAAACCAAGTTTTTCCATAGCTTCTTTGAATCTATCATAGAAGATTGACTTGTTATGCTTGTGTGCAATTGTTGTACAAGAAGATAATGAATAACCATGTGGTACACCTTCATTTGAAAATACATAAGACAATGCATGTCCGAGTGTTGTAGAGCAATTTCCAAATCCCATTCCAGACAACATTGAACCATAGGGATAGTTCTCTGGTTTGTTATTCATAATTGCGTCATAAAGAATCTCAAATGCTTGTTTACATAGGGTTCTAGTCAAGTCATTACCGAGTTTGCTATCATATCCCTCAGTAGCTTGAGCACATGCATCGCAAATAGAATTTTTGATGACTTGTTCTGGAGTACCATTCATAAAATATGAATCCACTACAGCCATGTCAGCTAAGAATCTGTCTTCGTGTAACAATTTCTTTTTTCCATCAAATTTTAGAACACAATAAGTTGTCATTTCAGCCCCAGTTCCAAAGGTTGTTGGAATTAAGATCTTTTCTACTCCAAAATCTTTGGCAGCATATTTTACTACGTCCATTGAACTTCCACCACCCAATCCAATTAGAACAGATGGTTTTTTGTCTTTGAATTGGGAAATAACTTTATTGACATCGTCAATTGATGGTTCAGGTGTTACTTGATCATACAGCATGTAATCTTTAATTCCCATTTTTGCTATCCATTTGTCAGAAAGTTCTGGCGGAACAGTTGTAACAATAAGGGCATTTTTAGGATAATCTGTTTGACCAAGTGCATCTTCTCCAAAGTTGATAACTTTTGGAATGCGTATTGTATGCATGAAGTAAAAAAATCATTGACGATTATATATCTTGTATTATTGAGTGAGTGGTATGATCATTCAAAATTTCAATGAATTAGCAACTAGTGATAAGAAAAAGGATTGCTTAGAAATTTTGGAAGCAGGTCTTGAAGCTGCAAACCCAGAAAACATCATTCCAAAGTATGTTACACCTGATGAAATTAAGATTGGAGATAAATCTATCAGGATTGGAAAATATTCTAACATCTATTCTATTGCATTTGGGAAAGCCGGAGATTCTATGACAAGAGCACTTAATGCAATAATTCCCATAAAAAGTGGAATTGTGGTAATTCCAAAAGGCTCCAAATCAAGAATTAAGGGTAAGAAATTTCAGATTTTTAATTCTAGGCACCCAAAACCAGATCAGACAAGCGTAAAGGCAGCAAAAGAAGTCATGAAATTTCTTCAAAATAAAAAAAGTGGTGAACTAGTAGTTTTTCTTGTTTCAGGAGGTGGATCATCACTTCTTGCAATGCCAAATGAAATTACGCTTGATGATAAAATCTATGTTACAAATTTACTGTTGAAATCAGGTGCAACAATTCAAGAGTTCAACTGTATAAGAAAACATCTATCAAAAATTAAAGGAGGTAAATTAATTGAAAACATGAAATGTCAAGGGATAAGTTTGGTAATGTCAGATGTTGAAGGAGATGATCTATCATCTATTGCTTCAGGTACAACATACATGGATGATACAACATTTGCAGATGCGTTAGACATTATAGAAAAATACAAACTTAAAAGAAAAATGCCATTAGAAGTGTTACAAGTTTTAGAAAAGGGATTAAATAAAAAAAGTTCAGAAATTCCAAAGAAATCAAAAATTGAAAATTATATTATTGCAAACAATGGAGATTGTTTGGAAGCTATGCAAAAGACAGCTGAGAAAATTGGTTATAAAGTTACTACAATTCAGATTTTTGGAGATATCAAAGATGCAGTAACAAAAATTCTTGAGAATATTTCAGAGCACAAAAAAATATGTCTAATTTTTGGAGGTGAAACAACAGTGAGAATTCTTGGAAAGGGGATGGGTGGGAGAAACCAAGAACTTGTTTTGAGAATTCTAAAAAATACACAAAAATTAAAAAAAATTGTCATTGCATCTATGGGCACAGATGGAATAGATGGAAATTCTGTTTTTGCGGGAGCTATTACAGAAAATATTAGAATAGATTCATCTGTAATGAAAGAATTTCTCATAAACAGTGACTCAGGCAGATTCTTTCAAAAACAAAAAGGAAATATTGTAACTGATTTTACTCACACAAATCTTATGGATATAGGCGTAATTTTGAGTTAAAAATTATTACAAAAGAATACTTTGTTGCACGTTATTTTAATAGAATAAAGCTGTATTATAACCAGGTAATCCCATGTTAGAAAAACAATTCAACCCAGATTTACTATACAATAGTATTGTTCATTTCTATATTGACAAAAAAGGATATTCGAAGGACCAGGCAAATGCAATTGCCCAAAAAGTTGTACAAAAAGAAGCTCAAAGAAGAATATGTAAAAATGAAAAATGCAAACATTTATCCCATGATCATATTAGAAATTTAGAAACATGTCTAGTTGCAGATTGTGAATGTAATAAATTTACTAAGTAAAGTCGTCTAAAGAATTTTCCAGTAAAGGTTGTGCATTAATTCCTATTTTTTGTAAGTGTTCTGCAAACTCATCAACAAAACCATGTATAGTGTAAACTTGTTCAGCTCCAGATTGTACCACCATGTTTACAAGTTCATTAAAGTCACAATGATCACTCATAGTAATTGAATAGTCAGCTCGTCTTCCAAAAGAGAATTTTGATGATTGCGCCCATCCGCTGAATCCTATTGTCACTGCACCATATTTTGACTTCATGTCCTGAAGGAATTTATTTTTACTAGACATCATTGGTGCAACCATCACCCAAGGTTTTTTTTCTAATAGGCCATTTTTTTCAGCCTCAGAATGACCAATTCCATCCTTGAGAGGAATTCCCAATTTTTGATGAAGCGAATTCATCTCTTTTACAGAATCATGAAAGTAAAGTGGTTCCCAATGACCAAAGAGTTGAGTAATGGTTTGCGCTTTCCCTAATTGGTATCCCATTAGAATTACAGGAATACCTTTTCCATAAAACCCAGAAATTAATTCATTTACCTGTTTTTGAATTTCATCAATTGCAGGAAAAATAAATTCAGGTAGACCAAAGGTGCATTCAGTTATCAGAGTTTTGCATTTTGGGATTTTTGCACCTTGAAGAAACCCACGTTTTCTAGTACAGATATCACCAGTATAGAAAATATCATCAAAGAGTAATCCTTTTGCACCAAAAATATGACCACTATCAATTAAAGAGAAACCATCGAGTGAATCAACATGATTTTCCATCTTAAATCCACGAAGATTAGCTATTTTGTTGGTCTCAACTGATGATAGAATTGTTCCCCCATTTGTTGAAGGAAGATGATCAATATGCGCATGAGAGACAAAATTGATTCCTGTAACATCAGTATTTTTCGGATCCAAGTAAACGCGTTTATCATTAACTTCACACAGGATTCCATTTTTTGTCATCCTGATTTGTCTAGACAATGAAAATGAAGGTAATTAGATTTGATATAAATTGCAGGTTTGATCTACTATTGACTAGTTGCTAAATCTAGGAATATTAATTTCAGGTCGTGGGAGCAACATGGAGTCTATTCTAAAGTCAATTAAGAGAAAAAAGATTCCAATCAATCCAGCAGTAGTAATTTCAAACAAGTCAAATGCAAAAGGACTGAATATAGCAGAAAAGTTAGGAATTAACATAGAGATCATTGAAAGTAAGGGCTTCAAAGGCAATAGATGGCAATATGACAAAAAGGTAATTGCCGCTCTAACAAAACATGGGGTTACGCCTAGAAATGGCCTTGTTTGTCTTGCAGGATTTATAAGAATTATCAGTCCACAATTTGTAAAAAAATACAAAAACAGGATGATCAATATCCACCCAGCATTACTTCCAGCATTTCCAGGATTAGATTCACAAAAACAAGCATTAGATCATGGCGCAAAATATTCAGGGTGTACAGTACATTTTGTTGATTCAGGGACGGATACAGGCCCCATAATTATTCAGGCAGTTGTCAAAGTCATGGAAAAGGATTCTGTGGAGTCATTATCAAAAAGAATTCTAAAAGAAGAACATAAAATTTACCCTGAAGCAGTTAATTTGTTTGCTAGAAAAAAGATCAGAGTTTCAGGTAGAAGAACAATTATCAGTTAAGTGTCAGGTCCACCAAAAAAGTATAAAACTTTTAGTTCTTTTTTGTTTCCATGAAAATAATGCTTGAAATCCTTTGCTACAAAGAATACTTTATCTTTTGAAACTTTGTAATTTTTGTCTTTAATTTTCAAAAAACCATCACCAGAAATTACATAGTATACCTCATCGCTATCATGTGGTGCTTGAGTATCTTCTTCTCCAGGTTTTAGAACCAAGACTCCAACAGCTAAACTTGGTTTATCAATGAAGGTATGAAAATATGTTCTGCTTTTTTTTATTTTTTCAATTGAATTGTTTAGATCAAAATCAAGTTTCATTGGTGTACAACCAGTGAAATTTAAGTATTAAATATCTACTAATCAGAAACAGAACATGACAGGTATCAAGATAGATGGAATAGTTATTGCTCAATTAGTAAAAGATAGGGTCAAAAAAGCAGTGGAAGAGCTAAAAACTCAAGGAATCACCCCTTGTTTAGCCACAATTTTGATTGGGAATGATCCAGCTTCTGCGACTTATGTTAGAAACAAACACAAGGCATGTGAAGAAGTAGGAATTATTACTAAAGATCATAAACTTGATGTAAACACTACACAAATACAACTCAATAATATTATTGAAAATTTGAACAAGGATAGTGCAGTTCACGGAATTCTAATCCAACTTCCATTGCCCAAACAACTAGATGAATTTGTCACCATATCAAGAATATCTCCACTAAAAGATGTTGATGGTTTAACACCACACAATACAGGATTGCTTGCTATGAAAAAAGCAGTACTAGTTGCATGTACCCCATTGGGAATAATGGAAATGTTTGACTATCATGGAATTGATTTGGATGGAAAAAATATTGTATTAATAAATAGGAGTAATCTTGTTGGAAAGCCACTTTATCATCTATTATTAGAGAAAAATGCTACAGTTCTGACATGCCATTCGAGAACCAAAAATCTAACAGAGCTTTGTCAATCTGCAGATGTTATCATTACTGCGGTAGGGGATAGAAGTAAGTTCACTCTAACACCAGAGATGATTAAAGAGGGTGCAGTTGTAATTGATGTTGCAATATCAAGAATTCAAGAAAAATTAGTAGGAGATTCAGACTTTGAGCAGATCATTCAAAAAGCATCTTTTGTAACGCCAGTTCCTGGAGGAGTTGGGCCTATGACAGTTGCCATGCTATTAAAAAATACAATCACTGCAGCATCTTTGAGTAGTCAAATTGGAAGACAGTCCGGATAAAAAATCACTTAGAAGTCTTCTTTTAGAAAAAAGAGACAATACGTCTTTTGATTTAATGAAGATTGTGAGTGAAAAGATGCAAAAAAAAATAAAAAAAATTAATGCATTCAGAGATGCTCAGAAGATTGGAGCATACTATCCAATTGGAAGTGAAATTTTAACACAGGATATTATCCAAGAACTACTGAGTAATGGAAAAGATGTTTTTTTGCCAAAAGTTATTGGAGAGAACATTGAATTTAGAAAAATCAGTGATTTTTCAAGCCTAGAAAAAGGCAGTTTTGATATTATGGAGCCAAAAGACGATTGTGAGATAGATAACAATCTGGATGTAATTTTAGTACCAACAGTAGGGATTTCTCCAATTGGAGTTAGATTAGGATATGGTCATGGATTTTATGATAAATTCCTAGGAGAACACAAGACCACCACAATATCTTTGACTTTGGAAAAACAGATTGTAAAAAATATTCCAAAATCAGAACATGATGTCATAATTGATTGGATTGTAACAGAAGACAGAATTTTTGAGACTCAGAGATAAGAAAGACCTTTTTGACCAATATCTCTTCTACAATACTTGTGAGACCATGAGATTTTGTCAGCTACAGTATAAGCATTTGTAATTGCAGATTTCAAAGAGTCACCTAATGCTGTAACTCCTAAAACACGTCCACCGTTTGAGAGGATTTTTCCATCTATTTTTTTTGTTCCAGCATGAAAAACATAGATATTATTTGGAATAGAATCAAAACCAGAGATTTCTTCATTTTTGACATATGACTCTGGATATCCTTCAGATGCTAAAACAACACATACTGCAGATTGATTTTTCCAAGAGGTTGGGGGCATTGATGACAGTTTTCCATCAACACTTGCAACAAAATAATCATACAAGTCAAAATCCATTCTCATTGTAATTGGTTGACATTCAGGGTCACCCATTCTTACATTGTATTCTAAAACAGAGGGTTCATTATTAGTAATCATTATTCCAGCATACAAAAATCCCTTAAAAGAAATACCTTCATTTTTCATAGCTTGGATTGTTTTATCAATAATTTTTTCCTGGATTTTTTTTGCTAGTGTATCATCAATAATCATGGTTGGAGAATATGCACCCATACCACCAGTGTTAGGACCTTTGTCATTATCAAAAATTCTCTTATGATCTTGGCTTGTTGCCATAGGAATGGCAATCTCACCATCACATAGCGCAATGTATGAGGCTTCAATCCCATCAATTCTTTCTTCAACAATGATGCGATTTCCAGCATCACCAAATGTTTTTTTGACTAAAATTGTCTGAATTGCAGAAAATGCTTCTTCGTTACTATTACAAACAATAACACCTTTTCCTGCAGCAAGGCCATCAGCCTTCACTACAACATTGTAACCAAGTGATTTAACATAATCTTGAGCTTTTTGAGCATCATCAAATATTTCATATCGTGCAGTAGGAATATCATTTCGTTTCATAAAATTCTTAGCCCAAATCTTACTTGATTCAAGCTGTGTTGCTTGTTGAGAAGGGCCAAAAACTTTGAGTCCACGCTGATTAAATCTATCAACAATTCCAGCTGCCAATGGAGCTTCAGGTCCAATTATGGTAAAGCAATTATTTTGTTGAGCAAAATCAGATAATCCATCCAAATCATCCACATTTATTGGAACGTTGTTTTCAGTTCCACCATTTCCAGGAGCAGTAAAAACAGTATCAACCTTAGGACTTTGAGACAGTTTCCATGACAATGCATGTTCTCTTCCACCAGAACCAACTACCAGAACATTTACCAACAATGATGATCATTTACCCAATAATATAATCCAAATCTTGTAAAACTAATTTAGCTTTATAATGCCACACACATATCAAAATCCAGATGGAATTTTCTACCAAGTTTGATGCAAAAGCAATAGAATCTCAAGTAAAAGCATACATCAAATCAATTGATTTAGAAAAACAGATTTTTGCATCTGACAAGCCTGAAAAAATCAGATTCATTGAAGGGCCGCCAACAATGAATGGAATTCCACATGCAGGACATCTAAGAGGTAGAGTCATCAAAGATTTGTGGTATCGGTTCAACACATTACAGGGAAAAAAAATTGAATTTAACGGAGGATGGGATACCCAAGGACTTCCAGTAGAATTACAAGTTGAAAAAGAGTTAGGGGTAACAGGTGGAAAAACAGAATTAATTAAACAATTTGGAATTGAAAGAATAGTAGCTGAATGTAAAAAAGTTGTAGAAAAATACAACAAGGCATGGGTAGAAGTTGATGAGTTATTGGGCATGTCATTTAATCATGACAAAGCATACTGGACTTTTAGAGATGAATTTATTGAAAGAGAATGGCAAGTGCTAAAAAAAGCATATGAAAACGGAATTTTAGAAGAAGACTTTACTGTAATTGCATATTGCCCAAGTTGCCAAACATCACTTAGTCATTCAGAAGTAAATCAAGGTTATGAAGAAGTTAAAGATCCATCACTTTACTATAAAGTAAAACTAGTTGATGAAGATGCATTTTTGATAGTATGGACTACCATGCCATTTACTCTAATTACAGATGCAATGGTTGGTTTACAACCTGAAGAAGACTATGCTTATGTCAAAGTAGAAAATGAGATATGGGTTGTTGGAAAGACCAGACTAGAAGAATTCATGATAGAGGTAAAGATTGATGATTATAAAATTGAAAAAACTATAAAGGGTTCAGAATTTGAAGGAAAAAAATACATTCACCCATTGTTGGATTTAGTTCCAGGATTAAATGAATGTGCAAAACTAGACAATTATCATGTTACAGTCTCTGAATCATTTGTTGATATTAGTGCAGGAAGTGGGTTAGTGCATTTATCTCCTGCAAATGGAGAAGAAGATATCAAAATAGCAAACAAAAGAAATGTCAAAATTTTCAATCCTATTGATGACGAAGTAAAATTCACTGCTCAAGCAGGTAAATACTCAGGAATGTTTGTCAGAGATGCAGACAGAGTAATTGTCGAAGATCTAAAAGATTGCAATGCCCTTGTAAAGATTGGAAAAATAAAACACAAATATCCCTTGTGCTGGAGATCACGCCATCCCATTGTATGGCTTGCCAGAAGAGGTTGGTTTTACAAGCTTGACCGTCTTGACAACAAAGCAATTGAAGCAGCAGAAAGTGTAGAATACTTTTTTGAGCAACCAAAAAATAGATTCCTTGGAATTATTAGAGAAAAACACCCATGGTGTATTTCACGAGAAAGGATTTGGGGTTGTCCACTACCTGTTTGGAGTTGTGAAGATTGTGGTGAAAAAAATTGGTTCTTTACAAGAAAGGAAATTGTGGATGCTGCAGAGAATTTGCCAGATGGGCCAGACTTTGAATTACACAGACCATGGATTGATAATATTACTGTAAAGTGCAAAAAATGTGGCAGCGTCAAAACAAAGAGAGAAGAGTATGTTTTAGATACATGGCACAATAGTGGTTCTGCGCCATATTCATCATTGACAGACGAAGAATATTCAAAAGAAATTCCTGCACCATTTTTCACAGAAGGAATTGATCAAACCAGAGGATGGGCATATACTCTACTTATTGAAAATGTGATATTAAATAATGGCCCAAATCCTCCTTTCAAGTCATTTTTGTTCCAAGGACATGTACTTGATGAAAATGGAGGTAAGATGAGTAAAAGCAAAGGAAATGTTTTGGATGGAGCAAAGTTACTGCAAAAATATCCTGCTGATTTGGTGAGATTTTATTTTATGTGGAAGGCAAGTCCAATTGAGCCACTAAGTTTCAGTACTGATGAATTAATGTCAAGACCATATCAGGTAATTAACACATTATTTAATCTGCATCTTTACTTTAAACAAAATAGCCAATATGATAATTTTGATCAATCAAAGACAATTGAATGGGCAAAGCAAAATGATTTGTTAACATCTCCAGATATTTGGCTCCTATCAAAACTTCAAAAATTAATTCGTGAAATTACGGAAAGGAATCAAACGTGTAAATTCCATGAGGGTGCCAAAGCAATTGACGATTTTATCATAAATAATCTAAGCCAAGTATACATTCCAATTACTAGAGGAGAATTATGGGATGAAGATGAGAAAAAGAAAAACAGAAGACTGGCAATTTATGCAGTACTAAGTAAAGTGCTGAAAACAATTAATATTTTGATTCATCCGTTTTGCCCATTTACCAGTGAGTATCTATATCAAACAGTATTTGATGGGAAACAAAGTATTCTACTTGACAAATGGCCTCAATATCAAGAATCACTTGTCAATGAAGAGATTGAGGAATCATTTGATATTATGAAAGATGTTGTGTCTGTATCTTCTGCTGCAAGAATGAAAGGAAAGTTAAAGCGAAGATGGCCACTAAATGAAGCGCAGATTTGTGTAAGAAAAGGTCAGAAAATTAAACTTGAATCATTATCTGATTTATTGCAATCACAATTAAACATAGAAAAATTTAGTATTGTTGAAACAGAAAAAGAATCTGGATTAGAACAAATTTTAGAATTAAAACAATTAGGATTACCTGTTAAGGCAGTTATCGAATTAGAAAGAAAGAGAATAGGACCTAAGGTAAAACAACATATGAGTAAACTAGTTTCAATTTTTACAGAGACAAATTCTGAAGAGATTATTTCATCATTACAGAAAGATGGAAAATTTGATTTTGATATTGATGGAGAAACTATTTCATTGGATAGTGAAGATTTTGTTGTAGATTTTGATGCAAATGAAAACTTTGCAGTATCAAAAAGAGATAACTATATCGTATTCATCTCAACATTACGAAACAAAGAGATGATGGCAAAAGGATTAGTAAAAGATGTTGCAAGAAGACTTCAAACTCTTAGAAAAGAAAGAGGATACAATCCAACTGATGTTTTAGAGATTGCATCAATTCTTGATTTGGATGAGGAGTCACTTGAAATGGTAAAAGAAAGAACTAAAGACTTGGCATTTTTAGTTAGAGTAAAACAGGTTAATTTTACAGAATCCTGCAAAGAATACAAAAATGACGATATTGATGGACAAAAAATAAGAATCTCTGTAGAATAGATTTTGAGAATTAATGTAATACTTTTATTACAATTATTAATTCTATAATGAAATGTCCGAATCAAACACACCAAATGTTGTTGGAATTAATGTTCTAAAACAAAATGGTCTTGATGTCGATGAGTTGTTAAAAGAGTTAATCAATAATGCTGCAGTTGAATTTACAGCATACTACTACTTTACCAACCTCAGAGCACATTGTACAGGCATGAAAGGAGAAGGACTGAAAGGAATCATTGAAGATGCACGATTAGAAGATCTCAGCCACTTTGAATCATGTCTTGAGAGAATCTATCAATTAGGAGGTAAACTTCCAAATGATGCAACTGAATTTATCAAGATGTCAGGTTGTGAATTCTTACAGCTTCCAGCAAATCCAACAGATTACAAAGAAATCCTAGAAAAATGTCTCAAAGCGGAACAAGGCGCATTAGTCAACTGGAATAAAATTTGCCAGATGACATTAGGAAAAGATCCTACAACATATGATATTGCAAAAGATATCCTAGCAGAAGAGATTGAGCATGAGTCATGGTTCTTAGAACTAATCTATGGAAGACCATCAGGACACATGAGAAGAAAGTATTCAGGTGAAAGACCACATACGAGAAAACACTCTAGAGCACTAGATATGGCATAAATGCCAAATCATTTTCTTTCTTTTTGATTTCATTAGGTTACTTTATTGACAACAAATAGTGAACATGCGTTGTTTTACCACGGTTAAATAGAAAAATCAGGCATTAAGAATATGGTAAAGCAAATCAGCCTTGATGCTTGGCAGATTCAGCATTTATCAGAATTATTAGAAAAAGGTTCAAACATTGTTGCAAAGACAAACAGGCCCATTGTTCTTTACAGACAAACTCTAGAAGAAGATGATGACTCTTATGAAGAAATTGTATGTACACTTACCAAAGGACATGTAATTGAGCAGATGGTTACATCAGGTGGAGTTTTGGTTCCAAGCTTTCAGCAACAGTTTGTATTTACAATTGAAGAATACCCTCAAGAATTATTGAGAAAAAGTCAGGATCGCTTTTTGGAGATGATTGATTTTCTTGAGGAACAATTAGGATAATATCATAATTAATAAGGACCGTAAAGGTCAGAATTTTTGCATGCGTTTACTAGAGTTTCAGGCAAAGGAACTATTTCGAGAGTATGGAATTAATCTTCTAGATAGTAAATCATCTACCAATATAGAGGAAGGAAGGAAACATGCAAAAGAGTTAGGATATCCATTTGTGATTAAAATCCAGGTTCCTGTAGGAGGAAGAGGCAAGGCAGGAGGAATTCAAATATGTCAAAATGATGATGAATTTGAGCTAAAATATCCTCAAGTCATGGATTTGATAATCAAGGGAGAAAAAGCAAGGGCTATTTTGCTCGAAAAGATGGCAGACATCAAAAAAGAGTTGTACCTATCAATATTTTTGAACCGTTCAAAAAGATGCTACACAATCATTGCATCATCAGATGGCGGGGTTGAAATTGAATCAGTAAAAAATCAAATCATCAAAGAAATTGGATTAGGAGATGTCTCAGATGAAATTGCAA
>ERZ813253.186-NODE-186-length-24487-cov-5.047742_pt1 | contig 24487 bp, 17 predicted proteins | sample MGYA00520893_ERZ813253 | MGnify/ENA primary metagenome ERZ813253 (study PRJEB31669, sample SAMD00080414) | marine metagenome | biome: oceanic hadal pelagic zone biome; feature: marine hadalpelagic zone; material: sea water | place: Pacific Ocean:Izu-Bonin Trench...
AAGTATAGTTTTCTTTTAAAACCCGATTTAGCGACGTGTATTTCCAGTCTTCATCTTTTTTGGTAGGAAACCCTTTGTCTTCAAATGTTTTTATAGCTTCAGTTCTAATGTCATGCACATAAGTATCGACATCCATTTGGTTTTCGAATGCAAGAAATGATGATATTAGTTTTTCTTTTAAATCCATTGTTTAGTATTCAGTATTCAGTATTCAGTGTTCAGTGTTCAGTGTTCAGTGTTCAGTAACTTGTATGTTGTACATCCCTAATATAAATTGACTGAACCAGTCAACACTAATCAGGGAAGTTCAACTGCATACTGTTTACTGTGACTGTTGACTAAATCACGCGTTCACTTCTTTTTTAATCCAATCGTATCCTTTTTCTTCAAGCTTTAACGCCAACTCTTTTGTACCCGATTTTACGATTTTACCATTGTGCATTACATGAACAAAATCAGGAACAATATAATCTAACAAACGTTGGTAATGTGTAATAATAACTATAGCGTTGTTCTCGTTTTTTAGTTTATTAACGCCATTAGATACAATACGAATCGCATCAATGTCTAAACCGGAGTCTGTTTCATCAAGAATTGCCAGTTTTGGTTCTAACAAAGCCATTTGAAAGATTTCGTTACGTTTTTTTTCACCTCCAGAAAAACCTTGATTCAAAGAACGGGACAGGAACTTTCTATCAATTTCTAAAAGCTCTGATTTTTCTCGAATTAATTTAAGCATTTCGCTTGCTGGCATGTCTTTTAATCCCTTTGCTTTACGAGTTTCGTTAATAGCAGTCTTCATGAAATTAGTAATTGAAACTCCTGGAATTTCTACCGGATATTGAAACGATAAAAAGATGCCTTTGTGTGCACGTTCTTCGGCAGATAATTCGTCTATATCCTGACCTTCAAAAGTTATCTTACCTTTCTCAACGGTATATTCTTCTTTACCAGAAATTACGGCAGCCAATGTGCTCTTTCCTGAACCATTTGGACCCATTATAGCATGAACTTCCCCAGCTTTTATTTCCAGATTTATACCATTTAAAATGGTTTTACCTTCAGCACTTGCGTACAAATTAACTATCTTTAACATATTATTACTCTCCTATTTTTATGATTGCGTTATCTTCCGGTTTTGGCTTGCTAACGTTTAATATTTCTTTAATCTCAATACGAAACGGCCAGCCTTCTTCGTTTTCTGGTTTTGGAATTATTTTTCCACGTATCTCTACAGGAACCATATCTGTAGTTTCAATTTTATATTGTTGCACCTGTTTATCAAGTTCATGCATTTTTTCGTCTATAACTACTCCATAAACTTCACGATGAGTTTGTAATACAGCAGCATCTGCAAAATATATGAAATCACCTTTTAAAAGTGTTAAGCCATCACTTTGCTTCGCTGTTTTTTCTGAACCATCAGTTGTGATGATTTCTTCTTGATTATCTTTTTTTGAATCGTTTTTACAGCTTATTAATGAAGAAAGAATTAATACTGATAAAATTATTTTTTTCATAGTTATTTTCCGTTAAAACTTCAATTCTTTTTAATTAAGGCTTTTGAATTTATTTTTGTGGTTTAATTTATGAGATTCCTTCCCGATAGCTATCGGGATTTGCAGGAATGATAATTATCCTACACTGCCTTCTAAACTAATTTCTAATAATTTTTGAGCCTCTACAGCAAATTCCATAGGTAATTCTTTAAGTACTTCCTTACAAAAACCATTTACAATTAAAGATATAGCATTTTCTTGATCCAAACCTCTTTGTCGGCAGTAAAACATCTGATCATCGCTAATTTTGGAGGTCGTCGCTTCATGTTCAACTTGCGCAGATTTATTTTTTACTTCTATATAAGGAACAGTATGTGCTCCACATTTATCACCTATAAGTAAAGAATCGCATTGTGTAAAATTTCTACTATTTGTTGCCCTTGGTCCCATTCTGACCAAACCTCTATAAGTATTTTGAGCTTTACCTGCTGAGATACCTTTAGAAATAATTATACTTTTCGTATTTTCTAATGATGTTTGATAAAATATTTTCTTGATTTTTATTCCATACTTGCACATTGAAATAATATACAATCGGAACAGGAAATTTTTTTTTCGATAAATATTGTAGTGTTTCTGCATTTGTTCCTTTAATTCTATTGTTGGTCATTTTAACCACTTCTTTAAGTAACATTCAAGATCCTTTCAGTTAGTAAATATATAACAAATATTAATATCTTTGTTCAATAATATTTCATTCTCTTGGTCTCTTTCTTTAGCTGGTTGGTAATGGGCTCACCGTGTAAACTTAGTTTTCGTGAATTTGTGGTAAAAATAGTTTTTATTTTTTAAAACAAAAAGGAATGAAAAGTAGTTTCAAAAAAATAGGATGTAGAATATTATGCTTTAGACGGATGTTAGGCGTATCACTTTGTAAAGTGAAGCTGCGCTGGTTTTTTTATTTTTTTGAATGGTGAGCCCATTAGGCGTAAAAGAGATTGTGAGTAGCTTTGAAAAAGCGTAACAATCGTAGGCGCAGCCTTTTACGCCTAACAATTGTTTATATGCAATACTACAAAAAATAATAGATAACCAATTGTTTTGATTTGGTTATGTTTGTAAAAGTAAATAAACCATTAAAAAACACAAAAAATGTCAGTTGCTGATTTTGTTAAGATACTTGAGGTTAAACGCTATAGTCCAAATACTATAAAAACATATTCGTCTTTTGTGAGTTTGGTAAAGGGTCATTTTAAGAAACCGTTAAATAAGGTTTCCGAACAAGATTTGTATGAATACATCTACAATCTTATTCATCATAAAAAGATATCCTTTTCATATCAGAAGCAAATAGTTATGTCTTTGAAATTATACTACAAAGAGATATTGAGTAAAGAGATAAATATTCAGTATTTATTACCTAGTAGAAGTGAAAAGAAATTACCAGCAGTCCTTTCTAAAAATGAGGTAAAGAGGTTGATAAAAGGTTTGTCTAATATAAAACACAAATGTGTTATTTCGTTAATGTATTCTGCTGGTTTGCGCATTAGTGAAGTTGTAAATTTGGAGATAAAAGACATAGATTCTGAAAGGATGATAATTACTGTAAGGGGTGCAAAGAATTATAAGGACAGAAATCTTCCTTTGTCAGAAAATATTTTATTATTACTTAGAGAATATTATAAGAAATATACCCCAAAACAATATTTATTTGAAGGACAAAAAGGAGGAAAATACACAGCAACAAGTATTCGCCAAACCTTCAGTAGAGTAGTTAAGAAAACGGGCATTAAGAAAAATGCTACCCCTCATACTTTAAGGCACAGTTATGCTACTCATTTATTAGAAGATGGAGTAGATGTAAGAATTATACAGAAATTATTAGGTCATAATAGTTTGAATACTACTATGATTTACACGCACATAGCCAACCCTACTTTGTTAAAAGTGAAGAGTCCTTTTGATAGTTTGTAAAATCTTATCAGCCTTAGCCTTTCCAATCAACTTTTCTAGTTCTTCCTTTTTGGCCTCCATTACTTTTTTAACTGAACCAAAATGAGTGATGAGTAGCTCAACTGTTTTCGGGCCTATGCCCTCTATTTTATCCAATGAAGTGCCAAGGCTATCTTTTCCTCTTTGCTTGCGGTGATGCATAATGCCAAAGCGGTGAGCTTCATCTCTTAATTGTTGTATCAACTTTAAACTTTCAGAACGCTTGTCCAAATAAAGCGGCACACCATCCCCTGGAAAATAAATTTCTTCCAAGCGTTTGGCAATACCAATAATGGCTATTTTCCCTCTTAGCTTGAGTTTATCTAAACTCTTTACGGCAGAACTTAATTGTCCCTTTCCTCCATCAATTACAATGAGTTCTGGTAAGGGTCGCTCCTCTTCCAAAAGGCGTTTATATCGCCTATATACCACCTCTTCCATGCTTGCAAAATCATCAGGACCAACTACCGTTTTAATATTAAAATGGCGATACTCTTTTTTGCTTGGCTTTGCATTTTTAAACACCACACAAGCAGCAACAGGATTACTGCCTTGTATATTGGAATTATCAAAACACTCAATATGCCTTGGGCGTTCTATTAAACTCAAATCCTTTTGTAGTTGTTCCAAAATACGCTTATTGTCTTGCCTTTCAATGTTATTGATTTTGCGTTTTTGTTTGTCCAACTGCATGTATTTTGCATTCCTCAAACTTAGGTCAATTAGTTTTTTCTTGTCTCCAATTTTTGGGATAGTAATACTTAAATCCTCCCATACATTTTCAAGCGAATGGGAACAGTAAATGTCTTTTGATGTAGAATGAAACCTTTGTCGCAGCTCCACAATAGCCAACTGTAAAAGATCTTCTTCTCTTTCTTCTAGTTTTTTCTTCAGCTCCAAAGTGTGTGCCTGAGTAATTGCCCCAGAGTTTATTTTTAGATAATTTACAAAAGCGGTTTTTTCATCTGAAACGATAGTGAATACATCCACATCATTTATTTTTGGATTTACAATAGTTGATTTTGCCTGGTAATTTTTTAATAGCACCATTTTTTCTTTTACGGATTGTGCTTTTTCAAACTCCATCTTTTTAGAAAACTCAATCATGGCAGTTTTTAAATGCTGAATAACGGATTTTATATCTCCCTTTATTATTTGTTTGATATGTTCAATGCCAATTTGATAATCAACAGTTTCTTGTTCCCCAATACAAGGCCCTAAGCAATTCCCCATATGGTATTCCAAACACACTTTAAATTTTTCTGCTTTTATATTTTTTTCAGATAAATTCAAAGTACAATTTCGTAAAGGATACAATTGATGAAAGAACTCTAAAAGCGTTTTTACTAGCCGAACAGAAGTGTATGGACCAAAATAAAGGGAGCCATCTTTAATCACATTTCGTGTCTGGAAAATTCTAGGGAAAGGTTCGTTTTTCACACAAATCCAAGGGTAAGTTTTTCCATCTTTCAGCATTACATTATACTTGGGCTGGTGCTTTTTAATGAGGTTGTTCTCCAAAAGCAAAGCATCCATTTCAGTGGCTACAACCACATATTGTATGTCTTGTATTTTACTGACTAAAACACGTATTTTCCCGTGTTCTTGTTTTTTTACAAAGTAGGAGGTAACTCGTTTTTTTAAGTTTTTCGCTTTTCCTATATATAGAAGAGTTTCATTTTTATCGTAATAGCGATATACACCAACTTTTTGAGGAATGTTGTTAAGTAAGGTTTTTATATGCTCTTTGGGGGGCATTATCTATTAAGAACAGCTACTTTCTTATACCTTTCTACAACTGCATTTTGGCTGAAAACCTCCATCCAAACAACATATATTCCAGTTGCAAGTTGCAAGCCTTCTTCTGAGGTCCCATCCCAATTCTTACTTCCGGAATTACCAATCATTTCATTATTGACAAGGGTCTTTACCGCCCTCCCGTTACTGTCAAATATCCTGATTGTAGCCATTAAATTTGTTTTACTAAAATTCCAATTTATAGCAACCACATCATGATAACCATCATTATTAGGAGAAAATACTTTTGGTTCAATATTCATTTCTCCAATACTTTGACTAATGTATTGTTGTGAGTTTTTATAAGTTGGGGTTCCAAAACCTACTGTGCTAGCGGCTGAATGCCAATTATTTTCATTTTTCGTCTCGGCATCCTTGTCCAAGCGCTCCAAACTCACACCATCTTCTGTTTCTAATAACGGAAAGTGCATATCTTCATGATAAGCAAAAGCATCAATTATTTGATTTAAGGATTGATGCGCAAGACATATTGTCCCCTCCGCATTAGATAGGGTTGGCATGCTTGCTAGCTCAACAAAAGCATAAGGGTTTTCAGTTTGATATTGCATTTTTACTTTTGCAGAATCGGTAGTTAAAACCAAATAAGATTTTGGGGCAAAAAGGTGTGGTTCTTCTGTAATTACTTCTTGCTCAACAGGATTGATTTGATTTCCAAGAACAAAAAAGTTGGCAATTCTAAGTTTTGACAAATCAAAATAGGAATTTGTCTTATTATAAATTTCTACATAATCCACTCCGTTATCTTTCGGGTTAAAGAGCACTTCATTTATAATGATATTATTCTCCAAAACGGAATCAGGAATTCCAAAAATCATGCTGTTTGAAAGTAAATTGCCAGAGCAATCCATCAAGTTATTTGCAGATATTGTATAAGTAGTTTGTGTTAAAAAGCTAAAGTTAAAAGTTAGATTAACAGCATTAAAAAATGGGGCAACAGCACTGCTTTTTATTGGAATATTTCCATTGATTTCAAAGAAAGAACTATCCACTACAACCAAACTATCTAGTTTTTTATTGAAGTGAACTTTTACTTTATTACTATCGATAATAAATGCTTTTGTAATTCTAAAATTATCAAAATAAATCGATTCTCCAAATACTGAATTTTGTTTTCCAGGTGTTCCGCCAATATTAGCAATTGATGCTCGCCAATTATTTTTCCCTTCACAATAAAGATTAGGATTCACTCTTTCAATACTCCATCCTCCTTCTGATTTATTGTCATCATTATACCACTTATCAGTATAAGAAATCGCATTTATGATTTTTCCATTATTGTCTTTCAGGACAATATCAGCACCTCCATTTGTAAGTGAAATTGAAGAAAATCCTATTTTAGAAATGTTGTTTGGGAATGAATCAAGAGCATCTTCTTTTATTAAAATTACAAAACTGTCTGGCTCAATAACTGCATCAGGGAAATCTTTTTCTGAACTTCCTATTACCAACTTCCACCCGCTTAATGAAAAAAGTTTATTGGTATTGTTGTAAAGTTCAATATACTCTGATTTTGGCAATCCGATTGAAGGAGTTGGATCTGCAAAAATTTCGTTAATTACCACCTCATTAGCTGATGCAGTAAAGGGAAGGTAAAAAGTATGTTGAATTGTTGTGTCAATTGAGTTTCCAAGGCAGTCAGACAATGTATTTTGTAGCTGAAAGACATAAGTAATTCCAGAGATTAAACTATCAGAAAAAGTAAGAGTTATAGTTTCGTTATTATTAGAAAGAGCAACTGAATTTGGAGTCCCCAAATTACTTATATAATAGTTGGAAGTATTTGCTAATTGCAGACTATCTAGCCCTCTACTAAGTTCAGCAATTACATTGAAAACCCCACTAGCAAATACATTAGTAATGTATAGCGAATCTAAGTTGTTTTGATTGCTGAAAATTGAGTTTTTTCTACCAGGAGTTCCGCCTAAAACATTATTTGAAGCACTCCAATTTTCTTTCCCTAAACAAAGTGAATTAGGGTTTATTAGCTCTAAAGACCACCCCCCATCATCTTTATCAGAATCATTATACCAATTATCAGTAAAACTCACACTATTTATTATGCTATCAGAGGAGTTCTTCAATGTAATATTTGTTCCTCCATTTATAATAGAAATTGAAGAAAAACCAATTTTAGAGATATTGCTAGGGAAAGAATCGATAATTGCATCTTTCACCAAAATCACAAAACTATCTGGCTCAATTATTGATGTAGGAAATTGCTTTTGAGTTGTTCCAATTGTAATTGTCCAATCTGTTAAATCAATAGCAGTATTTGTTCTATTATAAAGCTCAATGTATTCAAATTCAGGCAAGCCAATTGAAGGAGTTGGGTCTGCAAATATTTCGTTAATTATGATGTCGTTTTCTGCAACCAAAAAGTAAATAAAAGTAGTGTCAAAAGGAAGCATTTTATTTTGTTCCAAATCTTCAATATTACTAATTGATAACTGATAACTATTTGGACTAATAAAAGAATTAGTAAAAATAAGCTCAACAGATTTTGGATTGAGAATATTTATTGAATTAGGATTTCCAATTCCATTATCAATGATGTAATTATTTGTGTTTTGTGCAGAGCTAGGATCTATATCTTCAGAGAAGCCAATCAAAACAGAGTTTGAGGAATTGACAGATGTATTTGTAACGTTTGGGTTTATAGTATCTATTAAAAATGTACCCGAAACATTGAAATTATCAAACCATATTTTTTTTGCTCTAGTGGAGGTATATTTGCAATAAACACCAAAATAACTAGAAGAAATAATAGATGTGTCAAAAATAGTTCCTTCTGAAAAATACCCACCTGATGTATCAATAAATAACTCCCAATTTCCTAAATTATCCCTAATTACTTTAATATTTAAATCCGGATTTGTAGCAGCAATTCCGTCTGCTCCATCAATAATTTTGGTAGTTGAAGATCCGTTTTGGATATATAAACTAACATCATCAATTGTTCCGCTTTGCCCACCAATTCTCACATAATATCCATTTAAACTAGAAGTTAAATCCTGCTCATCAGAAATCAAATACACTTTTGAATAGTTGGATGATGATGGAGCAAAGCTCATTTTTACCTCAAATTCCCATATCCCATTTATAATTGCTTTACTTTCGGTTGAGAGATAAGAAGTATTAGAAATTGTGTCATTTAAATGTAATTTTTCAAGAGAATCCACTTCAAAATTTCCAACATCACCAATCCAAACAGGATTAAAGGTGAAATTTCCATCTGAGAAATCATCTATAAATTGAGAATAACCTATTAGAGCATATGATATAAAGATAAAAGTAAAAAAGCATTTCTTCATAGTCCGTAAATATACTATTTTTGCACTGTTAAAAAAGTAAAATGAGAGGGACAAGATTTTCGCCTTTCATATGAATTTAAAAAGATAGACTTAACAAATGAAATTAGCAATTGTTGGCGTTACTGGAATGGTAGGGCAGGAGATGTTAGAAGTGCTTTCGGAAAGAGATTTTTCGATTTCCGAACTTATTCCTGTTGCCTCTGAAAAATCGTATGGGAGGAAAATTTCCTTTAAAGGACAGATGTATCCCATTATTTCTTTATCAGAATTATTAAAAAGGAAAGTGGATTTAGCACTCTTTTCTGCTGGCGGAGAAATTGCAAAAATTTGGGCCCCAAAATTAGCGGAAATTGGCTGTAAAGTAATTGATAATTCTTCTTTTTGGCGTATGCACAAAAATCATAAATTGATTATTCCAGAAATTAATGGAAATGTGCTTTCTGATGAAGATAGGATAATTGCAAATCCGAATTGCTCTACCATACAATTAGTGATGGCACTTTCCCCTTTGCACAAAAAATACATTATTAAAAGAGTAGTAGTTTCCACTTACCAATCAGTTACAGGGACAGGGAGAAAGGCAGTTGAACAGCTCAAAAATGAAGAAAAAGGGATTGATAGCGAGAGGGCCTATCCGTATCAAATTTATCAGAACGCCCTACCACACTGTGATGATTTTACTGAAAACGGATATACTAAAGAGGAAATGAAACTCACTAATGAAACCAAGAAAATATTGGATAAAAACATTGAAGTAACAGCAACTGCTGTGCGCGTACCTGTAATTGGCGGACATTCAGAGAGTGTAAATATTACATTTGAAAATAATTTTGATTTAGATGAGGTGAGGGAAACTTTAAATAATATGTCAGGAGTAAAAGTGATAGATAATATTTCAAAAAATGAATATCCTATGCCAATAACTTCACATAAAAAAGATACCGTTTTTGTCGGAAGAATTAGAAGGGATTTCAGTCAACAAAAAACTTTAAATATGTGGGTTGTAGCTGATAATTTAAGAAAAGGGGCAGCAACTAATACCGTTCAAATTGCTGAATATTTGGTTAATAATAATCTATTATAATCAATGATAATTAGTCATAAATACAAATTCCTTTTTATTGGATTGCCTTTTTCTGCATCTTCAGCAATAAGCAAAGAACTGCATGCGAAATATGAGGGACTTCCTTATTTAAGAAAACACTCATTGTACCATGAATTCAGGCGTGTTGCTACAAATAAAGAGAAAGAGTATTTTGTATTTGCAGTTTTAAGAAACCCCATGGAGATTGCCGTTACGGTTTATGAAAAGATGAAAGTAAATGCAAAAGGGAACTTTACAAATCCTAATTTGTTCCAAGAAAATGGAGGACACATAACAAAAAATCATCTATTGAAATTTAATTTTATTCGCAGGAAAAGGGCAACTTTCCAAGAGTACTTTTTAAAATTCCACACGAAACCTTATGATAATTTATCTAGTATAACATTAGACAAATGTGATTTCATAATTAGATATGAAAAAATTGCAGAGGACTATTTAATAGCATTAAAAAAAGTGGGAGTAGAAAACCCAAGCCAACTTCCGGTTGCAAATAAAACTACCAGTAAAAAGAAAGATTTGGGGGGCTATTATACTGAAGATATAAAACAACAAGCTATTCATGTTTTTGGGCCTTTTCTGAAAAAGTATAATTATAGTTTCCCAGAAAATTGGGGTAATATCCAAGTGCCTTTAAAAAGTATTATCCAGTTTAAATTAATGGGGATCTTAAGAAAAGTAAATGAAAAATTTGTAAAATCACGCTCTAACAGAAAAAGTATTAAAGGGAGTATTTATGGAGATATGCAAAGAGGACACAAACCTAATTAACTAAATTGCTTACGATAAAAAAGTAAGATCAGAAAGATTCCTACTGAAATTCCTGCATCCGCAATATTAAAAACGGGACGAAAAAAGATAAAATGATTGCCACCCAAAATTGGGAACCAATTAGGATAATGACTATTTATTATGGGAAAATAAAACATATCCACCACCTTTCCGTGAAGCAATGAAGAATACCCTCCAAATTCTGGAATGAAAGTCGCTACAGCATTATAACTGTCACTAAAAAATATACCATAAAATGTACTATCAATAATATTCCCAATAGCACCTCCAATAATTAGTCCGAGTGCAATTAAAGCGCCAATAGAAAGTTGAGGTTTTATTATCGATTTAACATAATAAATACCAACAATCACAACTATAATCCTGAAAACAGTAAGTAATGTTTTTCCTAATTCTCCGCCAAACTCCATACCAAAAGCCATGCCATTATTCTCAGTAAAGTGAATGATAAACCAATCAAAAATTTGATATTCCTGACCTAAAAACATATGGGTTTTTACCCAAAATTTCAAGATTTGATCAAAAACAAGAAGAATAAAAGATGTTAAAAGAATTTTTCTCAAAAGAAATTATTGCATTTTCTTGGCTTCAATACTTAAGGTAGCGTGGGGAACCAATTTTAAGCGATCTTTAGAAATCAGTTTTCCGGTAACTCTGCATACTCCATAGGATTTATTCTGAATTCGAATAAGTGCGTTTTTCAAATTATTAATAAATTTTTCCTGTCGCATAGCAAGTTTCATATTTTCTTCTTTTGAAAGTGTGGTTGATCCTTCCTCAAAGGCCTTAAAAGTAGGAGAAGTATCTTCCGTTCCATTATCCGCATCATTTGCATAAGCACTTTTCAAAAGAGATAAATCTTCTTTAGCCCTTTCAATTTTTTCAATAATTATTTGCTTAAATTCTTTAAGCTCTTTATTGGTGTAAGCGTTTTTATTAGCCATGATTCCTAATTTTAATTATTTTAACACTTGCAGTTAAGGTGTCAATTAAATCTATCGTTTCTCCTTCAAAACTACCAGCTTCAGTAAAGCTAAGTGCTTTTGCTAAAGTTTCACTACAAATATACTCTAAATTATTATTAATTGCATTTGTTATTGCTTGATTTTTTTCTACTTCAATATGAATCATATCGGTAACTTCAAAATTCTTTTCTTTTCTTAAATTTTGCAACCTATTTACAAACTCTCGAGCCAAACCTTCATCTTTCAGATTTTGAGAAATAGTAATATCAAGCGCTACTGTCACTCCATTACTACTACTTACAATATATCCAGGAACATCAGCAGAACTAATTTCAACATCTGTTAAATTAATAGTAATTGTATCATTAATTTTATAACTTCCGTCTCTTTCAATTTCCTTAATATCTTCATTTGTAAATTGAGCAATAGCCCCAGAAATCAACTTCATGTCTTTCCCAAACTTTGGGCCAAGTGTTTTAAAATTAGGTTTTATTTGCTTAGTTAATATCCCAGAATCTACTGTTAAATATTCAATTTCCTTTACATTAATTTCACTTAAGATTATCTTTTCAACTCCTTTAATGGAAGTTTCCATTTTAGCATTTACAATAGGCACCATTATTTTTTGAAGTGGTTGCCTTACTCTAATTTGTTCCTTTTTCCTCAATGATAGCGCAAGAGAGGTAATGTTTTGTGCCAATTGCATTTTTTCCTCTAAATCAATATCAATAACTGCAGTGTTGACATTTGGGAAATCAGATAGATGCACAGATTCCACACTCAATTTTTTACAAACAGAGTTCAAATCCAGGAACAAATTATCCATGAAAAATGGCGCAATTGGAGAAGAAATAATAGCTACTTTTTCTAAACATTCATAAAGCGTCTGATATGCTGAAATCTTAGCCTTATTATACTCCCCTTTCCAAAAACGCCTTCTACTTAAACGAATATGCCAATTACTTAATTTATTAATTACAAAATCTTGAATTAAGCGTGCTGAACGGGTAGGCTCATAATTTTCAAAGTTTCCTTCTACATTTTTAATCAAAGTATTTAACTCTGAAAGAATCCATCTGTCAAGCTCATCTCTTTCTGCTACTACAATTACATCTTCAGAAAAAGAAAAGCCATCTATGTTGGCGTATAAGGCAAAGAAAGAATAAGTGTTGTAGAGCGTTCCAAAGAATTTTCTTTGCACCTCTTGTATTCCTTTTTCATCAAACTTTAAATTATCCCAAGGCTGTACATTGGATATCATATACCACCTTGTGGCATCAGCACCATACTTGTCAATTATCTGAAAAGGATCAGGAGCATTTCCTAATCGTTTGGACATTTTATTCCCACTTTTGTCCAAGACTAAACCGTTTGAAATTACATTTTTATAAGCAACAGAATCAAATAGCATAGTTGAAATTGCATGCAAAGTAAAGAACCAACCTCTTGTTTGGTCAACTCCTTCCGCAATAAAATCAGCAGGATAATTTTGCTCAAAGACCTTCTTGTTTTCAAAGGGATAATGCAATTGCGCATAAGGCATTGCTCCAGAATCAAACCAAACATCAATCAAATCTAATTCCCTTGTCATTGGTTTTCCATCTTCAGAAACTAAAATAATATCATCAATATAAGGCCTGTGCAAATCAAAGGTATTGTAGTTCTCTTCTGAAAAATCACCGGCCTTAAATTTCGCTAAAGGATTAGTTTTCATCACCCCTGCTGAAACTGATTTTTCAATTTTAGTTTTTAATTCTTCTACTGAACTAATGCAAATTTCTTTTTCCCCATCTTCAGTTCTCCAAATAGGAATTGGAATTCCCCAAAAACGAGATCGTGATAAATTCCAATCTACTAAATTTTCAAGCCAGTTTCCAAACCTCCCTTCCCCAGTTGATTTTGGTTTCCAGTTAATGGTATTATTGAGTTCCATCATCCGTGCTTTGTAGTCGGTAGTTTTTACAAACCAACTGTCCATAGGATAGTATAAAATAGGCTTGTCCGTACGCCAACAATGAGGATATGAATGCTCATACTTTTCTGCTTTAAAGCAAAGATTATCTTCTTTTAATTTGATTACAATCTGGACATCAACAGAGAGTTTTGGTTTTTCCTCTCCTTCTGCATAGTATTCATCTTTCACATACATACCCGCAAAATCAGTTACATCATCAACAAACTTACCTTGTTTGTTTACTAAAGTTAAACTTCCAATTCCATTTTGTTTTGCCAGTCGATTATCATCTGCTCCAAAACTTGGCGCTAAGTGAACAATTCCAGTTCCATCTTCTGTAGTTATAAAATCACCCAATAATACTCTAAAAGCATCCCCATCTTCTGGTTGAGCGTAAGGTAATAGTTGCTCATACCTTAACCCTTCTAAGCTATCTCCTTTAAATTCTGAAATGAATTTGTAAGGAAGGTTTTTATTGCCAGTTTCATAGTCTTCAAATTTTAGCTCTTCATTTTCAGGAGTAAAATATTTTGAAGCTAACTCCTTTGCAACAACAACAGCAATTGCTTTTCCGGTATATTGATTTAGTGTTTCTACTAATAAATAATCTATTTTCTTACCAACAGCCAGTGCGGTATTAGAAGGTAATGTCCAAGGGGTAGTTGTCCAAGCTAGAAAATAAATATCATGATTTGTACTACCAAATAAGGAATTAGATTTTTCATCTTTAATTACTTTAAACTGAGCAATTGCAGAAGTATCCTTTACATTACGATAACATCCTGGTTGATTGAGTTCATGTGTGCTTAGTCCTGTTCCTGCTTTTGGTGAAAAAGGCTGAATGGTATGTCCTTTGTAAAGCAATCCTTTTTTGTGCATTTTCCCCAAAAGCCACCAAACGCTTTCAATGTATTTATTGTCATAGGTTAAATAAGGGTTTTGCATATCTACCCAATAGCCCATTTTTTCAGTAATATCCTCCCAACTCCCTTTGTATTTCATTACATTGGTTCGGCAAGCTTTATTATAATCTTCAATGGATATTGTTGACCCAATATCTTCTTTTGTAATTCCTAATTCTTTTTCAACCCCCAATTCTACAGGAAGCCCATGTGTGTCCCATCCTGCTTTTCGGTTTACCTGAAATCCTTGTAGAGTTTTGTAGCGACAAAATAAATCTTTAATCGTACGCGCAATGACATGGTGAATCCCAGGCATTCCGTTTGCAGAAGGAGGTCCTTCATAAAAAGTAAATGTAGGATTTCCTTTTCTACTTTCAATACTCTTTTCAAATACTGAAGTACTCCTCCAATTTCCTAAAACTTCCTTATGAATATTAGGTAAACTTAACTGTTTGTATTGCTTGAACTTACTCATTTAACCATTTAAATATAATGTGTGCAAATATAGTTTTTGCATTTTAGAATTTAAACTATCCTACATAATAAGACAAAATATTTTTCACTTGATTGATATATGCTCCACCAAAAAGATTTACATGTACCAAAAGAGGATACAAATTACAAATTTGTATTCTTTCTTCCCATCCATTTTCAAGCGGAAGGCTCTCATTGTAAGCAAAATAAAAATCAGAGTTGAACCCACCAAAAAGCTTGCTCATTGCAATGTCCATTTCCCTATTCCCATAATATATTGCAGGATCAATTAGCATGGGAGTATCTCCGTTTTTGGCTAAAAAATTTCCACTCCACAAATCACCATGCAATAAAGCTGGTTTTTCATTGGGGAAAAGATTTGGAAGTTTTTGAAATAATTTATCAAAATCGGATAAAAGAGTTCCTGAGAAATTCCCAATAGATAGCTGTGCTTGCAATCTGTTTTGAATAAAAAATTCAGTCCAATTTTTGTTTTGCGTATTGTCTTGGTATAAGGAACCAATATAATTATCAAAAACCAGTCCAAATTTTGAATGTGTTTGTTTATGCATTAAAGCTAATTTTTGCCCAAAAACTTCCCAAAAAGCATTGTTAGGATTAGAAGGAGGAATAAATTCAAGAATCAAAAAATCATCATCAAAACAAAGTACATTAGGGATGCGTATCGTATTTGTATCTTTCAACACTTTTAATCCATTATATTCAGTTTGGAACATATTTGCTTTGGAATTTGTATTCCATTTTACAAAGAAATCCCCTTTATTGGTATTGATTTTGATGGCATTATTAATGCATCCGCCAACTATTGAGGATTCTCCATTAACAGTAATAGTCGTATTTAAGGCATTACCAAGTTGTGTAATTATCCTTCTTTTAATTTCTGACGGAATCATTGCTCAAAAGTAAGGAATTTACTTTAAATTTGCCTGCTGTTTTTTGGGGGTATAGCTCAGTTGGCTAGAGTGCTTGCATGGCATGCAAGAAGTCGTGGGTTCGAATCCCACTATCTCCACCAAAAATAAACCCACATGGGTTTTTATTTTCTCAATTATATAGATAAATTATATCAAATTTTGGAAAATTATGCAGATGAAAACCATCTCAAGCTGAAAAAAAGGGCATTGCTAAAAGTGTCCTAAAATATTAGCGAATAATGTTGATATGGCCAAAATCTTGATGCTTCCATTGCTCAAAATCTTTCACATATTTGAAGAAAATTTCATACACATAAGTTCCCATAGGAATTTCTTCTCCACTTTCTTTGTGTTTGCCGTCCCACCCATTTTCACAATCCAAATCGTGAATGTTGCTGGTTGAGTACAAAAGCTCCCCAATTCTATTATAAATATTGAAAGTGAAAGTTTCTTCCATTATGCCATGATAATTGATACAGAATTTATCATTTATTCCATCCCAATCAGGCGAGAAAGAATTTGGAATATAAAGCCAATATTCATCTTTTACCAATAACTGAATAAAAGTCGTCCCAGAGCAACCATTCTCATCTGTAACAATCATTGAAATTTGATAAATCCCTACTGAATCAGGGTAAGTGTGGTAGGGGTTAGCAATTAAACTATCAAAAGTATTATCTCCAAAATTCCACATCCAGCTTACAATATTTCCAACTGAAATATCTCGAAAATGAGCAGTCGTATAATTGATATTAAGTACATCAGGGCTAACTGTAAATTGGGCTGTAGGAGGTGTGTTTTCTACCACATAAGCTGAACCGCTTGTAATGCCAATTTCACTAGCATCCGAGTAGGATAGAAGTGTATATTCTCCTGCTTGCCTAGTATAAATGATATAAGGATTATCAAAGGTTGGTGGAATTGACGTCTGAGCAATTCCATCAATTTCATACACAAAAGTAAAAGGGGCAATTCCACTAAAAGCTACAGATACTTCCGCTAGTATATTTTCATTAGCACAAAGTGTGTCGCCACCACTAATAAAAGAAGTAATGGTTGGTTTTAAAATAGTATGCAACCGAATGGTGTCCATATAATCAGCATAAAATGTCACTTGTTCGGTAGAAGTATTTGGTAAAATGGAACTACTATCAGCTTCCCAATGACTGAAATAATAAAGCGGATCAATAGTTGGAATTAAAGAAACCGTATCCCCGAACATATAAATTTCTGTGGAGGGGAAAGTATTTATTACAGTTCCGTTTACATCAAGAGTTGTGATTGTTCCTGTTGGGACTACTTCATATACAATAACAGGTTCGTGCAAGGTATACAACCGAATGGTGTCCGAATAATCAGCATAAAATGTCACTTGCTCGGTAGAAGTATTTGGTAAAATTATACTACTATCAGCTTCCCAATGACTGAAATAATACAAAGGATCGATATTTGGAGAAAGTAAAATGGTATCGCCTAAAACATAAGTTGCTGTAGTTGGGAAAGTATTTATTGCCGTACCATTTGCATCAATAGTTGTAGTTGTTCCTGTCGGCACAACTTCATACACAATATCTCTATATTCTACAGGAGGGATGAAATGTGCAGTAACAGTTACATTTCCCAATAAATTTAAAGCCAAAGTGTCCACCAAAGAATCATAAACATAAGTATTTATTGGATCTACTTCCCAATAATAAAAAGTACCACTCTTCACTTCAAACGGCAGAGTAACTCCACCAAAATACTGCCCAGTCCAGCCAGAATTGTTCTGATCAATTGTAATTCCACTCATTTTAACTTCCCCAATTCCATCAATAATTACCGTTACATTGTATGGGCCTGAAAGTTGCGGATAACAAGGGTTTACAAAAGAGGCATTTATCGTACTACATCTTTGGTTGATAAAATCCCTTAAATCTTGTACATTTTGTTGCCAATCAGCATAAGTTCCACCACCCCATTGGTTTATCTGTCCTGGCATTTCTGGATCAATAATGTTTATCAAACTATCAAGATAAGTAATCATATAATCACAATCAAAATAGGTATTTTTCATATCGGCCCAGCGATTAATATAATCATCAAAAAACTCTTGATTAGTTAACAGCGCATTCCAAATAGGGACATGTCCTTGGCTTCCAGGATCATTCAAACTACTTGGGTCGCAAGGATCGGCAGTAGGAGTAGTGTTAGGGATACCAGTATAATTGATATAGTGTCCAAAAGTAGCATCCATATCCCAAAGGGTATAACGCCATTTTTTCTTATCTCCATTAGGATCCATTCCTCTCCACCATCCAGTATTCCAATTGAGCCAATCCATACAAACTGTGTACATATTTATTATAAAATAATCAATTAAACTCCCGGTGTTAAATTGACTTTTTACTATTTGATAATTTGCTTGATTAGACATAGGATTACTCAAGACAAAATTTTTGAAAGTGTCCCAATCGTTTTGAGCTGCAGGGCCTCCATATTCTGACCAAGTTCCTCCCCAAGTTTTTAAGTATTGTAAATTGTTCTTATCCTGATCGTAATAATAATCGGTAAAATCATGATCATCTACCTTTTCTCTTAATTCGTATACCCCCCAATAGTTGCCATTTAAATAAACGATACACGCTATATACGAACGCTCATCCATTCTTAGATCAGCAGTTTGTGATAATGAATGGATGTAGGCATCTCTTATGTGAGCTCCATCTTCAAAAGAAAAATTATCGTTTGCAGCAGCCTTTAGGATTAATCGTTGAAATTTATTACGTGACTTGTTAGGGAAAATCTGATCTTTAATAGCGTAATTATAACCAAACTGATCTCGCATGATATAGTCAAATCCTCTTTGGTTATAAGCCCAAGAATCATTTCCATGTTTATTATACTCTCCTGTTCCTTTGTCAATTAGCTGACCGTTAGCATCAAAATATTCTATAGTACCTTCTGGTTCTAAATTAGTAAAGGGCCAGCCACTTAAAAGATCATCTACTTGAGTTCCTGAAATGGATAAGATTGGTATAGTGTGAGTATTGTTAATAAAGTAAGTATTAAAGACGATAAAACTTTGTGGGATATTTGCTGTTGTACTATAAGCCACTGCTTTCACCACCTGTGTTGAGCCCACCGTAATCGGACCCGTATATAGTGTTGCGGTATTGTCTGGAAAGTCGCCATTTGTGGTATAGTAAATATCATTATTTAGTGAAGCGATACTTAATGAAATAGGAGCACCATAATACCCAGAATTTAGCGAGAAAACAGGGACAGAAGCATATTCTTGCATGGCACCAATATTGTTCCCCCCTGGAGTTGGAGTTTGAAAAACAGACCAATTAGCTGCACCATTTGTCGTTCTTCCTCTGCTGTCGCCTTTTTGGTTTGGATTTAAAGATAGGGAATCAATTACTACTAATCCACTAGCATCTGAAAGATAAATCCCTTCATTTCCCTTGGTTTGTGTAAGTTTAAAATTGGTATGGGCATTTGCGCCAACTATTTCATCTCTTCCAGAACAAAACACAATTACTGCATTTCCTGCAGGAACAATAAAGGAGGAAGGGAATTGCCATTTGGTAAGATTTGTAGCTTTATCCGAAAGATAATATCCATTTAGATCGATAGGAGTTCCACTGGTATTATAGAATTCTATCCAATCTTCATATTCACTATAATTATCCTGAAAGCTATCGTAATTGGCAGCAGAATATTCATTGATTACCACCTGTCCTTTTGCAAAGGAAAAAGCAAAAAACAGAAATAAAAAAGAAAAGTAATTTTTCATATTGTTCAAATTCAAGCTACAAAGATAACACATAAACATAAAAAGATGTAAAAAAGAAAACAAAATCTTATGTGCTCAAAAGGATATGTTGAAGAAAATCGCCTATTCAAATTCCATTTATTTGTGTTATTTTGCAGCTTTAACAAAACTTAAAATTTGAAAAATTCTGACTATATTATTCCCTTGGCTTGGCTAGAAGTTATGGTGCAAACACAAGGATTTGATATTTTGAAGCATTTTCAATTTACCTATTTGTCGCATTGTCAGCAGTGCAATATTTTACAAAATAAAACAGAATATAAATTTAAATTAATAGAAAATGAACATTAAAATTTATGGAGCCGATTGGTGCCCAGATTGCGTAAACGCAAAAAATTTCTTAAAATCAAAAGGAGTGGAGTTTGAATATATCATCATCACAGATAATAAAGAGGCCATCTCTTTTGTAGAGAAAATAAATAATGGAAAAAGGATAATTCCAACACTTGTGGTGGATGGAGAAACCCACACCAATCCAGGAATTAATGGATTAATGAAAATATTAGAGAATAAAGCTTAATCTTGCAGCCTCAAAACCACCCCTATGAGTGATGCCATAAAGCACGAGTGCGGAGTAGCCATGCTCCGATTACTAAAACCATTAGCATTTTACCAGAAAAAATACGGCACAGCATTTTACGGATTAAATAAAATGTATTTGCTCATGGAAAAGCAACACAACAGGGGACAAGATGGTGTTGGTTTGGCAAATATTAAAATTGATGTTCCGCCAGGGAAAAGATATATTAGTAGAAAACGCTCGGTAGCTACCAATCCTATTCAAGATGTTTTTAAACAAGCCAACAAACGCTTTGTGGATTTGCAAGATAAAAATCCTGAAAAATTAAGTGATACCAAATGGTTAAAAGAAAATCTTCCATTTACTGGGGAGTTGTTTTTAGGACATTTGCGTTATGGCACTTATGGTGGGAACAGCATTGAACAATGCCACCCTTTTTTAAGACAAAATAATTGGAAAACCAGAAATTTAGTTTTGGCGGGCAACTTTAATATGACCAATGTGGATGAACTTTTCACCCATCTTACTGATTTAGGACAGCACCCAAAAGAGATGGCCGATACGGTTACAATTTTAGAAAAAATAGGACATTTTTTGGATGAAGAAAATGATAAAATTTATTACAAATACAAGGATGAGTTTACTAAAAAAGAAATCACACAAAAGATTGAACAGGAATTAGATATACAAGAAATTTTGGTGAATTCAGCAAAATATTGGGATGGAGGATATGTGATGTGTGGCATGATTGGGCATGGGGATGCTTTTGCTTTGCGTGACCCTTCTGCAATTCGTCCTGGCTATTATTATAAGGATGATGAGGTGGTGGTTGTAGCATCAGAACGGCCAGTTATACAAACCTCATTTAATGTAAAAGCAGAGCAAATAAAAGAGTTAAAAAGAGGGTATGTGCTTATTATCAAAAAAGATGGAAGCATTCAGGAAAAACAAGTTCGTGAGCCACAAGAAAGGAAGGCATGTTCTTTTGAAAGGATTTATTTCTCAAGAGGTAATGATGCGTCTATTTATAACGAACGCCTAGAACTAGGGAAACGTATTTTCCCAAAAGTATTAGATGCTATTGATAAAGATGTAAGAAATACGGTATTTTCTTACATTCCCAATACGGCTGAGGTTTCTTATTATGGCTTAATGAAAGGGGTGGATAGCTATCTTAATAAAGTTAAAACACGAAAAATACAAGCATTGGGGGAAAGCCCTTGTCATGATGCTATTGCTGAAATAATGAAGATTTCACCAAGGGCTGAAAAGATTGCAATAAAGGATGCAAAACTTAGAACATTTATCACTTCTGATGATAGCAGAGATGATTTGGTAGCCCATATTTATGACATTACTTATGGCACAGTAAATCCTACTGACAATCTTGTTATGATTGACGATAGTATTGTAAGAGGGACTACTTTAAAACAATCTATTATTCGAATTTTGGATAGATTAGGACCTAAAAAAATCATTGTAGTTTCATCTGCACCACAAATCAGATATCCAGATTGTTATGGAATTGACATGGCAAAAATGGGAGATTTTATTGCTTTTCAGGCAGCAGTGGCATTGTTGAAAGATAGAAAACAAGAACACATACTTACTGAGGCTTACGATAAATGTAAGGCACAAGCTCATTTACCAAAAGAAGATATGGTGAATTATGTACAAGAAATTTATAAGCCCTTTACAGCTGAAGAGATTTCAGTAAAAATTAGTGAACTTTTAACTCCAAAAGGAACTAAAGCTGAGGTGGAAATTATTTATCAATCAATTTCCGATTTACATGCTTCATGCCCTAATCATTTAGGGGATTGGTATTTTACAGGAGATTACCCAACCCCAGGAGGAGTGAAAGTGGTAAACAAGGCCTTCATTAATTATATAGAAGGGAAAAATGAAAGGGCTTACTAACTCTTTTTAGCTAATTTCCAACCTAAATATCCCATAGGAATATAAGCTACTATTAAATCAAGTGAAATAAACCAAAATGGAGCTGGTAATATTTTTACCATCATAATTCCGCCAAGCAGGAAGAAACCTCCAACACCAAGAGCAAATATTTTATGATGAGAAACTGCTATTTTAACAGACACTATTGCACCAGCTAATGTGCCAATTGCGTGCGCAAGAAAAGGAAACAAAAAGTATTTTAAATCCCAATTCATTGCATCCATTGGGTCAAATCCTTCTTTTAGGGGGAAAATTTCTGCACCTAAAATAATTAGACCCATATTTATAGCAGAGCCAAGTACTAATCCCAAAATTACTGCTAAAATATTTTTAATCATTTTTTAATTTCTGATTCTTTTTTTAGTTGCTAAAAAACTATTACAGCCTCCCATTGAAAATGGAATGGCTGAAGGCTTTTCCAAATCAAATTTATTTTCTGCAAAATAAGATTTTAACAAGCGATTAAATTCTGTTTCTTTTTTTTCTGAAAGCGAAAAACCTAATAAATTATAACGAAAAATTACAACCTCTCCATTTGTATTAAAATGAAATTTGGTGTAAATCTTACAATCGTTCTCCCAATAGAATTCATTTACAGAAAGGTGTTTCCCTAATCCTTTTAAAATTTTAGCATATTCAGGATATGCTTTTTGGGTAAGCCCAGGAAAAGTGTCTGCTATATGTGGGGCATAAACAATATCTAAACTATTAGAACTATCACCATTGTTAAAAATTAGAGTTTGCTCAAATGTGGTAAAAGCAACAAAACACAATAATAGAGTGAGTAGTTTTTTCATATAATTTTTTTGTAAATATAAGAAAAGCCCACCAAATAGCGGGCTTTCTTTTTTCTATGAAACAAAAAACTATTTCTTTTCGGTGGTGTAAATATTTCCTTTCCAGGAAAATAAAATACTTCTAGCAGAACCAAATTGATTGACTGCCATATCAAATGCCGAACTAAAAGAAGCCATTTCCATTACTGGAATTTCTTGCCCATTAAAATTAACCAGATCTAATTTTTGCACAATGATATAAGGATCTTCCTCTTGCACCTTTTTTTCTTCTTCCACTTTTAGCGCCTCTTCTTCCTCTGCTGTCAATGGTTTTGGATGGGATGGCGCAATAGTCATTTCATCAATAAGATGGGTTGCCCCAGCAAACTTATCAATAATAAAAAGGGTGTAGCGAATATCCACCGAAATGGTTCTTTGTACCTCATTCTCAAAAGCAATATCACCACTCATTGCTTCCCAATTTCCATCAAAAGCAGTCCCCACCAATTCGCCCCAAGCATTGATAACTGGAGAGCCAGAATTTCCGCCAGTAATATCATTATTAGAAATAAAGTTAACTCTCAAATTCCCCTCTTCATCCCCATATTTTCCATAATCTCCTTGATTGTATAATTCCTTCAATTTTGCCGGCACAATAAATTCATCATTGGTTGGATCTTCTTTCTCCATTATTCCGTCAATGGTAGTGTAATAGTCGTATTGTATGGCATTCCCAGGGGCATAATCCCCAACATTTCCATAAGTTAGTCGCATGGTAGAATTTGCATTTGGATAATATTTTTTATCCGGATTCATTTCTCTTAATCCTGCAATAAAAAGGCGATTTCCTTTTCCCAAATCGGCTCTAATTTTTTTGCGTTTTGTGTAATGATTGGCCAAATAAAAATTATAAATAGACATGATTGTTTTATGTGCTGGATCCTTAGCAATTTTTTTGGCAGATGGGTTATTTAAGAAATCGTAAAATTTTGTACGGCTTGCAAAAACTGATTTTTTGAAAACTTTTTTTGCGTAATAATCAAAGTCCAATTTTTTTAATCCAAAGCGTTGCTTTTCTATTTTTTGGAATACTTCTGGATGCTGACTTTTTGGGATGTTGTAATAATACATTTCTAGCATTGCAGACAATAGCTTCTCATCTACATCAGCATTGTAATTTTTGTAGAAATCTTTAGCAGTATTTTTAATATCTTTCAATTGCTCTCTTTTTTCTTTACCATCTTCTTTGGGTAAGGCGCTAAACCTATTATTCATCATAAAGGAAAAATACAAAATTTCTGCCCCTTGAAAAACCGCTTCATTAAGGTAAGTTCTGGGGATATTTATTTTTCTGTTTGCAAAATAGGCATCCTCAATTAAATCCAAAGCATCCCCATATTTTGCTTGTCTTTTATCATCTCCACTTGCCACCCAAACTCTAAAAGCACCCTCTATTTCTCTTTTTTTATCATATACGCGCATTCTTTTTAGCCCCTTGCTTTGTCCTATAAAATATTTCCAATAGTTGGAAGTTTGCGCATATTTTGCGGCATACTGAATTTTTGTTTTACTGCTCTTATCCATTGCCTCTTTCATAATGGCTAATTTTTCACTTCTAATATCAACAATTGTTGGCCCTGATTGCTCTATTGCTTCCTGTACGCCATA
>ERZ813253.187-NODE-187-length-24433-cov-3.452111_pt1 | contig 24433 bp, 15 predicted proteins | sample MGYA00520893_ERZ813253 | MGnify/ENA primary metagenome ERZ813253 (study PRJEB31669, sample SAMD00080414) | marine metagenome | biome: oceanic hadal pelagic zone biome; feature: marine hadalpelagic zone; material: sea water | place: Pacific Ocean:Izu-Bonin Trench...
CATCCGCACTGCCCATCGGATGGGCTTGAGACGCTCCATCCGCATCAGAATAGCCATCTCCGTCACTGTCGGGGCAACCGAACCTGTCGATGGTGGAGTTGCCCCAGATGGAGGGGCAGGAGTCGCCTTGGTAGGCAGGGGGGGGCTCGTCGCCATAACCGTCCCCGTCATAGTCACCCCATTGAGAGGGGTCGACTGGGAATGCATCCTCGTCGTCCGCGTAGCCATCACTGTCCGTGTCCACATCACCCTTCGGGCAGCCTTGGGCGTCGACCTGCGCACCTTGGGGAGTATCTGGACAGATGTCCACGTCGTCGGGCACTCCATCGCCATCCGAATCTAGTTGGTAGGGAGCACATCCGTTCACGTCCACCGTGGCGTTCGCCACCGTGTTCGGACAGTTGTCGCTCAGGTCGTAGACTCCGTCCACATCGCTGTCCTGGGTTGACTGGTCCTCGCTGCAACCGAACTCGTTCACATCTTCTGGTGGCGCGGTGGTGTTGGCACACTGGTCGATCGCGTTGGGGACGCCATCGCCATCGTCGTCCTTCTGCATCTCAGAGCAGCCGGTCCACGGACCGGTGGTATCCACCGACTCACCCATCGTGGTGTTGAGACACTGGTCATCATCGTCGATGAGGCCGTCGCCGTCGCTGTCGTTCGCGGGCAGTGGACAGCCCCGTCCCAACTCGCCGTTGAGATAGCCGAACTGATCAGGACACTGGTCTCCGTTGATGCCGCTGGAGAAATCACCGAAACCATCGCCATCCGTATCACGCCACTGCTCCGGGTTGGATGCATTGGAATCCGCATTTCCGAGGGGATGTGCGAGTGAACTCGCGTCAGGGTCCGACCATCCGTCCCCATCCGAGTCCGGGCAGGCCAGCCTGTCGGCAGTCGAGTTCCCCGCGGCCACCGGGCAGTCGTCAGGAGTGGTGCCGGCTGGGTTGTCACCGTAGCCGTCGTCATCGGAGTCGTTCCACTGGGTATTGTCATCTGGGAAGCGGTCGCGTTGCCAGGCTCCGAGAGTGCCGTTGTCTCCGTAGCCGTCACCGTCGCGGTCGTGCCACTGGGTCGGTTCACTCGGCCAGTTGTCAGCGCAGTTCGCGTGCCCGTCCGAACTCGGCGCGTGGCACTGTGAGCGGTTGTACACCCAGGCAGGGGTGGTGCCGTTGACAGAGGTCGGGTCGGACCAGCCGTCGCCGTCGCTGTCCACGCAGCCGCCGCGGTCGAACCTCGAGAAGCCCTGTGTATCCGGGCATTGATCGCCCGACCAGTCGGTTGAGCCGTCGCGCGAACTCTCGTTGCCGTCGACGAAGGCTGACTCATCACCCCAGCCGTCGCCGTCAAGGTCCTCCCACTGGTTGCCGTTGTGCGGGAACTCGTCGAACGAACTGAGCGGCCCGCAGCAGTCGGGTCCGTGGTTGTTCATCCGGTAGTCGCCGTCATCATCACGCGCCTGCATCCAGTTGAGGGGGTCTCTGTCTCCATTCATCCAACCCTCGATGTTGTTGCTCCAGCCATCCGCGTCGGAGTCAACACAACCTTGCCTGTCAATGAATGAGTACTCCCTGTCGAGCGCGCATTCGTCGACCGAGTTGGCATATCCATCTGCATCGGTGTCGGTGCATCCGAACAGCCCGTTGCGGCTGGTTCCTGCTGTGGACGGACAGGTGTCAGGTGCCGCTCCATCAGGGTTGTCACCATAGCCGTCGTTGTCCACGTCGGTCCACTGGCCGCCTACATACGCCACCTCGTCCCACGGGCTGGGCACGAAGTCACGGTCCCAGTCTGGTTGGATCCTGAAACTGGTCATGATGTGGTTGCCACCATCCTGCTCTACGATGGCGAATCTCACCACCCCAGCATCATCCACCTCCATGTCTGCGTGAACCAGCAGTGATGTCGCTGATGTTCGGTGAGACCAGACATCTTGTGTGCTGTTTCCATCGAGAATCGATAGTGTGGCGATGTTGTTGCCACCGTCGTGCAGAATCCATGATGTCCCATCACCACCCGTTGCAGCGCCCTTTCTTCCACCACCTGCAAGGGGAAGGGAACCGATGGGTGTGCAGATACTGCTGTCACAGAGTTGGTATCCTCCGCCAGCTGCTGCGAACAGAGCGGTTCCAGCAGCTGGATCGACAATCAGTGCTTCAGCGGATGTGACAGTTGCCGAACCGGAGTTGAGGGAGTTGACGCCGTCATCGTACTCCATCAGTTCGTACGAAGTCAGAGTCTGCATGGCAACCAACAGGGAGGAGGAACGGCAGGAGATGTCGATCGACAGAGCCGCGTCCGGCGACAGAGTGGATGTGGATGAGTTGCCACCTTGCTCGTAGTAGGTGAGCACCGTTTCATTGCCCGCGACGCGCGCGAATGCAGTCGTGCCGTTCCATAGCACGCACGAACTTCCAACATCGTGACCGGCGATGGCCGAAGTCGCGTTGAAAGCCATGATCGAAGTCGAGTTGTCACTCAATACCGTGGTGTAGAATCCAGAATCCGTTTCCCCCCGAATCCTGCCGAACGACGTTGATGCATTGTGCGTCTCAGAGTAGAATATGCGACTCTGTTCATCGATTATCGCCAGGTCCAGATCGTGGATGTCATTGACTGTGCTCATCTGTGACAACGACAGCACCGTGTGTGCTGACTGTTCATGGAAGGCGAGTTCACTGCCGTCCCATGCCAGAATCACCGCCTTACCAGCCCGGGTGACCACCATCGCGGATTGGCTTGTGTCCAGAACATGTTCTCGCCACGCCTCGTTCGGTTCGGTCGCCTCGTTGGGCCGCTCGAGATGCGTGCTCGTCGCGCCATCGGTGACCAGCAGGTGCATGCGGCCCTGATCGTCCATATCGAGATCGACCGTGGCAACGTTGCGGGTCTCATCCATCCGCTCGAAATCTCGCTTCTCGAATTGTATCACCGTGCTGGCGTCGTTGCCGGACATGTCCTTGTCCATGGAGGTGATCAACAGTTCGAGCAGGCCGTCACCATCGACATCACCTCCGCCAGAGAGGCTACGCCCGAGATGCTGGCCGGTGGCCCCCTGGATGAGCAACGGGCTCGTCCCTGGTCGCAGCAACAGCGCCTGGTCGGAATAGTAGAGATGGACCTTGCCACCCCCGTTCCCGTACTCCAGCGATGTGATGAGCACCTCTGGGCTGCCATCATCGTTGATGTCGCCCACCGCAGCGATGGCGGAACCGAACAGCTGTCCGGCTACCTCACCCTCGATCTCCAGTGCCGGGTTCTTCGCAAATCCGTTGGCGCTCCCTGTGAAGATCCACACCTTGCCGCCCGAAGAAGCTCCCGTGCTGGTGTCGTTGAGCGGCTCGCCGATCGCAAGGTCGTCGTAACCGTCACCGTTGATGTCTCCCAGAGGAGCCAATGCGCTACCGAACATGGTGCTCTGACTGTCCATCGCCCACTCCCGCGCGTACATGCTCGACAGGCCATTCGCACTGCCATGGTAGACCTGCACTCGGCTGTAGCCGCTGAGGTCGCTGAAGTCTCGGGTGGAGGCGATCGCCACGTCATCGAATCCGTCGTTGTTGACGTCGCCGATGCCCGCCATCGTGAATCCCAGCACGAGGTTCGCACCCGAGCCGGATCTGCTCCACGAATGTCCTGTCGTGAGGAGGCCGCTGGCGCTCCCAAGGTAGAGGTAGATCTGGCCTAGGCGCGTTGGGGCGGAAGACCAGCCAAGCGCCGCCACGAGCAAATCGTCATACCCGTCGTTGTCGACATCACCCGCGCTGGCGACCGTTCCCCCGAACTCATCTCCTGCCGCACCCCCCTCGGCCGTCCAGCTGGCTGAAGATTCCAATCCCCCTGCCTTGCCGTGGAAGACGTGTACCACGCCACTTGTGATGCTGTTCGTGTTCAACTGTCCGGGTGCACCGACGGCCAGATCGTCACATCCGTCACCGTTCACGTCCCCAGCAGGTACCGTGCTGTGCCCGAAGCGGTCACCGCTCGCAGTTCCCCCGAGGGTCACCGATGGGGTGCTCGAGATTCCCGCCGTCGAGCCGTACCAGATGTGCACCTCTCCGGCCGCTCCGTTCGCGGCCGGCTCAGAGACGACCATGTCCGAGATTCCGTCACAGTTGAGGTCGACGTTGTTGAACGCCTGTTTCGCATACTCGTTGTCCCTGTTGCCGGTGGTCAGTTCCGTGGGCGCCGGGTCGAGACGCCCGTCTTCCTGTCCGGTCAGGTCGCGTACGATGTGCAGTGAACTGTTCCCGGTGGAGAAGGAGAACTGCTCCGTGCCGGTGGTCGCGTCCGGCTGAAAGGATAGGGCGGAACCGATGCCCGCTCCCGAGTCGACCACCGTCTCATATGGGCCACCACTGGAGTTCCACCAAGCGGTGCGCAACTCGTTGGTGGCGGTGTCCACGTAGAGCAGGTGGATGTTGTCGTCGGAGTCCAGGTAGGCATCGAAGTCGGCGCCGATGGTCTGTCCGGGGAGCAACCGCGAGTGCTGCCAGTATGTGGTGGTGAAGTCGGACATGTGCAGCGTGTGCGCGGTCGCATCGCGGTAGAGGATGATCTCCGCGCCGTTCAGTGGACCTGGTTTGGAGCGCAGCAGCAACTTGACGGGGTCCGTCACGGTGATGCTGTCCTCGATGGTGCGCACGTGCCATTGGTAGTCGTAGGTCTCACGAGCGATGCTGAGATGCTGGTTCTCGTCGACGTAGGCGATGTGCACAGATTCACGTTCGTCGATGGCGATCGAGCATGCTCCCCCTAGAGTTCCGCTGCCCGCCTCCACGGTGCTGATGGTGGGGGCACCACCACCGAACTCGAGTTTGACCGACATCAGTCCCTGACCTGGGACGTGTGCGCAGCCACGCGCCCTGCCTCGGTCATCCCGGGCCAGGTCGAGATGGCCGACCGATGACGCTGAGAGGGTGACCGACCTGACAATCCAATCATCGAGTCCACGGCGCGCTTCGACCGTCCAGTCGGTCGCATTGATGACGAATTCATCTCCGGCGAGTTGCTCTCCGTGGCCAGTGTTGAACGAGACGCTGTCAGCTCGAACAGCGGCCGGGGGGAGGACGGTCGATGAAGCATCATCCACCTGTGCCATGCCAGCGAGTGGTGACAGCGAGGCGAACAGCATCAGCAGCATCAGCAGCAAGGCGCAACGAACGCTGGGAAACCGGTCGCATTCGGCCCCCATGGGGCCGAGCAAAACCCTGACCATCAAAAGTGTTCCCGGCCGACGCGCCGTGGCCAGCGAGGCAAGAGTCATGGCATAGTGGCGGTCCGCGTTCTAGTGATGGACGAGCGCAGGGCGGTGCTGGTGGCAGCCGGAGAACTGTCGGATGAGGACCATCTTCTGGAACTCCTGCAAGGTGGCCTGGCGGTGGCCGTGGATGGAGGACTGGCGCACTTCCGCGCTCTCAAGGTGGTGCCAGACCTGTTGCTGGGAGATCTGGATTCAGTCAGTGATGACGACCGACATTGGGCGGAGGCTGGCGGTTGTGAGGTGGTCGAACTGCCGAGCCAGGAGAGCAGTGACCTAGCCAAGGCGATGGCGCACATGCACCACATCGGCAGGACGAGAGTGACCATCGTCGCCGTCGCCGGAGGACGGGCCGACCACCAGCTAGCCGTCTGGGGGGCGCTGGCCGACGCGCCTGACGAACTCGACATCTCGATCCATCTCGGTGGTGACATGGGTCTGCGCTGCTGCGACCGGTTGCGACTGGGGATGCAAGAAGGTACCGTCCTGTCGCTGTTCGCGCTCAGGTCTGCGACCGTCAGCCTGTCAGGAACGAGTTGGCCGCTCGAGCGAGAACGGATCGAGTTCTCTGACCGCGGACTGTCGAATCTCGCTGAAGGAGGCCCTGTACTGCTCGAGGTGCACGAGGGTGGTCCTGTCCTGATGATCCTGACCGCGGGCGACAACGATTGAAGGCGGGCGAGGTCTTCGGCTCACCATGCGGAGATTCGCACACAGGAGGCACTGAGGATGGGAACGCTCGGCTGGCTGCTGTTGTTCGCGCTGATCGGTGCATTCCTCTACTGGCTCGGCGATCGGGCCATCAGGCGCGATCAGGCGCGAGCCGACGATGACGACGACGAGCCCGCGGACGAGGGTGACGACGACGAGCCTGCGGACGATGACGACGACGACGAGGAGTTCGATCCTGTGATGCTCGCCACTGCCGTCGCGCTCGCGCTCGGAGGCGCGGGTGCGGGCGCTGAGGCAGGCGACATCAACCTGACCGGGCTCGACGCCTCCGAGCCGGTCGGCATGTCGATGATGCTCGACATGGGCGAACTGTGAATCAGTTCCAGACGGCAGATCCGGACCACGGAAGACCGACGGCGATGCCGATCAGCTGCAGGATGATGTAGTCCCAGACGAGGAAGAAAACGATCGCCGCCGTCAGCACTGCCAGACTCGTGTTCACGACGCGGCGCCGCTCCCGTTTCGCATCGTCCAGCGTGCAGATACCCCGGCGGCGGAAATGGATGGTCAGACCGGCGCCCACCATCGAGAGGGCCACGATGTAGAGCACCCAGCGAACGGAGCCGTAGTAGAGATCATTCGAGAGGCTGTCGGCGGCGGCCACCGCTGAACCACCGGCGAACAGCACCCATACGACACTCGGAACGCAGCAGAGCGAGGCGGTGAATGCCGACGCCCCGATCAGTTTCCACAGCGAGCGTGCCTCTGCGACAGGGGATGCATCTGCCGCTTCCGCCATCGTCGAGTCCGTCCCTCATTCTTCGTATGGCACCCACTGACCACCTTGGGCATCCCACCAGTCGACGTAACCCTCGGGATGCTGGCGCCAGTAAATCCCCGACTCATCGGTGTAGGATGACAGGCCCTGTGAGTCTGGGGCACCGTCCGCGAGCAGGTCGTCGTCGAGGTACTCCTCCTCGCGGCGGTTGGTCCAGTAGAGCGCGGCGATGATGCCCATGGCGATGGCGAACAGCGCACCCACGGAGAACACGAGCGACTGGGCGACCAACGAACTGTCCCCGATGAACGGCTTCGGCTGCAGTTCATCTCCGAGCGATCTCTCCGGCCAGGTGGACGGGTCTCCTGATGCGTTCAGCACAGCCGCATCGGTGCTGCCCAGCGGAGGCAGGCGCACCAGATTGTACGCCTGCATGGTCTTCTGGCCCTCCGAGTTCGTGACGGTGACGCGCACCTTCGAGAGCCCTACCGGCCACATGCTGCAGTCGATGTTCGAGAACGAAGGCATGTCCACGGGGTTGCCGCGCGGATCGGTGATGTCCCACTCTATCAGCATCCTCGCCAGCACGGTGCCCGGCGACGGTGCAAGTGCTATAGAACAGGGTGAGCCGACCTCATCGTTGTCACCGGTGACGTTCAACACGTACCGCGGTGGCGGAAGGTTGTTGATGCGGAACTCGAGGTCGGCCTGTGTGCTGAAACCGAGTTGGTTACGGTAGTGCATCACCAGATGATAATCACGCGCAGGCCAGTCCGAGCAGTCGATGTCCCCCAATTCGGGAGGGGCTAGCCAGGGTGTGCCGGTGAGGGAGATCACGCCGATGGCATCGTAGCGCTCGCCCACCTCGTCGAGGAACACCCGTTCGATGATGCAGTCGTCTCCGAGGAACATCACCAGCGGGGCTTCGAGGTCGAAGCGCAGGTAGGGTGGGTAGAGAGAAGCCGCCAACTCATGCTCGCCCAGTTCCTCCATCACCACCAACATTCCCGTCTCTGCGTCCCAGACGCGGATGCGCACGCTGTAGATGCCATCACCCCACGCTTCGATGTAGATCGAGCCGGATCTGGGGGTGCTGCGGTTGAAGGTGAAATTGTCCCAGAAGGTGAGCACCATCCCTTCCGACTCCGCACTGACCTCCACCGCCGCTTCGGCGTAGTGTGCGCTGGTGCTGACGCGGTAGACCACGTGGGTGGTGTCCAGGTCTCCGTCGTTGTCGAGGTCGAGCTTGTCTGCACGGCTGCTGTCGAGTTGGATGTGCGAAGGGTCGCCCTCGGAACTGACCGTGCCAGCGAGGGGCAGCACGATGAGCAGGACCAGGACCATTGACGCGACGCGGACTGGGATATGCCCGCCGCGGCGCAGAGTCAGGTGTTCCTCACTCATCGAACTCACCTCCGCGGCTGCGGATGGACACCACGATTGCGAACACGATCAGGAAGATGACCAACGGGGGCAGGAAGGAGAACAGCGAAGCGGTGGGGTTGCTCGCCATCAGCGCCAGATGGGCGTTGATGGAACCGTAGTCGTCGCTGTATCCGTCACCGTTGGAATCGGGGCATCCCTGCTTGTCGACCGTCGAGCGCCCGTAGACCTCGGGGCAGTCGTCGCGCAGGCTGCCGAGCATGTTGTCACCGTAGCCGTCGCCGTCGGTGTCCTTCCACTGCATGCGGTTCTTCGGGAACGCGTCAGCGGTGCCTATGGGATGAGCTGGCCAGTTGTCGTCCTCGTCGGAGTAACCGTCGCGGTCGGAATCAGGGCAGCCGAGCCGGTCGATCAGCGAGACCCCGAGGCTGACCTCATCGAACGGACACTCATCCGGCTGGTGGCCGCCATTGTTGTCGCCGAAGCCATCCCCGTCAGAATCCTGCCACTGGCTCGGATCGTACGGGAAGCGGTCGCCGAGATCCGAGTAACCGTCGTTGTCCGAGTCGGTGCACCCATGCCGGTCGGCGTAACTGGTGCCCGGATCGTCCTTGCAGCGGTCCGGGCCGGTCGCACCGACGTTCTGGTTGTCGCCGAAGCCGTCGCCGTCGGTATCCCACCACTGTGTCGGGTCGGCAGGGAAGGCGTCCGCCAGTCCCATCGGGTGGGCCAACCATCCGAGTTCGGGTTGTGGATCGGATGAACCATCTCCATCGGAGTCGGGGCATCCCCAACGGTCGCGGGTGCTCTCGCCCCAGGTCGCCGGACAGGAGTCGGGTTGCCACGCACCCTCGCTGCTGTTGTCGCCGAAGCCGTCACCGTCCACATCGTGCCATTGACTCGGCTCCTCGGGGAACGCGTCTCCGAATCCGCTGGGATGCGATAACCATCCTGAATCGGGATTGGACCAGCCGTCACCGTCCGAATCAGGGCATCCATGCCTGTCCTGATAACTGGAACCGGCCCTGTAGATGCACGCGTCGGGCTGGTTGCCACTCTGGTTGTCGCCGTAGCCATCTTCGTCGAAATCAGCCCATTGCGTGGGGTCACTGCTGAAGTTGTCCGACTGCCATGCGCCCTCGTAGTCCCTCTCGCTGTTGTCGCCGTATCCATCTCCGTCGCTGTCAAGCCACTGCGTCGGGTTGTCGGGGAAGGCGTCGGGCGAGTTCCCGTCCGGGTTGTCCCCGAATCCATCCATGTCCCGGTCCTTCCACTGGGTCTCGTCGTGCGGGAAGGCGTCTGCGCAGTCGGTCCCGTTGTTCTGGCACCTCCACGGGTAGTAGGTCCAGCCGTCATCCGGGTTCGACCAGCCATCCTCATCGGTGTCCACACAGCCATAGCGATCCTCGGTCGACGACCCCCATTCCCGAGGACAGTAGTCCGGAGTGCTCGCATTCTCTAACCACTGACCGAGTCCCGAGTCGTTGCGCCACTCGCCCCACGCCTCATCCGCCCAGTTGTCACCGAAGAGATCGTTGTCCCAATCTGACCACTGCGTCGCGTCGAGGTGGAATGCGTCGGCGCCATCGGCCACGGACCACGGCTCGGATGACCAGATGGCGGTCGGGTCCGGGTCCGACCAGCCGTCACCATCGGTGTCGCGGCATCCGTAGCGATCCTGGTCGGAGTGGCCGAAGTACTGAGGGCAGCCGTCGGGGTTTACCGCGGGGGCAGGGTTGTCACCGTAGCTGTCGCCATCGGAGTCGGCCCACTGGGTGGGCTCGTCAGGGAACGAATCCCCATAGTCGGACCAACCGTCACCATCCCTGTCGGGACAGCCCTCTCTATCCTCTGTGGAAGTACCCGCCTCATCTTCGCAGTCATCGTCATCATCGACGACGCCATCTTGGTCTGTATCCCGATTATCCTTGATGAGAGTGGGAGTTGCATCGTAGTCAAACTCGCTGGTAAGGATGAGGTCTGGAACTGCCTTGATGCGGAAGTAGTACCAATCTTCTGAGGTCGCGCTTATCGATAGGATTCGGCCATTCTGGTCATCTGAAAAACTGGTGGAAGCGAGTTCATTACCAGCCGAATCATAGAGGCCCATAGTACCATCATGGCCATCATACCAAGCTGCACAGCAGGTGTCTAGAGAGACTTGGAAAACATCGCCGTAGTAAGCGTAGATTTTCCACCAATCTGTTGTGTCACCATCTTTGGAGACATAGCCACTTGCGGTGACACCATCAGTCATCGTGGCGGCGGTCGCCAAGGTGTTGTCAGCCGCTGCGGTTGGAAGAGCAGTCGAGACAAGACAGAAGACGACCGCTAACAAAGCGGCGCGAGAGACGGCATGAAACCTTACGCCCATCGCCTGCTAAGGCAGGCGCTTAGATGATAATGACTTTGCCGCCGAACAGATGCGGATTAATTGGAAACAGCACCTCAGTGCAGCGTTCTAGCCGTCAGCCCCGTAGAATCCCGCGTAGCGGTCGGCATTTCGCCCATAAGTGTAGGATTCCAGCACGCGCTCCCTGCCAGCGGCGGTCAGCTCCGCCAACTTCTCCGGGTCGCTCAGTAGGTCGTTGATGGCGCCGGCCAAGGATGATGGCGAGCCGAGTTCGAACAGGGCGCCGACCGTCTCGTCGACCATCTCCGGGAGCGGCCCGTCATCGACCGTCACGCACGGAGTGCCGGATGCCATCGCCTCGAGTGGAATCAGCCCCTGACCTTCGTAATATGACGGGTAAGCGACCAGGTCCGCCGAGCGGAACAACTGAGCCAGGTCTGCGAACGGCATCCCCGATTCGATCGACACATGAGCCGCCACGCCGAGCCGCTTCGCCTGACGCAGCAGGGTGCCGCGCATGTGACCGCGGCCGACGATCACGAGATGAGCCCGCGGATGGGTGTGGAGAACTGTCGGCATGGCGCGCAGGAGGGTCCTGAAACCCTTGCGCCCGACCAATCGACCGACCGCCAGGATCAGTGGCGTTTCGGTGCCGGGCAGACCCGCGAGCGCAATCTCGTCGGGCTCCCCGTAGCGCCGGCGCATCTTCTCATGTGCGAGCAGCGACTCCTCGTGGTCACGGTTCAGCGGATGGAACATCTCGACGTCGACGCCCCAGCGCTCGACCTCGCAGCGCCAATCAGCGGGTGGATCATACCTAGCCTGGAAATCAGCCTTGGTCGCCTCCGAGTTGGCCACGCAAACCGTGCTTCCGCGCAAAGCAGCACGCTCGTATCTCGCGTAGTGCCTTGCAGTCAACAGGATGGCGAGATCGTTGGGGTTCTTCCACGTCGCCGACTCGCCGAACTTCGCCGCCCGTACCATCCCATCGCGCTCTCCCAGCCACGAGCCGTGCAACGAACTCACGATGGTGGGGATCTGTGCCTTCACCTTCTCGAACTGGGCGTCATCCCACGAGATCATCGGGCAGTGCAGATGGACCGCATCCACCGGGTCACCGCTGTGCAACTGCAGAAGGTCGCGCAGCGCATGCTTGCCGTAGGAACGGGTGAACGCCATCGGCAGTTTCGCCCACTTCACCATGCGCACGCTGACGCCATGCTGGTGGGGGATCACGTTCGGGTTCCTGCTCGCCTCGGCATCGCGCCGGGTGATCACCGTCACCCGATGCCCGAGTTTCACCAACGCGCCCGACAGGTGGAACACCGTCGAGCCCATGCCACCCCACCGCGGGGGGTATTCTCCTGACAGCATCGCGATGTGCATGCGAGCCTCTCCTGAGCCTGACATTCAGCCTTGGGCTGGCAACGGCTCGCACGTCCTTGTTTTCAAGCGATTCCTGCCCGGTCCATTCGATGGAGGGCTTCAAGTGAGCAACCGAAGTCGGCGAGGGCGGGAGATGCAGATGACGGACACGCTACCGGTTCACGTCACCGTGGTCATTCCGACGCGCAACGAGGAGGAGGCGATCGTCGCCACCATCGAGAGCGTACCCCACGACGGCTGGTGTGAGAAACTGGACTTCCTCGTCATCGACGGCAGTTCCACGGACCGCACGGTCGAGCTGGCGAAGAGCGTGGGCGCCACGACCTACATCGAACCGCGCAAGGGCTACGGGCGCGCATACCGCACGGGATTCGCAATGGCGCCGGGCGACATCATAGTCACCATGGACGCCGACTGCACCTACCCCGGTGAGGAGGTGCCGGGCCTGGTGAGAAAGTTGGTGGAAGAGGATCTTGAGTTCATCACCTGTGACCGGCTCAGGAAGGCTGAGGAAGGCTCGATGTCCGGCATGCACGGTTTCGGGAACTGGGCTCTGTCGTTCACCGCACGCATGCTGTTCTGGTATGGAATCCACGATTCACAGAGTGGGATGTGGGTGTTCCACAAGCGCATCATGGACAATCCGAAGATGCGCCCGACCAACGACGGGATGCCGCTGTCTGAAGAGATGAAGATCAACGCGCGACGCTGCTACGGACGCAAGAAGGCGATCGAGATCTCCGTTCCCTACCGCCCGCGGGTGGGTGCAGCCGAGATCAACACCTGGGCTGATGGCCGGCGCAACCTCATCTTCCTGTATCTCAAGAGATTCGGGCTCAACCGCACACGCTCACCCTGGGGCCCGCTGGAAGAGTGATCATGGGCGGTGTCCTCGGCTACACCCGATGTTGTCTGCTTCACCTCAGGGTTATTTAGGCGGCCAATCCACTTGACATCAGGTGGAGCCTTGGCCCGGGACGAAAGCGAGTGTGCGGATGGCAGCCGGCGCTCGGTGCGAATCGGCGGAGCCGGAGGCTTCTGGGGCGATCGGGTGTACGCACCGGTCGAACTGCTGAAGCACGAACCGCTCGACTACATCATGCTCGACTACCTCGCTGAGTTGACGCTCTCGATCATGGCCAAACAGAAGGCGCGAGACGCCTCTGCTGGCTGGGCCACGGACCTGACGGACTGGCTGCGTGCCGGCGGGATGACGGAACTGCACGCTCAGGGAGTCAAACTGATCACAGATGCCGGGGGGGCGAATCCCGAGGCGTGCGCGCGCGCCGTGCTCGAGGTGGCACGAGACAACGGCTGGAACGAGTGCAAGGTGGCGATGGTCGTCGGAGATGACATCATGCCGCGACTACCGGTGTTGTTCGAACTCGACCACCCTCTGGAGCACATGGAGACCGGTGAGTCTCTGGCAGAGTCAGGAGAGCAGGTGATCGCTGCGAACGCCTACCTCGGTGCTGGACCGATAGCCGCCGCTCTGCAGGACGGGGCGGACATCGTGATCACCGGGCGAGTGGCAGACGCCAGCCTGCTCGTAGGTTGCATGGTGCACGCCGCAGGCTGGTCGGAGAACGCATTCGAACTCGGCCTGACTCGACAAGACCCGCTGACGGACTGGGCGCCCGCCGACGTCGATGACCCGCTCGAGGTGCTCGCCCAATGGACCGTCGCTGGCCATCTGATCGAGTGTGGAGCTCAGGTGACCGGAGGGAACTCGACCGACTGGGAGACGATTCCGGAACTCACGGACCTCGCACTGCCCGTGGCCGAAGTCGACGCGGACGGAACGGTGGTCATCACCCGCGCCGAGCGCGGAGGAGGCCGGGTGGACCGGCGCACTGTGGCCGAGCAGTTGGTGTATGAGATCGGGGACCCGGCAGCCTACATCACTCCAGACGTCATCATCGACATGCGCCAGATCACGCTCGAGGAGACAGGACCGGAACGGGTCACGGTGGCTGGCGCCCGCGGTGAGCCGCAGCCGGACGACCTCAAGGTGAGCGCGGCGGTCGAAGGCGGCTGGTTCGCATCATCCTCGCTGCTGGTGAGCGGCCCGAACGCCATCGAGCGCGCCGAGAACTGCGATGCGCTGCTGCGCGGGCGGTTGGCTGAGAACGAGGACCTGGTCATCCAGAGCGAGTTCATCGGTGCTGGCATCACGCTGCCACCCGGTGTTCCTCGCCGCAAGGAGATGATCGGCGATCCCCCCGAGGTGCTGTTGCGCTGGGCGGTGCGCAGTGATGACCGCAGACAGGTGGTTCGCTTCGGTCGCGAGGTGGCACCGTTGGTGCTGACCGGGCCAGCAGGTGTGGCAGGATACGGTGCGCGGCCGAAGCCCCGCCGGCAGTTGCGTTACTGGCCGGCCCTGATCCCGCGCGAGATGGTCGAACCTCTGGTTCGGATCGAGGTGCTGACCGTCTCAGACCTGCCTCGGTCGGTCGATCGGCTGACCCTGGTGCGCCAGCGTACCCAGCGCTTCATCGAGCGATTGCAGGAGGAACTCGAGGAACGGGAGTGGGCGCGCCCGCTCGCACGTCGGCTCAACCCGGAGGCGAAGGAGATGCTGGAACAGGGACACGGGCAAGAGGAGGCGCATGGATGAGCGACACCGTCTGGATCCAGTTGTCCGAACTCGCGCATGGACGCTCTGGAGACAAGGGCGATGCGTTCAACATCGGTCTGGTGGCCCACCGGCCCGAATGGTTTCCACTGCTCAAGGAGGCCGTCACCCCTGACCTGCTCAGAGGATGGTTCGCAGAGATGGTCACCGGATCGATCCACGTCTGGGAGTTACCCGGAATCGGGGCCATCAACTGCTTGTTGAACGGCGCGCTGGACGGTGGCGGAACCACCTCGCTCAGACTCGATGCGCAAGGCAAGGCGTGGGGCCAGGCCGTGCTGCGACTGCGCGTGCCGGTGAATCGCTCCCGCGCAGCCGCTGCTGGCCTGTCGTTGACAACCGCCACCGCGGACCAATGGGGCGGACCCTCGCTCTGAGATCAGTCGAGTTCAGGAGCATCGGAACTCTCTTCCTCGTCGCTCTCCTTGATCTCTGCCAGATCGGCATCCGGGTCGACCATCTGCTCGTCGTCCTCATCATCCTCGAGCAGCTCATCGTCCAGTTCGGAGAAGGATGTCGCTCCCCAGGACTCGATCATCGCCAGGTCGGCCGACAGCCTGCGCCGCCGGGCGATGACCAGCAGGACGCCGATGAAAGAGAACACCACCAGCAGAGTGAGCATCGCCGGCGCCAGGCTCTCCATGAACGCGTCGAGCATGGACGACTGCTGTGCAGCACCCTCCACCTGGATGGTGTTCGACAACCGGTTGGACAACCGTGGTTCCTCGAGTGGGCCGTCTCTGCACAATGCCTCGATGTTCACCCATCCTTCCCTACCGGGGGTGAAGACGACCCGGCCGGACCAGATGCCGTCGCCGGCATACGCATCCGCTCCCGTCCCGTCGTCCACGAGGTAGAACTGCTCCTTGACATCCGATCCCTGTGACGCCCAGCCGACGCACTCCCAAGTGGTCCCATCCGGGTCATCCACCCAAGCCCGCGCCGTGATGGTCTCCTTCAGCCCTGCATGCATCCTGCCCGGTTCGAGCAGCAGATCGGTCATCACCGGCCAGGAGGATTCGACGGTGATGTTGGCGAACGCCCATCCCGAGGTTCCTCTGCTGTCCTTCACCTGCAGCGAGATGAGGTACTCCCCAGGCCGCAGAAACTGCAGCGCGTCAGGTGTCTCGTTGAGCACCTCGGCGGTGCTGCCGGAGCCGACGTACCAGCGGTAGAGGATGATGTCGTCATCGGCGTCATACGAGTCGCTGCCGTTGAGGGAAATGGATGCGCCCGGGCCGAACAGTTGGCCGTCGAGCGGCGAGGCGATGACCGCCACCGGCGGTGAGGCGAGCACGCGCATGAACTGGGTGTGCACGGAGGAACGGCCGGTGGAATCTGTGAGCGTGATCGTGAGCGAGTGCAGGCCGGCGGGCACGTAGCGGGTATACCAGAAGTGGGGTGATACCTCGTCGAGAATCGGCTCTTCGAGCAGGTCGGACTCGATGGTGAGCACGAAGTTGTCGTCATCCGGGTCCCAGGAGCGCTGCGCATCGAACAGGATCAGTTCGTCGCTCACCACCTCGATGTCCGGAATCGGTGAATCGAGCACGAGCACCGGCGCCGAGGGGCCGACGCTCACGCTGATGAGGGCGGTGACGGGCAGGTTGTTGCCATCCTCCACAGTGAGCGTGATGACATGCTCACCGGCGGGCAGCCACGCCTGGATCTCCCAATCCGTCCCGATCGGTGCTGTCAACTGGTTGGAGGTCCACAGCGCGGTCACGGTATCGGGGATGCCCGAAGCGTCCGGGTTGCACAGCCATCCGCTCGACATTCCCGGGAAGGACTCCGAACAGAGTGCATCCCAATCACCGGAGCCGTAGGCGGAGAAGACGATCAACTCGGAGGAATTGGTGACGAGCCCATCAGCGGGCAGTTCGATGTGCGCCACGGGCGGTGAGTTGTCCACCACGAGCGTCATCTGGAAGGGTGCGGACCACTGGTTGATGTGGTACGAATCATCATCGGTCAGCCTGAGTGAGAGCGTGTGCGTGCCGGCGGACAGGTGGCCGGTCCACACCAGCAGGTCGCCGTCATCATCGGTGAGGTCGCCGTCGATGCTCGAATGCCACCAAGCGCCGATGGTGTCGCCCTCGGGGTCGAACGAGGATGTGCCGTCCAGCCAGACGAGCGAGTCGGAGTTGTTGGCGCTGCGGCTGACGCTGAAGGACGGATGCGGGAACTCGTTCACCAGCTCGACGGAGAAGTTGTAGTACACCTCAGGATTGACTCCATCCCAGAACCCCATGTGGTAGGTGAACGAGCGTTCCGGTGAATCGGAGAAGGTCTCGTTCCAGTACATCGGGCAGGGCACAGTGCTCCAGTTGCTCTGCGGCTGAGCGCGATAGGAGGCCCAGGTCCAACAGTGGATCACATCGCCTTCCGGGTCGGAGCTGTTGCTGGCGTTGATGAACACGATCTCGGTGAAGTTCGCTCGCACCACTCCATCCATCTGCGGATGCGGATGCACGTGGACATCGAGATCAGGAGGCATGTTGGCCAGTTCGATGGTGCGCGTCTCGTAGACGCAGTGGCCCTGGTCGTCACACACCTCGAGCGTGAACTGGTGAACTCCATCGGACACAGGGCAGACCGATGATGGACCGCTGTTGGCGTAGAACAGTGAACCGTTGCCTGACATCGTGCAGCCGGTGCTGATGTCGCCATCGATGCTGCTCGTCCAGTTGTATGAGAGCGGGTCATCGTCCAGATCCCATGACGCGCTGGCGTTGAACAGCAGTTGGGCACCACTACTGACGACCGTCCCGTTGAGCGGCTCGTCCCAGACGATGAACGGAGGCTGGTTTGCCAGCAGGATCGAACACAACACCAGCAGGTCCCCGTTCAGGGAGTGTGGACCGGTCGTGTTGCTCGTGTTGTCATACTCGCAGCCGGCCCACAGGTCGGTGATCGCGCTGGCTCCAGTGGACTCGAACCGCTGGCCGATGAACGGTCCGAGCACGGCGGCGCCCGACTGCGGCAGCGTCATGTTGAGGTCGGATTCGTATTGTGAGAAGGAGAGATTGACGAACGCGTTGGGCAGCCCGTGTCCATTCTGGTTGACCGCCCAGAGATGGACGTACTGCATGTGGTCCACCGTTGAACTGCTGGGAATCGTGGACGGCTGCAGAGGGTGCGTGGAGATCAGGCGCAGGTGGGTGTTGGGACCTATGCTCACCGCTCCGGAGACGGAACTGGAACCGGTGAGGTTGACCTCGCTCTCGATGATGCTCACCGTTCCCACGCAGTCCGCGTGCAGGTCGAGGTTCCAGGATTCGAGCAGCGGCATCGAAGCGAGCGTGAGGCAGTCCTGACCGCGCAGGGTGCTGTTCGAGAGGGCCGATGGAACGGCGGAGCCCAGCCAGTTCAACCCGGTATGGTTGCTGGTCATCAGCACCAGACCATCGATGCGCGCATCGACGACGTTCAGGTCGATGGCCGGCGTCGAGGAGGAGTTCATCCAGATGTCCGCGCCGAGGATATCGAGGTATCCGTCCCAGATCATGCCATCATTATCCGCCTGAATCGCCGGCTGGCCGTTGCCCGGGTCATGCACCTCGAGGTCCTCCAGCCTGAGGTCGATGCTGTCCTCGATGTAGACGCCACCCCACGCATCGCCGGTGGAACTGCAGCCGCGGCAGCGAACTATGTTGCCCGCGCTCATCACGTCGTTGGACTTGATGAACACCAGACCGGCGCCCTGGTCAGGCGAGGTCGCTGAGAGACCGTTGTTGCTGCTGGTCACGTTGGAGAGCCATACCTGCTTCGAATCGTAGACGCGAATGCCGGAATGACCGTTGTCCTCGACGGTGATGCCGTCCACGTTGGGGAACATCTCGCGTATGTAGACGCCTTCGGCGCCGTTGTCGTGGCTGTACCAGTCAGAGCCGGTGATCGACCCCTTGGTGATGAAGATGCCAGTGCCTGGAGAATCCGAGACGGAGAGATTCTGGAGTGTCGGTCCGCCGTTGTTGCTGCTCCTGCTGTAGAAGCCCGCCATGTTGTGGGTTCCTCCCATGCTGGCGCCGCTGGAGGTGATGGTGGTGTTGACGAAGGTCGTCGACGGGTCAGTCATGTAGAGCTTGACGCCGTTCACAGGGTTGTCGTGGATGTTGACGTTCTCGAACCAGCCACCGCTGGTGTTGAGTTCGATGGCAGCGGTCGCCAGCCCGGGAGTGCGCGCTCCCGGGCCACCCGTGCCCGAGACCTCCAGATCGTGGAAACGGGCCATCATGTAGGTGGTGAAGTTCCAGTGATCCGCCTTGTCTATCTTCACCCCGCGGAACTGGCTGTCCTCGATGGTGATGCGCCGGAACACCGGCCTGGTGGTCATGTTGTCCATCGTGTGCATGATGTAGACACCGTGGTCACTGCGGGTGATCGATACGTCCTCGAACAGCGGGAGTGAATCATCGACGTAGATGCCCGCCGAGATGTTCAGGGTCGCTCCGGAGATGTTGCTGATGTTCAGGTCGCGCAGCACACCGCCGCTGCCCCTCCAGTAGGAGACGGCCCGCGTGATCAGGTTGTCGAAGTTGGCTCCTTGGACGAACGGCGCGCTGCCGGCACCGACTGACAGACCGATGCCGTAGCGCCAATGCGTCTCCGCGCCGTGGACGTCCTGGCCGCCACCCTGCACCGTGAGTCGGCGGATGATCGGACTGGCCGAGTCGAACAGGTCGATGCCGACGTAGTCGGGGTTGTCCAGGTAGAGGTCATCGATGACCGGGTTGGAATCGTAGATCGTTATTCCATACTGAGCGTCGCTGATGGTCATGTTCTGGAGGTGGCTTCCTCGACCACGGCTAGTGGCGTTGAACTGGAAGCCGTCATGCCAGATGAATGCCTGCTGGACACTGACCGTGACCGGATTGGCTGCTGTGCCTTGAGCGGTCAACTTGCCGTCGACGTAGATCCTGACACCCGGTCCCATCTGGATGTCGGCACCCGCCAGGATGCGCAGTTCATCTCCGGACGCCACGGTGTAATCCCCGTTCACCATGACCGTTCCAGACCAGACGGTGAGCGCCCTTGCGCCAGCCGGCTGCACCTCAGGGGTGAGCACCGCATCGCTCGGCTGCGCCACCTGCGCAGCAGGGGCGAGTCCGAGCAGGCTGCTCGCCAGCATCAGCACCATCAGGGCGAGCGCACATCTCGCGCTCGCGCTCGCCTGCATGGAAGAGCCCACCCGCGACCTTCCTTGTTTGATGGTTCCCCCGATTGCATCGGGGCTGTTCACTCGACTTCGTGCACGATCAGCGGGATGCCACGCTCCTGTGCCAAGTCGATGACGATGCGGGTCCATTTGCTCGTCGGTGAGGGGAAGGCGAGGATGTGCGTGGCTGCATCGAGGATCTGGTGTGTCAGCGATGTCGGGGCCTCGGCCCTTCCGACATCTTCGAGCCCTCCGCGCCGGTCGGTCCATTCCTCGGAGAACACGGCGATGTTGACGTTGTTGTTGTCGCACCAGCGCTCGGCGAGGTAATCAACCCCGCTCGCGCCACCGACTATCACCAGATCCGGGTTGGCCTCCAGCCCGATCCACTCCTCGATCGCCTCCTCGACGAGCCCGTAGTCGTAGAAGCGGCTGGAGCCGACGATGGCCAGGTTGACGATGCGTCCGTCCTTGTTCAGGTCCTTGCCGCCCAAACGGTCGACCACCTCTCCGCCTGAGGTATCCGCCATGGGCACACATGGGAGTCTGTGGCAATAAACCCATTCCCACCTGAGAGAACCCCGGATTCCCCAACGAATCACCCACAACATGCCCGCCCAAACGTTCAGTGCGCTCCTGCTGTGATGCCCACCTCTCCCCTCTGGGTGAACACTGCTTCTTGAACGGAATGTGTTATCATGGAGTCGTGGGTCGACGGACCTCGTGGACACTGCATTCGTGCTCTTCAAGACCGAGCCGTCGCGGGAGAGAGACGTCTATCTGGCGCTGTCTGATATCGACCAGGTGGTGGAGACGCACGCCCTTTACGGGGAGTATGACCTGCTCGCGTGCGTGCAGTGCGCGAATCCGAAGGAGTTGACGGCGCTGCTCATCGACAAGTTGCGCAGCATCGACGGTGTGCTCGAATCGCAGACGCTGATCACGGTGGACTTCTGAGGTGATGAGATGGCTGTCGGATTCGTTTTGATCACGACTCGGGCAGGATTCGAGCGGTCTGTGCGCGACGCGCTCGACGCCATCGAACTGGTCACCGGTCGCTGGGGCGTGTTCGGTGAGTTCGATGTCATCGCCAAGGTCGAGGCGGACGACGAGGTGGCGCTCACCCGTTGCATCATCGAGGACATCCGTTCGCTGGATGGTATCAGTGAAACACGCACCCTCATCGGCGCCGAGATCTGAGACTTCATTCACAGTCTCTCGCAGTGAGAATCCCTCTCATGTATCTGGCCGGCTGAGTCTGACGCTGGTCGGGTCGAGCGCCCAAGTCGGGTCTTCAGTGGCTGCATCTTCGACGAATGGATGCAGATCGGTCAGGAGTTCTCGCACGTTGATCACCCACAGATTGTCGAGTTCGGGTTCGTCGGGTGTCCCGAGTTTGTCGGTCAGCTTGGCCCACAGGTTGACGACGCCCCGGCTGTTCCTCTCCTCCACCTTGAGCAGCACGGCGGCGCACTGGATCAGCCCTTGGATCCCGTGGACGTGGGGTGGGTCCGCCTGGCGCGCCCTGAGTGACTTCCAAAGATCCTCCCACGCCTCGTGGGCATCCCAGAAGCGCCCGGAATCGAACAGCGCGATTCCCGCGTGCAGCCATTCCTGCTCCTCGTCGGACAACTGGGGTGACTCTGCCACATGCGTTCGTGGACGAATGGCGTTTCAATCTGCCGCGGCGCGCGATCGTGGCGTTGCCGGGCTTACCGGGCTGTCAGTTCATGGATGGAGGTGGTCGTGGATGCGGTTTGCGAGCGCCGGACCGATCCCGGGGGTCTGCTCGAGCTCCCTCACGCTCGCATGGTCGATTCCCTTGCGGCCGCCGAACTGCCTCAGCAGCGCCTGCAGTTTCTTGGCGCCGAGCCCCGGCACCTCCTCCAATGGGTCCCTGAGCGTGGACTTGGCTCGGCGCTTGCGATGGAAGGCGTTCACGAAGCGGTGCGCCTCGTCGCGGGCGAACACCAGCAGCCTGCCTGTGCGGTCGAGCACCAGCGGGTCTGAGCCCGGGCGATGGAGGGTCTCCTCCCGTTTGGCGAGGGCGGCGAGGGGGAACCTGTCAGCGAGTCCGTGTTCGGTGAGCAGTTCGTGGATCGTGGAGAGGTGTGTCTCTCCCCCGTCGAGCAGCAGCAGGTCGGGCCATTCGTCCTGGCGTTTGAGCCAGCGTTCGACCACTTCGCGCATCATGCGCAGGTCATCGGGAGCGTCGGATCTCACGGTGTACGTGCGGTAGGCCTTCTTGTCCGGCCTGCCATTCCTGAGGGTCACGCACGCCCCCACCCGTTCGTCACCCTGTAGTTGCGCCATGTCGAAGCAGACGACGTTGTCCATGGCCTCCACACCCAGGAGTTTCGCACATTCGTCCGCCGCACGCTGTTCGAGCGAGCCCGTCTGCCGAGATTCGGCGGAACGCTGCACATGCACCTCGGCGTTCTGGTCGGCCAGCCTGCGCAGAGTCGCCAATTCGCCGCGCATGGGAACGCGCACCTCGAGGGCGCCGCGGCGCTTCTCCTGAGCCCACTGGTCGAACCAGTCTCCGAGCGGAGCGGGGGTCAGCACCGTGCGCGGCGGCCTGCGTGACTGGTAGTGCTCCGAGAGGACCCTGGCCACCGATTCTGCGATGTCGCCACGGTGGAGCAGCGGATATTCGACCTGACCGGTGACGATTCCGTCGGATGCGTGCAGGATGACGACGCTGCCCAAGTCGCCGCGGCTGGCGAAGCCGACGGCATCCACATCCTGGTAGAAGCGACTGGAGATCACCTTCTGCGACAGGGTGCGCTGCACCGCGGCGATCAGGTCGCGCACCTGGCCGGCCCGCTCGTAGGCCAACTCGCCGCTGGCCGCATCCATCTCGTCCTGCAGGGACTTGAGCAGGATGTTGGCATCGCCGTCGAGCACGCGCGTGGCCGCATCCACACGCTCGGCGTAGCCATCATCATCGATGCATGGCGCGGAGCACAGCCCGATGTGCATCGCCAGGCAACCCTGAGGAAGCAGTTGGGGGCAGTCGCGGATGCCGAACTGGCGGCGGAGCAGTTGCACCACCCGTTTGGCAGCGCCGGCGTCGGGGAAGGGTCCCCAGCAGGTGGCTCCGGAAGGCGGGTCGCGGGTGTAGAGGATGCGTGGGGCCTCCTCATCGGTGAAGGCGATGAACGGGTATGACTTGTCGTCCTTGAGCAGCGAGTTCCAGCGCGGCTTGTGCCGGCGGATCAACTCCCGTTCCAACATCAGGGCTTCCATTGGGTTCGGGGTGACGATGCAGTCGACGTGATCGGCTTCCGCGACGAGGGTCGGGATCATCTCCCTGTCAGGATTGCTGGCGAAATAGGAGCGGACGCGTTCCCTGAGCACTGTCGCCTTGCCGACGTAGAGCACCCTCCCGTCATCGCGTTTGAACAGGTAGACACCGGCCTCATTCGGGAGATGCAGGCTTTGCTGGTCCACGGGCATGCGCTCGCGCGGCTGGGGTGAAGGGCCATGAACCCACGCCTCGCCTGCCGGTGCGTGATCCCACCCACCCAGGCTCGCCTGCTGCGGCTGCTCGCCACCTTCCCCAAGTCCCTCGAGGATGCCTGGGATGTCCCCCGTGACCTCTCGCTTCCCGGGTTGGCCGAACAACTGGGTGTCGTGCGCTCAGCGTTGAATCCGCCGTTGACCACCCTTGAGAAAGGCGGTCTCGTCGCCATCCGCCCGGCGCATGTGATCGGGGGCGGTCATCGCAAACGCAAGGTCGTGCACATCACGGATGACGGGAGGCAGGCGGCGGAGGGACTCGAGGACGAGGTCGCCAAGCCCGCCGCGGCTGTCGGAGAACTGTTCGGCGATGCTCCTGCCCCGATGCTGCTGCATGGAAGAGCGGAGCTGCTGGATGAACTGGCGGGACGGCTGGAGGATGGCTGTTGCCTGCAGGTCGAGGGCTTCGCTGGGATCGGCAAGACCTGCCTGCTGCGTGCGCTCGCTGCTGCTGCCGTGAATTCGGGCTGGACCGTGCGCTGGGCGACGCTGGGAGCGACTGATGACGCCACCTCGCTCGCCGCCCGTTGGCTCGGACTCGATGACGCACACCAGTCCACTGAAGCGGCCCTCGCCGCGCTCGCCGAACTGCCGAAACGGACTCTGCTGGTCGTCGATGAGTTGCAGGACGCCCACCCGCGCCACCTCGATGGTGTGCTCGCCCTGCTCGATGCGCTCGCTGAATCTCCCGAGTCTGGCCTGTTGGTCGCCTCGCGCGCGCCCACTCCGCTGGATGCTGGAGAGGTGGTGCGCCTCGAAGAGCTCGAATCAGGGGACGCTCGCAACCTGTTGTCAGAAGCGCTCGACGACGATGAAGCGGAAGCCGTGCTCGCCGCGCTGGGCGGGCATCCGCTGGCGCTGAAACTGTGGGAGCCGGGAGATTCGCTGCCCGAAGCCGACGATCGCGTGCAGGCGTTCATCCAGTCGGATGTCATCGAGCGTGTCGCAGCGGACGTGCTGCCGGCGCTCGATGAACTGGCGGCGGCGCCGTGGCCGCTCTACGCCGAGCAGATGGCGAAGCAGGACGGCGTCGATGCGCTCGACGAGGCGGCGCTGCTGCGCTGGCAGGAGGAGTTGCTCGAACTGCAGCACCTGGTGCGTAACGTGCGGCGCACGATGTGGTCCGACGATGAGCGGCGGGCGATCCATGTCGGAGCGGCGGAGCACTGGGCCGGGCGCGAGGAGCCGAACGCCCGTCTGCACGAGGCGCATCATCGCATCCAGGCGGCCGCGGAGGATGACGCGGACGCGCTCATCGAGCATCTTGAAGAGGGCTCGGGCCTGAT
>ERZ813253.188-NODE-188-length-24247-cov-4.759163_pt1 | contig 24247 bp, 23 predicted proteins | sample MGYA00520893_ERZ813253 | MGnify/ENA primary metagenome ERZ813253 (study PRJEB31669, sample SAMD00080414) | marine metagenome | biome: oceanic hadal pelagic zone biome; feature: marine hadalpelagic zone; material: sea water | place: Pacific Ocean:Izu-Bonin Trench...
TTTTTTTTTAATGATACGGCGACCAACGAGATCTACACTCTTTCCCTACACGACGCTCTTCCGATCTAATTGTTTTAATTTTATAAAATAAACTTTATTGAATTCCTCCAATAACACCATTTTCCAACTTTGATCAATATCCGGATTTATATTTTCCATTTGTTATTAAAAAGTATTGTTCAAAGATAAAAAATCTAAATCAGAAAAGATTTATTTAAACTAAACAAAATCCGTATTTTTGCAGTAAATTAAAACAAATGAAAAAGTTATTTTTTATATCTCTCTTTCTTCTCATCATTTTCTCTTTTAGTTCATGCGGTATTTATGAGCTGTGCCCTGGATCAGGAAGTAAAGCTGAAAATACAGAAACAAACGCTTAATTTCATCATTTTTATATGAAGAAAACCTACTTCATATTGTTACTTTTTATCCCTTATTTTGTTTTTTCGCAAGAACCACTAAAACGCACTAAAAAGATTTTATACAAACATGAAAGAAATTTTGGTGTGAATGTGCATTCTTTAGGATGGGGAGTTCACGGTAGAAGAGTTTGGAATGACAATGTAAAATGGCAACATTTTTTGGAGCTAGACATTGTTAGCATGAAGCACCCCAAACAAGTAAAAACCATCAATACTTTTTTTAGCGATTCCAAAGGATACGATTATGGCAAACAAAATTCTACTTTTCTTTTAAGAAGCGGTTTTGGTAAGCAACTTATTCTATTTGACAAGCCAGATTTTGGAGGTATTATGGTGAGTGCTGTTGGGGTAGTAGGAGTAAGTTTGGCATTTTTGAAACCAGTTTATTTGGAGATACTTTATGCAGATGACATCACCAATGAGTTTTATGTAGAAACCGAAAAGTATAATCCCATTGAGCATTCGCCTTACAACATTTATGGTCGTGCTTCCTATTTTAAAGGGTTTGATGAAATGCAATTGCAAGTAGGCAGCTATTTGAAAGCAGGGTTTAGCTTTGAATTTTCCAAAAAAGATGATGTTATTCGCTCCATTGAAGCTGGCGTTAGTTTGGATGCTTTCAAAGTTGGGGATAATGACATAGTTGGGGATGCTTTGGGAAAAGAGTTGCCTGTTATGGCGATTACCAAAAACAAAAAAACCTTTCTTAGCTTTTATATAAATATGAATTTCTTTTTCGGTAAAAAATGGTAAAGCAGGCAACATTACGAAAGCCTAGTTGGCTCAAAGTAAAACTGCCAACTGGCAAAGCTTACAAGCAAGTAAAATCCCTTGTAAAAGGCAATAGTTTGCACACTATTTGCGAAAGTGGGCATTGCCCAAATATTGGAGAATGTTGGGGGGAAGGTACGGCTACTTTCATGATTTTGGGTAACATCTGCACGCGTTCCTGTGGATTTTGCTCGGTGGCAACTGGCCGCCCCTTAGCTGCTGATTATAGCGAACCAAAAAAAGTGGCAGAATCCATCCGTTTGATGAAAGTAAAACATGCGGTAATTACCTCTGTGGACAGGGACGATTTGCAAGATGGTGGAGCTGAAATTTGGGCCATGACCATCAATGAGATTAGGAAAATAAACCCTACAACAACTTTGGAAACTTTGATTCCTGACTTTAAAGCAAATACCAATCAAATTCAGAAAATAATAGAAGTAAAACCTGAAATTGTTTCGCACAATTTGGAAACAGTAAGAAGGCTTACTAAAAAAGTGCGCATTCAAGCAAAATATGACAGAAGCTTAAAAACGCTTCAGATATTAAAAGCAGGAGGAATGAAAACCAAATCTGGAATAATGCTCGGCCTTGGAGAAACAGAGAATGAAATTATAGAAACAATGCATGATTTAAGAGAGGTAGGGGTGTCTGTACTTACTATGGGACAATACTTACAACCAACTACAAAACACTTGGAAGTTGTAGAATTTGTAAATCCACAACAATTTCAAAAACTAAAAGAAATAGGATTAGAAATAGGTTTTCGCTTTGTTGAAAGCGGCCCATTAGTTCGCTCCTCTTATCATGCGGAAAAACATCTTTTTTAGAAATTTTATTATTTCAATTCCTCATTAATGTTATTATAAGGATAATTGCTATATTTGTTACCTTTAAAATTAAAAAATTATTAAAGATGAAACATAGAATTTTACTCCTTATTTTTAGCACACTATTCTTATCGGGCATCTCTTTCGGGCAAGGTGTTTGTGGTTCGTATAAAGGATATCTTCAAGATGATATGAATAAATATCCTGATTTCTACAAGAGTTTGGATCAACAAAATGCTGAATTAGAAAAATCAAATAAAACTTTTTTAAAAAATATTGTAAGGAAAAAAACCATTGAAGGCAAGAGAATAATTCCTGTAGTTGTGCATGTAATTCACAATATGGGAAATGCAAATATTTCTGATTCTGATATACAAAATGCACTTGATGCGCTTAATGAAAACATTAACGGGCAGTCAGATAAATTCTTGCAGATGCATCAAGGTGTATATCCAAAAACACCAGATATTTTTGCAGCTCTAAGAGGGGTTGGGAATGTGGAATTTCGTTTGGCTCGCAAAGATCCTTTAGGGAATTCTACTAATGGTATTGTTAGGGTTCAGTCCGAATTTACAAATGGTACGGAGCCAAATAATCTTGTTAAAACTTTAAGTTATTGGAACTCTTATCAGTATTTGAATATTTGGGTTGTGAGTAAAATTAACTCAAATAATTCAGGAACTACTTTAGGGTATGCTCAATTCCCATGGGGTGGTATGTCAACTGATGGGATAGTGATATTATATGATGAAATGGACGATATTCAGTCCACTACTTTAACACATGAAGTTGGCCATTGGCTTGGCTTGTGCCATACTTGGGATTGTGGTGGTGGCTCTTGTGGAAATGATGGTGTTTTTGATACTCCTCCTCAACATACTTCTAATGGATTTACAACTGATCCTTTAGCAGATCCTGATAACCCTTCACCAGCAAAATTCCCATGGCATGTTGGTTTGCCATCTGGTACTTTTTACGGATGTCAAGCAGATTCTTTAAATTGGGCAGGGGAAATGTTTATGAACTATATGGACTATACAAATGATAATTATTGCACCATGTTTTCCAAAGGTCAAGTTGCTATTTTTGATGAAACCTTGGTAGGAGATACTACCCAGTATGGATTTAGAATCCATATTTGGTCAGATGATAACATTTCAGCTACAGGTACGGCAGATGGTTATCTGGCACCAACTTGTAAAAAGGAAGTTTATTTTGATGAGAACCTGTCGCATTATTCCCTTTGTCTTGACGATCCTAATGTATTTAAAGGAAATAAATCTATTTTTTCTTCTATTACTAAATGGGAATGGGATTTTGGTGATGGAACAATTAATTCTACAGGAAATAATAGTCCACAACATATTTACTCCTCTGAAGGAGCTTATGATGTATCGCTTACAGTGGAATATGATGAAACAACAGAGGCAAGAGCGAATGATTTATCAGATTTAGATTTAACAAATGTTTCTTCTTACGATTCAATTGTTTCTACATTAATTGTGCAAGGCACGCAAACCGAATTAAGTGCTATGGGCGCATCAAATATAAACTTACATTTAGATGTAGATACTTTTAGTTTAAATTCTAAATGGGTATACAATCAACCAGTTGATAGTATAATTGGGGCGCATTCTTCTGTATTTCTTGGTATCGATACTTTTATCATATATTTCCCAATTGATATTTTATCTGGAGATTCGTTAGCTTCTGTAGAGATTGTTAGATTGGCATTATGTGATTCTACATGGGAACAAGATTCAATTATTTACACAGGAGATACTTTGATATTTTATTTTGGTCAGTTTGTAAGTGATGCTTATGACGCATATTATATGGACACATTGTTTTACAGAGGAGAGATAGAGAAAACAACCTATATTGCTTACTATAATAATAGTTGTACCTCAACCATTACAAAAAGTAATTTTATAACTGTTATGCCAACTACTTCATCCAGTAGTGCTTCTTCTTATGCTTATAGCTTTGAGGACGCTTCTGAACTTGGAACGGACTGGGTAATTCATTCTATAGATAATGGTGTAAATATTTGGGACTTTATCACTTTTGAAGACAACAGTTGGGAACGAGTAAGTAATGTAGCTTCTGATGGAAGTGCTTCAGTAATGATGCCTGCAAAAGATGGAAATACTTTAAGCACATCTTCTTTAGTTTCTTCTGCCTATAATTTAAGCGGATTTACAAATCCTGCAATTAAATTTTCTTGGTCAGGTGCTGGTGTTCATACCTATCCCGTAAATGAACTTAATGTCTTTTATTCTAATGATTGTGGTTGGAGTTGGAAATCTTTAGGTTCACTTACTCCACAAGAAGTAGCAGATGCGGGACTTTATAATTCTTCTTTTAAACCAAAATCCTCTGATTGGAACGACACCATTATGTTTGACAGGGTTGGGTCTAATGCTTTGAAGGATGATAATATTCGATTCAAATTTGAATATGTTACCAATGGCTCAAGCAATAATTTCTACTTAGATAATATTCAGATTGGAGAAGAATTGGCATTATTCCAAAATAAAAATGAAAATAATGCAAGGTTGGCAGTATATCCTAATCCTACAAGTGGACTAACTAATATTCTAATGGAGAACTTAGCAGATAAAAATGTTCAAGTGAAATTAATGAATATTCTTGGAGCTGATTTGAAACTACTTTTTGATGGCTCTGTTATTAGCAAACATCAAACATTTGATACTGATCTTTCTCAATTTGAAGATGGAATCTATTTTATCTCGGTTTACTCAGAAGGGAAAGCGATTATAACTGACAAAATTATATTATTTAAATAATTCTAAAGAAGAAAGTATAAAATTTGAAAGCCCTCATTGAGGGCTTTTTTTATGAAACTAATTTTTTATTTAAAATATTTAAGTTCTAAATTTTCTCCATCAAATACCCCATAAGAATTATGATGCATCCAATCTCCAAGATTGATGTATTTGCAGTTGTTATCAATTTCAATTTCTAATGGCAAATGTTGGTGGCCAAAAACATAATAATCTACCGGATTATTTTCTTGTTTTCTTTTACAGTATGAGGCTAGCCATTCCTTTTGCTCTCCTAAGAATTCCTCCGGATTTTCAATATTTGAATTCCTGCTTTCTTTGGACCAAAAATGAGCAAATCCAATTCCAAAATTAGGGTGAAGTCGGGCAAAAAGCCACTGACAAAAACTATTGGTAAATATCTTTTTGATGAGTTTGTATCCAAAATCGCCAGGGCCTAATCCATCTCCATGTGCAAGGAAAATTTTCTTCCCATTTTCTTCCAATATAATTTTATCATCAATTATATGTACGCCTACTTCTTTTGGCAAATAATTGAACATCCACATATCATGATTACCCTTAATAATGTGTATTTTAATGCCGCTATCGGTAAGCTCGGCAAGTTTACCCAAAAGACGAACAAATCCTTTTGGAACAACTGTTTTGTATTCAAACCAAAAGTCAAAAATATCGCCCAAAAGATAAATGCTTTTAGCATCCTCTTTGATGCTTTCTAGCCAACTTACAATCAGTTTTTCTCGAACTAAACTATCTTTATGCGTTGGAACACCCAAATGAAAATCGGAGGCAAAATATATTTTGTCTTTTATCATTTATCTAATAATTCTCTAAGCATTTGGTTACAAAGTTTTGGATCAGCTTTCCCCTTTGATAGTTTCATTACTTCCCCCATAAAAAGTCCGATAAGTCCTTTTTTTCCATTTTTATATTCTGCCACCTTTTCAGGATATTTTACAATGGCTTGTGCTATAAATTCACTTAAAGCTCCACTATCACTTTCTTGTATCCAATTGTTTTTTGTAGCGATTTCTTTTGCCGATTCTTGGCTTTTTATCATTGCAGGAAAAACCTTAGATGTTGCTACTGTATTACTCACCTTTCCGTTTTCTACTAATGCAATAAGCCCAGCTAATTTTTTAGCAGAAATGCTAAAATCAGCAATATCAGTAACGGTTTCGTTAAGGTACGATTTTACACTTCCCATTACAAAATTGGCTGCTGCTTTATAGTTTTTTGTAAAGACACAAAGGGTATTAAAGTAAAGTGCAATCCCTTTTTCTTCTACTAAAATATTTGCATCATATTCCGATAATCCAAAATCTTTTGTAAATTTTTGAAATAACTCTTTAGGAAGCGGGGGAAGAGTTGCTTTTACTTTCTCAATGTAATCTTCAGTTACAATTACCGGCTGCAAATCAGGTTCAGGAAAATACCTATAATCGTTTGCTTCCTCTTTGTGTCGCATGGAAATAGTGCTACTATCAGCTGCATTAAAACTTCTTGTTTCGTGTCGAACTTTTTCCCCATTTTCAATCAGCTCTATTTGCCTTTTTAGTTCAAATTCAATGGCTCGTTTTACATTTCTGGTAGAGTTCATATTTTTTATTTCCACCTTGGTGCCAAACTCTTTCGCCCCCTTTATTCGCACAGAAATATTAGCGTCACACCTTAAACTTCCCTCTTCCATATTTCCATCACAAATATCCAAATAACGCACCAATTTACGCACCTGATTGATATAATTATAAGCCTCATTGGCAGATCGAATCTCTGGTTCAGAAACAATTTCTACTAAAGGTACGCCAGCTCTGTTCAAATCAATTAAGGTATTGAAAGGATCCAGATCGTGAATGGATTTTCCAGCATCTTCCTCCATGTGAATTCTGGTGATTTGAATTTCTTTGTTGTTGCCATTATCATCTTTTATCTCGATAATTCCTCCATTACAAATTGGGGTTTTATCCTGAGTGATTTGATAGCCCTTTGGTAAATCGGGATAAAAATAATTTTTTCTAGCATATTCATTTCGCTCACGGATTTTAGCACCAACTGCTATACCTAATTTTACGGCATATTCAATTACTTTTTTATTGGCTTTTGGCAAAGTTCCTGGGTGGCCTAAAGTAATTACAGAAGTTTTGGTATTTGGAGTTGCTCCATAAATATTTTCATCAGAAGAATAAGCTTTGGTTTTGGTCAAAAGTTGGGCATGAATTTCTAGTCCTATTACTACTTCATATTTATCGTATATATTCATTTTTTATCTGAAAATCACTTTTCCGTTTTCAATTATTTCTCCTTTCGTTTTAAGAGAGTAAAAATACATGCCACTTGCAAGATTTCCTCTTAAAATAGTTTTACTATTTACTAAGCTTTTTTGCATTACTCTTTTCCCGAAAATATCATAAAGCAGAATAGAAGTAGCTTTATTATTGCTAATAGTAAACTGATTTTGAGCAGGATTTGGGAAAACTAAACCTGCTATTTGTTCTAAATTATTTACATTAAGAGGTAGTGCAGAATCAAAAACATAAAGCCCCGTTTGCATATCAGAAATTAGAATACTTGAAGGTAGATTAGGATACACCCCCCAAGCTCCTTTGTAGGAAGAATGGTTATTTGGTAGATATGTATCGTAATATAATACTTGAAAAGGGTTTGTAGGATCAGCAATATTAAAAACCCTCAAGCCATCATGATAATAGGAAACAAATAAAAGAATGTCCTTAATAATTGCATTATGTGCCATGGAGTTAGTATCTACTCCTGAATTAAAAGTAGATAAAACAGTAATATTATTAAAATCACTTACATCTAAAAGTTTAATGTCAAAGCCATGGTTCTCATCCAACATAGCGTAAACGGTTCCATCATCATTTAGCCAGCCAGAATGATTGTAGCCCGCATCCGGATAAGCAGTAAGAGAAGCTAATAAAGTTGGTTGCACAGGAAGTGGTGTTCCAAGCATGGAAAAATCCATAATTCTAAGTCCATCATTACCACAATTTAGGTATGCTGTATCGTTCCTAACATAAGCATCATGCACATGCCCCACATCATTGTAGGTATATAAAAGGGTAGGGCTTACAGGGTTTGCTAAGGAGTAAACTTCCATTGCAGAAGAGAAACTAATTGGATTGGTATGCTTTATTGCACATACATACAATTTAGCAGTAGCGGTATCGATAAAAATGTTGTGTGATTTGGTAAAAAGCACATTTGAATCATAAACTACACTTACCGAATTTGGCAAATTATTTATATCTATAATTTGTAAAGTACTCGTATTTCCTTCATCACACACTACATACAAATAGCCATTATAATCGTGATAATCTCTATGTACTACACTACTTCCAGTAAATGCTCCAGCTACAAAATCAACTTGACTAGCCGTAGTAGGATTAGTTACATCAAAAAAATGCGTTCCAGTAGTAGAACCAATTATAGCAATCTCTGCTCCGTTTATTTGCACTCCCCAAATCTCATTGTAGGTATTATCGTACTGCCATGATGGTGTGAGAGAAGTATCCTGCCAATTGTAAAGTAAACCTGCCTGCCAAGAAGGAAAAGGTTGAGCAAAACACAATGTTACAATGAAGAGATTAATAAATGTAAGAATGATTATTTTTTTCATAATTTTAAATAGATGAGATTATTTCTTTTATTATTAGTGTGAGTTTGGGCTCAGCGACTTCTGCCACTGCTTGAACATCCTGATGGGTTACTTTCTTGATTTTTCCTGGTACACCCAAATCGGTAATTACCGAGATGGCAAAGCAAGGAATATTCATATGTCGAGCAACCACCACTTCTGGAACAGTGGACATGCCAACCGTATCGCCACCAATTAAACGCACAAAATTGTATTCGGCAGGCGTTTCTAATGTCGGCCCTGTTACAGCTACATAAACTCCTTTTTGAATTTTAATGTTATTTGCATTTGCAATTTGCTGGGCTGAGGCAATCATTTTCTGACAGTATGGCTCACTCATATCTGGAAATCTAGTCCCTAACTCATTATCGTTATGCCCAATTAATGGGTTCGGAATTAGGTTGATGTGGTCGGTAAGTATCATCAAATCCCCAATTTCAAAATCAGGATTTACCCCTCCACTTGCATTGGAAACAATTAGGTTTTCTATTCCAAGAAATTTCATTACTCTTACTGGAAAAGTAACTTTTTCCATTGGGTATCCTTCATAAAAATGAAACCTTCCTTGCATTGCAACCACCGACTTTCCGCCTAATTTTCCAAAAATTAATCTACCTGAATGGCCCTCTACGGTAGAAACAGGGAAATTAGGAATATCCTGATAAGATATAGAGTGATTGATTTCAATTTCTTCTACTAATCCGCCCAAACCTGTGCCTAAAATAATACCGACTTCTGGTTTTTCGCTTGTCTTTTTTGCTAAAAAATTAGCCGTTTCTTTTATTTGCACTAACATAATTTAATATCTGTTTTTCAAAATTTTCTTTTTCCTCAAATGCAACTTCAATAGGAGCGAAATAAATATTTGCATCTCCAAATTCCTTTTCGAACTTCCTTAATTTCACCGCATCTTTTTCGGTGGTCAAGATAAGTTTTTTTTCAGAGTTATCTTTCCTGTAATTATTTAAGATATTCTCCATATCATTTAAGGTGTAATGATGATGGTCTGCATACTTGATATGGGAAACAGTATTCCCACTATTTTTCAACATTTCTAGTAGGGGAGTTGCATTTGCAATGGCTGTAACCAATGTAATACTATATTTTTCATTAGTAGTTAAAATGTTATTGGTCGTTAAACATCTCCAATCCTGATAATGGATGTGGCTGAAATAACATTGTTGCGTAATAAAAACGCCCAATTGCTGAATTATTCCTTTTTTCTCAGTTGGGTTTAGCAGTTTTGGGGCTTTGCTTACTACAATTATATTTGCTCTTTCACTTCCTTTTTTACTCTCGCGCAAAGTCCCCATTGGGAGCAAAAAATCTTTATAATAAGGTAAATTGTAATCTGTAATCAAGAGGTTAAAACCAGCTTTTATCCTTCTGTGCTGGAAGCCATCATCCAAAAGAATTACCTCTATTTCAGGATGATTTTTTATAATATTCTCAATCCCTCTTTTTCTATTTTCATCCACTACCACCATGCAGTTGGGGTGTTTTTGTTTAAGCCAAAGCGGTTCATCTCCTACATTTTCTGCTGTACTTTCTGTTCTAACTTCTTGGTAGCCAGAAGTGTTTCTACCATAACCTCTTGAAATCACAGCCATATTTTTACCTTCTAAAACTGAAATAATATAAGCTGTAAGTGGGGTTTTCCCAGTACCACCAACCGTCAAATTGCCAATACAAATAATAGGGATATCAAATGTTTTTGAAGGCAGAATCCCAACATCAAAAAGTAAATTTCGGAGATTTGTAATGATAGCATACAAAACGGAAAAGGGATAAAGAAGTAAACGCATACTGCAAAGATAAAAGATAGAGATTAGATATTAGACAATAGACAATAGATTTTGGTTTGGGGTTTTTATGGATTAGGCTTTATGTTTTGTATTTTTGGAAAATGAAAATAAAAGAAATCACCAATTACTTGGAAAGTGTTGCCCCATTGCATTATCAGGAAAGTTATGATAATGCTGGATTGCTTGTAGGAGATGCAAACAGGGAGATAGATGCAGTACTTATAACGCTTGATTGTACAGAAGAAGTTGTGGAGGAGGCAATAGAAAATAATTGTAATCTGATTATTGCACATCATCCTATAATATTCTCTGGTTTGAAAAAAATAACAGGGCAGAATTATGTGGAGCGAACCATAATAAAAGCCATAAAAAATGATATTGCTATTTATGCCATTCATACCAATTTGGATAATATAAAAACAGGAGTGAGTGCAAAAATTGCTGAAATATTGGGAGTTGAAAATTGTAAAATTCTTTCTCCAAAAAAAGATTTGCTAAGGCAATTGGCGGTTTATTGTCCTGTTTCAGATACGGAAAAAGTAAAAGAAGCACTTTTTCAGGCAGGAGCAGGGGATATTGGAAATTATGATGAGTGTAGTTTTAGTGCCAAAGGAGAAGGGACTTTCAGGGCAAATGAGGGTTGCGACCCTCATATTGGGAATATTGGCGAAAGGCATACAGAAAAGGAGGAGAAAATAGAAGTAATTTTTCCTAAATATAAGGAAAATACAATTATTTCAGCCTTGAAACAGGCACATCCTTATGAGCAGGTGGCTTATCAAATATATATTTTAGACAATATTTATGAAAATGTTGGGGCTGGAATTGTTGGAGAATTAGCCCAAAAAGTGGATACTAATCGGTTTTTAGAAATGCTAAAAACAAAAATGCAAACCGATTGTATCCGTCATACAAAATTAGTAAAAAATCAGATAAAAACAGTTGCTATTTGTGGAGGTAGCGGTAGTTTTTTACTCTCTAATGCTATATGTGAAAAAGCAGATATTTTCATTACAGCCGATTTTAAATATCACGAGTTTTTTGATGGGGAAAACGACATAATTATTGCAGATATTGGGCACTTTGAAAGTGAGCAATTTACAAAGGACTTAATTTATGATTTGCTTAGCAAAAAATTTAGTAAATTTGCCGTCCGATTATCAAAAGTGAATACAAACCCAATAAACTACTTTTAGAAAGATGGCAAAAACAGCAACAAAAACTACCAAAATAGCAAACATCATAACGGTAGAAGATAAATTAAAAGCTTTATACCAACTCCAATGTGTTGATTCTAACATTGATAACATTAGAGTGGTAAGAGGCGAACTTCCTTTGGAAATTCAAGATTTAGAAGATGATATTTCTGGGCTTAACATCAGAATTGAAAAATACAATGAAGAACTTACTGCTGTGGATGACAATTTAGCTGCTTCAAGATTAAAGAAAAAAGAAGCAAAAGCTTTAATTAAAAAATACGATAATCAAATAGCTAACATCAAAAATAACAGAGAATACGAATCATTATCCAAAGAAATTGAGTTTCAAACTTTGGAAATTGAGCTTTGTGAGAAAAAAGAAAAAGAAATAAAAGTAAAAAAATTGATGAAGGATGAAGTAATTGCAGGAACAAAAGACACTTTAAAAGAAACAAAAAAAGAGTTGAAAATAAAAAATGGAGAATTGGATGAAATAACTAAAGAAACGGAAAAAGAGGAAAAAAGTTTAATCAAAAAATCGGACAAAGCACAGAAAGTGATAGAGGACAGATTGTTGAATGCATATAATAGAATTCGTACTAATGTTAGAAACGGTTTGGCAGTAGTATCAGTTGATAGAGATGCTTGTGGAGGTTGTAAAAACATCATTCCGCCTCAGAGACAATTAGATATTAGAATGCATAAAAAAGTAATTGTTTGTGAGCATTGTGGAAGAATTTTGATTGATGCAAATATGTTTGATAAATAAGAACTAAATAAATAGTTTACTATTTAAATGGGGTTTCATATCTTTGAAATCCCTTTTTTTATGCCATGAAAAAAAAATTAATTTTATTGCTCAGCATTTTTAGTTGCCTTTTTGTTTCCGCTTCATTTGATATGAATGAGAATATGCAAAATGCATATTTGTCAATCATTGATTTAAAATTTAATGAAGGGATACGATTTATTGAAGCAGAAAAAAAGCAAAACCCTAATAACGGTCTTATTTATCTTAATGAGAATTACAAAGATTTTTTAGAATTGATTATTGGGGAGGATAAACAATTGTTTGATAAAATTTCCTCTAATAAAAGTAAGCGATTATCTGCAATAGAAAAATGCGATAAAACCTCTCCTTATTATTTATACACCAAAGCAGAGATAAATTTGCAATGGGCTTTTGCTCGGTTGAAATTCCAAGAATATTTTTTGGCAGCTTATGAAATTCAGAAAGCCTATTTTCTTTTGGAAGAAAATCAAAAGAAATTTCCGGACTTTCATCTTAATAAAAAAGGGATGGGGCTTTTGCATTGCCTTATTGGTTCCATTCCAGAAAATTATCAGTGGATTGTAAATGCCATTGGGATAAATGGAGGAATTGAAAAAGGGCTTAACGAATTGAACGAATTGCTTTTGCTCACCGATCAAGATGAAAATTATCAAATTTACAATACAGAATTACTTTTTTTGATTTCATTTTTGGAAATGAATTTAACCATTGAAAAAAGTAATTTCCAGAAAACTTTGGATGCAATTGGCAAAAAATACCAACAGCATTTGCTGCTTAACTTTGCGGCAGCTCGGCTTACAAGCAAATTAGGAAAAAATGAATTGACAATTGAAATTCTAAAAAACAGACCGAAAAACAAGGGGCAATTCGATTTTGCTTATTTGGAATATTTGCAGGGAATGTCAGCACTTTATTTATTAAACCCGACAGCAAAACACCATTTTATTTCTTTTATTCAGCATTTTAAAGGACAGAATTACATTAAATCTGCTTACCAAAAATTAGCTTGGATTGCATTTTTGAATAATGATTTTGAAAAAAGAGATGTGTATTTTGAGATGGTTAAACAAAGAGGTACTAGTTATTTGGATGAGGATAAACAAGCTCAAAAACAGGCAGAAACAGGCAAAATATCCCATCCATTTTTGCTAAGAAGTAGATTATTTTATGACGGTGGCTATTACAAAAAAACCCTTTTAGAATTAGAAAAGATTGAAAGCCCACATTTGTTTTCCAATACAGAGAATACAATAGAATACTGGTATCGGAAGGCTAGGGTTTTTCAAAAAATGGAAAAACCAATAATGGAGGTAATCTCATCTTTCCGAAAAGCACTAGATATAGAACTAACATCCAATTCTTATTATACGCCCATGTCCGCCCTGCAAATTGCTATCGAATATGAAAAAATGGGGGAGAAACAGAAAGCAAAATCCTATTACAATAAATGTTTAAGCATGAAAAATTTTGATTACCAAAGAGGAATTCATCAAAAAGCCAAAGCAGGACTTAATAGAATTGCTAATTAGTAACGCAAGCCTAAAGTAAATAAGAAATTGTGTGAAGTTGTAATTATGTTGGCAGCATCTACTAAATCGGAACTATACATAAAATGCTCATCATTCCCTTCCGAGAAAACATAAGCAAAATCAACAATAAAATGCCCTTTGTCAACTCCTAAACCAAACGTATAACTTTTCCTATCTAATTCTGTATTATCTTTGTAAGGGCTGCCATAAAGCGCGTATCCTGCCCTAATCCTAAATGGTTTGTATTTCATCTCACCACCCAAACGAATATTTGTAGCTTTTGTATACAAAGAATTGATTACAGCATTTTCATCTGAAAATTTATAATTGTCAGAATTGAATTTTGCAGAAGCATAATCGATTATTTCAATATCGGCAGTTATGAGTCCTTTCTTTTTTATGTTTATTGCTACACTTCCAATTGCTTTCCATGGTGTTTTTAGTTCATAATTGAAATAACCAAAAGGAGAGGGATCGTACATTGTTCCTAAAGTATCGTTCCAAACAGCAGTAATTGCAGTGCTGTATTCATCTTCCATATCATAATAGGTAGATGAATGAAAAGCGCCACCCAACCTTACCCAATCGTTCAATCGGGCAATTACACCAACTTTTAGGTTAAATCCTCTTCCAGTAGTTGTGAGTTCCTCTGAATAATCAAAGCTTTGCAAATGAGCGGCAGTATCGGCAAATTCACTTTCGGTATAAGTAGATTTTTCATAATAATCAATACTTGGCATACCAATAGTTGCTCCCAAATAAATTCTATCTTCATAAGAAGTTCCGACAGAGAAAACATATTCCCCAGCCGAGCCAGACGAATTAATTACTTTTTCCTGTTTTTTACTTAATGAAGAATTTAAGTTTGAAATGTAATTTCCATTATCTATTGTATCCAATGGATCAAAAAGATAAGTGTTCCAAGCCAAAAGTTCCGTGAAACTATTCAAATTACCAATTGTGTTTCCTTGTGCATTTGCCACAAAATTATCAATCATGGATGTGTTAGTGTTTTCTCCACTAATAAAGATTCTTTTTTTGTAATTTGCAGTTCGGTTATACCAAAAGCTAGGTTAAGGCGTTTCCATTCGTTTCCGCTTTTAGGAGAAGAAACCACATAACCAAAATTGGAAAAGTTGGAATGGTATTTTTCATCTTCATTTCTTCCTCCACCAAAATAAGAAGTAGCAATCATATTTCCAAAGGAGGGTGTAAATGATAGTTCACTAAACTGATAAAAACCTATCCCTGCTGGATTGTAACTTAAGGTTGTAAAGTCCGCTCCTAATGCGCCATAAGCCCCAGCCATTGCTGAAAATCGAGCTGTACCTACAATGTCATTTCTGGAATATCTTAATGCATCAATCTCAGTTTGTGCATTTGAATAATAAAAAAGCGATACGCTTAATAAAGTTAAAAGAAATTTATGCATTTTGTTATTTTCTTGGTTTCACACCTCTGTTTCCAGAACTATTCGACCCTGAACTTCTACTACCACTACTTCTGGTAGAACTTCCTCTAGAATTGGAGTTATAGCTTCTTCCAGAATTTGATTTTGGGGTAGTGTAAGTCCTATTATTTCCTCTGTTGGAATTGCCACTTTTGTAAGAATTGTTTTTGGTAGAGGATCTGTTATTATTACTCTTGTAAGTATTTGTTTTTACCCCTCTATTAGTAGAGGATTTTGTAGTATTTGATTTTGTAACAGTTCTGTTAGTGTTTGTTTTTACACTTCTGTTTGAGTTAGTTTTAATTGTTCTTGTGGTAATTTTTTTATCAATTTCTCTATCAAACTTATTGTAAGTAGAGTTGGTGTTTTTATTATTTGGTGAATTTATTACATTTTTAACCGATCTGTTTGTGTTTGTTTTGGATGATAATGATCCTCTTGGTCCGTAATGGAAAGAGTTGTCATCATAACTATTGTTGTAGGAGTAAATCACATCATTATGATGGTTGTATCCATAATTATAATGATGATTATTTCCGTAATAGTGATGGTTGTAATAGCTATAATACGGTGAATATCCAAAACTATAATATGGCGAATAAAATGGATCGTAATAATTATAACCGTAATAGATACTCATTCCACAATGATAAGGATTGGAAGAATACCAATAATAATCGGTATAAAGCCCTCCATAATACCCCATACTCCAAAGTGGACGGTGGAATCGTCTAATTCTGGCAGAATAGGAGAAATCATAATAATCATCTGCCTCATAATAATCACCATAATAATTATTTACAATTGTGCCATCTTCAATAGTGTCGCTATAGATTTCATCCTCTTGCTCTAGTTCAGTATTTTGCACAGTATAATCATCAAATTCAGCAAACTCATTAGGGCTCAAATAGTTTGCATCTTCATAGCTTTGCGTATAATAAACTGTTGTACACGAACTAAGCATAATTGTGACTAAAAACGAAAGAAATGTTGTTGTTCTCATGACTTTATTTTTTAATTTGACCAAACTAAACAAAGATAGTTTAATTTATTAAATTTGGCTTCTTAATTAGAGGAACGAAAAATCCTTAGTAAAATTACAATTTTATAATTAAATGGCAAAAAACATCACAGCAAGAGATACCGATTATTCAAAATGGTATAACGATATTGTGCAGCAAGCTGATTTGGCTGAAAATTCAGGCGTTAGGGGTTGCATGGTTATTAAGCCCTATGGCTATGCTATTTGGGAAAAAATGCAAGCTGAATTGGACAGAATGTTTAAAGCGACCGGTCATGTTAATGCCTATTTCCCTCTTTTTATCCCTAAATCGTATTTTAGTAAGGAAGCTTCTCATGTTGATGGCTTTGCCAAAGAATGTGCTATAGTGACTCACTATCGATTAAAAAATGCAGAAGATGGCAGTGGTGTAATTGTTGACCCTACTGCAAAATTGGAAGAAGAATTAATTGTCCGCCCTACATCTGAAACTATCATTTGGGATACTTACCGAAAATGGATACAATCGTATCGTGATTTACCACTTTTAATAAATCAATGGGCGAATGTGGTAAGATGGGAAATGCGTACAAGATTATTTTTGCGTACTACTGAATTTTTATGGCAGGAAGGACATACTGCTCATGCTACAAAAAAAGAAGCTGTTGAGGAAACTGAGCAAATGATTGGTATTTATGCGAAATTTGCAGAAGGTTTTATGGCTATGCCAGTTGTAATAGGAACAAAAACAGAAAGCGAAAGATTTGCAGGAGCTTTGGAGACCTATTGTATTGAGGCACTTATGCAAGATGGCAAAGCTTTACAGGCAGGAACATCCCATTTTTTAGGACAGAATTTTGCAAAAGCTTTTGATGTAAAGTTTGCAACTAAGGAAGGAAAACAAGAATATGTTTGGGCTTCTTCATGGGGAGTGTCAACTCGTTTAATAGGAGCGTTAGTCATGACACATTCTGATGATTATGGCTTAGTATTACCTCCAAAATTAGCGCCATTCCAAGTAGTTATTGTTCCAATATATAAAGGGGAGGAGCAATTGGAGGCTGTTTCAAAAGTGGCTAATAAAGTAAAAAAAGCATTAGAAGAAAAAGGAATATCAGTTAAGTTTGATAACAGGGATACTCACAAGCCAGGTTGGAAATTTGCTGAATATGAATTGAAAGGAGTGCCCCTCCGTTTAGCTTTAGGGGCTCGTGATTTAGAAAATGGGACAATTGAAATAGCTCGTAGGGATACTTTGGAAAAAGAGACCTATCAAATTACTGATATTGAAAATAAGGTAGAGCATTTATTGTCCCAAATTCAAGATAATTTGTATAAAAAAGCACTTACTTTCCGTGAAGAAAAAACCTATAAAGCAGATTCAAAAAAGGAGTTTGTTAAACTGATTAATGAGGGAGGATTTGTGTATGCCCATTGGGATGGAACGAGCGAAACAGAAGAATTAATTAAACAAGAAACAAAAGCTACAATAAGATGCATTCCACTAGAAAAAACGGGAGAATCAGGTGAATGTGTTTTTAGCGGAAAACCATCTAATCAAAGGGTGTTATTTGCAAAATCCTATTAAAATGGAGAATGAGATAATTGATTTATTAAAGCAAAAGGCATGCACAAAGCAAGCTGTTTATCGAAAAACACAAGTGGTTTTTTCTGATTTGCAGAAACTGTTAAAAGCAAAAGCAAGCAGTTTGACAAAAAAAATTGCTAGCAAAGATAAATGTGTTAAGGTTTTGTATTCTTCAAAAGGAAAGTTTGAAGCTCAGTTAAAATTTTCAGGAGACACCTTGCTTTTTCACATGCATTCCAATGTTTTTGATTTCCCATCCAAGCATGCAATTCATAAAACAAAATATGTGAAAGAAGATAAATTAAGAAGTTTTTGTGGAGTGATTCATATCTATAATTTTCTTTCTGATTCCTTAAAATACAATAGAATGAATGATGAGGGCTATCTGATTGGAAGGATTTTTATCAATAAAGATTCTCACTTTTTTGTAGAGGGAGATAAACAATTGGGTTTTTTGTTTAATGATTTTGTGAATCAGAAAATAAATAAAGAGGAGTTAGATAAAATTATAAATTCGGCAATGATTTATTCTTTAAATTTCGATTTGCAAACACCAAATATTAATGATGTAAATGTGGTGTCTGTTCATCAAATTTTAGAGATGAATGAAAACCAAAAAATAAGAACTGCAAAACGTTTGGGCTACAAATTTTCTTTTGAAAAATAAACGCAAGTAAGTGTTTGCTGAAAATGAAAAATAGTATAAATTTGCAAACTGTTTTTTTAAAAAATGGCCCGTTCGTCTAGTCAGGTCAGGACGCCAGGTTTTCATCCTGGTAACAGGGGTTCGAATCCCCTACGGGCTACTAAAATATTTTAATTATGGCAAATCATAAATCTGCAATCAAACGAATCAGACAATCAGAAAAAAGAAGATTGTTTAACAAATACTTTCATAAAACTGCAAGAAATGCAGTAAGAAAGTTAAAAGCATTAACTATCAAGAAGCAAGCAGCTGAGCTCTTTCCTAAGGTAGTGGCTATGTTGGATAAATTAGCAAAAAGGAATATTATTCATAAGAATAAAGCCTCTAATTTGAAATCAAAATTAGCTAAATATCTCAGCTCACTATCCTAAAAAGGAAATTATTTTTTAAAGAATAAAAGGCTTAGCCCAATAGGGTCAAGTTTTTTTTTGTTATTTTTATTCGCAAATTAAATCATTCAAACTTCAAATACAGATGCTCCTTATCTACATACCTAAAATAACTTCCAGGCATAAGTATATTTTTAAGCTTTTTTTTAAGGAAATTTATCAAATTAAATTTCAGATAACTGAGAGAGAGGATGAATTTAAAGCATTTGATGGGGCAAAATTGAATTATTTCAATACTAGTTTTGAGGATGAAATCTTTATTGAAAGTATGGGATTGCTCAACGAAAAGGGTATCAATCAGCAGGATATAAATGTGAGTTTTGAAAATGAGATTCCTATATTTTTTCAATCCCAGTCGAAAGCTAGTATGTCCTTTGATATTTTTTCTGCTAGTTTTTATTTAGTAAGTCGGTATGAAGAGTATCTGCCTTTTGTGAAAGATATTCATCAAAGGTTTCAGGCAGAAAATTCTTTAGCATATAAAAATGATTTTCTGCAAAAGCCAGTAATTAATATTTGGGCAAAAATTTTAGTGAATAAAATAACACAAAAATACCCTAATTTAGAGGTGATTTATCCTGCTTACAAATACATTTCTACTATTGATATCGACAATGCTTTTTATTATTTAGAAAAAGGATTTGTCCGCTCTCTTGCTGGTTTTTTTACCTCTCTTTTCAGTTTTGATTTTAATGGTATTCAGCAAAGGTTTGCTGTGCTTTTGGGCAGAGAAAAAGATCCTTACGACAGTTATGATGAGCAACTAAAATTGCAGAAAGAATATGATTTAGAAGTTATTTATTTCATCCTTTTGGGGGACTATGGCATAAATGATAAAAATATTTCTTTTACAAAAAGAAAGTTTCAACTTCTGATAAAACGCTTGGCTGATTACGCCTCAATTGGCATTCATCCTTCCTATGGCTCAAATACTAATTTTTCCAAATTACCCAAAGAAATCAAGCGACTGGAGGGTATTACAAAAAGGGAAGTTACTAAAAGCAGACAACATTTTTTAAAGCTCACTCTTCCTGAAACTTACAATCAATTATCCGATTTAGGCATCATTGAAGATTACACAATGGGATATGCTTCTGCAATTGGTTTTCGTGCCAGTATTTGCTCTGCCTTTACTTTCTATAATTTAGATATAGAAACTATTCTCCCCATAAAAATTCATCCTTTTGCAGTGATGGATGCCACTCTTTTGTATTATCTAAAACTATCTCCTCAAGCATCACTCCTCCAAATTTCTTCATTAATTGAAGAAATAAAAAATGTTAATGGTACTTTTATGTCACTTTGGCATAACGATACTTTCAGCAACTACAATCAATGGGAGGGCTGGCAAAGCGTTTACAAAGACATGATTAAAGTAGCAAAATCGTGATTAGGTTTTATGCAAATAATGAAATTAATAAACAGAAATGGGATAGCTGTATTGAAAATTCCACAAAAGGGTTGATTTACGCTTACGCTTGGTATTTGGATATTGTTTCTCCCAATTGGTCTGCTTTAATTAAAGAAGATTATAAAACCGTTTTTCCATTACCAATAAAGAAGAAATTGGGAATTTCTTATATCTCTCAACCACTCTTTACACAACAATTGGGTTTGTTTTCTTCTGAAAATTCTAATAATGCAAATACTTTTTTGAAAGCTATTCCAAAAAAAGTATGGATAAGGAGTTTGCAAATTCATAATCAATTAGATAATTCCAAAACAAAAGATAATTTTGAATTAGATATTTTAGCAGATATTGATAAAATTAGAAAAAAATATTCTCAAAATGTGAAAAGAAATTTGAAAAAAGCTACACAGCATAATTTGCAAATAAAAAAGTGTGAAAGCAGGGCGCTCATTGAATTGTTTAAAGAAAACAAAGGGAAAGAAGTTGCAGAATTAAACATCAAAGCTTATTCTACATTGTTAGAATTACTAGATAAAATACAGCAAAAAGAAAAAGGAAATTGTTTGGGGGTGTATAAAGAAGGAAAGCTAATAAGTGCAGCCTTTTTTACCAATTGCCTTAAAAAGTCTGTTTTTTTGTTTTCAGCATCTAACAAAACTGCAAAGGAAATAGGGGCAAACCATTTTTTAATTGACACTTATATTGAAAATTTTAAGAAAGATTCCTTAATTTTGGACTTTGAAGGTTCAATGATTCCTTCCTTAGCACGATTTTACGCTTCATTTGGGGCAGAGAAAAAATGCTATTATTTAATAGAGAAGATATAAAAAATGAAAACAATCCACTTAGGAAAACAGAATTCCATTTTCAATCACTTTATTCGAGAGATAAGAGATGTAAAAATTCAAAATGATGCTATGCGTTTTAGAAGAAATATTGAAAGAATTGGCGAGATTTTTGCTTATGAAATCAGCAAAGAAATGGAGTATAAAAGCAAAGATATCACTACTCCTCTTGGCATTTCAACAGAAAGTTTAATGACAGAAAAACCAGTTCTTGCTACCATTTTAAGAGCAGGATTGCCTTTGCATCAAGGGTTTTTAAACTACTTTGACGGTTCGGATAATTGTTTTATTTCTGCATACCGAAAACATAAAAAAGGAGGTGATTTTGAAGTAAAAATTGAATATATTTCCTCTCCTAACCTAGATGATAAAACCATTATTTTGTGCGATCCAATGTTAGCGAGTGGCTCTTCCATGATTTTAGCAATGGAAGCTATAATGAGCAAAGGAAACCCAAAACATATTCATATTGTTTCAATTATTGCATCTGCAGAAGGAGTGGATTATGTAAAAGAGAATATTCCCATGCAAAGTTGCACCCTTTGGCTTGGAGGGGAAGATGCTGAAATGACTGCACAATCCTATATTGTCCCAGGACTTGGAGATGCAGGTGATTTGGCTTTTGGTGAGAAGATTTAAATGAAAATTAAACATATCTTTTTCGATTTAGACAGAACACTTTGGGATTTTGAAACCAATTCCCATAGCACATTAGAGGAATTATTTTCCACCTTCCATTTAAAAGAGAAAGGAATCCCAAATGCAGATAAATTTATCCAAATTTACAAAGCAAATAATGAAAAATTGTGGGGGCTTTACAGAGTTGGAAAAATTTCACAAAAAGATTTAAGAAGAGAACGATTTCAAAAGGCATTATCTGATTTTGGAATACAGAATTCTGTTCTTGCAGCAGCAATTGGGGAACAATATATTTCCATTTGCCCTAAAAAAAATCAATTATTTCCATCCAGTATAGAAGTGTTGGATTATCTTTTTGGGAAATATAAACTACACATCATTACAAACGGATTTCATAAAGTACAGCATGTAAAATTAAAGCACGCCAATTTGACAAAATACTTTGATGCTATTATTACTTCTGAGCAAATTGGAGTAATGAAGCCAAATCCTAAAATATTTGAGTTTGCCTTAGAAACTGCAAATGCAAAATCAAGCGAAAGTGTTTATGTTGGAGATGATTTGAAAGTAGATATTATTGGCTGTCAAAATTGCGGAATAGATGGTATATATTTTAATCCGAATAGTGAAAAGCATACTGAAAAAGTTGCTTTTGAAATTAGTTGTTTGAGTCAGTTAAAGGAAATATTTTAAACCCTCCTTTTTCTAAATCCTTCCAGAAATTCGGATAGGATTTACTTATAACTTCTGCATTATTGATTTGTATTTCGCCAAATTTTAAGGATAAAGGAGCAAAACTCATAGCCATTCTATGGTCCTTATAAGTTTCAATTATTTTAGAAGAAGTGAGTTTTATTAGTTCCTTTTCTACTGCATCTATCCTATTTGTTTCTTTATCCATTAAGGTTTGTATTCCTCTTATTTCCGGATTATTATTTACTGCAAAAAGCGTGCATTTTAGGGGTTGATATAAATCAGGTATTGCTAATAAGTTGATGTGTTTTGGAAAATTAATATTCTTGTTTTTCGTCAGGATTAAAGTGTTATTTTCAAAAACAGAAGAGACTCCCAACTTCTTGAAAATAGCAGTTGCTTTTTTATCTCCTTGAATAGATTTTTCAGAAAGTCCGTTTAGTTTAATGTTACAACTTTTAGAAAGAACCGCTATCTCAAACCAAAATGTTGCTGCCGACCAATCCGATTCTACTTCAAAGTTTTTAGCAATATAATTTTGAGGTTTTACTTCAATTGTGTTCCCATTCCAACTACTCTCTCCTCCAAATTCTTGCATGAGTTTCAAAGTCATTTTGATGTAAGGTTTCGAAACAATTTCACCCTCAATTTTAAGATTTAATCCATTTTTTAGAGTTGGCGCAATTAGTAGTAAAGCCGAAATAAATTGAGAACTAACACTCCCATCAATGGTGATTTTTCCTCCTTTCAAATCTTTTCCTGTTATCTTTAATGGAGGAACCCCCTCTTTTTCTGTATATTTTATTTCCGCACCTAAACTTTGTAATGCCCCAACTAATGCTATAATCGGTCTTTCTTTCATTCTAGCCGTTCCAGTTATGATAAATTCCCTGCCTTCTTGTGTGGCAAGAAAAGATGTGAGGAAGCGAAAGGAAGCTCCTCCAGCACCAACATCAATAGTTTTAGCATCACTTGTTAAGGCTTTTTTTAGAGCAAGAGTATCATCCGAATTGGATAAGTTTTTAATTTGGAAATCTTCTGTACATAAGGATTGAATTATCAATAATCGGTTGGAAATGCTTTTAGAAGCAGGCAAATCAATTGTACAATTTACTACTTTAGAATGATGGGAAATTTTATAATTCATTTGGGGAAAATAAATTGTCAATACTGCAGTTCCCAATGCCTTTTAAAAGCGAAAAATTAATTTTCCTTTCTTTGTTTTTCTTGTCGTTTTTCATAAATATTATCAACTGATTTTTATCAGGATTGTATGGCAATGTAAAACTGGACAAAATAAAAGCAGTGATTTCTTCTTTCTCTATTTTAGTTAAATCGGACATTTTACTCTCGATTAGCATCCCTAATGCAATGGCCTGTCCATGTAAAACGGGAGTGCCTTTTTGCAGATAATAACTCTCAATCGCGTGCCCGAAAGTATGCCCGAAATTAAGCTTTTTTCGTTCGCCTTTTTCTTTAGGATCGCTTAACACTATTTTGTTTTTAATTGCAATTGAACGACTGATTACCTCCTCCCAAACTAAATCTTGAAATTCTGTTTTAGTAAGATGGTTCCAAAAATCAACATCTGTAATAAGAGCATGTTTTATTACTTCTGCAAAGCCAAATACCAATTGGTTTTCAGAAAGAGTTTTTAAAAATTCAGGAGACACTAAAACTGCCTTTGGATTCGAAAAAAGCCCAATTGTATT
>ERZ813253.189-NODE-189-length-24189-cov-3.771008_pt1 | contig 24189 bp, 14 predicted proteins | sample MGYA00520893_ERZ813253 | MGnify/ENA primary metagenome ERZ813253 (study PRJEB31669, sample SAMD00080414) | marine metagenome | biome: oceanic hadal pelagic zone biome; feature: marine hadalpelagic zone; material: sea water | place: Pacific Ocean:Izu-Bonin Trench...
ATCGTTGCGTCCAAGCATGGCGCGCTTGCCAGCGTCCATCGTGATGGACGCTGGTATGAATCCCGCCATACTGAGCCATGACCAGTTTCGAGCCTGCGGCCAATACACCACGGCGATGGCGCCATGCGGTGCTGGACGCCCTGCTGCCGCCACGCTGCCTGGCCTGCACCACCGCCGTGGACATTCCCGGGCGGTTGTGCGCCGCCTGCTGGGCCGACGTCGACTTCATCGCCGCGCCCCATTGCGCCACCTGCGGCCTGCCCTTCGCCTACGACGAGGGCACGGACGCGGTGTGCTGCGCTACAACGGCGTCGCCCGTTCCCTGGTGCTCGGCTTCAAGCACGGCGACCGGACCCACGCGGCGCCGTCCTTCGCCCACTGGATTGGCCGTAGCGGCGAAGCCCTGCTGGAGAGCGCCGAGGTGGTCACCCCGGTGCCGCTGCACCGCTGGCGGCTGTTCACCCGGCGCTACAACCAGTCGGGCCTGCTGGCCCGGGAAATCGCCCGGGACTGGGGCCTCGAGTTCAGTCCGGACCTGCTGCGCCGCACCCGCCACACATCGAGCCAGGGCGGGCTCAACCGCCGCCAGCGCTTTCTCAATGTGCGCGGCGCCTTCAAGCTGCGCCGGGGCCGCGCGGTCGAAGGGGTCGCCGCCACTGCGCTCTACGGCGCCTGCCGGCGCTGCGAGGTGCCGCGTACGCTGAACGAAATTACCGCGGCGTCGCGCGCCAACAAGAAAGAGGTCGGCCGCACCTACCGCTACATCTCGCGCGAGCTGAAGCTGAACCTCCAGCCGGCGTCACCCGTCGTCTACATCAACCGTTTCTGCCGCGAGCTGGAGCTGTCGGGGCAGGTCGAGAACGCCGCTATCCGTATCCTGAACCAGGCGGTCGAAGCTGAACTCACCTCGGGGCGCGGGCCGACCGGCGTCGCCGCGGCCTCGATTTACGTCGCGTCGGTGCTCTACAACTCGCGCAAGACGCAAAAATGCATCGCCGAGACCGTCGGCGTGACCGAAGTCACCATCCGCAACCGTTACAAGGAACTGGCGGAGAATCTGGACATCACGGTCCAGATATAGCGCGCATGCGCGTCCAGCGCAGGCGCGACGGCGCCGTCCGATTACGACTCGAGCACGAGGACGACCTCTACCACCTTGACCTGCTGCTCGAGCCGGGCGACTCCGTCCGCGCCTCCACCGAGCGGCGCGAGGCGACGCAGGCGGACCGGCTGCGCCCCGGGCGCGGCGGCCGGGGCGACGGCAGAGGTTAACCGCTACGTTGATATCACCGAAGCCTTCGACGATCTGATGGACCATATCGACACTAGAGTCGGCGGCGCGGTCGGGGTGGTCGTAGTTTGCTCGAACTTCCGGGTCAACAAACAGGCAAAGGTGCGGGTCGTCAATCTGAACGACAGCGACGCCTTCTTCGCGCAGGAGCTCGACTTCACGGCGCAGGATGGGAACGCAGTCGGCGACGAATGAGTCGCGCGTGGGGTAGGCGGCGATGGATTTCTCGGCAGACCACATGCGTTCGCCCAGCAACGCGGGTGCGGGCAGGGTTGCCTTGATCCGGCGGTTGGTGATCGTCTTTAAATAGCGAACCTCCGCAGCGATGAAGCCGGGGTTCATGGGCGCGAGCTTATCGACCACGATCGTCCAGGGGCGTCCGTCCGCCGGGTTGGCGCCAACCTCAAAGCCATGCGCGAGTTCGGCGATGACACCGATGTACGAGGCGCGACGCCATTCACCGTCGGTCAGGATATCGATGCCGGCGTTTTCCTGCAAAGCGACGGCATCTCGAATCGCAGCGTCGAGCTGGCCCCCGGCATCAGCTTGGCCAAGCAACGCACGGACGGCGTCCGGACGCGGCAGGGAGCCAACGACTGAGGTGGGAAACATCGGTAAGTCGGTCATGGTTCAAGCGCTTGGCCAGTTTTGCTGGGCGAGTTCAAAATCTTCCTGCGTGTCGATTTCGCGGTAGCCACCGGGGATGTCAGCATGCGCGAACTCCTCACCGGCTTCAATCATATGCTGGAACAAGTGGATGAGGTAGGCCTTCTCGAACGACTTGGCCTCCCGGAAAGGTTGGCCGGTGAATTGTTCGCGGCAGCGGTGGTAATGTTCGCGCAGCCGGGCGGCGGCGGCGGCGGTGAACCTGGCCACGCCGGTGTATTCACCATGAGCCTCGGCCCCCGGCGTGCAGCGCTCGATACGCGTGATGCGCCCGTTGGCCACGGTCACTTTCTCGGCATCGTCGATGGGATGCTGACTGCGCTCGGCATAGTGGGCGAGCCATTCCGTGTCGATGACAAGCGCAGCGCCGGCGGGATGAGCCAGCGCACGGGCAACTGCGTCGGGCGTAAACAGAATGTCGGAATAGGCGCAGACGAAGCCTTCGTCCATCTGATCCTCAGCATGAAAAAGCGAAGCGAGGATGTTGTTGTTTTCCCAGTCCGCGTTGTGGCGGAAGGTGAATTCCGGGCAGGCCTCGCGAACCTTGTCGATCTGGTAGCCGCCGATAAAAACGATGTCATCGAGACCGTTGGCACGGAAAGCGGCCAGCACCCAGTCAAGGATGCGGCGGCCCTTGACCTCCGCGAAACACTTGGGCGTGTTAGCCGTGGTGGGCATCAGCCGAATGCCACGCCCGGCGCCAATGATTATGGCCTTCATGAAACTAGCGCTTGGCCAAGTGCTCGGGGAGTTGGCCGGGAGCAAGCTTGTGAATGTCGGCCAGAGTGTTGCCGCGCTCGATGGCCCAGTAATCCTCCCCGATGGTGAGAATCACTCGACTCTGCTACAGCACCGCCGGTTTTTTGGGGAAGGGCATTTTTCGGTAGTCGATCATTACAATTTTTCCTCCGGCCAATTCATCTCCCGGTTTGTAGCTCGCGGTCTTGTTTCGGCTGGTGTCGAGCACCATGATTTCCTGTTGTCCCTTCCATTCCGAGAGGGAGACGATTTTGTACGTTTCCGGCCCAGGCGGCGGTGGCGTGGAGGGAGGGGTGACTCCGGGAGTCGGCGGCACTGGCGGGAGGGCCGGTTTTTGCTGGTATGGCAGAAAGAAGGCGCGCTGAGTGATGGCGGCGAAGAGTGCGCGATCTTCGCTTCCCAATGTCTCCGACTGAACGGCTCTTGTCTTCAACGGTTCCTGTTGGGCGTATTTTGTCGGCCCGACAACCAGAGAGAGAAACTGAAAGTCGATCCTTACCTCGGCGCCGCCGTCCACAGGCAGCATGGTGATGTTCTCCACTCGCTGTGGGATGACCCGGCTTATCGTTGCTGACGCATAGGCACCGGCTTCGCCATCCAGCAGGAGGGAGAATTTAGCCGTGGAATCCCGGGTGATTTCCCCCGTCTTGTTGAGCGATGACGGCGTCAGGTTTTGCAGGCTGACTTTGTCACCGGTCTTGAAAGGGTGACTGCTTTTTGTGTAGATTGAGACTTGATTGCCGGTTTGTTCGATTCCCTTGATTTTGGCGGTTCCGCCGGTGTCGTGTTCCTGGTTTGAGTCGTCACCAAAAATCAACCGGGAGAGCCAGTTTCTTTTCGACGGCTTGATGCCTGCGGTTGTGTTGGAGGATTTGGAACGGGTGGCGATGGGTTCTTTGTTTCCGGCAAGGGGCAGTGCCAATGTGAGCGACACGGGTGCAGGGTTGGTGTCGGTGTTGACGACGCGAAAAACCCCGTTGTAGGAGGAAGGGAACTCCCGGCTTACAGGAAATGCACCGTTGAGTTGAACCATCTGGCCCTTTTCAAATGAGTGCGGTTTTACCGTTACCAAAGTCAACCTGCCACCCTGTTGAGTGTATGACTTGATGGTGCTTCGCGGAAGGAATGGGGTCTGTTCAAGTAGGAACATCAAGTCGATGACTTTTGGCAGGGAGCCTTGGCCGCTGACCGTGTACCCGATTTGCGTGGCTCCATTTTTGGCCAACTGTGTCGCCTTGAGTGGTCTTCGCGTGAACTTGTCCTCGCTTAATCCACTGGCCTTAATCGTCTCGGTAAGGTAAACGCCCATTCGTGAAATGGCCTCGCTTTTATCCATGGAAAACGCATTCCTCGATATGGTCGCCAGATAATGCTCATCATTTTCAGTAAGAACTTTAAGTGCCTCCAGTTTACCCACCTTCGACTCGTAGTTGTTCAACTCCGACTTTGCGGTGTCCCGGGGCAGATAAACCCAGGGCACAATCGCCTTGGAGATGAACACCCACGCCACCACCAGGGCGATTCCGCTTATCAGGATGGTTTTCAGACTCAACCTAGCCATGCTGGGTTCCTTTCTGTCCCGGGATGCAGCTTAAGCCGTCAGCATGAATATCATCCGGCAATCTTGCAGGCGGGGCGTTGGTGTCCAAGTGGCGCAAAAGATCCAACGGAAAACGCCCGGGCAGGGTCAGGTCAAACGTGGCCCGGAATTTGTAGCCGTTCTTGTCGTTGACCGGTGTAAACGAAACGGGTTTGACGATGTACCCGAGATTGCGGAGTTTTTTTTCAAATGAATGGAGAACATTGCTGTCCCTGACTTGAACCTGAAATGAAATCACCCCCGTTTTGGCGGAGCGCAAGTTAATCTTGAGCAGGTAGATTTGATCGCATTGCGGCATGACAGAGCTAAGAAAAGCCACGTGTTCAAGCCAATGCCGGTTGGCCCCATGCCAACTCCTGATTGAGTCTGCGTTTTTTCTCGTCCACCTGCCGATGTCTTTTTCCCGCTTGGCCAAGATGCTGTGGGCCGATATCAGGCCGTTGGCTCCTGATAGTTTCACCTCGTATTCCTCCGCCAATTTATAGCGCGCGCCAAACAGGAGAACGAACAGGGCCTGCAACATCACAACACTCAGCAGCCACTTGGCGCGGCCCTGATTGCGGCGGAGCACCGGGCGCTTGGGGGCAAGAAAATTAACCGCCAGCCCGCGCTCATCCACGAAGCCAAGCGCCAGGCCAAGCGCGGTCAGTGCCCGGGTCGCGTCGGTCTCCTTCTCCTTTGGCAAGCGGACTCCGGTGGGGGGCGGCATTCGTTTGCAGTCGATGTCCGTTTGAACCCGAATGATGTCGCGGAGATTGTCCTCCAGTCCGGTGCCGCCCGCGACGTACAGGTGCTCCAGCGGCTTGAACGCCTCCGAACCTTCGTAGCTGTGCAAGCAGCGGATAATCTCCTTGGCTGCCTGCGTGATACAGTCCTGCCCAGCCGCCTCGGTCACATCTTCCGGCTCTTCCAGGTTGACTGATAATTCCCGGCTGAAAACCAAGCGACCATCAATCAGAATGTCCACATCCACCTCATGACGACGAACCGAGATAAGAACAACGGCATCACCGTTGATTTCGGGCACACAGGCCTTGAGTGCACGAAAGGAAGCCAACGGCCGCAGACCAAGCCCAGTCAGCGTTAACCCGGCTGACTCGGCGATTGTACGGTAGTGGTTCACCGTGTCCCGACGCACGGCAGCCACAAAGACGCGGGCCATGGTATCGGTAGCCGCCCCCCGCTGAAGGGCTTCTTTTTTGGCAGCCTGGAGTTCCTTTTTGGTCGGCACCTTGGTGACCGTGAAATCGATGACCGCGTCCTTCTCGGGGAATGGAAGTTCGCGTACGGCACGCATATGCACCATCGACGCCATTTCGCCGGCGTCCTTGAGAAGTGGCAACAACAGCTCCTTCAGCACGGCTTCGCCCCGGCGCGCGGCCATGACCACGGTGCCGGGTGAGATGTGCAGTGACTTGAGTTGCCGGGCGATCCACTCGCCGACTTTTCGGGGGTTGGCGAGGTCAAAATCCTCCCCCGGCACGGGGATCACCTCGACGCGCTTGACCCGGGTGCTGCCGGGTGTCTTGCCGGTGACGACCTGCACCACTCGCAACATTCGCTGGTCGATGTCCAGCGCCGTCACGTCGCTCCTGCGGCTCAACCGGGAGCGGGCCCGGGTCAGTGCGCTTGGCCAAGCGCGGCCGCTGGTGGTCAGGGTGTCAGCCATTGTTTGTCATGCTCATTTCCTACCGGGTGGCAAACGGATACGGAGCACCCAGCTTGGTCAAGTCCCGGAGATATAAAACCCGCGGCTCGGGGCCGATCAAATCCACGATGGCCTCGAGCACGCGGTACCTGCCCGAAGGCAGGGCGTAGCCTATCACTTGGACGTGGAATTGAAAACTGCGTGCTGTGATGAGGGGCTCGATCTGCCTGAACTGGCCGGCGTCGAGCAGGCTCTCCTCCAGCAGCCAAGCGATGGAGCGGCTGGCCTCGGGGCTGAGCCCTTGGCGCGCGGAAACAATCGTGTTGGCCAAGGCTTCGTCGATGCCCTCCACTTGGGCAAGGATGCTGGCCGGGGCGGTGTTGATGTTCACTCTCTCGGGGCGGATCTGCTTTGCGTCGGTGGTGAAGCGATCCAGCAGTTGGCCAAGGTCTCCCGCGCCAACTCCGGACTTGAGTTCGCGCTGGGCCTGGTTTTCCTCTGTGACGATGAGCGTGGCGTTGACGAGGTCTGCGAGCGAGGCGATCGGTTGGCCGGCCTTCCGCTTGGCCTCAAGAAAGGCGACCGTCTCATCCGTCAACCCGGCGGGTGCGGGGTCAAGTGCGGCGGTGTTGATGTTGAGGCGCGGCTGGTTGTTGCGGTTCACATTCCAGTCCCGCGAGTGCAGTGTAAAAAAACGATGCAACCCGCCGCTGAGTGTCCCGTCCTGATTGTCGGGCGGGAACAGGGCGTCGGCGTCGTTCTCATTGGCGTCGAGTTTGTGGTTGCGGTTGGCGTCCTCGCCGTAAAGATGGCCGGCGCTCACACCTTGTGCCAGCAGCAGTTCGTCGAGAAAACTGACTGGCTTGTTGGGAATCGAGTACGGGACTGGCAGCAAGTCATACGAGTCCTGTTCCGCTCCGTTGTCTCGGGCGATTGAGTCGCCATCGACGAAGTCCGCCATCGCCTCGGCGGCGGGCAGTGTCATGTTGGGCACCTTCATCAACTGCAGCACGTTGGTTACATTTAGCGGCAGCTTGGACGCCTCATCCACCACGCCGAAAATAATCTCGTCCGTCTCGAGCACGCCCCGCCGAAAGACGGAGAAGTACCACTGATCTGAGCCGTCGTCGTAAACCAGTTGGTGCTCGAAGTCGGTGGGATTATCGATCCAACCTTCCGAAGTACGGGAAGAATCGCTCACCACATCGATGGCCCGGTCGAGTCCGCTCAAGGCGGCGGCCCAAGCCTGTTCCGAGCGTAGCGTGGAGGCAGATGCCGTCGCGGCGGCCTGCATGCGGAACATCAAACTGATCGCGATCATGGACAGCAAACCGATGATGACGAGCACCCCCACCAATGCGATGGCATTATCGGCGGGAGCGTTGTGGCGGCGGACATTCACGGCGTGACGGAGTTTGCGCCGGCCGAGGCGGGGATGCGGATGATCCGGCGAAAAACGTGGTTGGTATATTCTTCGAGCAGATTTGTGACAGACATCGGCTCGATGCCGAGGCTGACTTCGACCCCTCGCGGCAGTTGCGGGCCGGGCCAGGCGTCCACCCAAACGCCGCCGTTGAGGTAACGAAATTTCAGATATTTCAACCGGTCGGTGATGCGGACAGGATTGATTCGCACTGCGACCACGTCGTTGGTGGACGCCTTGGCCGAGAGCAGGCGTCGCTCGACCCGGTTGATGGCATCGCCCTGCATCAACGAAGCCGATGCTGCGTTGGTGTCGCCGGTGCTGCGCTCCATTTGCCCGGTCAGTTGCCGGTTGGCGTCCTTGTCGAGTGAACCTTCGAGCAGCGGCTTTTTAAGCAGTTCGTATCGGATCAGCCGGTAGCCGGTCTCGGGGTAGTGAGGGGGTTCAGAGCCGGTCGGCAGCCGCCAACTGGCTTGGCTTGGGAGGCTGGATTTCAGGAACTCGATCCAGTCCGAGCCCCCTCTCACGCCAGTTCCCCGGACGGGGTGGTACAGCGCGCACCGGAGTTCGGTGCTCAGTCGATCAAGAATCAAACGCGCGCTGCCGATGCGCTCAGTTTCCTCCAGCAAGTTGTTCCGGAACCGGGCCGCCTGCTGGTAGTAATACATCGCCGTGGCCAACAATCCCGTGGCGATGACAATGGCCAGCATCACCTCGAGAATGGTGAAGGCGGCAGCAAACCGGAGCCGCTTGGCCAAGCGCGTTGCAGGAAAGGTGTTCATCGTGTTGTGCCGCGCATCATGCGGGCGAGCCGGGTTTCCCGCTGCAGCGTCTCGTTGCGGATGATCACCTCGACCAGCGTCAAGCCGCCACCCATGTCGAGGTCTTCGCTTGGTTCGGTGACTTCCACTTCCCAATTCCATCGCTCAAACGGCGGCTCAAAATCGGTGGGCGGCGAGGCGCTCATCGGCTTGAGGCCAAGCGCGATCTCCGCCAGCGTCGAGGCGGCCAGGTTCGAGGCGTCAAGCTCTGCCCTCATGCGATCGACGCTCTTGAGCGAGGCACTGAACCCGCCGGAAATCACCGCCGTCGCGAAGACGAACAGGGCCAGCGCGAGGACGACCTCAAACAGAATGGCGCCGACAGTCGTGCGCTTGGCGTTGCAGCTTGGAGGGGTCACGGCTTGGGCTGCGGCTGGGTTGTCCGGGCCACTTCGTTGGTCTCACCGCCGCTTGGCTCGTCCGGGGTGATCTCGATGATTTCCCGGCGCACCGTGCCGGTCAGACCGATCAACTCGACGAGTGCCTTGTTGGGGTTGTCCGGGTTGCGATCGGCCAACCGCACCTTGACAGAGTCGCAGGAACCGTCGGGATAAAAGTAAATTGCCGGTGGCTCGTCCAACTCAAAACCGGGGGCCGGGTCGCTGTCCGGGAGTGCTGCATTGCCGGTGAGTTGTGCTGCCAAGCGGGAGTCCAGATCGGTCAACTCGACCGACTCGACGGTGACGAGGTCATCCACGCCCCGGGTGAAATGGACACTGTTCGGGAGTTGGGAAAACTGCCCCGGTTGCTCAAGCGGATCGGCTTCCCACTCGGCGACCGGGCCGGCTGCGGTCGATTGCGTCAATTCGTCAGCGGCGGAAAAGCGAATGCGGATTTTTCGACCGGTGCGCTCGGCTTCGCTTCGGGCAAAGCGGAAAAGGGACTCCAACCGGTCGGCTCCATCAGAAAGCGAAGCGCCGCGGCCCATTGAGTTGAACTCAAAAACCGCGGCACCAAACAAAAGCAGCAGCAAAACCAGTACCAACAAAATTTCCAACAACGTGAACCCGTGGTTGGAGGCGCCGGCGAGCTGCGGCCGGTTATTCATCTCCCCGTCGTGACCGGATCTGCTGCTTCGCTCAATTCCTCCAAGCTGTCCACTTCTTCCTGAACTTCCTTGTCACCGATGTCGTCAACGGTTTCTTCCAGTCCATCCGGCCCCTTGGAGTAAAGGCGGTACGGGGGATCGCCGGCTTGCATGAACTCCGGGGTTGCCGGCTCGTAAACCAAGGTGTTGGACCAGGCATCCTCGAATGTGGTGTCCGCCCTGACATACGGGCCGGCCCACTTCGTGCCGAGTTTCTCGTTTTCGAACTCCGGCTTTTTCAGCAGGGCCAAAAGACCTCCTTCCTCCTCCGTAGGGTAGTGGCCGATATTGAGCCGATAATTATCAAGCGAACCCTTGACATTGTTGACCAGCATCTTGGCGGTTTTTTTCTCGGCGGAGGCCTGCTGGGGAATGATAAAGGCCACAATGGATCCCGCCAAGAGCATGATGATGACAATGACCAATAGAACCTCAATGAGGGTGAAGGCGCCCGGGCGGGCTTTACCGGTGATGGATTTCAGTTTCATTGTTTTTTCGTTAAGTAAAAGTCGTATTTCAAATCAAACCCCATAATGGACGGCGACCGAGCGGAAGGATTCAAAACAACTTTGTCGCAACAATCGTTGCCGCATATTGAACTCTTTCTTTCTCCAACCACTACGTGTGGCGTCTGGCTGACCGGGGGGAATCTCACCTGTTATGAGCAAAAAGTCAACCTCGCCCACGCCATTTTATTTGGTTTGGCCAAGCGGTTTTAACTTTGGCCAAGTGAACTGGCCATGGTGAAGATGGGTAGCAGCAGGCCAAGCGCGAGGAATCCGATGCCAGCTGCCACCAGACAGAGGATCGCCGGCTCGATCAACCGCACCGCCTGATCGACCTGTTGGTTGGTGCGGCGCTCCACCGAGTCGGCGATCTGCAGCAGCACCTTTTGCATTTGGTTGGATTCCTCGGCGACGGAGATCATCGCAATGACTTGCTCGGGGAACATGCCGCCGGCCTTGAGCGGCTCGGTGAGAGGTTCGCCGGCGCGGACGTTCTCGATGGCCTCGTCGATGTTCTTCGCGAGCAACGCCGAGCCGGTGGCATCGCGGCTGATGGCCAAGGCCTGCAGAATCGGCACGCCGTTGGCCAGCATGGTCCCGAGGATGCGACAGAACCGGGTGATCGCCACCATGCGCAGCGCGTTGCCGGCCACAGGTATCTTTAGCCGCCACCGTTCCATGGCCTGTTTGCCGGCCTGGCTTTGCAAGACGCTCCAAAAAAACGCAATTAGTCCGCCGATGCCGGCTGCAATAATCAGCCAATAGCGGCGGACGATCTCACTGAGCAGGAAGACGATCTCGGTTGGCATCGGTTTGTCGATGTCGGCCAGCATCGGCTCGAACTTGGGTACGAAGAACACCAGCGCCCCGATCATCACCACCCCGCCGAGCATCACGAGCATGACCGGGTAAACGAGCGCGCCGAGCACTTTGCCGCGCAGCTCGTCGAGCCGTTCGAGAAACACGGACAGGCTCTCCAGCACGTCCTCCAAAAAACTGGCGCGCTCGCCTGCCTGCACCATGACGGTGTGCAGCGTGGGGAACACTTCACCATGTTCGGCCATCGACTCGAACAGCGGTTTGCCGTCGGCCACGGCGTTGTGAATGTCACGCAAAACCCCGGCGAGCCGCTTGTTGACGGTCGATTTGATGAGCGACTTGAGCGAGCGCAGCAACGGCACGCCGGAGCCGAGCAAATCGGAGAGCTGCCCGTACATCACGCCGAGGTCGCGATTCGAGATGCGGCCGCGGAACGACTTGGCGCTGCGTTCGTCCTCGGTGTTCCAGACGTCCAGCGGAAAAAGATCCCTCGCCTCGATCAACCGGATGGCCGCTCCCTGCGCGTCCGCCTCGATGTGGCCGGTGACTTTTCCGCCGGTCAGGTTTCTAGCTGTGTACTCAAACTTGGGCATGGCAACCTGGCCTACTCGGCGGTCACGCGCATGACTTCCTCCGGCGTGGTGGTTCCCTGCCTGACCTTGGCCCAGCCATCCTCGCTGAGCAGTCGCATGCCGTTGGCCCGGCCTATGCGCACCAGTTCGCTGGCGGCCACCCGCTCGATGATTTTTTCGCCCAGCTCCTCGTTCATCAGGAGCAGCTCGTAAAGGCCTATGCGTCCACGGTATCCGCTGTTGCGGCATTGGCGACAACCGTTGCCGTGGAACATTTTGTCGCTTTTTGAAAACCTGATGGACTTGGGAAGCTTGACTTCACTGGGACTCAGTTCGGTTTTGCAGCCCGGACAGATCACGCGAACCAGGCGCTGGGCCATCACGCCAATGAGCGTGCTGCTGACCAGGAACGGCTCGACGCCCATGTCGATCAGGCGAGTGGCGGCCGAGGCGGCGTCGTTGGTGTGTAGTGTGGAGAAGACCAAGTGGCCGGTTAGCGACGCCCGAGTGGCCGCCTGCGCGGTCTCGAGGTCGCGGATCTCACCAATCATCACCACGTCGGGGTCGTGGCGCAAAATGGCGCGCAGAGCTATGGCGAACGACATGCCGACATTGTGGTCGACCGGGATCTGGTTCACGCCGTCGAGATTGTACTCCACCGGATCCTCGGTGGTGATCAGCTTCTTTTCCGGGCCGACGATGGCGTTGAGCGCGGCATATAGCGTGGTCGTCTTGCCGCTGCCGGTCGGGCCGGTGACGAGGATGATGCCGTGCGGCTTGCAAATGAGGGTCTGAAATATCTCGAACGTTTCCTCGTCGAGCCCCAGCTCGGTGAGGCTGTGGAGGACGGTCGTCTTGTCGAGGATGCGCATCACGACCCCCTCGCCGAAAATCATCGGGATGACACTCACACGAACGTCGACCTGTCGACCGCCAACAGAAAACTTGATGCGCCCGTCCTGCGGTAATCGCCGCTCGGCGATGTTCATGTTCGAAAGAATCTTGACGCGGCTGATGATGGCCGCCTTGAAGCGATTAATCTGCGGCGGCATGGCGGCTTCGTGCAGCACACCGTCGATGCGGTAGCGAATGGAGAGCGTCCGTTCAAACGGCTCAATGTGAATGTCACTCGCACGTTCGTTGATCGCCTCGAGGATGATCTCATTGACAAGCTTGATGACACTGGCCTCCTGCGCCATCTGCAACAGATCCTGGCTATCGTCCTCTGAGCTGGTGAGGGAGAGGTCCTCACCGCCGGTCATTTCCTCAACCGTGTCGCCACCGACGCCGTAGTGCTCCTTGATGACCTTGTCGATCTCATCACGCGGGGCAAGCACGGGGCGCACCTCCAACCCGGTTAGCAGCTTGATCTCGTCGAACAGATACAGATCGAACGGATCGCTTGTGGCCACCTTAAGTATACCGTTTTCACGAGCGATGGGCGCAAGATGGTTGCGATTCACAAAACGCGATGGAAGCGATTGGATGGCTTCGGGCTCGATGGCCACACCGGGCAGGTCGATCACGTCGAAGTCAAGCCGCTCCCCCATTACCTCAAGAAATGCACGCTCAGTAATCGCACCGTTTTGGATCAGCGCCCGGTCCAAGCGCAGACCCTTCTCCTCGCACAGACGATCGGCGGCATCAATGTCCTCCACGGACACCAACCCTTTCTCCACCAAAACCTGTTGATAACTGCTCATTCCCTGCGCTTGGCCAATGCCGAACCAACGGCCCTTCCTGCCGAGACGCTATTCAAACTGATTGGCCGAAAATCGCAAGCGTACACATTGGCTTGGCCGGTTTGCGGTACCACCATGTGGTCACTAATGGAAAACCCAAATCCTCCTTTCATCAACAGCTCAATCTACGGTAACTGCCGACAGTGGAAGAGATAAAAACCAGGGCAATTGGTTTTCCATACGACCAGCCAAATCCAGATACAGCCTCAAGGCTCGATGGCAATGCTCACCGTCTTTGCGAAAATTGAAACCCCTTCGGGGGAAGTGTATTTCGCCCCAATGGATACCTTGCCGGGCAAAGGCTTCGAGTTGTCGATTTTCAAGGTAAAATCGTAACTGAACCCAACGCTGGTCTGGCGCAAGTAGCGAGGCAGATCCGTTCCGGAAAACGACCAAACCTGACGAGGTTTGAGCGATCGATCCCGGTTTGCATCCCCATCATAAATTATAATCTCCAATGTGCCCTCTGTTATTTGAATGGGCTTGGCAATGCTATTGTGAACAGCGAAAACACGGGCACTAAACCCATCGGATCCCGGTTCACCATCTAGGTTGAACAATGCCGAGGAAGTAAAAAGCCGGATGGAATCTACTGACTTCTTTTCTGAATTAAAGGCCCTGATTCGCCCCAGGTTGACATCAAACCCATCTGTCCGACAACCGACTCCGGTAATACCGATCCATACCAGGCAAACAACCAATCCTGAACAAATGGAAACAGACGGTTTACACCTTCCGTCACTGAACATTATATTTTTGACGGCAAAGGCTCCTTTTCCTTGCCTGGTTGAGGAACTTCAACCCCCTTCTCCTCCCGTGCCTTCGGCTTGATGCTGTCCAGAATCCGCCGCTGAGTTCTGTTCCGCTCGGTTTCAGTATCTTGAAACTGTTCGAAGATATTGGAACTATCAATATTCTCGCGGCTGAACTTTTCGGCTTCACCTGGATCGTTAATGACATGGGGTGTCAAAATAATCAGCAGTTCACTTCGCACCCGTGTTTTCTTTGTCCGCCTGAAGGCAGCTCCAATGTAGGGAATATCACCCAACCACGGGATTTTTGTGATCCGTTCGTTATCCTCCGTACTGATCAACCCGCCGATCACAATCGTCTGACCATCCTGAACGCTCACGGTAGTGGTCGCGCTGCGATTATTGATGATGGGCACTGTGAAGCCGGATGAAATCGCCACACTCGAGGACGACAGTGAGCTGATGGTTGGAGACACGTCCATTTTCACGATCCCATCAGGGTTGATTCGAGGCGTTACTTCCAACTGAATTCCAACACTTTGGTATTCAAAAGTATTAATCGAATCCCCTCTTTCAGTGACACGACTCCCAGTGACAACCGGCACCCTTTGGCCAACTTCAATACTGGCAACCTGATTATTCACTGCCAGGATCTGTGGCCGACTCAAAATTTCCAGACGCCCGTCACTCTGCATGGCCTTGAGGATGAAACCCCAATTATCCCCGGTAAGGGTCGTGGTTAACCCTCCCATGGCGGAGGATGGATCAAGCCCGAAACGTGAATTAACACTTGCCGCATCTACGGGGATATCCTTTTCCGTCAAATCCATGTCCGACTGCCATTGCATCCCCCATTCCGTGCTCCCATCCAATGTGACCTCAGCCAGTAACACCTGAATTAAAACCTGTTTCTGCGGTTGATCCAATTCTTCAATCATCGCCTGAACCTGCTCGAAATAGCGCGGGCTGGCTGAAACCAACAAGGAGTTACTGATAGGCTCGGCCACTATCGCTACCTCCTCGTCCAGCAAACGTTGGGCCGTGCCCACGGCTTCAGCACCCAGTACCGATGTCACCCTCTGTTGTGCCTGATCCAGAAAAGCCTGCAAGGCCTCGGCAATGGGTTCTGCCTGGGAATTCTTGAGACGATAAACCTTGGTGATTCTCTCTTGAGCCGGGCTGGAGTCCAACTCCTCGATGATCTGACTGGACAAGGCCACATAATGTTCCGAGCCGCCAATAAGCAGGCTGTTGGTTCGAACGTCCACCGTTACCGTTAGTGCGTTCTCCTGCGCGGTACCGATGGTGGGTTCGCCGTTGGCATTTGCTGCCGACCCGTCGGTGGGCATGACCAGTGTGTAACGGATAGAGCGCGTATTGGCCTGGCCTCCGGCGGACTGCAGGCGGAACAGGGTAGACAACACGTCAGCCATCTGGCGGGCATCGGCGTTTGTCAACTGAAACACCTTGATCTGGGCAATCTGCGGCGAGCTTGAATCGAGCTTGGCAATGAGTTGCTCAATGAGAGGCATATTATCCACTGGCGCGGATACGACCAAGGAGTTGGTTCTCGGATCCGGAGTGATTAACACCCCTTCTTTGAGGCCCGTAGTCACCAAGTCGTTTTTCTCCTGTGTACGTGTAATGAACTGGAGTAATTCCTGCCGATCTGCACTCTGCGATGTTAGGTTCTCTGGCTTCGTATTGAGCGCTGTATTCAATAGCAGCGCGAGTTCGGTGGCTCTGGCATACTTCAGCCCGAACACCCGAATCTCGGATACTCTCTTGAGTTGATCAGTATCCAGTTGCTTGGCCAATTCCTCAATGCGTTTGAGGTCGTTTACTCCAGCGGACACCACCAGTGCGTTGATCCGGTCATCCACATTCACCGTGACTGACGGGCCAGTCGCTGTGCCCGAATCGCGGTACAGGCTCATGATTATTTGGGACACGCTTGTCGCGTTGGCCTTGGCCAACGGGAATACTGCCACGTTGATGTCCGGGCTGGCTTGCTCCTCGTCCAGTCGCTCGATCAGGTCTCGAACCATCGGCAAATCCTCTGTCGCCGCGCCAATGACTAAAGAGTTGGAGATTGAGTCGGCAATGATTGTTACCGCCTGTGGCGCTTGGCCACCCGGTGGCGTGGTGCGACCGGTGAACAGCCGATCCAAAGTGGACTTGACCTTGACCGCCGAGCTGTTCTTCAACGGAAACACGTCGAATTTATTCTGCGCCATCACGGCATCGGCATCGAGTTTGGCAAGCAACTCGTCGATGATCGCAAAGCTCTCTTTGCCGCCGGTGATCAACAGCGTATTGGTCCGCTCATCATGCGTTACCGTGACCGGAACGATCGCGTCGGCATCACCGAGTGAAGCCTCCGCCAAGCGCTTGGCCCTGAAGAATGAGTCAAGCGTCCTGGCCAAGCGCGGCGCCGATGCGTATTTCAACTCGTATACTTTTAGCGTGCCGGCTTTGGCGTAATTCTTTGTGTCGATCTGTTTCACCACCTCGCGTACCACTGCCAGGTTTTCCGGGCTGGCCGAAATGATAAGCGTGTTGGTGGCGTGATCCACGGAAATCGCAATGCTCTCACGACTGGCACGGGCTGCTCCCGATCGTGAGATGCCTGGCCGGTACAAACCCTGTTTTATCAGGGAACGCAACATGGCGCTCGCCCGCTGCGCATCAACGTACTCAAGCGGGATAATCGTCAATTGACTTGTTTCAGCCGTGGGCTCCAAGTCCAACTTTGCAACCAACTCGCGAATCAACAAGACGTTTTCTTTGCTGGCAGTGATGATGAGCGAATTGGTCAAACCATCCGCCTCGACATTGACTCGTTCCTGCGACTGAGCCGTTTGCCCCGGCGCGAGCATATTGCGCCGCCGTGCACTAAACACATCGTTAATCATGCCGGCAACCTGCGAGGCGTCATTGTGGTCGAGCGGTAGTACCTCAATCAAAATTCCAGGGTTCTCCGGTTTCTGATCCAAACGCATAATCAAGCTGGTGACGATGGCCAGGGTCTTTTGGGAGGCGGCAATGATCAGTGCGTTGGTCCGGGAATCGATCACGATGTTCGGTCGATCCTCGGGGCGCACCTGCCCTCTCGGTTGCCCTTGGAAAAGATTCTCGAGGACGTTCTGGATCGTGGCTGCATTGGCGTGCTCCAGGGGATAAATCCGGATGCTCTCCATACCGCCCGCCGCCGGGATATCGAGTGTGTTGATCACCGCCTCGATCAGCGGGAGAAGATCAGAGCGGGCGGCAACGATGATGGTGTTGGTGGAATCATCCCCCTGAATGGTCAGTGCACTCCGGGTGGCTGGCACCTCAGAAACCTTGATGCCGTTGTCCTCCAGGTGGAGCCGCAAACGGGTCACCTGTCGGCTAATCCCCTCAATCGAGGGCTCGCTGGAGTTCTCCTTAAAGACCGACTGCAGCATCGGCACAATCTGGTCGGTGGACGCATGTTTTAGGCGATAAACCTTCACGTCGGTCACAAAGTTCTCCACGTCCTTGTCGAGATCCACTATCAGGCGCTCCGCCAAGTCAACCGAGTCAGGATGACCACTCATGATGATGCTGTTGGTTCGATCATCGGCGCCGATATTGATTTGATTCACCAACGCACGACCGCCGCTGCCCTCCGGTTCGGCTTTGCCACCAGGACCTTGGCCAAGCGCTTGGCTTTGCGAAAAGATACCAGAAAGGGTGTCGCGGACATTGTCCGCTTCGGCATTTTCCAAGGTCACAATGCGAATCGTCACTCCGTCAATTATAGAGACGGTATCCATCACGCGAACCAACTCCCGCAAGGCGACCATGTTGTCCGCCGTGGAGGTGATCACCAACCGGTTGATGCCATCCCCTGATTCGCCGAACACCTTGATGGGCTTGGTCAAATCCAACTGGACGACTTGCCCGTCGATGTTGGTGATGTTGAGTTTCTGGACCTGCTCCACCATCGCCTGGGCTTCATCGGTCAGGTTTCCCTTGGAATCGGGGCGTATCATGTCCTGCAGGATTACCGACAGGGTCTCGGCATTGGCCTTCCGCAACTCAAGAATCAGCACGTCGGCCACGGCAAACTCAGGTGGAACGTCGATCCGCTCGATCACCTCCCCGATTTTCTCGAACATCTCCGGCCGGGCCACCACGACAACCGACTTGGTCCGCTTGTCTGCCTTGGCCTCAAGCGGTTCGCCGGGGCGCACGTCTTTCAACTCTTTAAAGAAGTCTTCAAGGTGCGTGATGGCATCCTCCGGCTTGGCGTTGCGCAAGATAAAGAATCGCATATCCACCTGCGGCACACCCTTTACATCCAGCTCCTTGACAAGCTTGTCGATGATCTCGAAATCCAGTGGTTCGGCCCGGACAATGACCGAACGGGTCCGGAGATCTGGCACGGCCACAATCTTTGGTGGTTGGGGAACTTTTGTAGGCTTTCCATCTTCGATTACAGTCTTTTCAGGTCGCGCGTAGATATCGAGCAACGCCTTGGCCAAGCCCTCGGGATCAGCTTCCTTTAGCTCATAACGCCGAAACTCAGCCTCGCTATCCATGATGGTGATGGTTAGATCATTGACAAGTCGTGATATCCGGTCCAGTTCCTTCGCCTTGCCGGAGGCCAAAACCGCATTGATTTTTTCATCCACGGCGATATAGACAATTTCCTCCTCCAGGGCTGTTATGTCCGGTGTTTGTTCGGTCTGCGGGACCACTTCCGGCAGTTCCTCCACCAAGCGGATGTTCGCGCCGGACAACTTTGAGTAGAGACCGGTCAACATCTCCGCCAAGTCCTTGGCTGGCACGCCCTCCGCGGAAATGACCCGAATCTGCAGGGTGTTATCCATCGCCGCCTCGTCGAGCTGAGCGATTGTGTCATTCATCTCGGCTATCTGTTCCCGGATCGCAATGATGGTGATGCTGTTGGTGAACAAATCCGCCTCAATGATTGGCTGATTGTCCTCGTCCTCATCAACGAACAGCGCCTGAATCTGCGAAGCCACTGTGATAGCATCGGCGTTTTCGAGCAGGACATAGTGGATGTCGCGCTTTATCCGTTCCGGCTTTTTGTCCAAGAGAGCGAGCAACTGCTTCACCAAGGGCAATTGACTGGGTGGCACCAGGATAAACAGACTGTTGGATTTTTCATCATGCCAGATGTTCACCCTACCCTCCAGATCCCGGCGGTTTGTCCCCGGGTTGGGTCTAAGGTCCATGACCTGTTCCACCATGTTTTCCAACATGGAACCGACAGCTTTCGCCTCGGCATATTTAAGTGGGAAAAGTTTTATTTCCCCCATGCCCTCTTCAGTGCTCCTGGGAGTATCAAGCAGTTTGATCAGTTTTTCCGCCAACGCCTCCTGCTCCGGTGGCACCAGGGAGAGGAGCGTGTTGCTTTCATCGTGCGCCCAGAACCGGACAGAAAATTGTCGAGCACGGCGCTCAGCCTCTGTCCCCGGGGTAAGCATCGAAACGCGGTCGATGATGTCCTCCACCACTTGACCAACATCGTCTGCCTCGGCGTGTTTCAAGGTGTGAAACTTAACTTCCCCCTGCTGCTTGGCTTCCTCGGTCTTTTGGTCGAGCATTGGAAGAAGTTGCTCCACAAGAGCAACCTGGCGCGGGGGTACCAGGACAAACAGAGTGTTCGTTTCCTCGAGAGCCCAAGTCCGAACGGAGTAGCGGCGGCGCGACCGGTCATCTTCATCACCGGGCATGAGCATCAGCACACGCTCGATCATGTCCTCCAGCATCTGACCGACCGGTATAACCTTCCCATTCTCAAGCTTGTATACCCGAATATCGACCCCACCTTCAGATTCACTTTTTACATCTAACTCCCGCACAAGTTCGGTTACAGTCTTAACCGCTTCCACCGGACCAACAATCAGCAGACTGTTGGAGTTCACCTCAGGTGTCACAGTTACGTCCGTTTTTTTCTGGCTGTTGGAACTGCTTGAGCTGCTGCTGCGACTCCTGGACGAACTACTCCGTCGGTCATCTCCCCCTCTTAATGCACGGTTGACAGCATCCGCCACCGATGCAGCCTCGGCTTTTTCCAGATGAACCACCTCCATGACGGACTCCCCGGGGCGCTCCATCGACTCGAGTGTTTTTACCAGTTCATCGGCCAGGGCCAGTTGAGACGGTGTTCCCTGGACAATCACGGCATTGATGGCCAGCGCAGCTGTAATGCGCACCTTGTCCCTTTGCGCTGAGCTCCGTCCGTAACGATAGCGATAATAACTGCTGCTGCGGGAAGAGTCCCCGCTGCCGGGCAACTCCTCCGCATCAAGCATCTCACGCAACACTTTGGCGGTCTCCTCTGCGTTCCCGCTGACGAGCCGAAAGGTTCGTATGCCGTGGGTCACCTCAACCGAGGACTGAAAATCCTGAATCAATTTCTCGATTCGCTTGAACTGATCCTGGGTGGCCGCGACCAAGAGGTGTTTCGTTTCCTCGTCTGCCTCAAACCTGGGCTGGATCGCTCCGCCGGCCACACCGCTTGGCCGCTGAAATAATTTATTCAACGCAGTGGCCAAGTCCCCGACTCGTCCCTCAACCAAGCGGTATGAGCGCACCTCCACTTCGCCCTTAAAGCTCGGCGCATCCAGTGTCTTCACCATCTCGGCCACCTTAGCCAAGTCCTCCGGTTGACCGGACACTACCAATGACCGATCGTCGGCCGAGGCGGTCACGGACATCTTCAAGGCCTCATCCGTTTGGGCTAATTCAGCCGAAAACACGTTGGCGATCACGCTGGTGATCGAGACAGCCGAGCCGTTCTCGAGCGAGTGCACTACCACCTCGCGCTTGGTTATTGCGGTCTCTTCATCCAGCACGCTGATCACCTGCTCGATCAGTGGCAACTGATCCTTGCTCGCGGTAACGATCAAGCGCCTGCCGCTGGCATCCGGCAGAATCATGGCGTCCGAGGCACCCAACTCCGAGCGGCCCTTCATCTGGTCGAGGTAAACGCTCTTGGCCTGTAGCGCAGCCGTCTCGGCCTTGGTGTTGAGCAGCGTAAACACCCGCACCGCTCGATCCGGTTTACCGCCGATGTTGTCGAGTTGCTCAATGATCATGGCCGCCGCCTGCAGATCCTCCGGCTCGCCGGAGACAATCAGCGTGTTGCTCTTGGGATCAGCCGCCACGCTAACCTTCGGGGATGTGTTTCCTCCCCCGTCGATGTTTACGAGTGACTGTTGTATTATTCTTGCCACTTCCGACGCCTCATTGGCCCGCAGCTTGAAGACACGCGTCCCGGCAGTCTGCAGGCTGACTTGATCCACTTGGCTGATGAGTTTCTCGATGACCAACAGTTCATCATCCGTCGCCATGACGATCAGCCGATTGGTCGCTGCATCCGGCAACACAAGCACTTGCTCCGTGCGAACGCCGGGGCGGCCTTTCGTTTTTTCCTCGTACAACAGGGTGACCGTCGTGGCCAATGTCTCGGCTTGGGCGTTTTTCAAGTCGTACACCCGGATGACCCGAGGACGATCCTGTGTTTCCTGCAAGCCCAGTTCCGCAACCAACTTCTCAATGAGCAACACATGATTCTTTCGACCGCTGACCACGAGTGTGCCGGTAACCGGGTCGGCGATAATTTGAGCATCAGCCGGCTCCTTGTCGTTACCTTCATAATGGTTCTTGTAAATCTGCGTGACCATCGGTTGCAACCGCTGCACCTCGGCGGCATCGCCCACTTGGATCAGCTTGACCGAACGCTCAACGGTTTCCCCGGGTTGATCCACGAGGGCCAGCAACGACTCGACCCGCTTGGCCAAGCGCTCCGGTGCCTCCATGAACAGCGACTCCCCATCCACCGACGGCGTCAAAATAAGTTTGCTGCCCGGCTCCGACGACGCCAGTTCGCGGCTGAAAACCTGGCTCAACACCGTCATCGCCTCTGCCGCCTTGATGTGCGCCAACTCCAGAGACTTGCTCTGCCGTACCGGGCGCTTGGCTATACCGGCTTGGAAAGTTTTGATTAATTCCCTGATCTCCTCGATGTGCCCTGAGCTGGCCACCACGACCATCCGGCGGTTGGGAGCATCGGCCAGGAAAATGGCATCGGCCGGGTCGCTCGAAGTTTTCTCGTGGCGTTTCTCGTATATGTTTTGAATCATGTTGTTGGCGGCAGTGACTTGCTCTGCGCTGGAGAAACTGAACGACTCGGTCACTTTCTCAACTGTCTTCGGAGCGGTATCGAGTTTGGTGGCCATTCCCTGAATCTCAGCGATCTGCGCCGGGGTGCCCATGACCACGATTTGTTTGTCGTTCGCTCCGGCAAGAATCGAAGCAGGCACGCCCGGCAAACCGGCGACCTTGGCCTCGTAAGCACTGCTCAGGACGGTGACGACTTGCGACGACTTCGCGTGCTTCAACTCGATCACAACGACTTCCCTGTTGGATGACTCCGGAGACACGAGCAGGCCGTTCACGATCTGCCCGGCTCGATCCATCAGGGTGGCGGGAGCAACGATGACCAGGCGTTTGCCGCTTGGCTCGTGGATGAAAGTCACGTCGCCGTTGCCCTCGACGCCGCGCATTTGCAACCCCCAAACGCGGCCCGCCAACTGCGCCAGTTTCTCGCCTTCGGCGTGCGGCAGTTCGATGACTTTCAATTCCTTCGGCTGGAACGGATTCCCCACGTCAAGTTGCTCCACAATCATTCCCACCGCCTGGATGTCCTCCGGCGGCCCGGCGACGATCAGGATGTTGCTGGCCTCATCGGCCGCGACGTTGAGCCTTGGCCGGGTGTTGCCCCGCGAGTCGATTGTCACAAAAGTCTTGTTGATGATATCGGCGATTCGTTTCGCGTCGGCTACCTTGATTTGAAAAATCCGGTTGCCGGCTGACTGGCGCGTGGTCGAGTCGAGTTGCTTGACCAGTTTGTCAATCTCGTCGATTTCCTCCGGCTGGCCGGTGATGATCAACCGGTTGCCGGCTTCGTCGGTGATGATTTTTGACTTGGATGTGTACCCCGCACCGTGCCGGTCTTTCATCAGCGTCTCGAAAAGCTGGGTGACAATCGGGGCCACCTTGGCGACTTGTGCGGCGCGCAATTCGAGAATCCGCAGCTCGACCGGTTTTTGACGGTCGCCTGTGTCCAGTTCACGAATCACGGCTCCCGCCGCCGCGACGGATTTTTCCGGGCCGGTGAGAACAAGGCTGTTGCTGGCCTCGTCCACCAGCAGGGTGAGCTTGTTGCGGGTGACGCCGGCGTTGAAACTTTTCTCGATCAACCCGGACACCACCTTGGCATTGGCCGCGCCGAGGCGGACAACTTGCGTCACCCGTTGGCCACCGGTGGGCTCATTGGGCGTACCGAGCATGTTGACCAGTTGCTCCACTTGGGCAACTTCCTTTTGCGGGCCGCTGATGATGATCCTGTCGTTTTCGCTGTCGGCGATCAGTATGGCGGGCGTGGCCAAGCGACCGGGGTTGTCGCGCATTTGCGCCTGATAAAGTTGGCTGGCCGACTGGACGACGCTGTCCGCCTGGCCAAGCGGGACGATGACGATTTTCACCTGATGCGGGCCCAAGTCCTCCCGGCCGGAGCTGTAGTCCGAGACCATCTTCTCGACTTGCCGATACTCCGCATCGGTGCCGACAACGATCAGTCGCGCACCCTCTTTGTCCGTGAAAATCTCCGGCTTGGTGCCGTCCGATGAAATCTGTTTGTCGAACAATCGCTTGGCCAACTCGAGCATCTCCGCCGCGTTGCGGTCCTCCAATCGCAGCACGCGCATTTGCCTCGCCACCGGCTCGGGTGCAGCGGTGACAGTGGCCACGATCTGCTCAATGACCGCAAACTGCTCCTTGGTCGCGGTCATGACCAGGCGGCTGCCCGACTCGTCCGGCAGGATCATTGGCTTGGGCAGTTTCGCGAATTCCGGATTCAGCATCTGCTGATCGATCAGTTTTTGAATCGACTGCAGCGCTTGGTTGAACTTGCCCGGCTCGCGGCGTGGCAGACTAATGACGCGCATCTCCCGGGCCACGACGACCGGGCGGGCGGATTGATATTTCTCGAGGAATGCCGTGATGCGACCGTGCTGCTCCCCGGTGGACAGAACGATCAACCGCTCGCCTCCCGTGTCCTCGATGACTTGCGGCGCAGGTCCGGCGCTTGGCTTGTCGTTGTCAAAAAGCCGCGAGATCAGCGGAGTCACCTTGGCGGCATCGGTGCCATCGAGGTCCACAAACCGCATCGTGCGCTCCGGCGCGTCCGGAAGCACGTCGAGCGACTGCACCACCTGCGCAACCACCTCGTGCTGCTCGACGTTGGCAGTAACAATCACCCGGTTGTTCACCCGGTCCTCAATCAGGCGCGGCTTGGGCTGATCGCGGAACGGTGTTTCCCCCATCCGGTCGTTCACCAGCGACTCGATGTTGCGATAAACTTGGTCCACCTTGCGGTTGGCCAAGGGCAGCATTGCGGTGGTTCGCGGCTTGGCCAAGGGCTTGGCCCAGCGAGGGTCG